>ERZ827108.351-NODE-351-length-79602-cov-10.471067_pt1 | contig 79602 bp, 62 predicted proteins | sample MGYA00519921_ERZ827108 | MGnify/ENA primary metagenome ERZ827108 (study PRJEB31778, sample SAMEA3449258) | human gut metagenome | biome: human gut; feature: human-associated habitat; material: faeces | place: United Kingdom | collected 2010/2012 ... | reverse complement strand
CCGAGATATTGAATTTTCAAGGTGCATAGCTAAATTTTATGTGCGAAGTTTGAGTATAATAATTTATATGTGTTGCTCCCATCATTCCGAAAATCGGTGTACACCATGCACTCGTAACCGGTTTTGCCAATATCACAGCCAATACCTCGGCTATCATACTGACTATCCCAAAACGGTATATATGCCACTGAATGACATCGGAATCTTTAAAGCCGATTGCCTTTAACAATGCAATCTGTCCCTTTTCGTCTGCAATAAATGAGCGTTCCATTAAAATTGTCACCAGAATTACTACGATAACGGTAATTATAAGCAGCAGATACTGAACTGCTTCCATGGTATCTACTACGCCTATACAATCTGCACAATAATCCGCCGCATTCATAACCTCATCATTATTCCATAATTTCTTAATGGCTTCGACCCGCTCATCAATTACCTTATCAGAAGGATGATCCGTAAAATCAATCTGAAAGGACATGGCACTGGATATATATGCAAGCTCGGTCGGTGCATCCTCATGAAGTTTGATAATTTCTCCCAGATTGTTCATCGTCTGAAAATATCCTGTCACCATACAATCCCGCTGTTCCGAGCCAAAATCAATGGTGAGTATATCTCCGATTTTCGCCCCTGTCATTTCCGAGACTGCCTTCGTAATTGCGATTTCATTTTCATGCTCAGGTGCGGTTCCCTCCGTATACTCATAATCGGACGCATGGGTATTAATTCCCTGCTGACAACTGATATTATAGGATTTTCCTTCAAATGTTACCTTGTATTTATACTGCACTTCTATTGACATTGTAGAAGGCATTCCCGCCCTCGTCAGTTCATCCGCCTTATCCTCCATGCATGTCTGCAAATCTTCTTTGCTCTTTCCGCCCATATACTGCATTACCAGATTTACATCCGTCACATATACATCACTTTCCAAACCAAAGGTTGTAATCAGCTTCTTACTTTTCATTGTATCGGTTGTAATCACGACTCCAAGCACGAACACCGAACAGACAAAGAAGGATATTATGATTGTCAAATATCGTTTCGGACTGCTCAGCACATCATTCCATGCCATATATAACGCTGGCCGCAAATGACTTTTCCCAAGTCTGCAAAGCGTTTTCTTCTGAAACCGTTCTCCGGTCTGGCCACTTCGAATTGCATCAACCGGTGTTAATTTCTTTACCCGCCACGTACACCTATATGCAAATGCAACCGTAACGCCGATTACCGCAACTGCACCGCAGACATTTATCAGGATTCCTCCTTCATTTCCCAGAACCATATTCTCTGAAACCGATTGCAGCAACAGCTTTCCAAACGGAATACTGGCTGCAAATCCTAAGCCTGCACCAATCAAAGCAAGCACCAGATATTTGATAATATACAATCTGCGAATCCTTTGATTTGTAATACCGATTGCTTTCATAACACCGATTTCCCGGTATTCCTCGCTGATTGTGAAATTAATTGTAAACTGCAGTACCACAAAGGATACCAGCATCAGGCATGCACTTAATACCAACACTACAAATGCCACAATCATCTCCATTACATAGCACATTTTAATAACCGAGTAATTTCCGGCAAACAACACATTGGATGCGTCACTCAATGCGGATGCCACTTCTGATACATCCTGTGTATCAATATAGAAAATCATACCGTTATACTCCCGCAGGCTTTCATCCTCTGTAAACTTCTGAAAATCAGAATCACTCAATAACACTCTGGTATTCCCCATGAAATCAGAACCCAGCAATGCATCCTTTACCGCTCCCGCTATTGTTACGGTTATGTTCGTATTTCCATGTGAAATTGTAATGGTATCTCCCGCCTGCAAATTATTCTTTTTTAAGAACTTTCCGGATATGTATGCCTGCCCGTCCGAAACGCTCTGAATTTCCTTATTATCCTTATCAAAGAAATGAATACTGCCATCTTCAATCGCCTGTATCATTACTGTATTTTTGGAATCCAGCTTTGTTCCGTCTGACTCTAAATTATCCTTGGATGCAAATATTACATGCTCGCCTCTGTAGTCCTCTACTACGTCCTCCTCATCTAACAATTGCGGGATTCCGCCATCCCCAAATTGTGTAATTGCGATGTAATCACCGATTCCTGCCAGATGCAGATAATAATCTGTTCCGTTCATCGTTGTCAGAACATTATTGATTCCGCTTGCCACAAACATGGTTGCCAGTAAAATAAATAACAGAATAATAATATTCATCGTTTTCTTTCTTTTAATGTCCCGCTTAAAGATATTCCAAAACATTTCATACCCCTTTCCTATAACCGTATTATAAAACAAAAGAATCAACAAAAATACAATTATGTATCCTTGTTGATTCTTACTATACGATAGGAATTATTAAAGAATCCTTAAATTCAATTTTTAGTACATTACATCCGACTTTTCCTTACTCCGCTCAATCCGCTCATTTAATCGTCGGAACGGAATTGCAAGCACTAAACCGATTATCAAAGACAATATCACATATAAGCTGAGTACCAGAAGATTCCTCCAGTAGGTCATGCCATACATACCTCCCACCGTTTCCCGCAGGGCATCCATTGCATACGGGAACGGAAAGAACCGATATATATTCTGATAAATCTGCGGCAGCACTTGTATTGGGAACGACCCTCCGGCTCCGGCTACCTGTACCACCATAACCACCACCGCTAATGCTTCACCGATGTTCTCAAACGCCACCGTTAAGGAATACATGAATAAGGTAAACACAAAGCTGCATACAGAGCAGGCAAACCAGAATAAGAATGCATTGTGGCATTGGATTCGTATATACAGCAAATCTCCCAGTGCCGTCAACAGTGCCTGTGCCTGTCCTATGAGATAAAAGGTTATATATCGTCCGAAGAACTTCTCATAATTCTTAACATCCGGCAAATCATCATCCGGAAGCACCTTGACGTGAATAATTGCAACCAGAATCAATGCACCGACCCATAATGCCAGTACCGTATAAAACGGTGACATTGCCGAACCGTAATTTGCAATCGGATATATCTCCTTTGTCTCCATGTTGACCGGTGACGAAAGAAAGCTGCCTAACAAATCCGGGTCTGTTTCCAGAATCTTAATGATTTCCTGATACTGTTCACTCATTTCCAAGGCATTCAGATTCAAAATCAGGCTATCCAGTCCTGCCTTCATTTCCCTTGCCGTTGCCAATGATTCATTTAAGCTTGCACTTCCCTGAGACAAGGTGTTGCCATATGCGTCCAGTACTTCCGATACATTATCAAAATCACCGTCTACACCATTCAGAATTGCCTGTGTCTGATTCAGGGAATTTTGCATGGAAGTAATCGTAGTTGCTAATTGCCCTTTCACAGAATAATTGAAATCATCCCGAAGCTTTCGTATCTTCGTCTGGCAAAGCTCAATTTCTTCTTTTATCTGCTTTTGCAATTCTTCTACCGAAGCATTTCCTGCTTCTACATTCTGTTGTAAATCCTTTAAGTCTGCTTCTATTTTATCCAGCTGTGCTTCTATCTCTGTAATCTGTCCGGAAACCGATGCATCATCCCGCCAGTCAGCAACACAATTATCAAATAACTGACGGATTAACGGCATCATATTAATGGAGCTGTCAATTCCCGCCTCCGGAAGCTCTCCGTATTTGTTCAGTTGCTCTAACGAGCTTTGTATCAATGCTTCAATATTGTCTAGGCTATCTGCGGTTGCATCCAGATTCGCCGAAATCACATCCGTTAATGCACTTGCATTCATGCTTCCCGATGTAATTGCCCCCTGCATGGTATTTACCGTATTTGCACCGTTTTCTACCATCGTATTCAGGTTCGGAATCATTGCCTGCGTAGTATCAATCAGACTGGAAGCTGAATTTGTGATACTGACAAATGAACTGAGCAGTGCAATATAATCATCCATATCTCCGCTCATATCCTGTAGCTGCAACGTCATATAATTCATGACCGTACCGGAATCCAGCCCGTTTTCTGTCATTAAATCATCCACCTTTAACATAACCTCTGCCAGTGTACTGACAAAGGTTGCATTTACCTGCTCCTGTACGGCAGTCTTTGCCTTGGAAGTAATCTTTGGTGCTATTGCATTTTTCTTTTCGTTTTCATAATAAATAATCTGCGGATTTTCAACTTCTCCGTTTAAGAAGCTAATCATTTTCTCCGAAAAATCTTCCGGTATAATCAGGGCGGCATAGTAATCACTGCTGTATACTCCATCCACAGCCTCATCCATGGTGTCTACAAACTGCCATCCCATAGTTTGGTTCGACTTCAATGCCTCTACCACATTATCACCGATGTTCAAAGACAAGCCACCGATTTTCACACCCTTATCACTGGAGTATACGGCTATTTTCAGATTCGAGGTTGCGTCCGGTCCGTATGGGTCCCAGTTTGACAGAATATTAAACCATGCATATAAGGACGGTATGATTGCAAGTCCAAGCACGACAACTACAGCAACCACATTCGTTCTGATTCGCTTAAAGTCATTATGAAATACTTTGAATATATTTTTCATGCCTTATCCACCTCTTGCTGTACTTCTGCTTCCGTTTCTTCTTTCTCTGCTGCTTCTTCCGACCCGTTTTTTGCATCATCTGAAAGCTCCTGCCGCTCTTCCGCCTGCCCCTTAAAGACTTCCAATTCCTTGTCCTTAATTACCGTTCGGATTCGTTCTTCTACCTGTGCGATACCGCTGCCAATCAGTGCATCCCGTTCTGCCTGTTCCCGGTTCGATATTTCACTTAACTTCTGCTGCAGCTTATCATCCGAATACTCAACAAATATCAGATAGGCAGCCAAAATGAACAGTGACACAATCCAGAGAATCAAAAACACCAGTTTCGAGCTTTGGGTCAATAACAATAAAATCAAAAATATCATCGGTATAATTAACAGACATTTCATGCCTATTTTTATCCGTTTCTGATTCTTCTTATGAATTTCTCCCTCATATTCCAGCATCATATCATAGAGCTTTTCAAAATCTTCTTTTCTATCCATTTGTACTCACCTGCCCTTACATCATCTTCGTATCTTCCATACGTTTTTCAACAAAATGATTAATTCCTACAAATGGTATCCGAATCCATAGCCCGATTAATAATGCTGCCACCGCAAATACCAGAAGCTCTGCCAATGACTTCTCATAAGTACCGCCATACATTCCGCCAATTGTTTCCCGCATGGCATTAATTGCATATGGGAATGGGAAGAATGTATAAACCCTGCGGTAAAATTCCGGTAAAATCTCAATCGGATAGGTTCCGCCGGAGCCGGCAATCTGGATAACAACCATTACTACTGCAATTGCCTTTCCCACATCTCCAAAGGATAGCGTCAGTGCATAAATTAACAGGGTAAAAGTAAAGCTCGTTACCGCCGCCGCAAACCCGAATAATACCGGACTCTTCACCTGACAATGCAGCCAGAAAATGTTACCCAGCACAATAATCAAGGACTGTACCTGTCCCATTACAAAAAATATCAGATAACGCCCAAAAAACAGTTGATACCGCTTTGGATTTACCAAGCCCTCCTCAGACGGTTTTACCTTAATTAAAGCTACCAGTACCAAAGCACCAACCCACAATGCCAAAGTTGTATAAAACGGTGCGACTGCAGAGCCGTAATTCTTAATCGGATAAACTTCTCTGGTTTCCACCTGAACCGGTTGTGCAAAGAATTTTCCGTAGCTATCCGGGTCTCCGTTTAATGCTTCAAGGATAATACTCATCTGTTCATCCTCAGTTGCCGCATCTAACCTTGCAATAATCTCCTCTACCTTCTGATTGGAAGCGTCCAACAGCTTCTGTATCTGACGAAAGCTCTCATTGGTGGACCCTACCATTTCCTGTGTTCCGGTAAATAACGTATCCATATCCTCTAATGTACCGTTTAAGTTATTCAGCAGATTCGTTACATTCACCATAATCTGGGATGCGGAATCCAGAACTCCGGCTACTCCCGGCACCAGATTATTCGTATAAATGTTTTTCATATTATCAATGGATTGTCTACAGGTGGACAGCGTAGTTTTTAGACCCTCCGAAATCGTGTCGGTTGCATCCTTGATGGCGGAGGAATCGTATTTCTTCTGTGCCTCATTCAGGATTGCTTCCAGTGCAGCGGCATCCTGCTTCAAATTCTCAATCTGATTCATGGCATCGGTAATATCACTCTGCTGCTCATTCGTAAAGCTGTTATTGGTCTGCAGTCCTTCGATTGCCTTATACAATGTAGTCAACTGCTCTGCCAGTGTCTGAATATCCTTTCCTGCCTGCTCCATACTTTCTGCGGTCTTTTGGGCTGATTCTCCCAAGCCTGCATCATTGATGTCCTTTGATATTCGGTCCAAGGATGCTTCTATGTCCGTCAGCGTTGACTCCACATTTTTGGAATAGGCTTCCAGAGTTGCATCCGTAGCATCTATCTGCTTCTTTGATTCATCAAACGCTCCGATTGCAGTCTGAATCTTTCCCTCTACGCCCGGAATGCTGTCACTTGCTTCCTCCAAGCCGGCAGTTAATGCATCATTTCCTGCAAGAAAGGTATCAATCATCGCACTGTAGTCTGATAAATTGGTACTTAAATCCTCCAGCTTCTGACGAAAGCCCTCTACTCCACCATCCTCTTCAATCCGCTCGGATAAATCATCCAATTGCGAGAACATGGTACTGGCTGCTGTTTCCAAAAATGTTTCATTGATGCTGGATTTTAATGTTGCCACTGCCGTATCCGTAATTTTTGTCGCTATTGCATTTTTTTTCTCATTTTCATAATAGGTAATGGTCGGATTCTCCAAGCCTTCAGAAAAAATACTGAACATACTTTCTGAAAATCTTTCATTAATAATAACGGCCGCATAATACTCACCGCTCTCAACGCCTGCAACCGCTTCTTCCGTGCTGTCCAGGAACTTCCAGCCGATAGAATCATTTTCCCGTAGCTGGTCCATAACCTCATCCCCCATATTTACTACGGTTCCGTCCTCCAGCTTAATTCCTTTATCCTCAGATGCCACTGCAATTGCGATATTTCCTGTATTTGCATATGGGTCCTGATTTGAATATATGTTAAACCATGCATATAAAGATGGTATAAAACACAATCCAATGGCTATAATAAGAGCAAAAAAATTCCGGCTGAGTCCCCGCAGGTCCTTCTTAAACATATGTAGTATATTTTTCATTGTTATCGTTCACCTTTCTAATACTTACACAAGGTACTTGTTTACGCTACTAGTTTATGAGTGGAACTGTTTTTTGTCAACTTTTTCAGCTATTTTTTAGATAGTTTCAAATTGGATAATAAAAACTTCAGTAAAGTTTATTGATTTTATCGATTATTTATGTATAATATGAGGAGAAGAAGTCGGATTATTCCGCTTTTTAGTGATATCGTTTTACCTGCATTCGCAGGTAATCAGCAATAATATTAAGAAAGAAAGAGGTAAATGCAAAATGTCAGAAATCGATTTAAGTAAGTATGGTATTACCGGAACTACAGAAATTGTCCACAATCCTTCATATGAGATGTTATTTGAAGAAGAGACAAACCCGAAGCTGGAAGGCTACGAAAAAGGTCAGGTAAGCGAACTTGGTGCTGTTAACGTTATGACTGGTATCTATACAGGTCGTTCTCCAAAAGACAAGTATATCGTTGTGGATGAAAATTCAAAGGATACTGTATGGTGGACCTCTGATGAGTATAAGAACGACAACCATCCTATGCCAGAGTCAACATGGGCTACTGTTAAGGACTTAGCTAAGAAAGAGCTTTCTAATAAGAGACTGTTTGTTGTAGATGCTTTCTGTGGTGCAAACGCTGATACCCGTATGGCTATCCGCTTCATCGTTGAGGTTGCTTGGCAGGCTCATTTCGTAACAAATATGTTCATTAAGCCAACCGAAGAAGAATTAAAGAACTTCGAACCTGATTTCGTAGTATACAATGCTTCTAAGGCAAAGGTTGAGAACTTCAAGGAATTAGGTCTTAACTCTGAGACCTGTGTTGCTTTCAACATTACAAGCCATGAGCAGGTTATCATTAACACATGGTACGGCGGTGAAATGAAGAAGGGTATGTTCTCTATGATGAACTACTACCTTCCATTAAAGGGTATGGCTGCAATGCACTGCTCTGCAAATACAGATATGGACGGAAAGAACACTGCTATCTTCTTTGGTCTGTCCGGTACAGGTAAGACTACATTATCTACCGACCCTAAGCGTCTGTTAATCGGTGATGACGAGCATGGTTGGGATGATAACGGTGTATTCAACTTCGAGGGTGGCTGCTACGCTAAGGTTATTGACTTGGACAAGGATTCTGAGCCGGATATTTACAATGCAATTAAGCGTGATGCATTACTTGAGAATGTAACTTTGGATGCAAACGGTAAGATTGATTTCACAGATAAGAGCGTAACCGAGAATACTCGTGTATCTTATCCAATTAACCATATTAAAAATATTGTTCGTCCAATTTCTTCTGCACCGGCAGCTAAGAATGTTATCTTCCTGTCTGCAGATGCATTTGGAGTACTTCCTCCGGTATCTATTCTGACACCAGAGCAGACACAGTACTACTTCCTGTCAGGATTTACCGCTAAGTTAGCAGGTACCGAGCGTGGTATTACCGAGCCAACTCCTACCTTCTCTGCTTGCTTCGGTCAGGCATTCTTAGAGCTGCATCCTACTAAGTATGCAGAGGAATTAGTAAAGAAGATGCAGGTTAGCGGTGCTAAGGCTTACTTGGTTAACACCGGATGGAACGGTACAGGCAAGCGTATTTCCATCAAGGATACCCGTGGTATCATTGATGCCATCTTAAGCGGTGCTATCTTAGACGCTCCTACTAAGACCATTCCTCACTTCAATTTTGAAGTACCTACTTCTCTTCCGGGTGTTGATCCTGCAATTCTGGACCCTCGTGATACCTACAAGGATGCTTCTGAGTGGGAAGAAAAGGCTAAGGACTTAGCTGCAAGATTTGTTAAGAACTTTGCTAAATACGAAGGAAATGAAGCTGGTAAGGCATTAGTATCTGCCGGTCCTCAGGCATAATTTCAAATAAAGTGAAACGGGTGTGAGTACATCACACCCGTTTCTGATTTCTGACAAAGAGCAGCAAATTCATTTCCTTGATTCTTGCCAGTAATTCTACAATTTCAAACGGTTTTACAATACAAATCTGAAACTGCTTTTTCGTCTTCTACTACTAATACCTTTATCATATTGCTCCATCTCCATGAATATATCTGTTTCCATTTTACCTCAAATATGCATCAAAACTGTATCCGCCGCCTTTAATCTTCGTTTTGTTTTCTTTCGATTTATCATATATATTAAAATTCTTCTTCCATCATGTGATAAATCTCTCCCAGACGTTCTTTACTCAGCTCCGTCTGATTCAGAATCGTATAGCGGTCCGGTCTGGTGCTTTGTGCCTGCTGCCATGCCCCTACAAAAATGTCTTCTGTAATCTTCCATGTAGTCGGCTTTACCGGTATCTGATACTGGTGCAGAATCCGCTTAATCTTTTCAATGTTACGATTCTGAAAGATGCATGCCGGCACACTTCCCATAGCGACTGCAATTCCATGTGGTACATACAATTCCTCCGCATAATTTTCCTCCAAAGAATGACAGAATAAATGCTCTGAACCGCTACTTGGTCTGGAATTGCCTGCAATCTCCATTGCCAGACCGCCCATAACCAACGCCTGTGTCAATATCTTAATAAAGCTCTTACTCTTAATGGATTTTTCTTCATTATAACAAATGGAATTAAATGCCATTTTTGATATCATGTATGCAAAGTCATCAATTGGATTGCCTGTGGCTGCCGCATCTAATTTCCAATCATTTAATGCCGTATATTTACTAATGGTATCTCCGACTCCCGACAATAGCTGTCCTTCCGGAGCTCCCATAATCAAATTTACATCTACAATAATACTGCTTGGTATCGTACAACGGAACGTTTTACGCTTCTTGCCTTCTGTTCCAAGTACTGCAACTGGGGATGCCAGACTGTCATTACTCAGTGTGGTCGGCAGGCACAAGAATATCGCTTTACTTACAAAGGATGCATATTTTGCCAAATCCAAAACCATGCCTCCGCCAAAGCCGATTACCACTCCAACATCATGCATACATATATATTTTGCCAAATCTACCGCCTGGTCAAAAGACCCATCCTTTACAAGATAGATTTCACTGTTATGAAAATCCTGCGTCAGTTCATTTAAAGTAGCTGTAAAAAGCTTCTGCAAATTCTCGTCTGTTACAATAATTGCTTTTTTATTCTCAATGCCCGGCACACAATCCGACATTACCTCGTTCACTCTTGTAAAAATGCCTTCCTCCACCAGCAAATGATAGGGTAATCGAAATCGATTCATAGTCAAATTCCTCCTTTTTCTTATTCTGCCTCATACATAACAGCTATATTCTGCCATCACCGCAAAAGGAGAGACAATTCCCGGATATTTATCCAAACAGTCTCTCCTTTCTCTTATTCTTATTGCTTATTAATTATAACGCTCATCAATTACACGCTTTGTCTTTTTCTCACTTCTTGGCAATACACCAATCTCAACTACCTTTACCAATGGAGTAAAGCCAATCTTGCTCTTGACCTTTTCTGCAATTCGTTCTGCCAGTTCTATAAAGTCCACTGTACCATTTGTCTCTACATACAAACGCATGGTATCCTTACCTTCCAGATGTGAAATACGAATCTGATACTCACTTGACAGCTCCGGAAATCCCCGCAGAACTTCTTCAATCTGGCTTGGGAATACATTTACACCCTTTATCTTCATCATGTCATCCGTTCTTCCCTGAATCACATCCAGTCTTGGGTATTTACTGCCGCATGGACAGGTTCCCGGAATAATACGGGACAAATCATGTGTACGGTATCGAATTAACGGTGCTCCCTCTTTCACCAGCGTAGTGATTACAATTTCACCTAACTCACCATCCGGAAGTGGCTGTAATGTCACAGGGTCAACAATCTCAATGTAGATATAATCATCCCAATAGTGCATACCTGTGTCATGCTTACAACTGATACCAATACCCGGTCCATAGATTTCTGTCAAACCATATATATCATAAAGCTCAATTCCCAATTCGCCGGAAATTCTCTGACGCATCCTTTCTCCCCAACGTTCAGAACCGATAATTCCCTTCTTTAAATGAATCTTATCCCTAATTCCCCGCTTTTCAATCTCCTCTGCCAATAGCAGGGCATAGGACGAGGTTGAACAAAGAACCGTAGATTTCATATCCATCATCATCTGCAATTGCTTTTCTGTATTACCCGGTCCCATCGGAATGACCATGGCACCTAACTTCTCTGCACCATTCTGGAAGCCGATTCCTGCTGTCCACAAGCCGTATCCCGGTGTCACCTGAATCCGGTCCATATTTGTAATGCCTGCCATTTCATAGCATCGTTTGAACATAATCGCCCAATCGTCTACATCCTTAGCTGTATATGGGATAATGACCGGAAGCCCGGTCGTTCCGGATGATGAATGTATTCTTACAATTTCTTCTTCCGGTGCCGTCATTAAGCCTAACGGATACGCATCTCTTAAATCCTTTTTCTCGGAAAACGGAAGCTTTTGGAACTCCTCCTGGGATGATACCTCTGTGATTCCTGCTTCTTCTAACTTCTTACCGTAAAAGCTTTCTGCTGCAACTAATGCCTGAATCTGTTGATTTACCTTTTGAATCTGTTCCTCTGTAATCTGCATTTTCTTATTTTATCCTTTCTGCATTGATATATTCTTATGCCTGCAATACCATATTCACAGCCTTTAAATTCAAGGCATGAAACTTCTGTGCTATCCGTTGCTGAATTGCTGATTTTAATTCCTCCGGTGTAATTCCCAAGGTGCCTGATTTTGCAGCGGCAGCCAATAATACTATATTCAATACCTTAGAGGAACCGCAGGCATCGCAAATTTCTTCACCATCCAGTACCGTAACCGTACCGGCTTCTGCCTGTAAATACTCTATCATTTCGGTTGCATCTGTATAGGTTCCTTTTAAGGAGGATGTAACCGGACGTACTGCCTTTCGATTTACAATGACGGTTCCTCCCGGTTTGAGATAAGAAATACACCGCACTGCTTCCGCCGGTTCAAATGCTATAATAATATCTGCCGACCCCTTTGCCACCATCGGCGAATGAATTTCTTCTCCGATTCGAACATGGCTAACAACGCTTCCTCCCCGCTGTGCCATACCAATTGTTTCGGCAGTCCGTACCTGTAATCCTTTTTCCATCGCCGCATAGGCAATCAGCTTAGATGCCAGTACAGTTCCCTGTCCGCCAACTCCACATAATAAAATATTATTCATACTCTATATTGCTCCTTCTTCTTTTCAGTTTCTGCCATGTCTTAGTCCTTATCGGTCTATGCTTCCTTAGAAATTGCACCGCATGGACATATCTGTGTGCATAAAGAGCAACCGGTACAAAGACTCTTTTCAATCGTCGGCCTGCCATTTTCCAATACAATTGCCGGACAGCCCAATTCCCGAATACACTTCTTACAATTCACACAATTTTCCTGAATCTGACAGGTTTTCACCGACTTCGTAAGGGCAATACATGGAGATTTAAAAATTATTGCCTTCACGCCCGGTTTTTTAGCCGCGCGTTGAACCGCTTCTACTGCTTCTGCTAACTGTAACGGATTAACAGTTTCTACAGAGGTCAGACCAATTGCCTGTAATACTTTTTCAATGCTGACCCGATTACAGATGTCATCCGGTTTGTGTGTCGCATTTGCTGCAAATTCCATCATACGAACCCCGGTTCCGGGATGCGGCTGATGTCCGGTCATTGCGGTTGTGGAATTATCTAACACAATTACTATAATATCTGTCTGGTTATAGACAGCATTTACAACTCCTGTAATACCCGATGCAAAAAATGTAGAATCTCCAATAAATGAGAAATTTACCGCATCCGGCTCTGCCCGATGCAGCCCCTGTGCCATAGTTATATCGGCACCCATACATAGGCAGGTATCTACCATATCAAGCGGAGCAGCATTTCCCAGTGTATAACAGCCAATATCACCGCTAAAGACTGCTTTCTGTCCCTTCATTGCCTGTTTTACTGCATAGAAGGATGCACGATGCGGACAACCGGCACAGAGAACCGGTGGACGAACCGGCAACTCCGGAGTTTCCGGATATTCCGCTGTCTCCCATTCCAGTCCCAGATAGGTATGCAGCACCTCCTTTACAGACTCTACTGTATTTTCACCTGCTGTCTGCACACTGCCATCCAGCTTTCCATGAATCGGAACGGATAGCTGATGCTTTCCGCATATGTATGTTAACTCCCTCTCTAATACCGGGTCTAACTCCTCTATACACATCACTTCGTCTACCGACTGCAAAAAATCCAGTGCTAATTTCTCCGGAAATGGATGAGCCGTTGCTATCTTTAATAACCGATAATCCTCTTTCACATTTCCTTCTAATGCTTCGCAGGTATATGCATAACTGATACCGGAGGTACAGATTCCCTTTCGTCCGTTTCCGGTCACTTGATTAAACCGATATTCTGAAAATACATCTCCCATTTTCGGGTTGCGTTCTTCTATTCTTTTATGATTCAAATAGGAGGTTCTTGGAAAAATCACCCAACGCATGGTATCTTTCTGAAATCCTTCTATTGTATGCTTGTCCCATGTGTCCTTCACCATAATAGATGCACAGCCATGGCAGACTCTGGTGGTTGGTCGGAATAATACCGGTGTTCCCCATTTTTCGGAGCAGGCAAATGCATCCTGTATCATTTCATATGCTTCTTCCGGTGATGACGGGTCAAATACCGGCAGCTTGGCAAATTGTGCAAAGTGGCGGGTATCCTGTTCTGTCTGTGAAGAAATCGGTCCGGGGTCATCTGCACTGACAATTACCATTCCACCCTTTACACCGACATATGCCAGACTCATCAAAGGGTCGGAAGCAACATTTAATCCTACTTGCTTCATGGTAACTAAGGTTCTGGCGCCTGCATAAGCAGCTCCTGCCGCCACCTCTAATGCCGCCTTTTCATTAACTGACCATTCCACATAGATACTACCGTCATTTTGTTTTGCAACGGTCTCCAGCACCTCTGTCGAAGGTGTACCGGGATAACCTGCTACCAGATTCACACCTGCATGAATGGCTCCCAGTGCAATTGCTTCATTTCCCATTAAGAATTTCTGTATCAAATTAATCTCTCCTGTCTACCTCTTTTTACCTTATAATTCTACATCAATCCAAGCAGGTTGACAAGGACGGCATCCAATTAGTTTCGGTAAAGCCCTCCGAGTGTCGGGAATCAGTGCTTTCCTGTCCTGCTTCACTTCGCTCACATAGTTATGGATTGCCTGTATGTTGGTATCTGTCACATTTTCGGCAATACTGTTTTCTATGTATTTTAGCATGTTTTTCAATGCTTGACTAGGGGTTCCTTCGGTTCCTTTTGTGTTCAAATATATCTTTTTGGCACCATCCTCATATGGAATATCCGGTGCTTCAACGCATTGGTTTTTCACAGTATAAACCATTCGGTTTCGGTCAAAGAGGTCATAGGGAAGTATCATAATGATATAAACATTTTTAAGCTTTTGGTAATCCCAGCCACTTTCCAATTGTTTAGCATCAATTAATGCCTGATAATAGCGGGTTCGCCCTGGAGGTTTGTATCGGTTCCCAGAATTATTTTCTGGGCGGTTACTTTTACCTGTCCAGTTGGTCGGTTTAAAATGGTACTTAATAAAATCCGGCATACCTCTTCGCCCTTTTTTCCTCTGGATATAACCTCTTGAAACAAAAAATCATCCATAAGATTTAATTCTTCCGGACTTCTTCGCGTTTTTATGGTTTCTTCTGTTTTTGTCATGAATTTTCTCCTTTTCGTATTGTATTTTTAAACTGTCTGTTACTTCCATTACTTTTGGATTTAAATTATTAGATTTTTTGTCGGCTATTAATTTGAATCATTACTTGAGAATGCAGTTTTCGCTTTCATAAAGACAAAACCGAATTGCTGATATTTTCCTAATTTATAAAACATATAGATGTGCCTATAACAAAAAACACTTGCGGTCTGATAAGAAGATATGTTTATTCTACATCATATCTTTACAAACCGCAAGTATTTTGTAATTATTTATTTTACTTTTTTATTTTAGTTTTTATATCCACGCTCCATCGGAGTTCACCTTATAGCCATCAATAACGGTATCGTGTGCCATCGCTCCATCTGCATTTAAGTAATACCATGTACCGCCATCATTCAGCCAGCCGGTCTGCATCGCTCCGTCTGCATTTAAGTAGTACCATGTGCCACCGTCATTTATCCAACCGATTTGCATGAATCCTGATGCATTCATATAGTACCATGTGTTTTTTACCTTTGCCCAGCCGGTCTGCATCGCTCCATCTTCATTTAAGTAGTACCATATACCATCTATCAATATCCATCCGGTTTGCATCGCTCCTGAACCGTTCATATAGTACCATGTACCATCTACCAATACCCACTCGGTTGCCATGGCTCCGTCTGCATTTAAGTAATACCATGTACCACCGTCATTCAGCCAACCCGTTTGCATGGCTCCTGAAGCATCCATGTAATACCATGTGTTTCCTACCTTTGCCCAGCCGGTTTCCATCCAGCCGGCATTGTCAAAGTGATACCAGTTTCCGTCTATCTTCTTCCACTGACCTGCCGGATAACTGCCGTCTGCATTCTGATACCACCATCTGCCGTCAGAATTCTTCCATGCATTCGCAACTGCATTTGGCAACCACGCTCCGGATTCGGACACATAGCTGTCACCAATCCATGTGTCGGATGCCATTTTACCGTTTGCATCAAAGTAGTACCAGCTTCCGTTAATCACCTGCCAGCCTGTCAGCGGAGTTCCGTTACCACTTAAGTAATACCATGTATCACCATCTTTCAACCACTGGTTTGTCAGCATGACACCATCCTGATAATAGAAATAAGTGCCATCCGCATTTGCTACCCAGCCGTTCTTTCCTGTCAGGGTCGGTGTTGGTTCCGGACTTGGCGTTGGATTCGGGGTCGGTTCCGGATTTGGTGTTGGCTGTGGTTCTCCCTCTTTGGTCCATTTTGCATATACAGTAACATTTCCTACATTTCCTTTTGGAATCTCTGTTACCTTTGTAGTAAATGCGGCATCTTCATACCAACCTCCAAATACATAACCATCCTTTGTCGGTGCCTGCAAGGTGATTGCATTAACCGTTGGATAATAGGAGGTCGGATTTGCTGACGCATTTGTTCCACCATTTAAATAATAGGTTATTGGATATTCATTCAAGCGAATATATAAATATACCTTCAGCTCACAATTGTATCCGCAATCATATGTATAGGTAACTTCATCTGTCATCGGTTCAAATTCTAAAACATTACCAACTAATTTTCCGCCTGTTATATTTGATATTTTACTTACATCCCAGCCGGCACATTGACCCAAATCCTCTTGCACTACATCTACCAGCATAATGCTTGCTTCTAAGTTTCTATCAGAAAAAGCATCTGTTACCTTTAATATCATAATCGGATTATTGTAAAACTCAATTGTAGTCAGATTCGGATTATTACTAATATCCAGACCGTTTATTTGGTTATCATTGCAAGACAGGCTACTCAAATTCAAATTCTTACTAATATCCAGACTCGTCAATCGATTGTCCGGACATTGTAATATAGCCAACTTTGTATTTGCACTGACATCCAGACTTGTTAATTGATTACTTTCGCAAACCAATGTATCCAAGTTCGGATTCCTACTAACGTCAAGACCGGTGAGCGGATTATGAGACGTATATAAAGCCCTCAATGCTGTATTTGCACTGACATCCAGATTCGTCAATCGATTATACACACAACGCAAATAATCAATTTTTGTATTTTTTTCTAAATTCAGGGTCGTTAACCGATTACTACCACAATCTAAACTCTCAATTTTTGTGTTATTGCTGACATCCAGACTTGTCAATTGATTGTTTGCACAATACAACTCTTCCAGATTCGTATTTTGACTCAGATTCAGCTCTGTTAGCTGGTTTTGTTTACAATCTAAGTCAGTTAATGCCAGACATCCACTCAGGTCCAAGCTTGTCAAGCTATTCTTATAGCAGTTTAGTCCTTTCAATGCTGTATCTCCGCTTGCATTCAAGCTTGTCAATTGATTGTTAAAACACTCCAGTTCAGTCAAATCTTTCATATTGCTGACATCCAGACTTGTCACTTGAGTATAAGAACAATGCAGCTCGGTCAGTTTCTTATTCTGACTTAAATCTAAGCTGGTCAATGGATTATTACCACACGCCAAATTCAACAGTTCTGTATTCTTATTCAAATCTATACTTGATATTTGATTGCCGTAGAACCATAGCTTCTGTAGTTGTGTATTTTTAGTTACATCCAAATTCTTCAACTGATTGTTTCTACAGTCTAATACGGTTAATTTCGTATTATTACTTACATCTAAGTTAGTCAAGCTGTTCTTGTTACATTGTAATGAGGTTAATTCCGGAAAATACTCTATTCCCTCAACAGAAGTAATTTTCTCTCCTTTTATACCCTCATCCACATTAATTGCAGTTACTGCTGTCCTCTCAGCCTGTGACAAGCTTCCATCCCCGTTTTTATCAAATTTATCACGGATATAGGTCTGAAATGTGGTATCCGGAAATGTGGTTGCATCTATGCTAACCGCTCCATCATCTGCCCTTACTTCATGCATCGTAACGCACGACATAGTTATCACCATACCGAAGGTTATTATCCCTGCCAATAATTTTTTGTTCCTATATTTTTTCATTCTTTTTCTCCCATTTTCATTCTTTTTTGCTTTTATAATTATTTGAAATGCTTGCTCTCATTATAGCATTATTTTATTTTTTGTCTACCATTTACTTCTGTATTTATAGCAGATTCAGCATCTATTTATATTACTATGAATGCAATTTTGCTTTTCCGGTTTCTCTCCATTTTCCGGTTCGATATTCTGCGTAGGATATAATATAATTTGCCAGCCAGCCTATTGGAACTGCCACCCATACCATACGGATGCCGTATAACGGGGCAAAGGCAAATGCAACCACTACTCGAATGCTTAAGTTCACCAGATTAGCAACCGTAAACATCTTCATATCTCCGGTTCCTCTTAACAAACCGTCTGTAATCATTTTCAAGCCTATGAACACAAAGAACCATCCAAGGAATCTTAGATACTCCGTTCCGGTACTGAGTGCCGTCATTGTTCCGTCTTCACCTAAAAACATCTGTATAATCGGTATATAAAAGATTTCTAATATCAGGCACAAGAGGATTGCAACACTAAACACCATGACATAACAGGCATGGTAGCCCTGTACAACCCGCTTAGGCTGCCCGGCACCGATATTCTGAGCCGCATAGGAAGAAAGTGCATTTCCAAGTGCCGCCATTGGCACAATACAGATGCTTTCTATCCGGGAACCGGCAGAATAACCTGCCAATGCTTCCGAGCCAAAGCTGTTTACCACAGACTGCACTAACATCATACCAATAGATACGGTTGACTGCTGTAATATAGAAGGCAGTGCTACCTTTGCCATATTACAAAATTCCCGTCCGCTGAACCATGCCATTTTCCCATCTGCTTCACTTTCCGGCTTATTTTCCGAACTCCCTACCGGATAACTCCGTAATTCTCTTATGAATAATATCATGGCTAAAATTGCCGATAATCCCTGTGCCAGCAAGGTTGCCCATGCAACCCCCGCCACTCCCAGATGCATGGTACATACCATATATATATCCAGACCTACATTCAGAATTGACGAAAGAATCAAGAGAACCAAAGGATACCGTGACCTTCCCAGTGCATTAAACATAGCCGCCAGTATGTTATATAGAAATAAAAACGGCAGTCCCAGAAAGTATATATTCAAATAGGTGGTCGCCTGATTCAGTATATTTTCAGGGGTATTCAGTAATATCATAATCTGTCTGGACAGACAAAGCCCTATGATTCCAAGCACAATACTCAATCCTAAAAAGGCAAGCATTGCCGTCCGAATGGATTCCTTCATGTGCCGGTAATCCCGCGAGCCGAAATACATACTGGTAATTACCGAAGCTCCCATTCCGCCTCCTATAGCAATGGATATAAATACAGTTGTCAGAGAATAGGAGGCTCCTACCGCCGCCAGTGCATCCTCACTTACATATCTGCCTACAATGACGGAATCCACCATATTGTAGAATTGCTGAAACAGATTGCCTATAATCATCGGCAGGGCAAAGACTAAGATTGCCTTCCACGGAGTTTCCTGTATTAAGTATTCCTTTTTCATTAATTTCACACTTTCACTTGCTATTTTCTTCCACATTCTAAGTGATTTCCTTATTATTTTCAAGTTTATATCCTTATTTTATTCTCTGTTGCAGCTATTTGCCTTTTCATTTTTTCAAAATTCTTCTAGCAGAAATATGTAAAAAAGACTTGATTTAAGTATGAAATCGGACTATTATAGTATGAAATCGGACTATACTATGGAGGATACTATTATGAAGCAATCTATTCGGCTCCGTCAGGATACGGAACGCTTTAATTCTCTTTACAAGGAAATGGATGATATTTATCATGACATTGCCTTCTCGCTAGGGCTGTCAGACAGTGCGTTTGTAATTTTATATTTTATCAGTATTCTGGGTGACGGCTGCCTGCAAAAGGATATTTGCGAGGTTGCCTATATCAGCAAGCAGACGATTAATTCTTCTATTAAGCGGTTACAGCAGCAGGGGATTATCCATCTGTCTGCCGGAAAACGAAGAGATATGCATATTCACCTGACTCCACAAGGGCAGAAATTAGTATCTGAAAAGATATTGCCTGTGCTTGCCATGGAGAATCGGGTATTTGAGACATTTACCCCACAGGAGAGTCAATTATTAATTTCGCTAACGGAAAAATATATAAAAAACTTAGCCATTGAAGCAAATGTGCTATTACAGAAAAAGGAAGGATACGACCTATGAAGATTCAATTATCGGATCATTTTACATTTCAACGATTATTACGCTTTGTACTGCCATCTATTATCATGATGGTATTTGCATCGATATATTCCGTTGTAGACGGATTGTTTGTATCCAATTATGTCGGAAAGGATGCCTATACTGCCCTGAATTTGATTTGGCCGCTTCTCATGGGTATGGGTGCTCTCGGCTTTATGATTGGCTCCGGCGGCAGTGCCATTGTCTCTAAGACATTGGGTGAGGGAAAACCAACGGAAGCGAAGCAGTACTTTTCCATGCTGGTATATGTCACAATTATCGGAGGTATTATTCTGGCGGCTCTGGGACTTATTTTTATCCGTCCGATTGCTATCTGGATGGGTGCTACCGAGACACTGTTGCCATACTGTATCACATATGCGTCTATTCTCCTGGTGTCACTAACCTTTTTTATGCTTCAGAATGTGTTCCAGAGCCTCTTTGTTGCGGCTGAAAAGCCAAAGCTCGGATTGTTTGTTATGATTGCGGCGGGCATTACGAATATGATACTGGATTATGTATTTATCGTACCGTTAAACTGGGGACTAGCCGGAGCTGCCATTGCTACTGCTATCAGCCAGTTGGTCGGTGGTTTATTTCCGATTCTGTATTTTTCACGTCCAAATAAAAGCCTGCTTCGATTGACAAAACCGTTCTTTCAGCTTAACATTTTATTAAAGGCTTGCGGAAACGGTTCTTCGGAGTTAATGACAAATCTTTCCTCTGCGATTGTCAACATCCTGTATAATTTACAGCTTATGAAGCTTGCAGGGGCAAATGGTGTCGCAGCCTTTGGTACGATTATGTATGTATATTTTATATTTATTGCTATCTTTATCGGCTACTCTATCGGTTCCGCTCCGATTATCAGCTATCATTACGGTGCGGGAAACCATAAGGAATTGCAAAATCTCTTCCGAAAGAGTATGATTTTAATGGGAGTGTTTGGTGTTGTTCTGGTTATCCTTGCTGAATTACTGGCTGCACCACTTTCCAAATTATTTGTCGGTTATGATGCTGAATTATATGAATTGACCTGTCATGCTTTCCGGTTTTATGCTTGTTCTTTCCTTGTAACCGGATTTAACATCTTCGGGTCGGCATTCTTTACAGCTTTGAATAACGGGGTTATTTCTGCACTGATTTCTTTCCTGCGAACCTTACTGTTTCAGGTTGCCATGATTTACCTGCTGCCACTGTTGTTTGACTTAGACGGCATCTGGATGGCAGTTACTGCCGCAGAAATATTATCCCTCGCAGTAACGATTGTGTTCTTCATTACGCAGCGTAAGAATTATCATTATGCATAATTAGAAGGGGGTATGGATATGTTCCAATCGATTGAATATAAGCATCCTGCACTGTATAAATGGTTTCGCCTGATGATTGTGATTCTGGCATCCCTGTTATACGCATGGAATCTGTGTTGCTTTGCCAAAACCATCGGGCTGCTGCCGGGCGGCTTTTCCGGAGTTTCCCTGCTGTTTCAGGAAATTGGAATTACATTCTTCCATATCACCATACCGTTTACATTGTTTAATGTGATTTTGAATGTAATTCCGGTCTATATCGGTTTTAAATACATCGGAAAGAAGTTCACCTTGTATTCTATTCTTACGATTGTGTTGTCCAGTATCTTTACGGATATGCTTCCGACCTATGTATTTACTACCGACCCCTTGCTTGTCAGCATTTTCGGCGGACTTTTAAATGGCTTTGCTATCAGCCTTTGCCTGAATGTCGGCACAACTACGGGCGGAACGGATTTTATCAGCATATTCTTCTCTGAACAAAAGGGAATTGATGCATGGAACTATATTCTTCTGGGAAATGTCATTATGCTTGTTATCGCAGGAGCATTATTCGGGTGGGAAATTGCCTTGTATTCCATTATTTACCAGTTCTGCAGTACGCAGGTAATTCAAATGCTATACAAACGGTATAAAAAAGAAACTCTGTTTATTATTTCAGATAAATCCGAGGAAATCTACAAGGCAATACGGGAGACCACAAACCATGATGCCACCTTATTCCATGGCATCGGCTGCTATGAGGAAAAAGAGAAAACTTTAATTTATTCTGTTATTAATACGGAGGCGAAGCGGGAATTAATTCCTCTGATTCGGGCAATTGATAAACACGCATTTATTAATATTGTCAAAACAGAGGAATTATCAGGTCGCTTCCATAATATACCGAATGATTAATCCAAGGCTTCATTCATACGGCTTTCATGGCAGGTAAAATAAATTATCTGGTATTCTTTTGATACCCGCATTAAAAAGTCCAGTCCCCCCTGAACATTTTGCGTATCGTAATTTACAAATGGGTCATCCAGCAGGATAAACGGCTTATGCTCCGGATACATGGCATCCACAAATGCCATCCGCATACAAAGTCCTAATAAATCCCGGTATCCAGTACTTAATAATTCCGGGTCACGTTGCATTCCCTGTTCTTCTATGGTGAGCTTGGCATTTGCATCCAAGTGATATTGGGACGCAGATGCTCCGGTCAATATTTCATAATATTTCTGAAATCCATTTAGCAATGGCTGCATATACCTTGCTGTCAATGCTTCTTTTGCCTGCGTCAGATATTTCTGTGTTGCCTGTATACAATGATATTTTCGCATAGCTGCATCATAGCTTTCCTGCTGCTCGCCTAACATCAGCTCCTGCTCGCCTAAGGTATCTAACCTTGTTCCGTATTCCTCCAGTTGAATATCATAGGTATGAATATTCGCCTGAAGTTCTTCCATGCGATGCGTAAGCTGACCTTGGATTGCCCGCAATTCATCTGCTGTCTCAAGTACCGGAGTCTTCGGCTGCTGCAATACGTTTGTCAGTTCCGAGGTCTGTTCATATCGTTTCTTATTCTGCTCTGCATCCTTTAAACTATGCTCTTTTTCCATACAACTCTGTAAATGCTCTTGCAGTTCCAACAGTTGTGCCTGTAATTTTTCTTTCGGTTCTATTCCCAAGTCATGCAGATAGTCTTCTAAGGTCTTTTGCAGTTCCTGTATCTTCTGCGTACAATTCTGATACTGTATCTGATTATCCCGTAATCGCAGATAACTTCTTACATCCGATTCCAATTGTGTAAGCAGTGCCAGATATTCCTGTGATGCTATTTGCTCTGCAGAATAGTAGAAACTAAAAAATCCCTGTATTTCTGTCTCAAGCTGCTGTCCGTCTGCTCCAACTGCTTCCTGATACTGCTGCTTTCGTTCCTGCAGGGTATGATATTCCTGCACATCTACCTTTAACCGATGTAATTCATTTAGTACCGTATAGGAATCATATACGATTCCATAAAGCTGCAAATAAGCGCTCAAATCCTGCTCGGTTCGCATAATAAGCTCCCGGTCCTGCTGTAATTCCAGCTCTAATGCATCTGTGACAGCTTCCTTTTTTTCTTGTGGTTGTACATTAGTAGCCGGCTGCGGTCTTTTTCTTATGCAGATAGCGGCTACTGTCAATCCGATTCCCAGAATAACCGCACCTATCCCTAAGTACCGCTGCCATCCAAACAATCCGATTCCTGCTATCAATATGACGATACCGATTATCAACAGAATCATGCCTGTTCTTTTTGGGCTGTCTGATTCCTTTTGTTCTGCCTGTGCTTGTTCCTCCTGCCTTTGTACCATCCTTGCCATTTGGACAGAGGCTTCCTTCGTACTATATGCCGCTTTTTTCTGTAGGTACAGGTTCCATTCGTCAATTCGTTTCTCAACGTCCTCATTTGTCGGACATTGCTTCTGAAACCGGTTCTGATATGCCTGTAACCGTTCTTCCTCTATGCCGGATAATTGCTGTTGGTCTGCATTTTCCTTGTTCTGCTGCCACTGTATTATTTTCCGGCGGATTGTATGCTGTTCGTCCTCCATTGGAACACCATTTGAAAATTCCTTGGTATACCGTAAAAGCTCTGCTTCTTCCTCTGTACTGCTTTGATAGCTGTTCCTGACAGCTTCCAGCTCTGTCTGCGTTCCGGCTGCTTTTAGCATATGCCGTAAGGTCTCCCGCTCCGGCAGGTCACCCGGAAACCACCTCCGCTGCTGTTGATATTCGTCAAGCTGCTTTTGATATGTCTTTTCCAGCTCCTGATAGCGTTCCTGTTTCTCCTGAATTACTAATTGCCGCTGTTTGTCATTGGCTATACTTAATTCTTGTGAAAGTGCCGCCTTTGTCTGAACCTCCTGCTCCCGCTTGGTCTGTAGTTCCTGTATGGCGGCTTCTATATTCTGCTTCTGCTTTAATTCCTGCTTCTGCTCGGCAATCCAATCCTTCTGCTTGCGAAGCTGTCCGGTTTTTCTGGTCGGTGACATCCGGTTTAGCCAATCTGTTAGTGTCTGATTTACAGAGTCAAACTGATTCACGTCTCCGGTATCCTCTACCAGATTTCCCAGCTTGGCATTCATGCTGCCTGTCGTTTTCACATTGGTAATGTCTGCATTTAACTGTGTAATACAAACACTCCGGCAAAAGGCTTCCATATCTATCTGGAAAATGTCTTCTCCCAAGCGGGAAACATCTGTATCCACCTTCAGATTCGTATTGGCATCCCGCAATTCACATATATCATCCTTCTCTTTTTCCCCGAATACCCGCTGAATGACATACTGCCTGCCCCCATGCTCATAGGTCAGACTTCCACCGTAGACTCCGCCCTGCCATGGTCGAAATCTCTTTCTCTCATTTTCTGCTTCCTTTCGTTTACCCTCGTTGGCAAAGCCAAACAGCATAATCCGGATAAAGGCAGCAACCGTACTCTTTCCCCATCCATTTTCTTCACATATGGTATTACAGCCCTTATGAAATTCATAATTCCAATCACTTAACTTACCAAAGTTCTCAATATGGCATCGTATCAACTGCATATTACTGAATCTCCTCTCCCGCTAATGCCTGTATTCCATAGCGAATTACTGCTGCCTTATCTGCTTCACTCAATTCTTCCGCATTACTTACCAGACGTATAAATTCTCCTTTGAGAGATACATCCTTTGCATAGGACTGCACATCTACTTTCCAGCCGGATTCATCATATAGCTTCAAATAATAATATTTGTCCTCTAGCTGCTTTCGCAAAAGCTCGGTATCCTTCTCACAGGTCACATCCACCTCGCCTGTCAGCACCAGCTTAACCAGATTCCGGGAAGCAATATCCTGTTGTTGGAGGGTCGTATTCAACCGCTGCATAATATCTTCACTGGTCTGACACCCTGTAATATCCACCGGAACCTCATAGAGCCTGCGGTAGGCAAACGGAATAAAAGTATGTGTAAATTCTCCGTTCTGTTCATTTATATCCAGAAGAACAAAACCATGCTCTCCGCACTCATCAAAGCCACGCCCTTCTAAGCATCCCGGATAACAGTAGATTCCTCGGCTATCCAGCCGCTCCTGCTTGTATTTGTGAATATGCCCCAATGCCAGATAGTCGATTCCTTTGTTTCTCAAATCTCTTAAGGAAATGATTTCGGTTTTGTCTTTACCGGACTGCTCTGATTCCTGTCCATGAAGCATTACGATGTTAAAGTCATCTGCATTTAACATCAACGTTGGATAAATCGAGTCCTGATTTCCGGCATCCAGCTCTACCCCGGATATAACTATCCGTTTCTCATATCCGTTTTCTATTACATACTGCTTCCATGTATCCGAAAAAATATGCAGATTTTCAGGTAACTCCTCCATATGACTTAGAAAACTGTCCACGTCATGATTACCCTGTAAATAATAGATGTCCAGCTCCGGATGATTTAGGATTTGCTGAAGCACCGTATTACGTGCTGTCTGTGTAATCTGATTCCGGTCAAATAAATCTCCTGCAATTAGTATTGCCTGCACATTCTGCTCTACCGCATAATCTATCATACGAATAAATGTATGCAGCAATTCCGCCTTTCGCTCTTTTGCCTGTGCCGGATTCAGATTGGCGGTCAACTTTGAATCCAGATGCAGGTCTGCACAATGAATTATCTTCATACTTCGTTTCTTCTCCTCATACAACGTTCTTTTTTCTTTTTTCCAAAATGCAGACATTGCTGCGGACAAGCCTGCACACAGCTTCCGCAACGAATACATTCCGGTGACTTCGATATTTTATCCGGTGTCAGATTAACCGGACACGCCTTCTGACAGGCATGGCAATCGGTGCAGGCATCCTGCTCCCACTGTATCTGAACCAGACTCCAACGATTAAACCAGCCGTAAATAGCCCCCAGCGGACAGAGATATTGACAAAACGGGCGAAAAATAAGGATAGAGGCAAGGATTATCAATATTAAAATTCCGAGCTTCCAGAAAAATAACCCGCCTGCCTGTGTCCGCAATGCGTCATTGGTTGCCATTAACGGGATTGCTCCCATGAGCGTTCCCGACGGACATAGAAATTTGCAAAATGCCGGAAGCTTTACATAACCGCCCCACAGAAATGCAGACCCCAGAAATACCAGTCCTACAAGCACTCCATATTTCAAGCACCGGAATACTTTATGAAACGGTAATTGCTTTCTCTTATAGAAAAAGGGAATCCGATAGAGCAGGTCCTGAACCAGCCCAAACGGACATAACCAGCCGCACACAAATCGTCCCAGTATGCTTCCAAAGATAAATAATATTCCAAGAACCGCAAATGGTACTGTAAAGCCCCGCTGATTCAATGCCGCCTGCACTGCTCCTAACGGACAAGATGCAAACGCTCCGGGACAGGAATAGCAATTCAGCCCCGGAACGCATATATATTTCCATGCTCCCTTATAAATCGTGCCATGGGTGTATCCATACATATATCCATTCGTAATAATCGTATATATAATCTGCACACAGGTGCGTATGGTTGTAAACTTTGTCTTCATGAAATCTCTCCCATTTATCCTATCTGCCGATTGCTTCCCGGTACTATCCTATTCCGATGCATTCCAGACAAATTCTGACTGCCTTCTGATAAATGCCTGCAAATTGCTCCATATGAAAGCCTATTGCAAGAAATATCACTCCCACCAGCAATCCAAATATCCATTTCGGAATCTGTGTAATTTGCTTACTGCACCTGTTCCAAATAGTCATGAATCATACTCTCCCAGTCTTCCCGATACTGTGAACCGACAACCGAACCCAGACAGTTGCCTTGACTGTCAAAGAAGAACGTGGTCGGAACAGCATCTACGTCTGTCAACATTGCATAATATATACTGTCATTTGCTAAAATATGTGTGTAATTGGCCCCGGTCTGTGTTACTAAGTCAGCCGCATAATCAATATCTTCATTGCTTGAATTCGGTGCCACATCACTCACTACCCCTATAATCTGAAACTCAGAGGTGTCATATGACTGTGCTATCTCTCCCAAATCCGGCATTTCGCTTAAACAAGGTCCACAGTAAGTTGCCCATACATTTACCATAGTAAGCTTCGATTGTCCCAGCACAGACTCTGTAATGCCGGAACCGTCCAGTGTTACAGATTCAAATAGAATCCCTGTAACCTCCACCGGCTGTGAAGTATCTTCGGTTGTGTCCTCAGCTTCCGTCTGTAACTCGGTGTCCTCTTGTGCCGTCTTATTAGAACCCCAGCCTTCTGTTCGGATTCCTTCCTTTTGCGTGCTTGCAGAAGCTTCCTGTGCTTCGGTATATGACTCTTCCTCCAACCAATCGGAACAGCCGGTCAACAACAGCATCGGTACCACACAAAATATGGCTAATAATTTCTTCATTTTAATTATATCCCCCTTCTTTTTTCTATGTTTTATATTAAATTAGATTGCTTTTCCCGTCAACTTCCTTCTCGCTTCGCCGCTTCCAGCCTCGCACTGTACGGGCATATAATAGTAACCCGATTCCGCCTGCTATTACCTCGGTCATCGGAAATGCAATCCATGTATAGTTCAGCCCTATTAACGAAAACAACCAGAAAATAGGAACCAGACAGACAATCTGCCGAAGCAGCGACAAAAACAGGCTCAAGCCGCCCTCTCCGATTGCCTGAAAGAATACCGGCATCATGAGTGAAACTACCGCAGGCATGAAGCTGGCTCCGATAATCGGAAATGCATGTATGCCGATTGTAAGTACCTGCTCACTGTCAGAAAAGATTCGTATTAACATTTCCGGAAAGCCTACAAATCCTATGATTCCCAGTATCATAAATATCATTGAAATTCCAAGGGAATCCTTCATAACAAGATGGCACCATTTGTATTCGCCGCGTGTATAATTAAAGCTTAATATCGGAACAATGCAGGTCTGTAACCCAAATAACGGAATGAAGAAGAAGCTCTGGAGCTTATAGTACAGACCCAGAACCGTAACTGCCGCATCCGAAAATCTTGCAAGAATTACATTCAGGGCAAAGATATACACAGTATAAAGTCCCTGCATCACAATCGATGAATAGCCATAGAAATAGATTCGCTTTGCGTAATGCAGGATTTCCCGGAACTTTGGCGGACGATGAAAGCCTTTTACTCCGGTAATAACAGCGGCTGCTATCTGTCCGCAGACGGTTGCATATGCTGCTCCTGCCACTCCCAGCTCCGGTATCGGTCCGATACCAAAGATTAAAATCGGGTCGAGAATAATATTCGTAACGGCACCTACTATCTGTGCTATCATCGGAAGCTTCATGTTGCCATGTGACTGATGTACCTTTGTCCAGTTTCCTTCCAGAAAGGAGCCGATACTTCCGATACAGACAATGTTACCATATGTAACGGCATCCCGGATTGCCTCGGATGAGGATGCGGACAGCATAACATAGGGCTTCATAATCAGGACTGCAACAATTGCCAGAACTGCCCATGTTACCAGCTCTAGAACCATACCGGTTCCGGCTGCCTTTAATGCCTCCTCCGGCTTGCCTTGTGCATATTTTCTTGCCATGTAAGTATTTACGCCAACACCGGTTCCGACCGCCAATGCAATAATGATTAACTGCATCGGATAAATTACCGTTAATGCAGTCAGTGCATTTTCGGAATATTTTCCGACAAAAAAACTATCTACTATGTTATAAAGTGCTTGAATCAGCTGTGCCAGCATAACCGGCGGAGCTACCTTCAAGAGAACCTTACCAACCTGTTCCTTACCAAAAAATTCATTCTCTGATGTACTTACGCTCATTTGTTTTCCTCGAAATCCTTTCATACTGCATTAAATTCCAGCATTTGTGGAATTCGTTACCGTATGGGTATGCTTTTGTGCTTTCTTATTCAAATATTTCATAACCGAAGCTCATGGACAATTTTGCCCCGTTATTTCGTACAACATAATTTTTTCCTGTTTGCGTAGATAGTATCTTTGCTGCCGCATTGATATTGCAATATTCTTATGTCACATAACAAAATTTTCCTTCTATCCTCTGTTTCCTTATTTATGGAAAGCTTTTGTTCCTTTTGTTTCCCAAGTGAATATACAAGCACTTTCCATTGAAACTAATTGCCGAAGCAATAGTCCCAACTGTAGACACCTGTCAATTCCTTCTATCTTAATAACGCTTCCGTTCTGTAATGTCAAGGTTATATCTCCATTTTGCTCGCTTCCTCTTTCGTCACGCCTATAGGTATGAACGGCTGACAATCTTTCCAATGGATATATTTTCAACTCTTCATCAGTAATTTTCATAATTCGATAGTTTGTAACTGCATAAAATCGGTTTCTTCCCTTACTACCGAATGCGATTACAAGGTACAGCCCTATTACCAGAAATACAATTCCAATCAAAAGAATACCAAAGCCGGAGTTAGCACCTGCTATTATAGCCATAATTCCCCATATAATTAAAATATATGCCGGCAATGTGATGCTCTGATGCCTTTCTCGCCCACTTGCAAAGACCTGCTCCATAGGTTGTAAATATCTTGCAAATCTTTTCTTCTCGGTATTATATACCGGCTGATTTTTTGAGACTGCCTGTACGCATTGTTCTTCTGTCAACTGCATGATTGTAATATCTTCTCACTTTCTTGCTTTCGCTGGTTCTTAGCAAGTATACCATTTTTTGTCTGAAAACGCTATGCCTATTCTGCAATGGGGAGGAGCTACTGATATTGCTTCCTTAGCTGCTCACTTATTTTTAGCATCTGCTCACAAACACCGGATGGAGATACGATTTGGATCCCTTCTCCTAAGCCGATAATCCAGCCCAGAAACTGCCCACTTACTACAACATCTACGATTGCATAGAAATGGGTTTCGTCTGCTTTTCGTATTGTTACATCTTTTCCGAATCGGTCTATGATAATGCCGGCACATTCATTTTCACAAAGTAGCTTTACGGTCTGTTCTTCACCGTCAAACATTCCAAAATGTTTCTTTGCATATTCCGGAAGATTTAGCTTATCAAATAATTCCTTTCCTGACCGCTTCTCTTTGAGTAACGAGATTTTCATCATTTTATCTACCCGAAAATGCTTTAAGATGTTTCCGTTTTCATCATATCCGATTAAATAGTAATTTTCATTATCCCATAGCAATCCCCATGGAGAGACTATATAATATTGTCCGTTATGTCGCAGCTCCATTTCTTTATTTATATTCCATTGAAAATATTGAAACTTGATTTTCGCATCTGTTCCTATTGCCTGATGCAATTTATCGACATTGTAGTAAATACTTTCATTCATGGTCTTAATACGACCTTTTACATAGACTTGTCGTTCTAATTTCTTTGCCTCATACTGACTTGCAAATTGTTCTAACTTCTGAATCAGTTCTCTGGATTTCTTTTCTGTAATAAACTTTGATGACTGAACAGCTTCAACCAACAGTTTCAATTCCGGGACTTCAAATTCTCTGGCTCCTATGTAATAATATACGCTCCGGTTTTTCTTATATCTGTTGATGTCTATTCCGTATGTTTGAAGTGCTTCTAAGTCTTCATATATGCTTTTGCGTTCCGCAGATATATTATATGCTTCCAGCTCTGCTATAATATCTTTCACTTCCAGACCATGTTCTTCATCTGTCTTTTCATACAGTAATCGCATGATATATAATAGTTTTAATTTTTGATTTGCTTTTCGTGCCATATACTTCCTTCATTCTCTCCGGTGCAGAGCCGTCCGATTCAGACGATTCCGACTTCATGTTTTTTACTTCTGTAACTTACAATTATTTCAAGTTCTGCTGTATTAGCTGATTATATGTACTATATTATCTCATGAACCAACGCTTCTGCCGTTTGCATAATTACCCTCACATCGATTCATTTTAATTTCATTGCTTCATTTGCTTTAGTACCTGTTTGTTTCGTTCACCTTTTTCTCGTTTTGAAAATGTCTTTTATAACTTATAAAGTTCTCATGCAAAATCTGGTATCCGGCTTGGATTGAATTGGAATGGAATGGTTTTGTACCTTTTATCTCATGAGTTCCTTATTTGCCTTCATTTATGATAAAGGTGAATGCTTTGTATTCTACTTTTGTTTTTTTATAAAGTAGTCTTCATGAAGATTAGGATTTGCTGCTCCCTTTACTGTCAATATTTTCTTTGCATGCTGTCTTATCTCATCATTCCACTGCAAATCTCTTAATTTTTCTCGATTTTTATCAAAATCCTCATATGAGGTCAGTGTTAGAAATAATTCATTACTTGTCATTAACTGCCTCCTTATTAATTCATGCAATTCTACATTTGTTTCTTTCAAATTATTTTACAAGGCTCTCCAATATGGGACTTCCCTTACCTGTGGTATTATCCAATTATCTATTTTATACCACCTCCATTTCGTCAAAAAGTTTTGTGCTTTTTATACTTACAGGATTCTCAAACTCGGCTGCATATTTAATCAAATAGTCTATCGTTTTGCACCTTTCATAACTTACAAGGTTCTCAAACCAACCTGCTGTCCGGACTGATGCCGGATACAGTTTTGCACCTTTCATAACTTACAAGGTTCTCAAACTACAAGTACATGGATAATATGTCATGGCAGGTTTTGCACCTTTCATAACTTACAAGGTTCTCAAACTGTAAAAGTTCAGTTGCTAATTTATCTTCCGTTTTGCACCTTTCATAACTTACAAGGTTCTCAAACAGCCTTAGACAAATCACCCTCACCTTTTGCGTTTTGCACCTTTCATAACTTACAAGGTTCTCAAACATGTTTCCTCCTTATACTGCTGCCTCCAAGGTTTTGCACCTTTCATAACTTACAAGGTTCTCAAACCCGGAGCGTGACACATAGTAATCATTAATCGTTTTGCACCTTTCATAACTTACAAGGTTCTCAAACCATCATTTTAATTTTGCAAAAAAGAGCGAAGTTTTGCACCTTTCATAACTTACAAGGTTCTCAAACTAAATGTTCGTACTGCCCTTCCATCATTTCGTTTTGCACCTTTCATAACTTACAAGGTTCTCAAACTGACGTGGAAAATTCAAAGATTTATACCTTGTTTTGCACCTTTCATAACTTACAAGGTTCTCAAACTGTGCTTGTGCAATCAATAAAAGATAATATGTTTTGCACCTTTCATAACTTACAAGGTTCTCAAACAAGCGGCATTACAGCTTCTTTTCCAGCTTCGTTTTGCACCTTTCATAACTTACAAGGTTCTCAAACATACGTGGAGGCTTATAACTCCCTCGCATTGTTTTGCACCTTTCATAACTTACAAGGTTCTCAAACCGGTACATTGACTTAAAGTCTGTATATGCAGTTTTGCACCTTTCATAACTTACAAGGTTCTCAAACAAAAACGTGCGTCATACTTCATGCAGTCGGGTTTTGCACCTTTCATAACTTACAAGGTTCTCAAACATATAATACATTGGGGACTACCGATATATCGTTTTGCACCTTTCATAACTTACAAGGTTCTCAAACGTTCGTTGACGAACATTACTCTCTGTAAGAGTTTTGCACCTTTCATAACTTACAAGGTTCTCAAACGTTCGTTGACGAACATTACTCTCTGTAAGAGTTTTGCACCTTTCATAACTTACAAGGTTCTCAAACCTACATGGACACCGCCCGCAGTAGGGTTAGGTTTTGCACCTTTCATAACTTACAAGGTTCTCAAACGCTTGAGCCAGCACAAATTGCATATGGTATGTTTTGCACCTTTCATAACTTACAAGGTTCTCAAACAACAAATTATGCACCGTCATTTATATAGTAGTTTTGCACCTTTCATAACTTACAAGGTTCTCAAACTTCATGTAATTGAACATTAACAAACACATGGTTTTGCACCTTTCATAACTTACAAGGTTCTCAAACATATCTAATCAACCTTTCCGTTCTTAATCTGTTTTGCACCTTTCATAACTTACAAGGTTCTCAAACGATTGAAATCGTTGAACCCAAACAGTTGGAGTTTTGCACCTTTCATAACTTACAAGGTTCTCAAACAAAAAATGTGTCAACTTTGCGAATTACAAAGGTTTTGCACCTTTCATAACTTACAAGGTTCTCAAACATTGTGATACTGCTAATCTCACCATTGTTAGTTTTGCACCTTTCATAACTTACAAGGTTCTCAAACATAATGGAAACTCAATACGGACATTTAGTCGTTTTGCACCTTTCATAACTTACAAGGTTCTCAAACCTTGACACGCAACCAAAGAAACTACAATTTGTTTTGCACCTTTCATAACTTACAAGGTTCTCAAACATATTTACGAAATATTTTTGATTGGGAAAAGTTTTGCACCTTTCATAACTTACAAGGTTCTCAAACAACAAATGAATCAGGCGATTGGGAAATTGCGTTTTGCACCTTTCATAACTTACAAGGTTCTCAAACATGGTTTGTCTTATGCATCCAGATTGCTTTGTTTTGCACCTTTCATAACTTACAAGGTTCTCAAACTATGCTGTGGGTTCTTCTTTTACAGAATCAGTTTTGCACCTTTCATAACTTACAAGGTTCTCAAACAAAAATCGGTATATTGATATATTGACCACCGTTTTGCACCTTTCATAACTTACAAGGTTCTCAAACTATGGTGTGGGTTCTTCTTTTACAGAATCAGTTTTGCACCTTTCATAACTTACAAGGTTCTCAAACAATACTCATTGTTCCATCAAAATAATCATTGTTTTGCACCTTTCATAACTTACAAGGTTCTCAAACACAACTCGATTTGCGAATCTGAAACCTCATGTTTTGCACCTTTCATAACTTACAAGGTTCTCAAACGCAGAAAAAGCGTTCCTCCAGTCTATCAGAGTTTTGCACCTTTCATAACTTACAAGGTTCTCAAACATACTGCTCCAGGTCCATCCGCTCCTCAGCGTTTTGCACCTTTCATAACTTACAAGGTTCTCAAACCTCAAATTCCTTGAGATTCTCTCCGAACTTATCACTTGGTAAGTGTTGTAAGTCAGAATAATTTAAATCAATTATACAATAATCTGCATCTACTATACAAACAGTATCTACATATTTCATATCACTTTGATAAAATTCAATAAATAGTGCATACACTTTTTGATATTTTATATATTCAACAAAATATTTCCACTGTTCCTCATTCATATAGTGTGAAATATTCAAAAAACAAAATAATCTACGTCCACACAACTGATTCATTACTTGAATATAGGATACCATTTTGTCCATAAAACTGTCCGATTCACTTTCTAACTTCACATTGTATATCTTGCATAGTTCGGCAAAACTGACATCTATTGACGATGTAATATTGTATGGCATCTTTATGCTTATTTTTTCCATCAGTTCAAGAATCTTAGCACTTATTTCTGCTTTTTCTTCTATAAATTCTTCTTCACAACAAAGTTCCATTTCCTGATATAATTGCGAAAGAACTTTTCTTCCGTTCTCATCAAGGCTAAATGGTTCTAATATAAATTTCATTTTTTGTGACAGCTTTTGAATTTTATCATTTTCAGATAGTACAAACGAACCATCCAAGCCAAGTCCTTGATAATACAATTCCTTTACTATCTGATAACGTATTTCCGGCTTTTCTAATATAAGCACTGTTATTTCATTTTCTTTTATATCAATATTTAAATTATACTTCACATTAACTAACTTCACAGCACCACTAACCTTTCATCACTATCCAACACTTGCCGCTTCGTTTCCCCAACCATACATTCAATCTTGGAAAACTGCTTTTCAGTAATTTTCAGCACTTGAACCAAGCCCTCAGAAGGTTTATTCTTTCTTACATTTTCAAGCATATTGTCTGCCGCAGTTGCGTTCTGTGCCAGCTTACAGTATATGGACTCTTGTAGCATCAGAAATCCACTTTTCATTAGATATTTTCTGAATGCCGTATACTCTTTCCTGTTTTTAGCAGTTTCCACCGGCAAATCAAACATTATGATAATCCTCATATATCTATAGCTCATTTCTATAAAATTTTATTTGAGAAAGCTCATTGTCGTTTAATGCGTCAAATATACTTCTACAATATATTTTAATTGCATTATTCACATATTCTCTTTTTCCTCCTATTACTACTTCCGTATTCAGTACATCCACCACCTGCATTTTTTCATCATGTTCAAATTTTTCAACCTTCATTTTTAATACCCTTGCATCAATAATTGGTCGGTATGGTTCCATTAGGTCTGATGCCAGATTAAATGGATTAAACATATTGTCATGAAATAATCCTAATTGCGTTATGTACCCATTTGCTACTATTTCACGATTAAATGCAGACAGCAGAATTCCATATCCATAATTTAATGCAGCATTGATACTACTTTCTTCTGTTCTTGTAAATGTCATTCCGAATAATGCATTAAAATACACTTTCGCAGCATGCCCTTCCCGGTTGGTCACATCACCTAATTGTATTTCTTGTATGTAACCACTTAACATTTCTGCTTCCGGTCGTTCATAGTACCTTAGTAATTCTGCCTGCTGCCGTATCTTTTCAGATACAATTTCAGTCCAAACCGCCTCCTTAATCTGCTTTGACCACTCTATCTGCTTTCTAAGCTTAACACTGGTATCATGACTTCCATAATACGGTATTAATTCAGAAGTCGGATTTCGCTTTTCATCACAGAAAATCACCTTAATTTTCTTTTTTATCAATTCACTTAATAAATATGCTGTCATGGATACTGCCGTCGATTCAATCATCAATACAGCAATTTCACTCAAATGAATTTTGGTTGTAGTCTCCTGCCGAACGGTTAAATATCCCATGTGATAATCTAACTTTGCACTGTTGGAGACTACAACGACCCTCCAACTCATATGGTTTTCAAATCAATTTCCGTTTCAAACAATCCAGACGGAGATTGATGAATCAATTTAAACTCATCTGCTTCTGATACATTTTTACTTATCATACAAATTCCTGTCTTTTTAGCTTCCCCAATAAGGCTTAAATCTGCTCCCATATTTGACAACTGCGACAATTGCAGAATCTGCATAATTACCTTGCATTGTTCTTTCACTTCTAACTGTTCAAATCTATCCTTTGCATGAACTAATTTCTCTCCCACAGGATTCGGACGTTTCGCATATACGCCGGTCATATGTTTATCCATCAGCATTTCATACAATTCCAGATTCTTTTCTGCTGTTACCAATGAATATTCCCGTCCGGTTTCATTTACCTTCTCAACTCCTTTAATATAAGTAATCCAATCCTGCTTCAAACACAAAGGTACTGCATTTCGAACAATTAACTGTTTATTTGATTTTCCTGATATATACAGATAAAACCCATTTCTTTTTATTAATGACTGAATTTTTATTTTCTCCAAACGTATATCAGGCTCTATTAATCCCAACTGCTCCTCACAATACTTAACCAATGCCTTTTTATCCGTTCCTATCTTATCCTTTAGATATAACGGCATTGCTTCTATGGTTCGGATTCTCTTCTTGCCTTTCGTATGTTCCACCAAGAAAAAATAGGTAATACTTATACTATTAAATCCACCATACTTAGATACATCTTGTAAGCGTTCATCACTTTCTTTTAATGGAATATATGATTCTTCATTTGCATTTTTAGCCCCATATAAAGTTGCTTCTGCAATTTGCCCATGTGATTCAAAGTTCATTCTGGTAATCAACGGACTATTCTTTGCCATCACCGCTCTTACGGTTTGAATGGTTCCGGATGCTCCGTTCTTTTCAGCCGCAACCCATGCGATTTCACCGTTTCTTTCTACCGTATTGTCAAACATTTTGTTAATATGGTATCTGTTTGCAGTTGCATTCTTCCGATATTCCCGAATAAAGTTTGCCGGATTTCTTGTAAACTTTACAAAGTATGTATTTCCAACCACTATATTCAGATATGCATCCTGTGCATGGTGGAAATCATTCACAACCCTTGACTTTAAGAGCTTTCGCTCCTGTCGGAATGCCGATACATTTCCTGCCTTTACATATACTACCTCAGATGTCGGAAACATTTCCTCAAATAAATGTGCTACCACCTTTGTTCCCTGTCTGGTTTCAACAATTTGCCGGCTAATAAAGCCTGTTAATTGTTCATCCGTAAATTCATTCCGATTTACCAGACGATTATATTTTTCTCTGGTTATAAACTTACTTTGCATATCTGCAGTCAGCAAGCTCCGCCACCAATTGTGTCTGGCATCATAGATAGATTTCTCAATCGGATATGTGTCACTCTTATGAGCATTTACCTCCTTCTTTACCAATACCAGATTATTTTCCAGGCTGTCATCTTTTACAAAATGCCGTGGATAAATATGGTCTATATCATACAAATTATCATTGAACAAATCATGCAAATCAATAATTTCTCCGGTATACATACATCTGCCCTGCTGCATGTAATACAGATACAGCTTTTTACTTCTCAGTTCCTGATCTGACCAACCGTCAATTTCTTCAATCCAATTCTTGCTATCTACCTTACAGCCCTTATAAAGTTCCTTTAATTTTTGTTTTCTTGAATCCTTTCTAACTCCTTTATCTCCGTCTTCACGAGGCATTTCCACAAATACCCGGCTTGGCTCCTTGCCCAGTACGTGTTCTATATCCTTTAGCACCAATACGGTCTGCCAAATCATTCTCTTAACCGGAGCTGACAAATACAGGTCTTCTAAATCCTCATACTCTAATTCCTTTAATACCTTTTCGGAATTTTCGCACATTTCCGCTAAGCTATCCTGATATGTAAACTTATCACTCATCAATTCCATGAGATTATAATTATTTTCCCACATCATATCGATTAAGCTTAACTTTTCTCCGATTCCTTTTTCGCATCCCGACAATTGCAAAAATGCTCTGGAAAGTCTTCCCCAATCATGGAATTTAAAGCCCGCTATCCTGCGTAATTGCTCCTCGGTTACACATTCTCCGTACTCATCCTTTATCTTTTCCCGCAGGAATTTCTTATCGTCTCCATAAATAGTTCCCCAATATATTATGTCCTCTACCATCTTTTTGGTGGAATCCAGTTTTATGGATTCTCCAAAAACAGCCTTGAATTTTCCATAAGAAGTCAACGCATTTTTAAAATCCTTATCAATTCCCGAAATAGCATCTAATTCTGTTTCTTCTAATATGCCTTCTCTCACCAAATACTGGAATAACTGTTTTTGTGTTACATGTTTGCCCTTTTCAAATAAGGTACAAAAGATATTTTGCTTCAATTGTGGAGATATTCGTTCTCCATGTATTTGAAGATTATTTAATTCATTTAACACACAATATCTCTCATACAATAAAGAATCCTTCGGTATTGCCCGCTCTCCCTGTAAATAAGTACAATGCCTTACCATTCGGTTGATAAATTCCTCCGAGGATTGTTTAATGTCAATCATTTCCTCTATATTCCATGGAAGGACACGTCCTTTCTTTTTTCTTACTGCCCATGCATGTCCATTTGGCATATTTTTGTGCTGCAGATTCAAAGGTCCTACATAGTATGGAATCTGAAATTCAAATAATTGCAAAATTCTTTCCGAAACAGTCAGGTTACTTTCATCCGTCTCCTTCAGAAATGGCAAATATCCCTCTGCATTGCTTAATATCTTTTTCATTTCGATTACATGCACCTGATTTGGAATAATCCCATTGGATGCCGTTAACTGCTTTGGCAGAAAAGCTTCCAATTCCATTTCCTTTAGAATATACTCTTTATCTTCATTATCCGGTATATCCTTCAATATTTTTTTAATCGTGGCATATAAATCTTCCCTTTGACGGTTCTTTACATTTCTTCTGTGCGACTCCCCGGAATTTACCGAGCCTACATATGCACTGTAGCTTCCCGGTTCCAGCTCCCGAAACATACTGTCATACTTGTCAGGAGAATATTCTCTTATCACTCGTTTTAGTATTTTTAAATCCTGCTTATGCTTGTCATACTCTCTTATACGTGCTTCGGAAAGATATTTGCTTCCCTTCATGACGTTGGATAACACACCCAAATCGTGAATCTGCTTTATGCGTCCGATTAATTCCACTTCTTCTTCACTGAGGAAGGAACTATATTCTTCTATTTTTTCATCGTATTTACTGTCCCGGAAGGATATTTGTACCTTTTTATGATTTTCATCGAATTCCTCCCTTGAAAATAATGTATTTAACGAAACAGCCAAACCACAGAAGCCTTTTAAAATCTCATAGACCTGCTTATTTTTCTTCTTTTCAATTGCAAAGGCTTCACTTAACTGTTCCGTCATAACAGTTCTGGAAATATCTCTCCGGCTCAATATATCCTTCATCTTTATAAAATCAACTGTTTCCGGAAGTTCTATCTCCCATTCCTGAGCCGTCATATACAACAATCCGTATATATCCTCCATGCTTTCTGTTTCGCCGCCTGTTTTTAAGCCTGCGTTCAAAAAGTGTCCGCGATGCTTAAACATATTAAGCAGTGCCAGATATACAAGTCTGACATCATGTGCCTGCGGATTTTGGATTAATTCATATCGAAGATGGAAGATGGTTGGATATTCTCTGAAATAATCTTCGTCTGTATAATTATCGTCTGCAAAAATTCCATACTTGGTTGCTACCTTTTTATCTTCTCTGTGATATTTACTTTCCGCTAATCGTTCTAAAAAATTACTGTCAACCTTTGATAATTCTTCTGCAAAGTATTCTTTTAACAATCCGATTCTAGCAACCTCTCTCTGTCTTCTTCTTCTGGAAACCCGATTTACTCTCCTGCCTGCTGCCACATCTGCTTCTTCAAACAGTCGAACTCCCCATAAATCCTTTCCTTTTGCACGTAACAGTTGGTATTTATCATCCGTTACTGCCCAGCCGACGGATGATGTTCCCAAATCAAGCCCCACATAATACTTGTCAATTACTTTCATACTTGTTCCTCCTTAGTTTTTACTATCCTCTTTATTCGTTCAATTTGTTTTCATTTTTCATTCATTGTTTTTAACTCTGTTTTAAAATTCTATTTTCGTCAATTTCCTTCTTGACATTCTAACCTGCTTATGATATATATAATTCATAACTTACAAGGTGAGTGCAAATAAGGATTTATCCGACATCGCCGTTTGGTCTGCATGGTGCAGGTAAAAGACTTGGTTTCAAGTCTTTTTTATTTTGTGCTGTATTCTAATTTGTGCTTATGACACTTTCTTAAAGTATAGCATATATTGAGTCCGATAAACCTCCCTTACATTTCTTTTTCCGGCAAGTCTCTACGATTACAACGATTATAACATTTTTACGACTACTTTTCAATCATTCCTGCTTCTTTCAATAACCAAAATGTATTTCTATCAACTCTTAGAATTCCGTCCTTTTGCATTTTAGATAATTCATTTGACAATGCACTCCGGTCCACCCCCAGATAATCTGCCAATTGTTGTCTGGAAAACGGTATTGTAACCGGCATATATCCCTGTTCCAATGCTTGCTGTGATAGATAAGACAAAATACGCTCCCGGATGGATTTGGATGCAATGTGGAGCATACGGGTAGAAAGCTTTAGATTTTTCTGTGCCGATAATTGAAGCATTTTCTGAATCATATGTGTATAGGTGGAATTATTTTCTACTCCCTTCTGCAAGAACCTGTTAACATTTAAAAATAATATTTCCGTATCCTCTGCTGCCACCGCTTCAACCATCAATTCGCAGTTTGGAATGATTGCATAGGTTTCTGCAAAGATTTGTCCGGCACTGATATGTGAAAAAATATTACTTCCTCCCCAGTAATAATTTACTACAATATTAACGCTGCCCCGAAGTATCAGCCCCATGGCTTCTACCTGTTCCCCCATGCCGTAGACCACCTCTGCCTTGCGATAGCTTTTCTTGAATGCCTCAAACCAAGGCAGCAGTTCTTTAATCTCTGTTTCCTCCAATCCACAAAATAACGATGTTTGTTTTAAAAAAATCAAAAAAGAATCCTTCATATTTTGCTCCTTGTTGTTTGCTTCCTTGTTAATTTCCTCTTTGTTGTTATAACAACCGATTTCTGCCTTTGGATATGTTATTTTCTTTTCAGAACACAATGATTTACATTGTCACTTCATGAAAAGGAGAATTTCTTATGATACGAAAAATTATAAAAATTAATGAGGATTTATGTAATGGCTGCGGGGCCTGTGCTACTGCCTGCCATGAAGGTGCTATCGGCATGGTAAACGGAAAAGCAAAGCTGTTACGAGAAGATTATTGCGACGGTCTTGGTGACTGTCTTCCTGCCTGTCCGACCGGTGCCATATCCTTTGAGGAGCGAGAAGCTCCGGCTTATGATGAAGCTGCCGTACAAAAAAGTAAACAGGCTGCAAATGCTTCCGGCTTCCAAGGCTGTCCGGGCAGTCAGATGCGGCAATTGCATTCATCCCCTTCAGAGTCCCAACCAGCTTTTCATTCTTATTCGGATACCCCTGCCAGCGAAGCGGTCAGCCGCCTGGCACAGTGGCCGGTTCAGATTCAGTTAGTTCCTGTTCATGCTCCGTATTTTGACGGTGCAAAGCTTTTGATTGCTGCTGATTGTACCGCTTATGCCTATGCGGGCTTTCATGAACGGTTTATGAAAGGTCATGTAACCTTGATTGGTTGTCCGAAATTGGATTCTGTAGAGTATTCCCAGAAATTGACTGAAATTATACAAAACAATAATATTCAGAGCGTTACGGTTCTCCGTATGGAAGTACCTTGCTGTGGCGGTATTGAGGCTGCAACGAAAGCAGCCCTGCAAAATAGCGGTAAATTTCTTCCATGGCAGGTTGTCACTCTTTCTATTGACGGTAACATTCTAAATTAGTCTTAACTTTTATATGAAAGCAATTTATACGAAAGCAACTATATAAAAAACAAGGGTAGCTATGACTCCAATCATAACTACCCTTACATAATAAGCTATATACTATAACTTTATTCTATAATTCTATTCTATATTTTTATTTTATACTTCCCTGAATTGAATCTTTCCGGTTGCAGCATCCATGCTATCAACAATTGCTAATGACTCCAAATGATAGCCCAGATTTCTTATAATCTGTCCGCCCTGCTGAAATCCCTTCTCTATTACAATTCCGATTCCCTCTACAGAAGCTCCGGCAGAGGTTACAATCGAAATCAAGCCCTGTAATGCACAGCCATTTGCCAGAAAATCATCAATGATTAATACATGGTCCTCCGGACTTAAGAATTTCTTTGATATAATTACCTGATTTTTACATTTATGGGTAAACGATTCTACCTCGGCTACATAGACCTCGCCCTCTATATTAATGCTCTTTGATTTCTTGGCAAAGATAACCGGCACCTGAAAATGTCTTGCCACCATACACGCAATACCGATTCCCGAAGCTTCAATCGTCACGATTTTATTAATATTGACATCCTCGAATCTGCGTTTAAATTCTTCACCAATCTGGTCAAATAACTGAATATCCATCTGATGGTTCAGAAAACTGTCAACCTTGAGTACATTTCCTTCCTTTACGAGTCCATCCTTTATAATTCTTTCCTCTAGAAAATTCACTGTTCCCGTCCTCCTCATGCTATAAACTGCCAGATAGGTTGATTCTATACCCCTTCTAACACATTCTGCCATTTTTTATCATCATACATCATTTTTCATTCATATTCCATAGGCTTTTATGAATTCACGAATCGGAAGGCGTAAAATTCTGTATAAATACAGCTTCTATTTCATCAATATGATTCAAAAATACCTCTGTTATATCCGGGTCAAAATGCGTTCCTTTACTCTCTCTTATAATATCGGTTGCCTTTTCTACGGAGAATCCGTCCTTGTAGTGTCTCTTTGAACGAAGTGCATCATACACATCGCAAATAGCCATGATTCGTGCAGAGAGCGGAATATCATTTCCCTTTAGATTGCATGGATAACCTCCACCTGCATATCTCTCATGATGATAATATGCCATATCATATGCAATCTTCACATATTCATCATTCTCCATTTTTCCTAATGTTTCTTTGATAATTCTTGCTCCCTCTGCTGGATGTGTTTTCATAATATCAAATTCTTCATTTGTCAGTTTACCCGGCTTCTGCAGTACCTCATCGGGTATCGATATTTTTCCTATATCATGCAAATAAGCAGCTTCTGCCACCATATCCGCATATTCCTTGGTAATTATATCCTTATACCGCACATCCTCCCGCATGGCATCCACCAGTGTCCGTACAAAATTACCGGTATTTTTAATATGTAAGCCTGTAATTCCGTCTCTTGCTTCTATCATAGTTGCAAAGCTTCCGATAATGGAACGCTGCATCCGGACAATTTCATGCGTCTTTTCTCTTACATCGGCTTCCAGACGCTCTGTATAATAATAACTGTCCGTTTCGTCACTGATTACATATGTAATTCCATACGAGCGATTGTTTTTCACAATTTTACGGCTGGATATATGGTAGACACTGTTTAGCGGAACATGAATATTTTCCTGATAATCACTGCGGTCACCGACAAAAATCGACCCATGTACCAGCAAATGCTTCTTTTCCTTATCCAACTGTTTTAACACCTGAAATACTTCTTCTTTGTAATTCTTTTCTATATATTGCTTTAACAGCTCCGCATTTCGATTGAGATAAATAATGTCATCATCGTTATCAAACACGATTACTGCCTCGGACATTCTATCCGTTGCATCCTCCTTCGCCAGCGAAAGTGTATTGAACAATTCATACCGCAACATCAGCATAATTAATATCTGCACGCAGATAAAATATGCCGGCAGGGTAGCATCATATCCGTCTGCCCAGCCTGCCAGAAATATGCCATATGCCAGCAGGCACACAATACTCATAGCAAGAAATAATTTAATCTGCTCTTTTATCAAGGCATCTCTTGTGTGCTTTATTCTCCGTATGGCAACTATAATAATTGTAATAAAATATCCAAAGACTGCTGCCTCATGAAGATAATAAAATATTCCATGCTCCAGTACCAGATGCGGATGTGTTCCGTTTACAGTATAGGAAATGGAACGATAATATAAGGTATGGGATTCACAAGTCAGCACCAGCATTGTTATGATTAATTGAAATCCGACCAATGCATTTTTCAACAGGCTTGGAATATGCACCTTACAGAACTCCATGACAAACAGAAAAATACTCAGAATAATATACGGCTTTCCCAGATATGCAAACTTGACACCCATTAATGCAGTCTGCATATTGTCCGCCTTTAATTCAAATAAATATCCTACAAAATTAGCCAGCAGAGAAAACAGCAGAACCAGCATCAATGTCTGCATATAAGAGCTTTTCTGACGCATAACATAGATAATCTCCAATACCAGCATCGCAATACCGATATATTCCATTGTAAGCATGATTGTATGCATCCAAATACGCTCTCCGTTTCCATCATCACATCTTGTAACACATCCAGCATATCATAAAACTGTCTGTCCATATACCGTTTTATTTCACCGCAGCTTCATAGCCGTTTTCAAGCCGTTCTTCAAATTTCTCCTTGGAAAGCGGCTTATCAAATACATATCCCTGCACAATATCGCAGCCCACTTCTTTTAGATATTCTAATTGCTCCTCTGTCTCAACACCCTCGGCAATGGTTTTCTTTCCAAGCTGTTTTACCAGTCCTACTATATTGCAGAACATAATCATATCCTTTTTCTTACCCGGATATTCCTGCTCCAGCGGAATAAATGACTTATCAATTTTAATGACATTCAAATCTACCTGCTTAATCATATTCAGTGACGAAAAACCTGTACCAAAATCGTCAATGGAGGTTCCGATTCCGCTATCCCGCAGTCCGTTTACCACCTGAGACATAATTTCATAATTTTGAAAATCTTCACTCTCAGTCAATTCAATTTCAATGTATTTATGGTCAATGCCGTACCGGTCAATAATCTCTATTACGCGTTCCACCATATTATCTTCTTCCAGATGCCGGCGAGAAAAATTAACAGATATGCAGACCATAGGCTTTCCCCGCTCCATACGTGTCTTTAAGAACTTACATGTCTGCTCCAGTACATAATAATCTAATCTGCATATACTTCCTTCCCGTTCTAACTGTGGCAGAAATTTCATCGGTGGAATCAATTGTCCGTTCCGCATCCAGCGAACCAGTGCTTCCGCACCGCAGATGGTCTTGGTGGAAATAGCTACCTTCGGCTGATAATATACAACAAATTCTTCTGCTTCCAAAGCCAAAATAAAATTCGATATAATTGACTGTGTCTCCATCAGACTTCTTTGAATCTCCGGTGAAAAGAAGACAACACTTCCGGTGCCACGCTGTCTTGCTGCCTGATATGCAATACTTGCTCTTGCCATAACCTCGCGTGGCACCTCCACATTTTCCAACCCGCTGATACCGATGGTTGCACCGAATATAAATTCCTTCTCCTTAATTGGAGTCACATGCGTCAATCGCACATTTAATAGCTTATTTACGATTTCTTCCTGGTGTTCTTTGCGGACAATTGCGACAAAATTATCTCCGCCCAGTCTTGCTACCATTTCGTCTTCCTTTAGAAGTCCCTGCACCTGAACTGCATAATTTCTTAAGATGACATCTCCTTGCTCATAAGAAAAGACTTTATTAACATATTTGAAATTATGTATATTAAAAAATACTACATCAAATTCCTGAATCTGCTTTTGTGCAATTAACTTGGTTGCAAACTGCATCAATGCCTCAGGGCTTGCCACTCCTGTCGCTAAATCTGTCTGCATAATATGTAACAGAAGCTTCTGCATCATGATTCTGCTGTATTGTTGAAATATTTCACGAAATAAAAGCGTATGTAACTCCTTTTCATCCACGGAATAAAATTCCTCCCCAAACGGATAACTGGAAAAGGTCACCTTTCCCCCATCCGGAATAGAAAATACTATATCATAGGATTTTGTATTAATGCCTTCTTTTCTGTCAAACAAAACTGTATGATGATATTCACCATTCGGGCGAAACTTTGTCTTTGGAGCATTTAATTCAATCTCTGCCCTGCCCAACCGTATCTGGTCTGCAATTACCGCAATTGCCTTTATCGCATGAGCTTCACATACCTCCATATTCGCTACGTTACAATACAGAGTATCAAAAAATACTTTCATTTGTTCATTGTCACAAAACAATTTTTCTCCCATAACCTCTTACTCTTACAGTCCTGTCAGTTTCGTCTGACCGCCTGTTTCTTCCTTTCCCGCTATGCTGTCTTTCCAGACAACATCAAACCTTTATCCAAATATATGTATTCATTACATATCTTATTATTATATCGTTAGTTTCCTCTAATAGCAACCACTATTTCGGGGTTCATACCGGATTCACGCCGGATATTTTCCATCCTTTTCTCAGGTTATTGTGGTAGTTATCCGAATTTGGTGTAAGCACAGTCCTTGTCTTGTTGCCTGCATAATAATAGCGTAGCAGTCATTAAAACTGCTACGCTTAAAAAGTCTAACTTTTGGAGGTTACCTCTCTCATACACCCCTCTTATTATTTATATTTTATCGGTTACGCTTCTGCCTGCTGCTTTTTGCCAAACAGCTTCTTAAGACAGCTAAATGCCACAAGAACACCTAATACCATCAGCAGGATTGCTACTATAAGCTGCAAGCCGTCTACCAATAAGGTTGCCTGTCCATTTACGATATTCGTAACCAGTGCGATTGTCTTCTGCACCAATGCCGTAAATGTAACCGCAAGCATGATAAACATTGGAATATACAGTGTCCAGCCCGTCCGTCCGGTTGTCTTAAGGAATACGGAAAGTGCAATCAATACCAATGCTGCTAACAACTGATTGGCAGAACCGAACAACGGCCATACGTTGTTATATCCGCCTAAGGTCAACAGATAACCACAGAATAAGGTAACAACCGTTGCAAAGTACTTATTGGTTAATACCTTCTGCCATGCAGGCATCTTGGAGGTATCGGTAGTATCTCCGTAAAATAATTCCTGAAATGACATTCTTCCGATTCTTGCTACAGAATCCAAGGAGGTCAATGCAAGTGCAGATACACACATTGTCATAAATACAGTGGCAAGCTGTACCGGAAGTCCAAGTTTTTCCAAGAAACCGGCAACACCGCTGGAAAAGATTGCAAATGGTGTTCCCTCCGGCTTTGTTCCGTTTACCGCTACCGCTCCGACTACTACCAATGATAAAATACCCAACAGAGATTCTACTACCATGGCACCATATCCAACCATCTGCATATGCTTTTCGTTACTAATGGTCTTAGAGGAGGTTCCGGACGATACTAAGCTATGGAAACCGGAAACCGCACCGCAGGCAATTGTAACAAACAGAGTTGGAAACAGATAGCTTCCGTTTACATTAAAACCGTTATAGGCATTTAACTGCATATCCGGATGTGCTACAACAACACCGACCACTGCCCCGACAATCATACCCAGCAACATAAAGGTTGTCATATAATCTCTTGGCTGCATCAGTAACCACATCGGCATAACGGATGCCATAAATAAGTATGCCATTATAATGTAAATCCATGCGTTCTTGGTCGCAACGATTGGCATATGCATACCGATGGCAAACATTACCACTAACAATACAATTGCAATGATGGCACGTACAATCTCATTCATGTTCTTTACATGCTTCTGAATCAGACCGAATATAATGGCAACCACTATAAACAGCATGGAAATGGATGCGGCAGCGGCATTTGCATAACTGGTTTCTGCCGTCATTCCTTCTACTCCCTTTGCTACAAAGGTTCCTGCTACCATATCCGTAAATGCCGCAATAACCAGTAATGTAAATAACCAGCAAAACAGCATAAACAACTTTCTTCCGCCTCTGCCAATGTATTTTTCAATAATCATACCCATTGATTTTCCTTCGTTCTTAACGGAGGCATATAAGGCTCCAAAATCCTGAACGGCTCCAAAAAACAGTCCACCCAGAATCAGCCATAGCAAAACCGGAACCCATCCGAATACGGATGCCAGAATCGGTCCGGTAACAGGCCCTGCACCTGCTATCGATGAAAACTGATGTGAAAATACAGTAAATTTGGAGGAAGGTACATAGTCCTCTCCATCTTCATGTGTGTAAGCCGGGGTCTTTGCATTTGCATCAATCCCCCACTTTTTCGCAAGCCATCGTCCGTATGTCAGATAACCCACACCTAATGCGACGATACCAATCAAAACAATTACTAAGCTGTTCATGTTTCTCCCCACCTAACGGCGGCTCCCTTCTAAATATTTACAAAGAGTCAAAAAAGCCTTCGTCTTTATCTCTAAAGACGAAGGCTGATAGCTTCCGCGTTACCACTTTACTTGCCGCTCCTGCGACCACTCACTCTCATCTCATGGGCATTCCTCTTATAGAATACAATAGAAATAAGGTTCTTTGTAACGGTAGAAAACCGGTGACACTTACTGTCCGATAAGAATCATGATTCCTTCGAAATTCAGTGTACTGCTCGCAGAGGATAATCATTTGAATCATACACCGTCTCACACCAACCGACGGCTCTCTGTTGTACTTCCTTCCAATGACCGTATTCTGTTCGTTGCATTTGCTCTTTGTTACCTGCTACAATAGCACTGTCGGTTTTCGTTGTCAACTGGTTTTTTTTGTAATTTGTCTTGCCACATAAACACCGCTGGCAGAAGCATGTGACAAAGAATGGGTGACTCCGCTGCCATCTCCTATAATATATAAGCCTTTATGGCAACTCTCTAAATGTTCATCCAGCTCCACCTCCATGTTGTAGAATTTTACCTCTACACCATAAAGCAGGGTATCATCATTGGCTGTACCCGGTGCAATCTTATCAAGGGCATATATCATTTCCATAATACCGTCTAAGATACGCTTTGGAAGCACCAGACTTAAATCTCCCGGTGTTGCCGATAATGTCGGCTCTACCATACCCTCTGCAATTCGCTTCGCATTACTTCTTCTGCCTCGTACCAAATCACCAAACCGCTGAACGATGACACCGCCGCCCAGCATATTAGATAGTCTTGCAATGCTTTCACCATAGCCGTTACTGTCCTTAAACGGTTCGGAAAAATGCTTTGATACCAGCAGGGCAAAATTCGTATTCTCTGTCTGCTTATCCGCACCTTCATAGCTGTGTCCGTTTACGGTTACAATTCCGTTTGTATTCTCTGTTACTACAATTCCCTTCGGATTCATACAGAAGGTTCTTACCGGGTCCTCAAACTTCTGCGTACGGTATACTATCTTGCTTTCATACAGTTCATCTGTCAGGTGCGAGAAGATAACTGCCGGAAGCTCTACACGCACACCAATATCTACACGATTGGATTTCGTGTTAATCGCAAGGTCATTACAGATTTGTTCCATCCACTTGCTTCCGCTTCGTCCTACGGAAATAATGCATTGTTCTGCATCATAAACCGCATCCTCACAATGAATCCGGTATCCGTCATCCAGCCGCTCTACTGTCTTAACCGGTGTATCAAAATAAAAATCAACTTTATCCTTTAATTCCGCATACAGATTTTCTAATACAATGAAATTAATGTCGGTTCCCAGATGTCTTACCGATGCATCTAACAGGTTCAGCTTATTCTGCATACAAATCTTCTTAAAGCCGGTTCCCGCCGTCGAATATAACTTGGTTCCTTCTCCGCCATGCTTCATGTTAATTTCGTCAACATACTGCATAAGCTCAATTGCCTGTCTTTTTCCGATATATTCATATAAAGTTCCGCCGAAATCATTCGTGATATTATACTTTCCGTCTGAAAACGCACCGGCACCGCCAAAACCACTCATAATGGAGCAGCTCTTACAGTTGACACAGCTCTTAATCCGTTCCCCATCTATCGGACAATGCCGTTTTTCAAGGGAATGTCCTGCCTCAAAAACACCAATCTTCAATTCCGGATTCTGCTGTACCAGCTCATACGCAGAAAAGATTCCACCCGGACCTGCCCCAATAATAATTACATCATAGTTCATTTGCCTTATCCTCCGTTTTCTTAGACCTTTATCCCTTTACCGAACACTGTTCTAATTCCTTCGGTATTTTTTTCGTTTTCTTCACCGGCACCTGTGCCAGAATAATGGCAGCAAAAATTAACGCACATCCTCCCATTTGCCGCAATCCCATGGTTTCATGCAGAATTACCCAGCCTGCAAGCACCGAAAATACAGATTCCAGACTCATGAGCATGGAGGCAATCGTCGGATTCAGTCCATTTTGTCCTACAATCTGCAACGTATAGCCTACACCGCAGGAGAAAATTCCCGCATACAAAATCGGTATCCATGCATCCCAGCTCTGAAACCTTGACATACATTCGGTAATTCCTGCTGCAGAATGTTTCGTATCCACCAAAAACGTAGGTATCATGCTTAGGATTCCGCATACAAGAAACTGAATGCTTGACATTCTGACTCCATCCACCAATGGCGAAAAATAATCTATCACCAGAATGTGAACCGCAAATAACACAGCACAGATTAATACGATGCCGTCACTTGCCTGAATCTGCAACGCATCCGTCATACAAAGCAGATAAAGACCTGCAATCGCAATTACAATTCCTACCCATATATTCCAGCTGCATCGTTTCTTCAAAAACAGACTCAGAATCGGAACCAGAAGAATGTAGCAAGCAGTCAAAAAGCCCGCCTTTCCTGCCGAAGTTCCCATATACAGCCCCAATTGCTGTACAGAGCTTGCAAGGAACAGAATCGTACCACAGCAGGTGCCCCCCAGCCAAAGCCTTTTTTTATCCTCCAGTGTCTTCGGTTTTTTCGCTGAAGGATGCACCTTATCCAAAACAAAAATTACCGGAAGCAGTACCGCACTTCCTATGAAGGAACGGATACCGTTAAATGTAAATGGTCCAACCGCATCTCCGCCTTCCCTCTGGGCTACAAATGCGGTTCCCCAAATTAATGCTGTCAACACCAGTAACATTGAATTTCTAATGTGTCTGCTCTTCATGTCGTAAAACCTCTATTGTTTTTTATCATTTTTTCCCTGTACCATGGCAGAAGCTGCACTCTGCATGACCTCTTCCGTTACAATTCGTACACGTAAGACCGCCCGTTCCGTTACATTTCCAGCAATCCACCTTGCCGCTATAGTGACAATTATAACATTCTGTTTCGGAATTGGATACCATGTCATAGGTTGTACCTCTTCCGCCACATTTCGTACAATCCACCAAGCCTGCCGTACAATATGTACAATCTATTGAACCGGTTCCGTTACAGCGGACACAATTACCGATTTCATATCCTCTGCCCTGACAATTTGAGCATTTATCACTGCCGGTATATGCCGGAATCGAAACATCCCCATTACTGTTATCACCGGTTGCTGCTTCCGCAGAGCCGTTACCGGTTTCTGCTGCTATAATTCCCTCATATTCATACAAATCCCCAAACATATCATTCATAAGGAAATAGTAATAAATGCAGCTAACAGAATCTGTTTTGTCCAAAATCTCTACCTTGACCTCACTGTAGCGGTCCGCATACGAGTCATACGGTGCCATTTCAAAGGCGGTTTCAAATATCCGTTCAGAAGCAATATAACAATTCATCGTTGCTGAATTGCCTGCATTTGCCTGTGACTTAAAATCCTCCAGTGTAAAAACATCACCCTTCTCATATTCACCCGGATACAGCCGGATTCGGATACTTTCACTGCTGTCCCAGCCCATCACCGTAAAATCATCATAGCCGTTTTGGTTTCTCTCATAGCTTGCAAGAACCGTATTGGATTCTATACACTTATCCTCCACTGTCACATTTTCACCACTTTGTCTTGTACCGGTATCAATCAGACCGATTTCAGCCGGATATTCAAAGGACACGAACTGGCTGGATAGAGAGTCATACTTAGCCAGTTTACCTGTGCCTTCCGGAAATGTCAGATTCCACTCCACATAGGACGTAAAATAATCTCCTATCTGTGACGGTTCGGAATAAGTTACACCATAATCTGCGGAAAGCATCGCTAAATATTCATCCGCCAGTTCTAAATCTGAGCTAATATCTGTAAAAAAATACTCGGTTTTTATGCCGTCTGTTTCCGTAATCGAGGATGCCTTCAACGCTCCCCCAGACCATGCATCTAAATCCGGAAGAAATACCGAGCTGCTCTCTTTTACCGATACATAATGCTCCTCACTGACAACATAACTACTCTTTCCGATGTCTGCCTGCAATACAGAACCGTTAATGACGGAGGTAACGGAATAGGAATCCGGATTTCCTTCGGTTGCTTCTGTTCCAACCTCTACTGCCTTGCCGGAACCCCATGCCTGATTTGCCTGTGTTGCACTTGAATTATCTTCTCCTGCATTTCTATGCAGACTGCACCCGGTCAGCATACATACCGCCATTCCGAGTACAAGCGGAACCATATACCTTCTTTTCTTCATAAGCAAATCCCCCTATTCTTTCCCCATACCGTATTTTATGCAAATAGCTTCTGTATCTCTGCCTCATTAAATACTACCTGCTTAACATGCTCTACCTCTATCTGATAGAGTGCATTGGCTGCCAGATGTTCGGCTGCCTGCTCTAAATTACGGATTCCGGTTGTATTTACAAACTGCTCTACCACTGCATTTAATCCGTCCTCTGTTACCACACATTCACTTTCCATTAGACCGATTCGTTTCAACACCTTTGGTAATACAAAGTTACTAAAAATCAGCTTCTTTTCTTCAAAGGTATAATCCGGAATATCAATCACAGCAAACCTTGACATTAACGGAGCACTAATCTGTTCCTTATTATTTGCCGTCGCTATCGGATATACCCCTACTGTCGGCACCATACATTCCATATAATTGTCTGTAAAGCCTAAGTTATCCAACAGCGTCAACAATACGTCTGCCGGGTTTCCGTTTCCTTTTCCGGAAGCTGCTTTATCTAACTCGTTAATAATAAATACCAGATTGGATTCTCCGGCAATCGAAAATGCCTCCATAATAATACCAGGCTTGGCATTGGCATATATTCTTGAACTTCCTGTCAACTGCTCCGGATCATTAATGGAACTCATGTCTAAGGTTGTCCATGGAAGCTTCAATATCCTTGCAACTGCATAAGCAATCTGTGATTTACCGGTTCCGGCAGGACCTACCAATAATAATCCGTATGCCGGAAGCGTATGGGTACGGTTAATCTGGATAATGGTCTCCATAATTCTCTGCTTTACCCGTTCCATTCCATACAGCTCTTCATCCAGAATCCGTCTTGCTTCTACCGGGTCAATTGCTTCAAAATAATTACTCTTCCACTGTACATTCATCATAATGGATAATGCCCGCTGTGCATGTCTGCGTTCCTCCGGGGATACCTCATGGGAACGTGCGACTGCCAGATTTCTTCTCGCCCATAATCTTATATTATCCGGCATAGTTCTTCCTGCACAGGTCATGAAGTCCGAAATGCTCTGAAGGCTGGTCAGCTTCATTTCGTCTCCTTCTTCCTCCGCATCATCGTCCTCTTCAATCTCTTCGGATGCACTGCTTGCAAGAAGCCGTTCAATCATGAACTGCAAAAATCCATCCTGTGCTGACAGCTTCGTTCCACCGCCAAATGCGGTTTCGCGGATTCGGTATACTGCATACCCGTCCTCCCGATTCTGTCCGGATAACCGGATGCTGATATGATTTTCACCCAGCCATTTAATCAGACTGACAAACCTTGCATCTACCTGTAATATATCTGCCGGAAGCGTATCTCCATGTTCCTTGAACTCAAATGCCGTCCGCTGACTCTGATTGGTAAATATTCCTGTACTGTGATGCTTCCATTGGCATTGACGATTATCTAATACCAGAATCGGCTCCTCCGGTGTTTTTTCTTTTGCCGTACTGTTAAAGGTTGTATAGGTGCAGACAACCTCTTTCTGCTCCTTTGATGTATGGTTAAAATCAAAAACTGCCATTCTTCTTTCTCCTTTACTCGATTGCTTCCTTTCCCGTTCTGACACAAATTACCAGCAATACCCCAATCAGTATTACAATACCAATCGGTAACGCAATCCATGAAATAGCCGCCAGTCCGATTGCCTGAAGGATACCGATAATCAGATAACCAACCAAACAGACAGCCGCTACCGTAATTGCATACGGCAACTGTGTCGATACGTGATTGACATGCTCACAATGTCCTCCCGCGGAAGCCATAATTGTAGTATCTGAAATCGGGGAACAATGGTCTCCGCAAACTGCACCTGCCAGACAGGCTGCAATGGATATTACCATCATTTGTCCGGACGGGAACACTCCGAGTACAATCGGAATTAATATACTGAAGGTTCCCCATGAGGTTCCGGTTGCGAATGCCAAAAGTGCAGCAACCAGAAAGATAATAACCGGCAGGAAGCCTTGGAATGCCTTTGCCGAATTAGCCACTATTTCTGCTACAAATATCTTAGCTCCCAACAGATTCGTCATACCTGACAGTGTCCATGCCATAGTAAGAATCAAAATCGGGGCAATCATAGACTTAAACCCCTCCGGAATACACTCTGCAAACTCCTGAAATGTCAATACATTTCGTATCAGGAAATAAATGAAGGTAAACACCAGTGTAACTGCTCCTCCTAATACCAGACCTACGGATGCATCGGAAGAAGCAAATGCATCTACAAAAGACACTCCGTCAAAGAAACCCCCGGTATATACCATCGCAACAATACAGCTTATAATTAAAACCGCTACCGGAAGAATCAAATCCAACACATGAGCCTGTTCCTTCATTACTTCTTCTTCGTTCTCTTCATACGGTCTTCCCGGTGTGGTAAACAAATCTCCTGCAATCGCATTCATTTCATGCTTCCGCATCGGTCCGTAATCTACCCGAAGTAAGATGATAGCAAGTATCATTACCAAAGTAAGAATTGCATACAGATTATATGGAATTGTCTGGATGAATACAGCAAATCCGTTGATACCTGCATCCTCCGGAACGGAAGATGTAACAGCGGCTGCCCATGAACTAATCGGTGCAATGATGCAGACCGGTGCTGCGGTTGCATCAATGATATAAGAAAGCTTTGCTCTTGATACCTTATGTCTATCCGTAACCGGACGCAAAACACTACCTACGGTCAGACAATTAAAATAGTCATCTACAAAAATCAGCACACCCAGTACCATAACTGAAATCTGTGCCCCGATTCTTGTCTTGATGTGCTTAGATGCCCATTTTCCGAATGCTGCGGAACCGCCTGCCTTATTTAACAGGGATACAAGGATTCCAAGCATTACCAAAAAGACCAGAATACCCACATTCCATGCATCGGCAAGCTTGTATATCATTCCGCCTTCCTCTTGAAAGAAAATGGTATTTATCATCAGCTCCAGATTAAAGTTTGAATACAATAAGCCTCCGGTTATAATTCCTGCCAGAAGGGATGTGTATACCTCTTTTGTAATTAATGCCAGTCCAATTGCAATTACCGGCGGTAACAGGGATAGCCATGTTGCATATGTTCCACACTGATAATTGTCGGCATCTGCTATTGTTCCCGGTGTCTGGGTTGTAATTACTATAAGTGCAATAATAACCAGAATGAACAGTATCATTCCAATTTGTTGTCTTTTCAATTTCAATGTTCTCTCCACCCTTTGTATTTTATAGTCTTTCTTTTCATATGTATAACGCTCACATACCTAAGTTACCAGTATAAATAGATTTTCGCTGGAAATCAAGGAACGGATATTAAAAATCAAAATCAATCTCGATTCCTTTTAAGTCTTCATCTATCAACTGACTCTGTTTTATTATCTTCCGGATATTTTTCTGGGCTTCCTTCGTATTCCTATTGGACTGCTGCTGAATCTGCTGCTCCTGCTCTAACTGCTCTGTTTTAATTTCTCCCTTTACAAGCTCCTCTGCATTTTCCCGCTTCTCTTTTGCTTTTTCCAGCTTTTCCTCTTCGGCTTCTTTTTCTTTTGCTGCTTCCTCTGCCCGCTTCTGTTCTTCTTCCGCTTTTTCATCTATATGGTCTTTTGCTTCCTGCATCAGCATCCCCAGAATTTCCTGATTTGCAGCATCCATTACGGCATCCGCCGCTTCCTTTGCATTCACCATATCCTGCGTGCCAAGCTGATTAATCCGTTCATCCCGAATGGAATTTGTTAATGCCTCTATCGATGCCGTATCCTGATTCATGTCGGTGCTGATTTGATTTGCCACCCGATTCAGACTTAAGACCTGCTTCTGATAGTCTGTCATAGGAACATTTTGCAGCTCTTTTAATCTCTCTATTTCTTCCTTTGAGAAATTCTCGGAAAAATTTCCCTGCTTATAGTTCTGATATTTTTCCAACAACTCCAAATCCTTTTGCTCCTGAGAATCCGCAGTAATTCCATACTCCTCCTGCATCGACTGCTTCTGCATTTCTATATTCTTCAACTGGGATGACCGTTCTGCATTTTTCTTAGTCTTTGCATCTATCAGCTCCTGCTTATCCTGAAGCCCCTGTGCAACCGCTTTGTCCTTATCCCATGCCCGGCTAATCAGACGCATTGCCTTTTCCTGTGCCAGCTTACGCTTTCGAGCAATTGCACTCTCCGTTCCCTGATTAAATGCAATCGCACTGCCGTCTATGTTTTTTCTTTTGCCGCCGGCATCCTGTCCCTTCCTTTGACGGACATTTGTATAAGTATTATCCGCTTTTTGATTTGCGTGTACATTTATATTCATATGCCGTCACCTGCTCCTTCCAAATCCAATCCCTCTGAGCCTGCCACCTCTGCAATCGTATCTTCCACCCGGATAATCTCCGGACCGATTCCAGCTGCCTCTGTATTATTGGCAATCTCTGATGGGTCTGTCTGTTCCTTTTTCTTTTCATCATCCCAGAGAGAATCGTACTTTTTCCGCTTTCGCAGCTTTACCATGGCTCCTACATTTTTTGCCATCTGATACAATTTATCATCAAATTCCATAAGCTTTCGCTCGTCACTTGCGGGAACCCTTGCTCCCTTCATGATTCGTCTGGCTACTTCCATAATCTTAGCCATGTCTGCTCCTGCTTCTTTTACAGCTTCTCCCTGCTGCTTTGAATTTTCCATTTCTTCGATTGCATATTTTTGTTCATTCAGTTTTTCTAAATAATTGGAGTATTCATTTTGCTTCTTGTCCAGTGCATCATAGGTCAGCTGAAGCACAGCCGCTTCATCCCCAAATAGTTCTGAACCGCCAACGGCAGACTCCATCTTTTTCTTTAATGCTTCCTGTTTCTTGGCTATTGCTGCCTTCTGTGTCCGATAGGCTTGAATTTGTGTACGGTATGTCTGTTGTGCATCCTTAATCTTCATTCTGCATCACACTCCATACCTATAGATTTTTTACTCATATATATTCCTCCTTGAATGTAAAAGAAGACCAAAGTCCTTTTCGGTCTTTATGAATAAAGATACTTCTATTAATTTATCGGCTGTTTTCTTCCAAAATTTAACCCATTATCGTCTGTGCAACACAAAATGACGTATCATGTATACTATCTTTTCTTTTGTAAAATGCTATGCTAAAATATGCATATCGTAAATAAAAAGAGGTGTTCCCTATGATTCAAATAGATTTAATTACCGGTTTCCTTGGTTCCGGAAAAACAACCTTTATCAAAAAATATGCGGGCTACCTGCTTTCACAAGGCAAGAAGATTGGGATTCTCGAAAATGACTTTGGTGCGGTGAATGTAGATGCCATGCTGTTGCAGGATATTCTTGGTGACAACTGTACGCTGGAAATGGTTGCAGGCGGCTGTGATGCCGACTGCCATCGGCGAAGATTCAAAACCAAATTGATTGCTATGGGAATGTGCGGGTATGACCGTATCTTAGTAGAACCTTCCGGCATTTTTGACATGGATGAATTTTTTGATGCCCTTCATGAAGAACCGTTGGAACGCTGGTATGAAATCGGAAGTGTCATTACCGTCATTGATGCTGCTTTAGAACAGACTCTGTCAAAAGCCTCCCGTTATCTGCTGGCATCACAGGCAATACAGGCAGGCACACTCCTCTTTAGTCATACACAGGAGGTTGCTCCGAATACTCTGGCTTCTACCCTTCGTTATGTCAAAGAATCCTATGAGCTTCTTCATTGCGATAATCTCCCGAACCAGACCATTATTCAAAAGGACTGGGCTTGCTTACAGGCTGAGGATTATCAGGCAATTATGTCCTCCGGCTACCATACGGCTGATTATACCAAGCTCTGGTTTGATAATCAGGAAACCTATGAGAGTGTATATTTTATGAATATGAACTTTACAGAAGAATTCCTGCGGCACTCCTGTCCGGAAATTCTAAAAGACCCTGCCTGCGGCAAGGTCTTTCGTATTAAAGGCTTTCAACAGCTTCCGGACGGTCACTGGATTTCCATTAATGCCACCCGGCAAAAAATCCAAATCAACAGCATTCCAAACGGACAGGCAATTCTGATTGTAATCGGCGAAGGTCTGAATCAAGCGGCTATTGAACATTATTGGGGAAAATCCCAGCCGTGATTCTCAACCGATAATTCTATCTGTTCAGAGTCGGTCTTGATTTCTGAGTCTTTGTTCTGCCTCAGGTAACGGTCAAAGAACTCTACATGAAGTTGATTGAGATTGCTTTGCATTACCTGTGACTCCATGGTTCCAACCAGACTCTTAATGGGAACAAAAAACTTTGCATCTGTAAATCCGATATGCTTCATATCCTGGAACTTTGCAACATAAATCGGTGCTTCCGTATCTAACAATGGTTTTGTTTCCACGTTATAATTCTCTGCACAACAAATCTGCATAAACGGCTTTTGCATAATCATACCGGCATATTCACCGTATAAAGCTCCGTCAATATTAATTCCGCAGGTTATATCCTTCTCATATTGGCACAAATAATATGCTGTCGCTCCGCCAAATGAATGTCCGGTTGCCCCAATGCCACAGGACATATCAATTGCTTCCGCATATTGCTCCTTTATTTCCTTAAGAGCCGCCTTACTGTCTTTCGCCCACTCTTCTATTCTTCCTATCATAAATGATGAATATGTATGCTGGAACTCATCAAATTCCTTCCATGCATCCTTCTCACTTACCTTCTTTTTTAGAAGCTTCATCTGCACACGCAATGCCTTAAAGTACGGTGTTATTAGCCTTTTATTCAATGACTTATCGTAATAATCAATACTTCCATCCACATACTCGGTTGCAATTGCTTCATTTGCATGACCGATAGATGCCACTATATAACCATGGGATGCCAGTTCACAGCACAAAAAGGTGTTAGATTCTATATAGGCGTTATAGCCATGATTATATAAAATCAGCGGGAATTTCTCCTTATCTGAAATCGGTATATTTTCATAATAGTCTGCCTCATTTTTCACCTTCTGCAAAAATTTATTTACATGATATGCCTTTCCCAGTGCTTCTGCCTTTCTTTCGCTGAAGATTTTTGCTTTCTTATGTCCGTTTACCGTATCCGCATCAACCGGATAATACATCCGTACCGCAATCTTTCTTTTTCCGGATGCATTTCCCAGTATCTCATCCCTAGTTTCATCTGTAAATGAAAAATAACTCGTTCCTACACAATATGATTTCATTTTCATCCCTCTCTTCCGTTTTGTACTATATTCCGTTTCGTCTACTATTCCGTTTTGTTTCGCATCCCCATTGCTGATTTCCGTGCATTCCGCTTATTGTTCCATATAGGTCTTTATCCATTCGACTATATCCAATCTGCCTTCCCCGCAATAAGAATAATCGACAATGCTTAAATCTATCTTTTTCAGTTGTTCCTCTGCTTTTTCGGTTGTCAGAGTCATATATGCATCATAAACCAGTGCATATTTTGCCCGAAACCCTTCTAACTGTGCATCACTCTTTCCCTGCTTCCAATCCTTTACAACAAGGGCAACCTGTTCTTCCGCTAAGGAATTACCTGCTGCAAGTCCCATCAGTTCCACACTCTGCCGAATGACTGCGGCATCCTCTGCCTGATTCGTACTCTCGATGTACGTATTAATCTTATCCAGTTCTGACTGAATCTCAGCTACTGCATACGGGTCCATCCCACTTAAGTCTACCGTTTCTTCGGTGTTGCCTGTTGCTTCTGTCCGGTTTTCGGTTACCTCTGTGGTAACTGCCTCTGTGGTACTTCCATCTGTAGAGACGGAACTGCCTGTGCTTTGTCCGCAGCCTGCAAATACCATTGTCATCATCAAGGCAGTACCTATCAATATTCTTCTTTTCTTGTACTTCGTGTTTGTGTAATTCCTATTCATTTGTAAGCCCCTTTCCAAATTCTAAACCTGTATGAACGTAGTGTTTCATGTAGCATTTATGCCTGTAATTATTATGCGTAGTTTTCTTTCCCGCTTCAAGCAAGACACGATAACAGGTCGAATTTAGCAGATAAAATACCAGCCTTTTCATTACCACTATTTATACTGAGCTCCTCCAAGCTTTCGATATATAGCCAGTGCTGCCTCTGAATCCTGTCTTCCGACCATATCCTGAAAACCAAGCACCGATAGTATCATAATTGACTGAATCCGGTTTTTACGGATTGTATTGTATGGTCCGGCAGAATACAGAAGGGAACGGATAATTTCAAATCCCACCGACTGTGAAAGCTCGTCAAAGGATTCAAATCCAAGGGCCGTCTGAAGCAATTCCCGGTTGCTGTATTTTTTAAGTCCTTCCGGCTGCTTTTTTTGCAACCCGGACGCTTCGTATGCGGTTCGCAATTTGATAAGCTTTGGATTTTCTGCATTTCCTAATTCCAAATAATTTTCCACCACCTTACGGTCTGTAAAATACTGATGGATAAAGAACGCACACTCAACTGCCTTATCCGCAAGCTCGGTATAGACCTCTACACTCTCTCCGCCAAACTGTTCTGCCAGATTTTTCGCAACATCCTTAACATCCGTGATTGCCTGCCGATACTGATTTTGATAGGTCTGGTATTTTGCAGATTCCATTGCCCGCCGGTTCCGCATTTCTCCGGAAGCACTTAATGCTTCCTGTGAGCTTGACTGTGAGGCTGCCACTATTTCTTTCTCCTTAGCGTCCTCCTCTGCTGCCTCTTTGGCTTTTTCATCGGATTCGTTAAGCTCCTTTAGATTCTTCATAACCTTTGCAAAATCTGCAACTGATTTTATCACTTCACCGGCAGTGTTCACCAAGCCTGTAACAGTTCCGGCTTTTTCCACTACACCCTGTATGCCTTCAACCTTGTTTTTATCTATGAATTTTTCTATATATTCTTTGGTTTCTTCATCCTCCAGCTTTTCTCCGACGGTCTCTGCCTTTTCATTTACGGTTTCGTTTACACTCATCAAAACACTCATTACGGAAGGCTTCTCCTGTGCTTCCTCTTCCTCTGTAAAGCCGTATTTGTATGCCTTCTCCGCTGCTTCGTCAGAAATACTTGTGATTATATCCTGCAAAATGCCATATGACCGCAGATTTTGGGATGCAATATCCACTGCCATTCTTCCAAAGAAGTGCGTTGCACGATTACCCGCAGTATGCAGATTCTTTCTTAAATATTCACTCTCAAACTGAAATACACCGCCTTCCTTCAAATCTCCGCGTGATACATAAAGCTCATAATCTTCTGCTAAAATCTGTGCTTCTGTACTGGTTCGATTTACAAACTGCAACGCCCTTGCAAACAGTTTCCAGTCAACCGCAGTCTTTCTTCCCCTCCGGAAGTAATTCGATAAATAACTTTCATCCAGACGGAAGTCTTCTTTTTCAAACATCATGGAATCATCTATCTGGTGGGATAGCAAAGACATTACCGCCTTCTTTTCTGCATTGTCTAATTTCATCCGATTCTTATGGGAGGATGCATTCCTCAGATATTCATTTGCCAGTCTGTCTCTTTCCTGCGGATTCACATAATCACGTTCTGCACGTCCGAAATAGGAGGCAACAAAATCTTCTTTGGAAACATCCAGCACATCCCTGTGTTCCAACGCCCGTAAGAACAGGCTCTTTTGATTTTCGTCTAATGCATAATAGCCTGCCATAAGAGCCGCTACCTGCTCTTGATTCTTCATATCCTCTTCTGCCTGCTTCTGAAGGAATTCGTCAAATTCTTCTTGTGTCAGAGAAGGCTTCTGCTCATATTTCTTATATACGTCAATTGCCTTTTTATTTTTGGTTTTAGCAATCAGTTCCGGTTCCGTTGCTTTCCGTATAGCAGCAATTCTGGTCTGGTATCTTACAAGCTCCTTTTCTGTCTTCAATGCATTCCGGAAAAGCTGCCAGTCAATTAATGTCTTACGCTCCATTGCCGCTTTTACAAAATCATCCTTTTGCAAAAATCGTCCGGTCATATCCACATCATCTCTTAATTGGAAGCTGCATAGTGATAAGAATGCCTGCGTGCAAGATGCATGACTGCCGCCTTCTTTCAGTAGTTTCTGTCGGTCTTCTCCTTTCAACTGCTCAAGGAGTTCCGCACGTCCCTTCCAATCCACATAATCATGGAAATTGTTGAACTTCTCCGGTTTCATCGGTTCATCCAGTATTGTCCGTTTTTGAAGAAGTACCACTAAGCGTTTGCATCTGTCTGCATCCAGCTTTTCCAGTACCTGCTTCATATCCTCCTGTCCGTCTTCTGCTGCCAGCTTTCGCAGTACCTCTAACCATTCCTGCGGACTGTCAACCTCCTGCTTTACAAGTTCCTTGCGTCGATTCTGCTTCTCATCCTGTATCAGCATCAATTCCTCGTTAAGGAAACCGGCTCTGCCATTTAAGCGATTCCAATTCTTTGGTCGGTTATTCCGGTATTGCGTTATACATAATTTCGTAAAGGTCATTACCTTCTTAAAAACGTCTCCGTTAACAATACCGCTTCCCCGACTCAGCCTTTCCACTACCATTCCGTATTGAATCTCCGGTTTAAACGCCTCATTCCGGATATAATGCTGTATCTGCTCCTTCAGGTTCTGTACGGCATTGGCATCCTCTCCCATATCTTTAAGAACCAACTTAGCCCCGGCAAGCTGTTCACTTGCCAGAAACTGTCCCGGAATCATCAGCGTCAGTGCAAACAATTGCCGCTGCTTATCGTCTAACTGATTGTACTCTTTCAAAAATTCCCGATTGCTGTCCCCAATTAGTTTTTCAAGGTCTTTTCTGGTTACGGCTGCCCCTTGTCGCTCCTCTGCCGATAAATCATCCGAGGATACAGCTCCCAGTACGGTATCAAAATCCTGTACTGCATCACACAGCTTGTCATTCTCCATACATTTCTGCACCTCTTCCCGAAATGCCTGAAGATTCCCTTTTGTAATTCCCGCTAATATATCTGTCCGGAAATATTCAAGGAAGCCTGCCCGTATCTGCTCCTTATTTCCGCTAAGCTGCGATTTCCGGTTTGCTATCTCTTCAGAAATCACACGATTTGCCTGATATACGGATGCAAAATATTGCATCCGATTCTCGGCAAGTTTCTGAAATGCCGTACCCGACATGGTATAAAGTCCTATGGTTAAGCAATTCTTCACGTCTGCAATTTCCTGTTTTATAAATGCATACTGCTCCATCTGTTCCATGTCTGCAACACGCTTAACTATCTCCTGCCGCTCCTGCAATTCTTTATAAAGCTTCAAGGCATCTCCCTGTGGTACAGCTTCTTCCTTATAATCGTGAAGATACAGATACATAAAATAGCGTTCCAACTGCATCTGGTTTTCTCCGTCTTTGAACGGCTTTGCTTCCATTAGCTGCTGATACCTTGTTGTAAGCCAGCTAACTTCTTTGTCCAGACTTTCAAGCTTCGGATTTTCCTGTGAAAGATATTTTTCCACCAATATATTCCGAACCGGCTTCGGTATATCACTCCATTTCTTATCAATTTCCCTTTCAGTCTTATCAATATCACTCTCTGTGACTGCATTCTTTTTATCGCCAACCGCAAGAATCGGAGAACATTGCCTATGTGCCTGTGTCCGCAGCTTCTGAAGCTGTTCCCTCACCGGCTGCTCAAGTTCGATTCCCACCGTCCGCTGATTAGCCGCCGCAATTCTTGTCTTTTGTATCTCATCCAACACGACACGCTCTGTCTCTACAATCGGATGCTCCTCCATCTTTCTCCGGTAATCCGCGTACCAACTATCATATTGTGTCTGAAAATCTGCAGCACTGCTTGTGATACAGTATTCTATCATATACTGAATAAACGGAAGGAATATCTTATCAGCCTCCCTTGCATCCATATTCTGCCGCATCTGTGCAATTCTTTTATCCATATAATCTCTATTTACATCATATCGCTTCTTGCCATCCGACAAAACCATTTCCAAGGTTCTGTCACCTTTCAAAATCTCATTTGCATATTGATTACCTTTTAATACGGCTGACAGGATTCGCATGGTCAATTCATCCCCGTATTTTGCATCTGCCTTTTTTAACCGTTCTTCCAGTGTTTTCCCATCGGTCTTCATATCTAAGAGCATCTGTGTAAATGTATTCATGCTTTCCTGCCAATACAAGGAATCATGCTTTTTCCGGATTTCAGCCTGATTCTCCCGAAGGAACAACGTAACCGTACTGATGTCATACCTATACTGCCCGCGATTTATCACTTTAATCAACGGTTCCAGCTCCTGACATAATTCCCCCATATATGCCTGAAACTCTTCGTTCTCATCAAACATCATATGCTTCCAGACATCCTGCTCCTTCATCAAAAACGGAACCAGACCTCTAAATGCCTGATTATCATAGTTTTCTAATTCTTCCCTCCTGATTTTTCCAACTTCAGCCGTTTTCTTTATCTCATCATTTTCAAAAATGCCTTTTTCATCGGAAATATAGCTTTCTAATTTTTTCAACAAATCATCAAAAGATTCCACTCCGTAATTTTTTAGGTTTTGTTTCTTCATTTCTTCGGTCACCACAACCTTATCGTCCAGCGGATCCTGTTCTGTTGGTTCCAGTCTGCCAAGCACACTTGATAACCGGTTCATTATACATACTTTTTCCCTTTTCGGTCTTTCCGCAAGAAGTTCATTCAGCTTCTGTTCCAACCGGTCGCTTCGGCGAAGTGTACATATAGCTAATTTCGCTATGGTATTCTCATACGCAGCTTCATCCCCACCGTTTAATACAGCTTCATATTTTTTACCAGGTCCAAACAGCTCTTTTTCCATTCCACACATCAGAAACTCCAGAAAATAATAACGCCGCCCTTCCTTATTCTCTGCGGTATCTGTTTTCTGCATTTCCCCAAGTGCCTTTCTCATGGCCTGGGACGCCTTTATAAAATTTGTTAGGTCATACGGATTGAATACTTCGTTTTCTTGTAGAATTTCTACCAACGTGCTATTTTGTAAATTGTTTTTGTCATTAAACGTTTCACCTGCAATCAGTGTATCCCACATCCAGTCTCTAAGACTCCTGCTGTGTAAATTCTTATTTTGGGCATAATAATAAATCAATTCTCTGCAAAGCCTTTTAATGTACACAATTGAATACAAATTCTGTGCATTTAATAATTCCCATGCACCTCTTGCACGCCGGAAATGGTCTAATCTGTTTTGAACCTTCCGCTGGGCTTTATCTTCAACCTTTAAAATATTACAATGCAGTGGTGTTGTATCCTCTTCCTCGCTACCAAGCAAATAAAGGAGCCTTCTTTCACTTACCTGTTTCTGCTCCTGCTCATTTTTCCATTCTTCCTGCAGAACTATATCGAAGTTTTGCTCTGTTACTTCACCCAAAATCATCTTTTCCATAAGTATACTCCGAAGCTTCATTTCTGCCACTCCGGAAATCTCTGCCCACTTTTCTGCGGTTTTTCCCAGATTTGCACGCAGATATACACACAAATTCTGATACTGGGCTGCAGTTAAGTGCTCCAGCATATCAAAATTATCTATCCCCTCCATATATTTCAGATGCTCTGCCAGTTTCTTACCTTTCAGCAGCTTTGCAATCTCCCGCATCACAAGCTCTTTGTGTGATGAATAGATAGTTCCGAATCCACTCCACTCACAGAGGTCAGCTCCCTCTAACCGTTTTTTATACGGTAAATATTCTGAAGATACCTCTGTCTTTTTTTCAGAATAAAAATATTCATTCCAACTGATTTTTTCGGTATCCCCAACCTCCTTTACTTCTTCTATTTTCTCATTCAGAAGCTTCTCAAATTCTTCACTTTCTATACATAAATATTCACTTTCCAGTGCAGATAACGCTTTCCAGCCGGCTTCGGAAAATCTCATCGTTCCAAGCTTTTTACCGAATAAAGCCGCATTCTTTTCTGCGTATTGCTTATACCGGTTCAAGGCATTGGTCAATTTTTTAGCATCCTTCATATCTACGTTTTGCTTCATCAGAAGTGTCTGTGCCTGTTCTGCGAATCCTTCCGGAAATCCGCTGTTCTTCATTGCGTCCTTCATTGCCTCATTTCTGGCATTTGCTTCTACGGAAAAAATACCCAGATGTGCCAGCATTTGACGTGCTTCATATGCAATTACTGCCGAAGAGCTTGTATACCAATACACCCCTAACTGCTTCTTAAAATCAGAAAACGCTATTTCCCGACTGGTTTTCATCAGATTGCGTTCCAGCATTTTCCGCAGATTTTTCTCATTTTCCTGTACCTGAAGCTCAACCTCTTTTACATATGCCGTAAAATCTTCTTCCTTTGCATACAGAATCCATGACTGAATTGTATTGTCTTCCCAAAAGCTTTTCATATCCGGCTGCTTTAGCTCCGGAATCCGTTCTTCCAACATTGTCTTTCTTGCCTGATACGGACGAACATCCACATCCTGTATAAGCTGCTCAAATACCTCCTCGGTAATATCCGATTCTGCTTCTTTTCCTTCTAATTCCTGCAGCACCTTATTACTTAAGCTGTTCATATCAAGCTTCTGTCCCAGCTTTGCACAAATCTTCTCTTTCAGCCGAGGCATTCCAAGTGTCAGCTCCTCATGCTCTGAAACGTATGCTTCTATTGCTCCAAGCTCCTTATCCAGTCTATGTACCAGACGCTCCATACGCTTAATTACTTCATTGCCCAGAATATTAACCGAATCCTCGCCCTGTCCGATTTCCAGCACTCTTCCCATTACATTTTTTAGAAGCGGCTCATAATACTCTTGAAACCATGGCTTTTTATACCGGTTATGTTTAATAATTTCCTTTAGCTTTTCTTCCCGCGTTTCTTCAATGTAGGTTTCAACCGGATTATTGACGCATACAATAGAAGCAGCATAGGTTGCCGTCATAGCTATGCCGCATAGAGTAGAAAATGCCTGTAGATTCACCTGCGATTTGTCTACTTGATTCAAATAATTACGAAGTGCTACCGAGGCACATTGATACAACAACAAATATGCCATTCCCGGATTTTGTCCGATTACCTTCATTCCGACAGCTTCATTTTGTTCATCCTTCATTTTAAGGTAATGAGCGGTGTTTGCTTCTCCTGTTTTTAAGTTCAGATTCTGATACTGTTGTATTAAAGTATGGGCTTCCTCTTGAGTAAAGTCGGCAGCAGAAGTCTCCCTAAGTTTTTTTAAGATTTCACAAAGGGCTTTCACTTCTCCCGTTTGTTCGACTCCCTTTGCTAAGAGGTTGTCTGGCTGAAATACATCCGCTCCTGCCTTTTCCTTCATACAGGTCTGGAAGGCTTGTTCTACCTGTGTCATATCTGTTTCATCCTTACCCTTTAACTGAACCTCCAGCTCATTTTGCATATCAGCTACAGTATCGTTTAATATATCCTTCTTATGATGTTCCCGCAATTCCTTCAATTCCCGGCGTTCCCTGTATCGTAGCTTGAATAAAAACGGACTGTTTGCCTCCTGCTGTTCCAATTCCTCTTTTCGTCTATATATATCATACTCGGAGCCAACAATTCCCTTTTCGCCTTGCGGAATCTGCCGGAGCTGCTGCATCGTTTGTTGCTGCATCATTTGCTGCTGCACATCCTGCTGTTTATCATTTATTGTAGTAATATCCGTTTTTTTTCTTTCACTGTATATGCTGCTATCCATCCTCATTCTCCTTACTTATATCCATAATCTTCCTTCGGTTGACGGTTCCCATGTAATCTCAATGTTTCCCAGAAGCTTTTTTGCCAGTGGTAAGGTATTTTCCTCTACACAGGCAAATTCCAGATATTTAAGATGTGCAACCGGTGAAAGCAATGCCTCTAAAACCTCCTTCAGAAGCCGGATTCCCTCGGTGCCTGCTGCCTTATCCAAAAAGAGAAGGTCCAGAATATAGGTATCTTTTTCCTGTGACGGACGAACCAGTGCGATACCGCCTAATTTTTCTCCTATCGTCAATACCATACTGTACCGCCTGTCCGCATTTAAATAATCTGCCCGGCTAATCATATAGGCATTTCGCCTTTCATATCCCCTGATGATGGAACGCATCTGCTTTGGTGTAAGATATTGAAGCGGAATCATCCGGACTCCCTTCTTTTTTTCTCTTAATTGCATGGAATGTAGCGGAGCCTCCAATAGCTGCTGTCTTGATATATGAATGTTCGCTGTAGAATCCTCTTGAAGCTCAAACCGCCGTTTTGCAAGCATATAGCTTATCACAGCGGAAGCTGCACTGTTAGAATCATAGATTAAAAATAGTTGCTCTGCATTTTGTTGCTTTGTCAATACGATTGCTGCATCTAAAAGTTTACTTCCCACGCCCTGCCTCCGGTACTCTTTCTTGACCCAAAGCCATGACATCTGATACCCTTCCTTCATTTCTTCCATGACGGCAACTCCCAGAAGCGTGCCTTCCTCTTCGCTTTTTATTACCATTACTTGTCTGAACCAAAACCGAGCGGGTATTAACTCCTGTAATTCCCCTTGTATTTCGCCCTTCGTGACTGTCACCTTCATCCCAGTTCCCCCTAATTAAATATAGATTTCAAGATTATTTTTTATATGATTTCTTCGTAATTTAAATATCTAAAACGGTTGTCCTTATTATATCAATTTCCCGTCATTAACACTAGCTTAATTTCTCATTCCGCTTCTTAAGATTATTTATATGATTTTTGGTTACACTAGAAACAGTATTTATACCTAAAAAAGAAAGGAAGTCCACATCTTGGAATCTATCTGGAATAAAACCGTTGAAATCCCGAATAAAAAATGCCTTGCGGAGGACATCCATGTAAAAAATGTCGTAATCGGAGCCGGTATGGCAGGCATTCTTACAGCATGGTCGCTCATGCGTAGAGGGCAGGAGGTTATTGTGCTGGAGACCAATGAAATCGGAAGCGGGCAATCCGGATATACGACAGCGAAAATCACCAGCCAGCATGGTCTGTTCTATGACCGAATGATTCGTCTTGTGGGGAAGGAAGCTGCCAGAGAATACGCAGTTGCCAATGAACAGGCAATCAGGCATTTTGAAAAAATAGTGCAGGATGAAAACATAGACTGCCATTTTGAAAGCAAGCCCGCCTATCTATATACGCTTCAACAGACAGGTGTAGAACCTCTTTACCGAGAAGCGGCTGCTGCCCGCTCTTTGGGCATTGATGCGGTCTTTCTAAGCGGAAATGAAATCACAGAGCTGCCATTTTCTGTAACGGCAGCAGTTCGCTTTGAACGGCAGGCACAATTTCATCCGCTGGAATTTATGAAGCATCTGGCAAACGAGCTTACTATTTATGAACATACGAAGGTTTTATCCGTAACTAAGCATAGGGTCTATACTGCGGATGCTGCTATACAGGCGGATAACATTATTTTTGCCACTCATTATCCTATCCTTAATGTACCGGGCTTTTATTTTATACGGCAACATCAGGAGAAAAGCTATGTTCTGGCTCTGGCAAAACAACCGGAATTAACCGGAATGTATTATGATATTGATTCCGACGGCTTATCCCTTCGTAGCGAAGGGGATGTACTGCTGCTTGGCGGCGGCGGTCATCGAACCGGGAAATGTCTCTGCAAAGAAAAAAAGGGAGAACCATTCGGTTATTCCTTTCTGATAAAGCAGGCAGAAACCTATTATCCGGATGCCGATATTATATGCCGCTGGTCGGCACAGGACTGTATGCCACATGATAGGATTCCGTTTATCGGTAACTATTCTGTTTTTCGTCCATATTGGTATGTAGCAACCGGATTTAAAAAATGGGGGATGACTTCCTCTATGGTTGCGGCACAAATGATTAGTAATCAAATCTGTGGTGTGACCCATTCCGAATATCCTGTTTTCCGCCCACAACGACTTTTCATTCGGGCAGGCATTAATAATTTTCTTATGGATGTGGGGGAAAGTGTTGCGGGTCTTACGAAAGGCTTATTTGCAACCAAAGACAAACGTTGTCGGCATATGGGCTGCAAATTAAGCCTTAACCCGGAAGAAGCTGTATGGGAATGCTCCTGCCATGGTTCCAGCTTCTATGAAGATGGCAGGCTAAAGAATAATCCGTCTAAGAAAGACCTTACAGGCTCTTTCTGAATATTTCTATAATTTCATTACGGTCTAACACCTTATATCCGCCGTTCATCGGAAGAGTTAAATCTGCAATGCTCTCAAGGTTATCCTCTGTTACGCCAAATTCGGAAAGGTGCATTACCACACCGATTTCTTTCATCCATGCTTCCATTGCAGACAGTCCTTCTTCGGCAATCTGCTCATCTGTCTTTCCGGTTGGGTCAACGTCCCACACATTTTTTGCAAATCTTACAAACTTGGCAAGACCATATGGCAGAATGTAGTGATAGTACGCAAGGGAAACTGCAGAAAGCGTCATGCCATGTGTGGCATTTGTATAACCACCAACTGCCTGTCCAAGCATATGCACCATCCAGTCGGATGCTTTTCCCTTAGCAACTAATGTGTTCAATGCCCATGTAGCCGTCCACATGATATTACTTCTAGCTTCATAGTCCTGTGGATTTTGGACTGCAATACGGCTGGAATGAATGACCGACCGCATAAGCCCTTCACTGATATAATCACTGGTATTATCATCCTCACCGGAAAAATACTGTTCGCAGATATGGTTAAAAATGTCATAAATACCGGAAACCATCTGATATTTTGGCAAGGTCAGCGTATAGTTTGGATTCAATACGGTAAATCTTGGCATAACCGCTTCGCTTGCAAATACATGACCGATTTTTTGCTTTGTCTTTTCGTTGGTAATAACAGAACCGGCATTCATTTCGGAACCGGTTCCCGCCATAGTCAGAACGCAGCCTACCGGAATAATGTCACAATCCGGCTCCTCAAAGCGGACATAATATTTTTCCCATGGGTCATCCTTACAATTTACAGAAACGGCAACTGCCTTTGAATAATCACAGACAGAGCCTCCGCCGACTGCCAGAAGCAAATCCGCATGATGCTTTCTTGCGATTTCTACACCTTCATATAATTTTGCAAGCGTAGGATTCGGCATTACTCCGCTGATTTCAGCAACATCCTTACCACTATCGATAAGCAGCTTCGCAACCTCATCATAGATACCATTCTTCTTTATAGAACCGCCACCGTAGATAAGAACAACCTTCTTTCCGTATTTCGGCAGCTCCTCCTTTAAATAATTTAACGATTCATCTCCAAAATAAAGCTTTGTAGGATTGCAGTATGCAAAATTTCCAAGCATTTTATTTTACCTCCAATTCATCATATTCTTTATCTGTTACCGGCTCCAGCCATTCGTTACTTGTTTCCTCTCCCGGTACTTCCACTGCGATATGTGAAAACCAACTGTCTTTTTTTGCTCCATGCCAATGCTTTACCTCTGCAGGAATTGTAATTACCATTCCTTCTGAAAGGGAAACCGGAGCCTTACCTTCCTCCTGATACCAGCCTTCACCGGCAGTACATATCAATAGCTGACCGCCGCCTTTCTTTGCATGGTGGATATGCCAGTTATTCCGGCATCCCGGTTCAAAGGTTACATTTGCAAGAAATACACTGGTTTCCTTTGGATTCGTAAGTGGATTCAGAAATGACTGTCCAATAAAATATTGTGCATAGGCATCATTTGAGTTTCCTCTGCCAAATTTATTTGCTTTTTCAAATTCTTCACAGGTTAAATATTTCATAGCTGGTCTCCAATCAATCATGTATTTTCCATCCGTTCCCAATGTGTGGATTTTCACCAAAAAGTACATCATCATTTAATTCTGCGAATTTGGGTGCAAATTCGCCCAATGCATCTCTTCCTGCTGTTTGTTTTACTGCCATAGTTTGATACCTCCTACATCCATTTTTCTACTTCTGCCTGTGCCTTACCTGCGTTTCCGCCGCGAATAGCAAGACCTTTTTCTACGATTGCCGTCGGACATAATGCCTGAATATCCTGAATACTGTTGCCCATGCCGCTGCCCTCATGGGTGCAAAATGGCTTTATGGTTTTCCCGCTAAAGTCAAAATGCTCCAGAAATGTAAATACTGCCATCGGCATTGTACTCCAATAGTTTGGAAATCCAAGATAAATGGTGCTGTATTCCTCGATACTTTCCGGATAACTTACCAGCTCCGGACGTGCATTCTGATTCTGGTCGGCTCGTGCCTGCTCAATGCATTCGTTGTAACCTTTAGAATACGGCTGCTTTTGTTCAATTTTGAACATGTCGGCTCCTGTCAACTTTTGAAGCATACCTGCCACAAGTTCCGTATTTCCAACTGTCAAGGTTTTAATCTGTCCGTTTACGTAATTTTCATCTGTTCTTGAGTAAAAAGCAATGAGTGTTTTTCCCATGTTCTGCCTCCTTTGTGGTTTTCCTTTACTATACCATTCCTGCATTTGACACTGAATCTCCGAAATGTTATTATGGCATAAACTTATAGTTTATACAAAGTGTGTGGAGGTATTTATGTATAATCCAATTCTTGATACATTTCTTGCGGTTGTAGACTGTGGAAGCTTTACAAAAGCCGCCGGACAGCTTTATATATCTCCGACAGCTGTTATGAAGCAGATGAATACACTGGAAAAGCATTTGAACCTGACGTTAATTGAGCGAACCCCTTCGGGTGTGCATATGACTGCCGCCGGGGAGGTTATCTATCGCAATGCAAAATTTATGATGGAATATTCGCGAAAGTCCATTGCAGAAGCCTATGCGACTTCTCACAGCTATGATACTACCTTCTGTGTGGGTACTTCCCTGCTGAATCCGGCAAAGCCGTTTATGAATTTATGGTATCGTGTAAATAAGGATTTTCCGGACTATAAATTACATCTTGTTCCGTTTGAAGATAATCATGAAGGGATTTTATCTGAAATAGAAAAGCTGGGTGAGAAATTTGATTTTCTGATTGGGGTATGTGATTCAAAAGCATGGCTGTCACTTTGCCGGTTTCTCCCTCTGGGCAGATATAGGAAAATGGTTGCCGTATCCAGAGAGCATCCCTTAGCATCCAAAAGCTACCTTGAGCTAACGGATTTATATGGTGAAATACTGATGATGGTACGCCGCGGGGATTCGGGTGTCAACGATTTTATCCGCAATGACTTAGAGCGGAACCATCCACAGATACGAATTGAGGATACTCCGCAATTCTATGATTTATCCGTATTTAATCGTTGTGCGGAAACCAATCATGTGTTACTGACTATTGAATGCTGGCAGGATGTTCATCCGGGTCTTGTTTCCATTCCGGTCAACTGGGACTATAGCATCCCTTACGGCTTATTATACAGTCTGAATGCACCGGAGGATGTGTTGAAATTCGTGGAAACGGTGGAAAAGCTCTCTTAGGTAAAGATATTCACCCATCCACTTCATTTGCAGAGTTGCAGCCATTATAAACATCTATATATACAAAGTCAATTCACATCTTTGTCAGGTCCTTACCAAGTCATTGCACCCCCACAAAAGTTGGCACAAAAAATTCTCAATAGAAGGAACAAATATAGGTGTATCGGCGGAGGTGACTTGTATATGGATATACGAATTGCAACGATTTATAATCTTGATGAAATTACAGCGGTAGAAGCCGAATGTTTTCCGACTACGGAAGCGGCAACAAAGGAAGAGTTTGCGGAACGGATTAAGTATTACAGAAATCATTTCCGGCTTATGTTCGATGATGACAAACTGATTGCTTTTATTGACGGATTTGTTACAAATGAAGCAGATTTAACGGATGAAATGTATGATTGAAGATGCCAGAAAGCAGGAACGAAAAGGACTCGTTTTGACGTGTAAAGAAACGCTGATTTCTTACTATGCCAAGTTTGGATTTATCGATGAGGGGATAACCGATAAATCGGTTCACGGCAATGCTGTCTGGCACCAGATGCGGTTGACCTTTTAGATGCTAATTGCATTTCCTTTCTTCGGAACAAAGAGCTTTGACATATCTGCCCATTCCATTGTAAGCAACTTTGTTATTTTGCTCGCAGTATTTCTTTAATTCTGTTTTTAAATATTCATATCGGAGTCTTTTTTCTTCTTTTTCAAAATGAATCTCTCTAAACTGCTCCGGATTATCCTCATAGTCCAGAACTCCATCCCTAAACTGTTCGCTGGTAAGGTCAAACCGACAATCTCCTATGACGTTATAACAATGATAATTTCCGCCGGCTCGCAGGATACCATACACCTTGCCGCCAAATATGTCCTGAGCCAGAAATGCAGTAATGGAGCATTGTCCCAAGGTCATATTTTCCTTTGTCCAACTATCTCTCATACGTGGAGCACACGTATCCGCACACCAAATGTGCGACAATGCATCGTATAAATCTATGGGCGTTTTGATTCCTTTGTATTCCTCTGTTATCGCTTTTGCATCTGCCTGCTCCCAGCCCCAAAATCTATAGTTCATCGTCGAATCCTCCATTGCTTCTCTCTTATCCATTCAATATTCCTTCGTTATTTCTTCCTCGATTCCATACATTGACTTGAAATCCTCAATATCTTCCGGAGTTCTTATCAGCATTATTTCTTCCAGCTTTCCGGTATGTATGTCCTTAAAACCTGCAACCTGCTCGCCGTTACAGATGCTTGCTTTGATTACCGGCTTCTTGTTTTCCTTATCATAGGTTTTTGCTACTATTTTTTTCTTAAACAGTCTCATCCTGCCCACCTTCTCTCGATTGAATTGTTGGGTGTTATTTTCTGATGTTTACTAAGCCTTGTCAAACTTCTGCCCTCTGTTGTATAGTTAAATAATAACTTGAACGAATCGAGGAATCAATATGATTTGAAATTACTACTTTTCAGCGAGTAGATTGTTTTATCGAATGATATTTATGTTTCTCTTCATACATTTTTTCATCCATACGCATCAGAAAGCTTTCTGCATTGTCATCTTCTCGAAATTCTGTACACCCCATAGAAACACTTAATGTGAATGGCTCGTCTTCACACTTGTTGAATTTATCAAGATTATTATTTATCTCATTCATTGTAGATAAAACACACTTGGCATCAACATCTGACAACAATACAATAAATTCATCACCTGCGTACCGAATAGCCATTCCTTCATCTGGTACAGATTTGAACAATATATCTCCTATCATGCAGATTGCATGGTCTCCCATACTATGCCCCAAATTATCGTTTATGCATTTAAAATCATTTATATCCATCATGATTCCATGCAATGGTCTTCGGTTCGTATTTTTAATTTCTGCAAATACTAAATTCAAATATCTACGATTGTACAGTCCCGATAGTTCATCCATATACAAATTTTTTGCATATGACTGCATTTGTACAAATGTCAATGCTACCGCTACTAACACCCATGACGTTGTTATTCCGTAACAAAAAAACTGTATAACCACTCCTGCAATACAAGGACCAACAAAAAACAGCACCGGGAAAAATTCCAGATTAATCCCCTGCTTTTTTGAATAATATACCAGATATACACTATAAGCAAAATATATCATAAGGGTAATATATCCAATAATTGAACCTGCTTGTCTCTGATAAACATTGTTTTCTGATATTTTGAACAAGACCCCTGTACCAAAAAGATTATATATAACAGCTATAACTTCAACAATCCATGGAATCATTACAACTCCCGCTCTGTGTAATGTTCTTTTATAATTCCGATAAATGCGTAGTTCTACATACAAACACCACATCAGTCCTATACTCACCGTTTCAATAAAACACAAGCTGTTAAATATATAATTGATCTGCCGTCCACCAATTAAATCCTTTCCATCCACCATAAAAGCAATTGTCTCAGACAAGGCTCCTAACAAATTCACTATAACCATTGTGTCATATATCTTATCTTCCATATGAAGAATTTCTCTATTCTTTCGTCTACAAATCAAAAGAAAACACATCATCAATATAGTTATTCCGTTTGCTACCAATATTTCTTCTATAATTATCATATCTTATTTCTTCTCCCAGTCGGCACTTCTTTTTTTGCCTCATCCCAAAATTTCTGGTTATACGCCATCTATCCGCTCCCTCCACAAGCTGATAAAACCTTTTACTAATGCTTTGTTACGCATAAACTAGCAGAAAAAAAACGCATTGTCAACTGACATTTTTACTAAGGCATTTTTTGATGGAGATAGTTTTATAGCTTTAAGATTTATTCAACAATTATATGCAATACTACTATTTTTAAGAAATAATACCATAAGATATGCAATGCTTTTATATTCAGCTAGTTTTCTCTGCAGAATACTCTTATCAATCAACTTAAACAGTTGGTTTATCACCAAAGATACCTCCTCTTACTGCCAGCACAAAGTTTCGCTTAGCAAGCACTTGATGCGTTTCCTCTACGTATGCATATTGTCAAGTGTATGTGTCATATTTTATATTCAAAATAAAAAAGGCTGCTACTCTCTAAAAAATAACAGCCTTTCTTACTATATCAGCCTTTTGGAATTTGACCATCGACATACAGAATGTGATTAACTAACCACTCTGTGAGATATTTTAAAATTCCCATAATCTGTTCATCTTGATCTTCTACCTCATCATTGTGATGTTCCATAAATTCATCAAGTTTATGTATAAATTCCTGATGTTGAACTTTCTGTGTAAATATCTTCTTATAATTAATAGATTCCATATACTGCTCTTCATCACTAAAGTGTTTTACTGTATAATTTCGGAGATTTTCTAATATTATATCAATCCTATCATATTTATCCGGTGTAAACTCATCATGAAGCAGTTCATATGCCTCATCTGCATATTTAAATAACTGCTTGTGTTCTTCGTCTATCATATCTATACCGATATAATATTCTGGTTTCATTTCATACATAAATTAATCCTACTTTCAGTTTTATTTGTTTTATGAACCTGTTCAATACTATTCATAATAGGCAAATGCATTTCTCATGAATATCCTTTATTTTCATATATGGCATCAGATTCTTCCAAAGCATTCTCTAATTGTCTTTGAAATATCTGAATCAATAAAACCTTTCTGTGACATGTCATCAAGGATATCACATGTTTTTTCATGAGATAATCCCTTTTTATAAGGTCTATCTTCCGTAAGAGCCTGATAAATATCAACACATGCCATCATACGTTCCTGCTCATTTAATTCATCCGCAGTTTTTCCAAAAGGATACCCTTTTCCATTTAATTTTTCATGATGGAATGCCGCCCAATCTCGTATATCTTCAAAATCATTAACCTCTGATAATATAAGATATGTATAACCGACATGATTTTTCATTTTAGAAAATTCATCATCCGTAAGTTTATCCGGTTTTTCCAAAATCTCATTGCCTACCGCCATTTTTCCTATATCATGCAGGGCACCAGCCAAATACATTTTCTGTACAATGACTGAATCATATCCCATATAATGGGCAAGCAGGGAGGCTTTTTCAGCCACTCCTATAGAATGCCTGCTGGTAAAAGAAGATTTATAATCTACAATCTTTGCAAAGAAGTCTGCAACATTTTTACATGTTTCCCAATCAAAAAATTGTTTTTCTCTTGGAACAATCTCCCATAGCTTTGTTTCAAAAGAATCATCCCTTAAGCACATAAAGGATTCTTTTGTGAATCCCTTCTGAAAGGCATTAACACATTCTGAATCAAATAGTCTATCCTTATTTTGGGAAAGATACTGACATATAAAATCCCATCTATGATCAGCAGATTCAATACTATTTCCTATAATATCAACAATATCTGCAAGATGAATAATCCTTGAGAACAATGGAATTTCATGCCACTTCTTTCGAAAGGGACCGGTTCCATCAGCATGTTCATGATGATATAAAATCACATTTGAAATATCTGTTTTAAAAGGGATTTTAGTAATATTTTTTTCACCATAAACGCAATGCATATTTGTTTTGTTTTCGGATAAGTCATTTTTAATGTCGGTATCCGGATATTTCTGTACTTCTTCAGAAATATATTGTGTCAACGCATTATCGTGCAGCAAAGCGCATATAGCTAAATCTTGTAACGCATCACCTTGGATTGCACAATATTTAGCCATACACACACTAATATAAGCCACTCTCTTTCCATGTTTGTTTTTTACATTTACAAGTTCTGCTTCAATGCAGTCTAAGGCATAGGAACAAGCTCCTGCCAGTCCCACAATGTCTATGCTCAGCTGTTCTACTCTCATGTATATAATCCTTTATCGTAAAATTAAGCTTCTGAAAACTGATCTTTACCTACTGACTTCCTCCGGCTTGGGCTTGATATTATTCTGATAATATTCGTATGTGACAGAAGCAAAATCACTTAACACTTCCATATCAGTTATCTCACCGATAAACATTGTATGTGAACCCAAATTCTCTGTTTTATTAACTGTTACAGAAATGTATGCATTGGTACCTTCTGTAATATAATAAATACCATTTGTACCCCTGGCACACTTTTCAAATGTTTTAAACTTATTGGTATCCCTTCCTGATTGGAATCCAAAATGCTTAAATAATTCAAACTGCGCATTCTGACTCAGAACTGATACTGTGAATTTTCCAGTTCTTTGAATCATATCATGCGTGTAATTTGCCTTATTGACGCAGATACTTAACTGGTTTGGTTCCGAAGCCGCCTGAATGGCTGTATTAATGATGCATCCGTTATCTTTTTCTGCTTCTTTAGCGGTCAATATAAACAGTCCATAACTC
>ERZ827108.341-NODE-341-length-79995-cov-6.185764_pt1 | contig 79995 bp, 63 predicted proteins | sample MGYA00519921_ERZ827108 | MGnify/ENA primary metagenome ERZ827108 (study PRJEB31778, sample SAMEA3449258) | human gut metagenome | biome: human gut; feature: human-associated habitat; material: faeces | place: United Kingdom | collected 2010/2012 ... | reverse complement strand
GCAAGCATTTTCCGCCTGTTTTATGAAATTTTGCTTGGCTCTGAACAATTACAAATGATGTTTTGAACCATTTTTGAATGTGTTTCTTCCTATTATATATAGTCCCGTTCAGACTCAGGTGGAATTTCCAAAACCTGACACTGAACGATCTGCTTACAGAAGCAATCATATGAATCTTTATCGCTTCTACCCTGTCTCACAGTATAATACAATCCGCAATCCACGTAAAGACTCAAGATTCTTAAAAAGTTTTTAAGGCCGCAGAAAAGGCAGGTGCTCCCGCACCTGCCTCTCACTTTGTTTGTGCTTATTTTGTACCGAAGATACGGTCGCCTGCGTCTCCAAGTCCCGGAACGATGTAGCCATGATCGTTGAGGTGATCATCCAGCGCACCTACGTAGATATCTACATCCGGGTGTGCTTTTTTCATTGCCTCAAGTCCTTCCGGAGCTGCGATGATGCACATGAAGCGGATATTCTTTACGCCCTTGTCCTTGAGCATCTGGATCGCTGCGATGGAAGAACCGCCGGTTGCCAACATCGGGTCTACGACGAATACTTCCCTCTCGTTGGAATCTGCCGGAAGCTTACAATAATACTCAACCGGTTTTAATGTCTCTGGATCACGGTACAGACCGATATGGCCTACCTTTGCTGCCGGAATCATTGCCAGCATACCGTCCACCATGCCAAGACCTGCTCGCAGAATCGGAACAACAGCCAGTTTCTTTCCGCTGAGTTCTTTCGCCGTCGTTTTGCAGATCGGTGTCTCGATCTCTACATCCTGAAGCTTCAGATCTCTCGTCGCCTCATAGCACATATACATTGCGATCTCACTGATCAGGGCACGGAAATCTCTGGATCCGGTGTCCTTTCTTCGGATCAGTCCGATCTTGTGCTGAATCAGCGGATGGTCCATAATCATTACTTTCTGCATTTTCTTTTTCCTCTTTCTTTCCTTTTGTATAACCAAAGCGGATATTCGCAATCCGCCTCGCTGTTTGCAGAATCATAAGCATCATCGTGTCTGATTAATCCTCGTCGATCATGCGGATCCGGCGTGCATGACGCTCTGCACCAGAAAATGGTGTATCCAGAAACGTATCCACAATCTTAAGTGCAAGTCCCGGTCCCACTACACGTGCACCCATGGCAAGAATGTTCGCATCGTTGTGAAGTCTCGTCGCCTCCGCGCTGAAGCAGTCTCCGCACAGTGCTGCACGGATCCCCTTATAACGGTTTGCGGTGATCGAAATGCCAATGCCTGTGCCGCAGATCAGGATACCGCGGTCACATCTTCCATCCAGGATCTCTTTTACCACCTTTTTGGAGTAAACCGGATAATCCACGGAGTCTTCGGAGTATGTACCACAGTCGACATACTTAAGCCCTCTCTCATCCAGGTGTTTTTTTACCTCCTGCATCAGACCGTAGCCGGCCTGGTCACACCCCAGTGCTAACATAGTAATTCCTCCTCATTGAGCTGTACTACCAGCTTTGAAATCAATGTCTCCAGTTCGGTAAAACACTGCCCATAATCTGCCAGAGAACCGCCATATGGATTAAAAATCTCCTGCGGCACCCCAACGAATGTATTCAGCACCTGCATGCTGTCGGCAAATTCGTCTCCGAATTCTGTGCGTACCTTCTGCTTTACCTCTTCGCTTACCGCCAGCAGCAGGGTACGTTCCCCTGCATCCTCTTTTACCAGCGGGTCACTCATGTGATCCTTCATCGTCAGTCCATTGCTGACCAGAATCGCCTCTGCTTTCGGATTGATCGGCTCCGGAAAAAGAACCACCACGCCCTTTGACGTAATTTCCAGCTCCTCAAGCAGATATTTGCTCTGCAGGATCGCCTCTGCCATCGGTCCGACAGAGGTATCACTGCTGCTTACAAAAATCAGCCTGTCGTATCGTTTCACTGCCTCTGCTCCCTGCTTTCCTCATACTTTAATGATCTGGTGTCCTGCCGCTTTGATCAGACGATTCATGATCGCCTGGCCGATCTTTGGCGTCTCAAAGGATTCTGAGTAGATCACGGAGATATCCGATTCATCAAAGTCGCGCAGAATGCTGTACAGATGCTGTGCGATCGTAATTTCCTCTTTGCGGGAACCGATCGAGCGCACATCCCCCTCCTTATAATATAGAAGAGACTCATCCGTTCCGATCACACCCGCTTTTTTCCCTGCTGCAAGGTTTTCTCTGACAAGCTCATTAATCTTTTCGCGCACCCGCGCCGCTTCGCCCTCCACAATGATCAGATCTGCTTTCGGCGCATAATGGCGGTATTTCATCCCCGGTGCTTTCGGATGCACATTGGAATCCGGTGAGATCAGCCCCCGGTCCATTTCCACTTCATCCAGCACCTGCTCCAGCATTTCCTGATTGATGTAGCCTGGCCGCAGGATTGTCGGTTTGCCCTCGGTCAGATCTACGATCGTCGATTCCAGCCCGATATTGGCATTGCCTCCGTCGATGATCATCTCGATCTTTCCGCCAAGATCCTGTGCCACATGGGCCGCACATGTCGGACTCGGTCTTCCGGACGTATTGGCACTTGGAGCCGCCACATAACCGCCGCCCGCACGGATCAGCGCACGCGCCACCTCATTACTCGGCATCCGGATCGCTACCGTGTCCAGCCCTCCGGTCGTCGCCATCGGCACCGCGTCTGATTTTTTCAGGATCATGGTCAGCGGTCCCGGCCAGAATGCATCCGCCAGTTTTTTCGCTTCTGGCGGAATCTCGGAAGCGATCTTATAAATCGCATCCCAATCCGCGATATGCACAATGAGCGGATTGTCCGACGGTCTTCCCTTTGCCGCGTATATTTTGGCTGAAGCCTGCGCATCGAGCGCATTTCCGCCGAGTCCGTATACTGTCTCAGTCGGAAAGGCTACAAGCCCGCCTTCTTTCAGTATATCTCCAGCACGCCGGATCTGCGTCTCATCAATCCCGTCGTGCATGACTGCTATTATTGTCTGCATAATAAGTTCCTGCCTTTCCAATCGAACCTAGTATACCACCTCAGCGCATTTTTTGAAACTGTTTTCTGCATTTTTACCAAATAATGTTGGTTTCTGATCGCTTCGTGTGCTACAATGTATAGAAAGAATTCGAAAAGAGGTATAACACATGAGTGAAGAAATCAAAGAAGAATTAAAAGAGGCCACCGCAGCCGCTCCGGAGAAAGAAGAAACCATGGCGGATTATGAGGCAGAGATCGCCGCTTCCATGAAGCCGATCCATGAGGGCGACATCATGACCGGCACTGTCATCGGCATTTCTGAGACGGAGATTACGCTGGATTTCGGCTCCTTCACTGACGGCATCATCCGTCTTGAGGACGCAAGCGACGATCCGAACTTCACGTTCCGTGATGTGGAAATGGGCCAGACCATCTCCGCTACAGTCATCCGCAGAGATGATGGCAGAGGTCATATCCTTCTCTCCATGAAAGAGGCAGCCGCAGTCCTTGGCTGGGAGCGTCTGACGCAGCTTCTGAAGGATCAGTCCAACATCAAAGTAAAGATCAGTGAAGCAGTAAAGAGCGGAGTTGTTGCGTATGTTGAGGGCATCCGCGGATTTATCCCGGCTTCCAAGCTTTCTTTAGGATACGTTGAAAATCCGGATGAGTGGGTTGGAAAGGAAATCGAGGTGCGCGTCATCACTGCAGATCCGGAGGATCAGAAGCTTGTGCTCTCCGCAAAAGAAATCCTGCGTGAGAAGGAAGCAGAAGACCGCAAGCAGCGCGTTTCTAACGTTGAGGTCGGCCTTGTCACCGAGGGAACCGTAGAATCCCTGATGCCGTACGGCGCATTCATTGACCTCGGAAACGGTCTGAGCGGACTCGTTCATATCTCTCAGATCTGCGACAAGCGCATCAAGCATCCGGGTGCTGTTCTCAAAGAAGGCCAGAAGGTAAAAGTAAAAGTCATCGCGGTCAAAGACGGAAAAATCAGCCTGAGCATGAAGGCACTCGAGGATGTTGCTGCAGTCGAGATTGAGGAAGAGACGTACGAGATGCCGGAGACGGAGGAAGCTACGACTTCTCTTGGATCGCTGTTTAAGAATATCAGGCTGTCCTGATGCAAAAAATATTTCAAAAATAATATGATATTTCACTGAAAAAAAGAAGTCTGTTTTCTCCAAATATGAAACAGACTTCTTTTTATTCTCACCACAGCGCGTCCTTCATCTCTTTCACGTACGCTGCCACATACGGCACGCAGTCTTTGCCATACTGCCCGCAGAGCTTCACGATCGCGGAACCGACAATCGCTCCGTCTGACTGATCCGCCATTTTTTTCGCCTGCTCCGGCGTTGAAATACCGAAGCCAACTGCACACGGAATGTCTTTTTCAGCCTTTACCAGCTTCACCATTGCCCCGATATCGGTCGTGATGCTGGAACGCATTCCGGTCACACCGAGCGAGGAAACGCAGTAAACAAATCCTTCCGCCTCTCTTGCGATCCGTGCGATCCGCTCATGGGAGGTCGGCGCGATCAATGAGATCAGATCCAGGCCGTGCGCACGGCACACTGAATCAAATTCTTCCTTTTCTTCAAATGGCACATCCGGCAGGATCAGTCCGTCCATACCAATATCTGCCGCTTTTTTTACAAAACGCTCGGTTCCGTAGGAAAAAACGACGTTTGCATACGTCATAAATACCATCGGAATCGCTGTCCTTTTGCGGATCTTTTCTACCATCTCAAAAATTTTGTCGGTTGTGACACCGCCGGAAAGTGCACGAACATTCGCCGCCTGAATGACCGGTCCTTCTGCCGTCGGATCGGAAAACGGAATGCCAAGCTCGATCAGGTCCGCGCCTGCCTCCTCCAGTGCATAGACGAGCTGTTCCGTCACCTCAAGTGACGGATCCCCGCAGGTAATAAACGGAATAAATGCTTTGCCATGCGCAAATGCTTCTGTAATTCTCTTATTCATGAAGATCCTCCCCTCTGTACCGTGCGATCGCCGCGCAGTCCTTGTCGCCTCGTCCGGAAATTGTGATTACCACGCACTGATCCTTTCGCATCTGCGGAACGATCTTTCTTGCGTATGCAACGGCGTGTGCACTCTCGATCGCCGGGATGATGCCCTCGATCCGGGACAGATACTCAAATGCTTCCACCGCTTCCTCATCTGTCACCGGCACGTATTCTGCGCGTCCGATATCGTACAGATGTGCGTGTTCCGGTCCGATTCCCGGATAGTCAAGCCCTGCCGAGATTGAGTACACCGGTGCAATCTGCCCGTATTCGTCCTGGCAGAAGTAAGATTTCATTCCGTGGAAAATGCCAGGCCTTCCGGTTGCAATCGTCGCCGCGGTTTCTGCGGTATTGATTCCGCGTCCTGCCGCTTCGCAGCCGATCAGCCGCACATCCTTATCCTCAATGAAATGGTAAAACGTACCGATCGCATTGGAACCGCCGCCGACGCAGGCAAGTACCGCATCCGGAAGTTTTCCCTCTTTTTCCAGCATCTGTTCCCTGATCTCTTTTGAGATCACCGCCTGGAAATCCCGCACGATCGTCGGAAACGGATGCGGACCCATAACCGATCCGAGCACATAATGCGTATCTGCGATCCGGTTCGTCCACTCGCGCATCGTTTCAGAAACGGCATCCTTTAAGGTAGCCGTACCGGAAGTGACTGCGTGCACCTTTGCTCCAAGGAGCCGCATGCGGTAAACGTTGAGCGCCTGACGCTTTGTGTCCTCCTCACCCATGAACACCTCGCATTCCATTCCCATCAGTGCTGCCGCTGTCGCAGTCGCCACGCCGTGCTGGCCTGCTCCGGTCTCCGCGATGACACGTGTCTTTCCCATTTTCTTCGCGAGCAGTACCTGGCCGAGCACGTTGTTGATCTTGTGCGCTCCTGTGTGGTTCAGGTCTTCTCGTTTCAGATAAACCTTTGCGCCGCCGAGATCCTCGGTCATATGTGCCGCATAATACAGCCGTGACGGCCGCCCCGCATATTCGTTCAGCAATTCTGTCAGCTCCCGGTTGAATTCCGGATCATCCTTATAGTGATTGTAGGCTTCTTCCAGTTCGATCACTGCGTTCATCAGTGTTTCCGGAATGTACTGGCCTCCATGAATACCAAATCTTCCTTTTGACATGTTGTGTCTCCTCCCCTGGTTTCTAAAATAACGCATCTTCTTTGTGTGTCAACTAACTTTCTGTCGTCCGCACGATCTGTACTGCTTCCCGCATCTTTTTCGGATCTTTGTATCCGTCCGTCTCAAGTGCGCTGCTCAAATCCACAGCCCACGGTTTTACCGCTCTGATTGCCTGTGCAAGATTCCCGCTTCCAAGCCCTCCGGCGAGGAAAAACGGACGAGCCACCGCGTCCGCCAGCGACCAGTCAAACGTTCGGCCGCTGCCGCCGCTTCCCTGATCAAGCAAAATCAGATCGGCGCTGCTTTTTACTGCGCGGAGCACATCTTCCTTCGTTCGAATCGAAAATGCCTGGATCAGCGGTGCATCTGCCTTTATTCTGTTACGCAGGCGGCTGATGTACGCTTCGTCCTCCTGCCCGTGCAACTGAGCCGCCCCGATCACACCGCGGTTCAGCAAATCAGCCACCAGACTTACCTCGGCATTTACGAATACACCGACCGGGACGATTCCCGGGGCAAGCGCAGCGCTTAATCTTTCTGCCTGCACGGCGCTCACATTTCTGCGGCTTTTTGGCACCTCAATCACGAATCCGCAGAACTCCGGCCGGATCTCATTGACCGCCGCGATGTCCTCCATCCGTGACATCCCGCATAATTTTATTCTTGTCATTTTTCCCCCTGCTGTCCTGCAGCCTTTTCCGTTCTGTAGATTCCTGTTTTTACCTTTCTGAATCCGTCCTGTATCCATTGTGTTTTTCTGTCTATTTTGCGAGCGCTCCCCCGTTTAACTCCTCCAGCATCTTTTTCTTGTCCGGGCTTCGCATCAGTGTCTCACCGATCAGCACCGCATCAACGTGATTCTCATACAGCCGCTTAATGTCTTTCGATGTTTTGATGCCGCTCTCGGATACGAAAACGGTGTCCGACGGGGCCAGCTCCCGCAGCCGGATGCTGTTTTTCACATCCACCTCAAAGGTACGCAGATCGCGGTTATTAACGCCGATGATCTTTGCCCCGCTCCCAAGCGCCCGCTGTACTTCTTCTTCATCGTGCGCTTCCACCAGTGCGTCCATTCCAAACGACTCCGCATACTGCCGGTAATCTTTCAGCTGTGCATCATCAAGGAGCGCACAGATCAGAAGCACAGCAGAGGCACCAAGACTGCGCGCCTGTGCAATCATATACGGATCTACCGTAAAATCCTTGCGCAGCACCGGAATCATCACCTCATCGGTGATCGCTTCCAGATACCGGTCTGATCCCAAAAACCAAAACGGCTCGGTCAGGCAGGAAATTGCGGAAGCACCGGAGGCTTCGTACTCCTTTGCGATTGCAGTGTACGGAAAGTCCGGCGCGATGAGTCCTTTTGACGGGGAGGCCTTTTTTACCTCGCAGATATAAGACATGCCCGGCTTCTGCAGTGCCTCCAGAAACGTCCGCACCGGTCGCTTCTTTTCTCCGCTTTGTTCCAGCGACTCCCGCTCCTTTATTTTTTCCAGAAGCACTTCCTGCGGAACCTGCCGTTTTTCCTGTGCGATCCGCTCTCTCGTTTTCACTGCGATTTCTTCCAGAATGTTCATGGCTTACTCCTCTGCGTTCGACTCGCGGACAAACTCTTCCAGTTTCCGTTTTGCCGCGCCTGTATCCAGCAGCTGCTCTGCCTTTCGCACGCCTGCCTCAACCGTATCGGCCTTTCCCGCGATATAAAGCGCCGCGCCTGCATTTAAGCAGACTGCCTGCCGCCTTGCGCCCCGCTCTTTTCCATTTACAATGTCAAGCGTGATCTGCGCATTTTCTGCCGGAAGACCGCCCTGCAGCTCCTCTTTGCCGCATCTTGTATATCCAAACTGCTCCGGTGTCAGCTCATACGTTGTAAAGCTGCCGTCTTTGATCTCGCATACTGTCGTCGGTGCGCTCATTGAGATTTCGTCCAGGCTGTCCTGCCCGTAAACAACCATGCCCCGCACCACGCCGAGATTTGCCATTACCTGTGCCAGCGGCTCCACGAGCGATGCATCGTAAACGCCCATCAGCTCCATGTTTGCACCGGCCGGATTACTGAGCGGTCCAAGAATATTAAACACCGTGCGGATACCGAGTTCCTTGCGCACCGGAGCCACAAACCGCATCGCCGCGTGATACTTCTGTGCAAACAGGAAACAGATACCGATCTTTTCCAGAAGCTCTTTGCTCTTCTCCGGTGAGATCGTGATCTTCACGCCGAGTGCCTCGAGCACGTCTGCTGCGCCGCACTTGGAGGACGCTGCCCGGTTGCCGTGTTTTGCCACCGGCACACCGCCTGCTGCGATCACAAGGGAGGATGTGGTCGATATATTGAAGGAATTCGATCCGTCTCCGCCCGTTCCGACGATTTCCAGTACATCCATCTCATGCAGCAGCCGCACGCCGTGTGCACGCATGCCGGCCGCCGAAGCTGTGATCTCATCGATCGTCTCGCCCTTCATCGACAGCGCCGTCAGATAAGAAGCCATCTGTACCGGTGTCGCCCCGCCGCTCATAATCTCATTCATCACTGCTTCTGCTTCTGTGTACGTAAGATCCTGCTTTTTTGCAAGTTTGATAATCGCTTCTTTAATCATGTCTGCTTCCTCCTCGTTTTTGATGATGTACTCTCGGAATCTTAATTTCTACCCTGTTGGCTGCTTACCCCCGTGCTGCCTTCATAAAATTCTCGATCATTTTCCGTCCGTCCGGTGTCATGACCGATTCCGGATGAAACTGTACACCGAACACCGGAAACTTCTGATGTTCCACTGCCATGACTTCCCCGTCCTCTGACTTTGCTGTAACAAGAAGTTCCTCCGGAAGTGTGTCACGCACAGCAGCAAGGGAATGATATCTTGCCGCCGGAAACGTCTCCGGCAGATCCCGAAACAATCTGTTTTCTGCGCACTGGCGGATCTCCTTCTGTTTGCCATGCATCAGCTGTTTTGCGTAAGAAACTGTGCCGCCAAATGCCTCACAGATCGCCTGATGACCCAGGCAGACGCCGAGGATCGGCAGCTTTCCGGCGAAATACCGGATTGCCGGAATACAGATTCCCGCGTCCTCCGGCCTGCCAGGACCCGGGGAAAGGATCAGCGCTTCCGGCTGCATCGCTTCGATCTCCCCCAGTGTACAGTCATCGTTTCGGATCACTTTGACCTCCGGCTCCACAGAACCGATCAACTGATACAGATTGTAAGAAAAACTGTCATAGTTATCGATCAGTAAAATCATTCCAGTCCCTCCTCTGCCCTTTCAATCGCTACGCGTACGGCCTTTGCCTTGTTGCAGCACTCTTCAAATTCTTTTTCCGGCACACTGTCTGCCACGATTCCTGCTCCGGAGCGGATACAGATCTCTCCGTTTTTCTTATAGACCAGGCGGATTGCAATGCAGGTATCAAGGTTGCCGGCAAAATCCAGATAGCCGATCGCTCCTCCGTAAATGCCCCTCTTGCTCTGCTCCAGTTCTTCAATGATCTGGCAGGCCCGGAATTTCGGTGCTCCTGAAAGTGTGCCCGCCGGAAGAATCGCATCCACCGCATCAACGGCATCTTTATCTTCCCGGATCAGTCCTGTCACAGTCGAACCGATGTGCATGACGTGGGAAAACCGCTCAATCTCCATATATTTTTCTACGTGTACGCTGCCAATCCGGCTGATTTTTCCGATGTCGTTCCGACCAAGGTCTACGAGCATATTGTGTTCTGCGCGCTCTTTTTCATCAGCCAGAAGCTCCCGCTCCAGTGCCTCATCCTCACCGGAATCTTTTCCTCTCGGTCTCGTACCGGCCAGCGGGAAGGTACTCAGCTTTCCATTGTCCAGCTTCGCCAGCGTCTCCGGCGAAGCGCCCGCAAGCTCGATATCATCGCTGGAAAAGTAAAACATATAAGGAGAAGGATTCGTCGCCCTCAACGCCCGATACGTATCAAACAGGCTGCCGCTCGCTTTTGCCCGCATCGGATTCGAAAGCACCACCTGAAAAATATCGCCTTCATGAATGTAGTGCTTTGCTTTTTCCACCATCGCACTGTAGCGCTCCTTTGGAAACTGCGGCTTAATTTCTGATTCTAATTTTAATTTTTTAAACTGTTTTGGCTCGCCCTCACGGATCAGCTGTGCCATCTGATCGAGATGCGCTCCTGCTTCTTCATATGCTTTTTTCAAATCACCGTCTGTCATTACGCCTGTGATCAGCAGCACTTTCTGTCTGTAATGGTCAAATGCAATAACCGAATCAAACAGCATCAGATCCATGTCGCGGAAATCCTGCTGCTCATGATCTTCCAGCTTCAGCTTCGGCTCGCTGTACTTGATGTAATCGTAGGAAAAATAACCTACCAGACCGCCCGTAAACGGAGGCATTTTCTCCAATACCGGGCTTTTACAGGCCCTCAGGATCTCCCGAAGTGTATCGGCCGGATGTGCTACCTGCCGATGCTCCACCTCTTCCAGGCCGTCCGGACCGTTTTTGCTGATCTTTACGAGGCCGTCTGTGCACGTGATCTCCATTGTCGGATCATACCCAAGGAAAGTGTAGCGCCCCCAGACCTCCGTCTGGCTTGCGCTCTCCAGCATGTAGCAATGCCTGCTGGCCTGCCGTAATTTTCTCATGACCTCAACCGGCGTGTACCGGTCCGCGTACAGCTCTTTGCAGACCGGGATGCGCCGGTAAACGCCGCACGCTGCAAGCTGTGTAAGTTCTTCAAATGATGGATACATGTGATCTCCTCCCCTGGGGTTTCTTTAACCGAGTAGCGAAGCGAATTGCGAATATCCGCTTTGACATGGACGTTTCGAACACAGGCCACAGACCCATTCGCTTCGCGAATGTTCCGCTGCTGTCGCAGCTCCTGCCGTCCGAAACTAATAACACAAAAAGCCCGTCCTCGACAGAATTCTGGTTCTGTCAAGGACGAGCTCAAACTTTCTTTTCACCCGCGGTGCCACCTTGCTTCACGGAACGACCCGTGCGCTTTGCGGAATACCTGTATATTCCAGACAACTGACGTATGTCCTACGTCGCAGAATACTCGGCTTTTGCCTTTGACTGCGCCCTCTGCGGTCCATTTGGCAGATTGCTTTTCGATCCGGCTCTCAGCTCCCCGGACTCTCTGTGCGCGCATCCCTGTCTTTATCTCCGCTTCATCGGTTTAGTTGATTAAATTTTTTATAAAATTACCACAACATTTTTCTATTGTCAACCATTTTTTTGATTTTTTCGTGCTTTCTTGTTACTGTTCACAGGTATTTGAAAAACAGCCCCGTACAGTATCGGAGCGTCACAAGGGTGCGAACGGTAACAAACGGTTACCTTATTACAGAGAAAAACCACAGAATCGGATCTGTGGCTTCTCCTGAAAGTATATTTATTATCTTATACGGAAATTGGATTCGTCCTTCTCCTGCGCCGCATTCTCTATCGTCTGCTTTGATATTCCATACTTCGTTCTACCAGATTTCGAAACAGTTTATTCATTTCAGGCGCAGATTCCAGAAGTCCCTCCGGATGCCACTGAACGGCCACGATCTGACCATCCCTGCTCTCGATGGCCTCAATCGTTCCATCCGGAGCCAGTGCTGATACCACAAGGTTTGCTCCCAGCTCCTTCACAGCCTGATGATGCATGGAATTCACAGGATGTTCTCCTTCACCCAGAATAGCAGCCAGATAAGTATCTTTCCGGATCTCCACATGATGAAATAAATAATATCTCTGCGAAAACTACAAATGCATAATGCTGTTTTTGCGCTGCGCATAGATATCCTGATATAAGGACCCGCCGCATAACACATTGATCAGCTGAATCCCCTTGCATATACCGAATATGGGGATCTTTCTTTCCAGCGCAAAATGCCCGGCCTTCATCCATGCTTCGTCTATCTCCGGTCTGGTCGTCTCGATCTGAGGGAGCGGTTCTTCATGATAATACCATGGATTCATATCCTCTCCACCCGGAAACAGAATGCCGTCGCAGAATCCCAGCGCCGCTTCCACATCTTCCATCATGCTGGCAGCCGGAATCATAACCGGTATCCCGCCATTGCGGATCACACCGTCTGCGTAATCACTGTTGATATAGGCTCTTTCTATACTGGAAAAACGTCCCGGCTGAGTCATAAGCGTATTCCCGAGTATACCAATGATCGGTCTGCTCATACCTGCACTCCTCTATTTCACCTGATCCAGAATATCCTGATGACAGATATGACGTATCCGTTCCGCATCCAGCTCACGAATAACACTTGCCGCAAGTTTTGTGGCGGCTTCCAGATCTTCTTTCGCACAGAAATTATAATGGCTGTGCACATAGCGGGATGGCACGCCAAGCACCAGTACAGGAACGGCCTTTCCGGTCAGGCTGATCTTACCGGCATTGGTGCTGCCGCCTCTTCGTACCGTCTCCTGAAACTTAATTCCGTACTTTTGGGCGATCTCCTCTGCATAATCCATAAATGCCGTATTGGAAATATAGCTGTTATCCATCCTGCGGATCTGGACACCGTGCTTCATTCTCCCCTGTGCCTGACCGGCACTGATGAAGAAATCGTCGGACGGAGAACCCTCAAAGACAATTGCCATATCCGGCTTCACCACCTGCGAGGTCACCGTCGCCCCGCGCATACCGACTTCTTCCTGTGCCGCAAAAGCACCTAACACATTGACAGGTAATCTGTCACGGTCTTCATAAAGCATTTTCATAGTATCGACAATACAGGCACAGCCGGCACGGTTGTCAAATGCTTTGCCAAAACAGATCTTATGCTCTTCATCATAAGAGAAAGATACATCCGGCACCATCGGATCCCCGATATGGATGCCATACTCCTGTTCTACTTCCTCACGGCTCGTTGCTCCCACATCGACATACATTTTTTCGATTTCAAGGCTCTGACTGCCGCGCTCTGCAGCCGTCATAAAATGAACCGGTTTTGCGCAGATGATTCCACGAACCATTTTTCCGGTTCTTGTCCTGACCCATACAGAATGAGCCGGAAGGCTTGTAAGATGAAATCCTCCAAGCATAAGAATCCCCAGGCATCCGTTGTCCTGAATGTTCTGCACCATGAAACCGCATTCATCCGTATGTGCATCCAGCTGAACGACCGGAAGCTCCGCAGATGCTCCGGGCATACGGGCATAAAGGTTATTCATCGCATCATTGGAAAGTTCAAATTCTTTACAGTACCCGGCAATCGTTCGGATCACATCTTCTTCAAAGCCGCTGGGCCCGAACGCATCTGAAATTTTGCCAAACATCTGTATATCCATAGTTCTTTTTCCTCTCTTCTCAGGTTTATTGTCTTTCTTAATATACTACAAAACAATGTGCCGTTACAACATCCAGCCATTGATCTGTTTCCAGTTTATTTGTAAACGTATCAACTTTCTGCATACCGGGGTAGAACGACATTGCGTACGCCTTTGGAAGCGGCAGTGTAACTGTTGAGCATGCATTCGCTCATGACTTTTCCGTTCAGATGAATGTAGAGACTGTTGCCGGTAGAAGTATGGCTGATTGCAAATTCAGGATCTCCGGCCGGAGCATGATAACCGATGTAAAGCACACCGTCAAAGGTCTCATCAATACCGTACATCATATTGTAGGGATGACCGCTCTTTCCACGGATCAGGGTCACATAGTCCGGCATTCTCAGAGGATCAATATTGGAGGCATCTCCATGTCCGTCCTTTACCACAATCTCATCGGCACCCGCTTCACGGGCTGCTTCACAGGCTGCCAGCACTTCCTCTGTCATCTCTTTTGCAAATGCCTGATATACCGCTTCTGCTTTATGCGTCTCACCGGTCAGTGCCAGACCTGCACATCCCTCGATATCAGCACTTATGAACAGCTTCATGTTTGTTTTCCTTCCAATTTTTTCTTTCTTCCGGAACATCTGCCTGAAATATCCCATTCGCCTCCACCGATTGCATCATTTATCAGAATTTTCCCATCTCCCCCGTTACAGATTTCTGTTTTTGCGGTATAATAGTTCCAGCCAGAAAGCGCGGCGGATTGCGAATCTCCGCTTCACTTTTCCAGAAATGAATTCAGAAGCAACGTGTATTTTTAAACTTACATCGGGAGGATTTTTTTATGAAATACGATTTTACAACGGTCATGGACCGTCACGAAAAGGATGCGATCGCCGTTGATGCAGTCGGAACCGGCGGCTTTGCACCGGGTGCGCCGCAGGAAGGATTTGACGTGATTCCAATGTGGGTGGCCGATATGAATTTTCCGACGGCTCCTTCGATTCAGGAAGCCGTCATTCAGAGAATACAGCACCCGGCATTCGGCTACTTTTCTCTCACTGACGAATATTTCAATTCAATCATCCGCTGGCAGAGGGAACGCAACGGCATTGATTTCCTGACAAAGGAATGCATCGGCTACGAAAACGGCGTGCTCGGCGGTGTGCTTTCCGCACTGAAAGTCTGTGCACAGCCAGGCGATGCTGTCCTGCTGCACAGCCCGACCTACATCGGCTTTACAGGAAGCCTGACAAACAACGGCTACCAGATCATTCACAGTCCGCTCTGTCTCGACGAAGATAACATCTGGCGCATGGATTATGAGGATATGGATGCAAAGATCAAAGAGCATCACATCCATGCGGCAATCTTCTGCAGCCCGCACAATCCCTGCGGCCGTGTCTGGGAACGATGGGAAATCGAAAAAGCCATGGAAGTCTACCGCGCCAACGACTGTCTCGTCATCTCGGACGAAATCTGGTCCGATCTGACGCTTGACGGATTTTCACACATTCCGACCCAGTCGGTCAGCGAGGACGCAAAAATGCGCACTTTTGCATTCTATGCACCGAGCAAGACCTTCAACCTCGCCGGTCTGGTCGGCAGCTATCACATCATTTACAATCCGTATCTGCGCGACCGCTTCCTGGCTGCCTCCTCCAAGTCACACTACAATGAGGCAAATGTGCTCTCCATGCACGCCCTGATCGGCGCTTACAAAGATGCCGGAATGGAGTGGGTGGACGAGCTGCGCCACGTGCTCACTGAAAATATTGATTATGCTTGTAGCTTTCTTGCTGAGCATGCTCAGGGAATCCATGTCAGCCGCCCGCAGGGTACCTACATGCTCTTCCTTGACTGTGAAACGTGGTGCAAGGCACATGGAAAGACGATGGACGAACTGCTGAAGGCCGGATGGGATGTCGGTGTCGCATGGCAGGACGGACGGCCGTTCCACGGCACATACGGAATCCGGATGAACCTTGCGCTTCCGCTCTCCCGCGTGCAGGAGGCGTTTGCGCGGCTGGAGCAGTATGTATTTCATCCAGAGTCTTAATTGATCACTTCCTGAATGACGCACGGCAAAGATATCTGACGCAGGATTTCACACCCTGATGGGCTGAATTACGATGCATTATTTTAGGTGATTGCTATAATACAGCCGGAGCAGATTTTTCCAATCTCACTCCGGCTGTATTTTTGTCATTTTCTTTTGTTTCTTATCTCTTAACGCACATTTATTTCTGTATCATCTGCTCAGTCCTGCTGCTCACATGATCGTTCTTTCTGCGTTTCCCTCAGCTTTTCCGCATGGATTTCCAGTACAGCGCCAGCGCGATCACACCGGTGATCACATCTGAAACTGCCTGCGCACAGATCACGCCCATATAGCCGAGCAGCATTTTTAATACGGCGATACAGCAGGCAAAGATTACGCCCTGCCGGCTGATGGAAAGAATCAGGGCAGAGAGCGCTTTTCCTTCCGCCTGAAACAGCGTCGTAAATACCAGCACGACTGCGATCATCGGTGATGAGATCAGCAGACAGCGCAGCATCAGGCTTCCGGACTGAACGATCAATTCATCTTTCATAAACAGGCGTACGAACTGCGGTGCGAGCAGTGCAAGCACCAGCGCACATACAATAGCAAAACCGATTTCTACCATCAGATCAAACCGGATAAATTCCCTCAGACGCTTTTTATTGCCCGCGCCATAATTATAGCCCAGAAGCGGCTGTGCGCCAAATGCAAAGCCGACCATCACAAGCACAACGATCATATTGACTTTCATCGCGATTCCCATCGCCGCCACTTTTTCTGTACCGTAATCGGCAAGGAAGCGGTTTGTCAGCGCAATCCCAAAGCTCTGCATAATGTTTGTGACGGAGGCCGGAATGCCGATTGCCAGGATGGACGCCACCGCAGCACCGCTGATTTTAATATTTTTCGGTGACACCGTCAGCTTCCGGCTCTTCGTACGGACAAAATAAACGAGAAGCACTACTGATGCCGCATTTCCGATCACCGTCGCGATCGCAGCTCCGCCTGCTCCCATATTCAGGCCGAAAATAAAAACCGGGTCGAGAATGATATTGACAAGCGCTCCGAGAATCGTCGCCGCCATCGACTGCAGAGCAAGCCCCTCCGTCCGGATCAGGTTGCTCGGTGTGAGCGCAACGATGATAAACGGTGCGCCAAGCGCAAGATACTGGTAATACTGCCCGGCGTACCAGATCGTCTCATCAGTCGCTCCAAGCAGATGCAGTACCGGTGTCTTCAAAAGCAGAAGAAGAATCGTCACAAGCACGCCGCAGAGGATCGCCGCATAAAAGCAGAATCCGCTCGCCCGTTTTCCTTCCTCATCCTTCTTTTCACCGAACAGGCGGGAGATCAGAGAACTGCCGCCAAGCCCGAAAATATCGCCGAGCGCGATCATTAAGGTAAAGATCGGTGCACATAAGGATACACCGGCCACCAGCTGTGCATTCTGTGTTCTGGCAATAAAAAAGGTGTCTACGATATTGTAGACAAGATTGACCACCATGCCCATGACAACCGGCAACGCCATTGTAAAGTACGCTTTCGGCACCGGAGCATGCTCAAAAAGTTCATTTTCCATTTTTTTCTCCCGTTCTATTTCTTATAACGTGCGATCAGCTTCGCGCCATTTTGTTCTACCACGATGTGCTCAAGGCTCTTGATATACTTGTTGAACTGAGCATAGCCGTAGTCCCGTATCTTGAATTCCTTATATTTTTCATAGACCTTATTGCCCACGATGCTCAGCTCGATCCCGTCTTTTCCGGCTTTTCGTACAATGCTCTGCACGTAGGCATCGATCGTCTCCTTCATGCCTGCATCTTCCCGCAGTGCCACATTCACAATGTTTCCATGCTTGACCAGCTGAAGCCTTGAAAACTGCTCCAGAAATTTTGAGAGCATGTTGTAGCCGTAGCTTCTCACGTCAAAATCCGGATAAAGGCTGACAAGACGGCTGCCGACCTCTCCCAGTCCGGTTGCTTTGTTGCTGTCCTGATTTTCAAGTACAATCCGGATGATCTCGTCCTCGATCGCTTCCCGGCTCAGTCCGTCCTCCGGCTCCTTTTCCTGCGCTGTGCCCGGATCATTCTCAATCAGCAGGTTTTCCAGGATCGTAAACTTGTCACACGCCTTGCGGAATGGCTCCGGCGTCTTGTTTTCGCCCATTCCGATTACCATTTTTCCGCTCTCTCTCAGGCGGCTGACGAGCCTCGTGAAATCACTGTCACTCGATACGATACAGAAACCGTTTACATCGTTCGTGTACAAAATATCCATTGCGTCGATGATCATCGCAGAATCCGTCGCATTCTTTCCTGTCGTGTAGCTGAACTGCTGAATCGGTGTGATCGAATTCGTCAGCAGTTCCTGCTTCCAGGAAGCATTCAGGGTACTTGTCCAGTCCCCGTAGATCCGTTTGTATGTGATCACGCCGTATTTGGAAAGCTCGGTCAGGATCGGCGTAATATACTTTGCGGACACATTATCTGCATCGATCAGCAGCGCAAAATACTGTTCTTCCATAAAATTCCTCCATTTCTTTTGTCCCTGCCACTGATTTTTCCACGATCCTTTTTCCGCCATTCTTTAACCGAATCAGGCACCCCTGTGTACACAAATAATCGACGCCGCTTTTATGTATTTCAGAAAATCTGCTCCAGATAAAATCAGCCATGTTCTCTGCGTTCGCTGTCATTGCTTTCTGTCAGTTCAGTCGTCTTCACGGAACAACGCAGGACATACATAATTATAATATCACAAAGCGAAGGAAGATTCCAGAATTTTCCGGGGATTCTGCGCCTGACTCTGGTCTATTCAGCCTGCCTCCGGATGTTCGTCAAGATATTGTAAAATTCCCGCACACACCGCTGCACATACCCGGTCCTGATACGCCTCTTCCTGCAGTCTCGCCTCCTCCTCCGGATTTGAGAGAAAACCGCACTCCACGATCACCGTGGTTCCCTGCGAACGCTTCAAAATGTAATAGCTGGAATTGCTCTTTTCCACTCTTGAACGCGCCTCTGAAAGTTCGCTGTTCATGCTGTCCTGAATGCTTTTTGCCAGCTTTTGCCCCTCTGCCGAATTCTCATAATAAAACACCTGCGGGCCGCTCACTGCAGGGTCCTGATAGCTGTTCTGGTGGATACTCACGGTGATCAGCGGAGCTTCTTCTGCGATGATTGCAACGCGCCGCTGCATATCCTGTGCCTTTTTATGTGCAGCATCCACGTCATATAATCCTTCCTCTGTCTCACGCGTCAGCACGACACGGTAGCCCTCCGCTTCCAGAAGTGCCTGCAGTTTTTTTGCGTAGATGAGATTCAGTTTTTTTTCGTTGATTCCGCCCGCCCCGATCATGCCCGGATCGTCCCCGCCATGGCCGGGATCCAGGACGATTGTGCCCTTTGCTGCCTGCGCGTTCCCGCCACTTTGCTGACTGTCTTTTAACTGCTGTACCTCCGCCGTCGCTTCCTGCCCCGCCGCCTCTGTCTCCTGCTTTACTGCAAGCCGCGGCAGAAAAAAAGCGCCGATCAGCAATACCGCAATCATCACGTACTGCACCGCTTTTGCTGTTACCAGAACTTCTGTTATCTTTTTGAAATCCATTTGCTCTCCTTTTCTGCCGAAGCGTTATCATTCCCTTTCTTATTTATCCTATGCATTTTTTCAAAAATTATGTGACTGTCCGGGACAAAAAAACAGCCGCCGAAACATGTCCGACCGCTGTCCATTCCTTTTATAAACTTGATTTGCCGGCTGATTTCTTACAGATACTCCTGCATCTCCTCCGTCCTCTCTTCCTCAATGCCGCTTTTCCCTGTCCCCTTATTTTTCCTTATAATACAGCATGCAGTGGCAGTATCCCTCAAATTCCGGGTCTGCAATCTGATCACGGAATTCTTTGCACATGCATTTGTTTTCCTCCAGTTTTCCGATGCGGCACGGACAGTAACCGCCCTTCTGCTTCAGGCCTTCCTTCACGCGTTTTACAATTTCCTCATTTTCATTGAATCTTACTTTTGCCATTTGAATTCCTCCTGTTCGCCTTCTTGATTCTTTTCCTCATCTTAGCACAGTTTTGATCTTCTGTCAGCCGCTTCCATCCCTTATTTCTTCCAATGAAGATCCTCTTTGATCCAGATGATAAACCGGCTTGAAGCGCCGCTTTCCTTCGTTCCTCATAAGTTTTCAAAAAATTAAGAGACATTTTATATCTATTTTTCTCTTTCGCGTCTTTGATATGTTATACTCCTACTATATTTGCCGCGCGAGCCAGTCGAAGCGGAGATTCCGGATTATTTTACGCAGATCTTTCCACTTTTCAACGCAGAAACGGAGGACTTCCCTATGCAAAACGCAACCAAATACGCACTTGAAGCATCTTTAAAAAAATTTCTGTTAAAAAAACCGGTCGATAAAATCACGATCAGTGACCTGACCAATGACTGCGGAATCAGCCGCATGTCCTTCTATTACCATTTCAAGGATATTTACGATCTCGTTGAATGGGCCTGCTTTGAGGACGCGGCGCAGGCACTGCAGGGCAAAAAAACGCACGATACGTGGCAGGATGGCCTGATGCAGATTTTTGAAGCTGTCATGGAAAACAAGCCTTTTATTTTAAATGTTTACCATGCACTGAGCCGGGATCAGATCGAAAGCTACCTTTTTCGCCTGACCTACAATCTGATCGAAGGTGTTGTAGAAGAAAAATCCACCGGAATGAACGTTACAAAGGAGCAGAAGCAGTTTGTGGCCGATTTCTATAAGTACAGCTTTGTCGGGCTGATGCTGGACTGGATCAAAAAGGGCATGAAGGAAGATTATCAGGAAATTGTTCACTGCATCTGCACTACCATGAGCGGAAATATCACGAATTCCCTGCGTAACTTTGAGCGCAGCCAGAGCGTGTCTGAAAAAGGCTTTTCGTGAGCTGCGAATATCTGCTTTGACTGATACAAAAACAGAATAGTTTCTTTACAAAACGGGCAGGATGATAAAAAACTTATCATTCCTTCCGTTTTGTAAATAGAAAAACTATTTTTCCTGCGCTATGATAATGCCATCAAACAGATCAACACAGTGATCCTAATACAAAAATTAAGACACAAAACATAGAAAGGTGGAGTTTTATATGTCAAAGACAAACAAAAAACTTGCAGCAGCATCTGTACTTGCAGCCGGACTCGGAGCTGCATACTTCACAAAGAAAAAAAATGATGAGGCTTCTAAAAAGAAACAGCAGGCAGCCACAAACGGCTACCGCAACACAGAACGCGGTCGTTACGACAAAAACAGCAAGGGAATCTATTATTCCAACGGAAACTACGAAGCATTTGCACGCCCGGAAAAACCAGACGGCGTTGATGAGAAAAATGCCTATATCGTAGGCAGCGGCCTTGCTTCTCTTGCAGCAGCCTGCTTCCTCGTACGTGACGGTCAGATGCCGGGCGATCATATCCATATTCTTGAGGCAATGGATATTGCCGGCGGTGCCTGCGACGGTATCTTCGATCCGAGCCGCGGCTATGTCATGCGCGGCGGCCGTGAGATGGAAAACCATTTCGAGTGCCTCTGGGATCTGTTCCGCAGCATTCCTTCCATTGAGACGCCTGGTGTTTCCGTACTTGATGAGTATTACTGGCTGAACAAGCATGATCCGAACTATTCTCTGTGCCGTGCCACTAAGAACCGCGGTGAGGATGCACACACGGACGGACGCTTCAACTTAAGCCAGAAGGGCTGCATGGAGATCATGAAGCTGTTCATGACAAAAGATGAGGATCTTTACGACAAAACAATCGAGGATGTATTTGATGACGAAGTCTTCAACTCCACGTTCTGGCTGTACTGGAGAACGATGTTCGCATTTGAGAACTGGCACAGCGCACTGGAGATGAAGCTGTACTTCCAGCGTTTCATTCATCATATTTCCGGACTTCCGGATTTCAGCGCCCTGAAATTCACCAAATACAACCAGTATGAGTCCCTGATTCTTCCGATGCAGCGTTATCTTGAGGCTGCAGGCGTTCACTTCCAGTTCAATACGGAAGTTACCAACGTTGTCTTTGAGTTCCGCAACGGCAAAAAGATCGCTTCCGCAATTGAATGTAAGGTAGACGGCGTGGAAAAAGGTATTCTGCTCACAGAAAATGATCTTGTCTTCGTCACAAACGGAAGCTGCACTGAGGGTACAATTTACGGTGACCAGAACCACGCACCGAACGGCGATGCAGAGGTACGTACCAGCGGCTGCTGGAGCCTGTGGAAAAACATTGCAAAGCAGGATCCGTCCTTTGGACATCCGGAGAAATTCTGCTCCGATATCTCCAAAACCAACTGGGAGTCCGCTACCATTACCACACTGGATGACCGGATCATTCCGTACATCACCAACATCTGCAAGCGTGATCCGAAGAGCGGCAACGTTGTAACCGGCGGTATCGTAAGCTGTCAGGATTCTTCCTGGCTCTTAAGCTGGACCATCAACCGTCAGGGACAGTTCAAGGAGCAGGATAAAGATAAGGTCTGCGTATGGGTTTATGGCCTGTTCACCGACAAGCCGGGCGACTACATCAAGAAGCCTATGAAGGACTGCACCGGTAAAGAGATCACAGAAGAATGGCTGTATCACCTCGGCGTACCGACTGATCAGATTGAAGAGATGGCTGAGCACAGTGCAGTCTGCGTACCGACCATGATGCCGTATATCACCGCATTCTTCATGCCGCGTGCAAAGGGCGACCGCCCGGATGTCATCCCGGATGGCTGCGTCAACTTCGCATTCCTTGGACAGTTCGCCGATACTCCGCGTGATACCGTATTCACTACAGAATATTCCGTTCGAACTGCCATGGAGGCCGTTTACGGACTGCTCGGTGTTGACCGTGGTGTGCCGGAGGTATGGGGAAGTGTTTACGATATCCGCGAGCTGCTCGATTCCAGCGTCAAACTGATGGATGGCAAATCTCCGCTTGAGATTCAGCTGCCTGGTCCGCTTAATGCACTGAAGAAACCGGTTCTGCACGTCATCCAGGGTACCGTGATCGAGAAGCTGCTGCGTGACCACCAGATAATTAAAGACGGAATGATGTAAAATTCATAACTGTTCAGAGCCAATCAAAATTTCAGTAGTTGATAACTGTTTCTTCCGAAAACCCCGGTGTGACTTTCGTCACACCGGGGTTTTCTCACTTTCATAGGCTCACATGTTTCATGTTTGTATATTTCGTGCTTTCATGTCTGTATGTTTCCTATTCACATGTTTACATCTTGCGTCTGTCCATTTTCGCATATGCATCATTTCTCGGAATCCAGTCAAGGAACATCGGAAGCTCAAGGTCCCAGAATGCCCACTCATGTTCGTAGCCAGGCACGCTGTCATAGCGGTGCTCAACTCCGTCCTTTACCAGCTTCTGATGGAAGGCTTCTACCGATTCATAGAGGAAATCGTTGTGTCCGATGCACAGAAAAATCTTTGGGAACTCTGCCTTTTTTGCAAGAAAGTCGTCGACGAGATCCTCTGCCTTGATCATTGGCGGAATGGTATGTCCAAGTGCAATTCCGCCGTTTTCCTCGGCCATCTGCGGCATGACAACCGCCGGAGAAAATGCTCCGATTGCCGCGAAACGCTCCGGATGCTTCAGACCATGCACGAGTGCGCCGTAGCCGCCCATCGACAGACCGGCAACGTAGCGGTCCTCTTTCTTATCAGAAATCGGGAAATTCGTCTCAACAAATTCCGGCAGTTCTTTCTCTACGAGATCAAACCAGTTCTCGCCGTACTCGGCGTTCATGTACGCCTTGTTTCCGACGGAACAGAAGACGGCTGCGATGCGCCGCTCCTCCACATAACGCTCGATGGAAGTAAAACGGCTCCAGCAAAGGTAATCATTTCCATGTCCGTGCAGGAAATAAATTACCGGATATTTTTCTGTAATCTTATGCGTCAGCTCCGGCATCACGTCTCCGTCGCACGGGCTGAGACTCGGCAGGATAATCTGGATGTCGATCGGATAACCGACTGAGTAAGAATAAAAGTTGCAGGTAATACGTGCCATATGTATGCGCTCCTCTCTTGTGGTCGTGTTTTGATCTGTTCAAAAGCATGGGCAAAGCGGATATTCGCGATCCGCTTCGCTGCTTGTTTGTTCTGAACCATTACCCCTATGATAAAATCAAAATATGCCAAATGTCAAGACAGCCCACGGCAAATTTTGTCGTGGGCTGTCGGCTACGTTACTGTTCCGAGCCAGATAAAAATTCATAAAACAGATGTAAATGATTGCATTTTGGAGGTTGGCTCAGAAACAGTAATCAGGTAACAATTGTAACTGGGTGGCAATTTCAGGCGAGGTGACACGCAACGCGCCGTCCCTCCACCTCACGCAGTGCCGGCTCCTCCGTCCTGCACTTTTCGGTCGCATACGGACATCTGGTGTGGAAACGGCAGCCCTTCGGCGGATTGATCGGGCTTGGAATCTCGCCCTCCAGCAGTGTCTTTTCTTCTCCCCTTAAATGCGGATCCGCGATTGGGATCGCATTCATCAGAAATTTTGTGTATGGATGCAGCGGCTTTTCGTAGATCAGCGAGGAATCGCCGATCTCACAGATCTTACCGAGGAACATGACACACACACGGTTGGAAATAAAACGGACGACAGACAGGTCGTGGCTGATAAACAGATACGTCAGGCCGTACTGTGCCTGAATGTCTTTAAGCAGGTTGAGCACCTGGCTCTGTACCGATACGTCCAGCGCGGATACCGGCTCATCGCAGATGACAAGCGACGGATGCAGTGCAATGGCTCTTGCGATTCCGATCCTCTGGCGCTGTCCGCCGGAAAACTGATGTGGATAACGGTAGAGGAAATCACGCGGCACACCGACTGCATCCATCAGTTCCAACACCCGCTTTGTCAGTGCCTCTTTATTCTCACAAACCTTATACGTCACAAGCGGCTCTGCAATAATATCACGCACATTCATACGCGGATCGAGGGATGCATACGGATCCTGGAAGATCATCTGCATCTGCCTGCGGTACGGTGCAAATTCAGCCGGCTTCATGGCAGAAATTTTCACATCCTTGTACCAGACATCTCCGGATGTCGGCTTATGAAGCTGGATCAGCGTCCGTCCAAGCGTTGACTTTCCGCATCCACTCTCACCTACCAGCGCCAGACATTCTCCTTCATATATTTCAAGATCGATATCCGATACGGCATGGACGCTCTTCGTCCGGCTCACCGGAAACTCTTTTACCAGGTGCTCGCAATGAAGCAGCACTTTTTTTTCTTCACTCATGAGCGGCCTCCCTTTCTGCGGGCAAAAAGCAGCGGATCACATGCCCGTTACCCAGATCGTGTAATTCCGGTTTCTTTGTCTTACAGCACTCCATCGCCTCACTGCAGCGGCTGCAAAATGCACAGCCCTCCGGAAGATGCATCAGGTTCGGCACCACGCCGGGGATCGTGGAAAGGCGTTCCGGAAGTTCATCCAGATGGATGATCGAAGCAAGCAGCCCTTTTGTATACGGATGCTGCGGATGGTCGAACAAGGTGAAGACATCTCCCTGCTCAACGACCTTGCCCGCATACATGACGTATACATAATCACACATTTGGGCAATAACACCAAGGTTATGTGAAATCAGAAGGCAGCTCATGCCTGTCGTATCACACAGATTCTTGATCAGCTTCAGGATCTGTGCTTCGATCGTCACATCAAGCGCAGTCGTCGGCTCATCGGCGATCATCAGCTTCGGGCGGCAGACCATCGCCATCGCGATCATTACACGCTGGCGCAGACCGCCGGAAAGCTCATGCGGATAACACTCATACCGCTTCTCCGGCTCACTGATGCCAACCTGGCGGAAGACCTCGATGACACGTTTTTTTGCTTCTGCCTTATCCATCTTCTGGTGATTCAGGATCGCCTCACGCACCTGTTTGCCGACCTTCACGACCGGATTCAGGCTCGTCATCGGCTCCTGGAAGATCATACTGATATCTTCCCCCCGCACCTTCCGTTTTTCTTTCTCAGACAGCTTCGTCAGATCCCTTCCTTCCAGAAGGATCTCCCCGCCTGCCACACGGCCCGGATACTTCAGAAGATCCATAACGGATTTTGCCGTCATGCTTTTCCCACAGCCGGATTCCCCGACGATTCCGACAATCTTTCCCTTCGGAACCTGCAGTGACACATCATCGACTGCCGGAGAAATACCCTTTCTCGTAAAGAAATAGGACTTTAAATGTTTGATTTCAAGCAGCATTTCATCCATGACGCATCCTCCTTATGAATTCTTCAGATGTGGATCGAGGACATCACGCAGTCCATCGCCCAGGAAATTGAAAGCAAGTACTACCAACATGATCGCCGCACTCGGCACAAGACTGAGCCACGGTGCATTATACAGGTAGGTACGTCCCATATTTACCATCAGACCCCAGGAGGAATTCGGCAGCTGCACGCCGATACCAAGAAAGCTAAGCGCACTCTCGGAAAGGATGGCCGACGGCACATCCAGTGTAAACAAAACAATCAGGGACGGAATACAGTTCGGAAATACATGGCGCAGAATGATCGTAAAATCCTTTACACCCATACTTCTTGCTGCCTCAACATACTCTGTCTCGCGCAGGGTCAAAGTCTCAGAGCGAATAACACGCGCCACACCGGCCCAGCTTGTAATCGCCAGTGCGATAAAAATACTCGTGATGCCATCACCGAGCGTATACATGATAACCATCGCCAGAAGCAGGGACGGGAATGACAATACCACGTCTGCCAGACGCATGATGACTGCATCCACAATTCCGCCGACATAGCCGCTGATCATACCGAGCAGCACCCCGATCACCATGGAAGCAATCGTTGGAATGATGCCAACTGCGAGTGAAACGCGGGCACCGTAGAGAAGACGCGTCAGAACGTCACGTCCGAGCTCGTCCGTACCGAGCAGATGCTTTGCAGACGGTGCGGAAAGCCTTGAAAGCAGATCCTGATCTTCAAAGCTGTACGGTGTCAGAAGCGGGGCACAGACAGCAAGCAGCAGAAAAAACAGAATGACAAAAGCAGAAAATACCGCCAGCTTATTATCCGCCGCCATCCGTTTCATTTTGTCAATAAAGGTATCACTCTCTCCAAGCTGTGCGGCCAATGCCTCCTGCTCGGCTGTATTTTCCAGATGTTCTCTCTTTTTCATGCTCACGCCCCCTTTCTGATTCTCGGATCCAGCACCGTATACAGGCAGTCTGCGATCAGGTTGCCCACGATGACGATTACGGTAGTAAACAGTACCGTACCCTGAAGCAGCGGAATATCACGGCGGCTGATCGCATCAACCGCAAGTCTTCCGATTCCATTAATAGAAAAAATTGTCTCAGAAATAACGGCTCCGGAAAGAAGGCTGGAGATCTGAAGCGCCATCATCGTAATGACCGGCAGCATCGCATTGCGCAGGCCATGCAGAATGATCACGCCTCCACGTCCAAGTCCCTTTGCCTTGGCAGTGTCAATATAGTCCTCCTGCAGCACCTCTACCAGCGTGGAGCGGGTCAGACGCGCAATGCTGCCCGCGCTGTTCCAGCCAAGCGCAATTGCTGGAAGAATAAATCCGGTCCAGGATTTGACGCCGGAAATATCCACCCAGTGCAGCTTATAGGCAATAAAATACTGCAGTACCATCGCTACCATGAAGACAGGTACGGAAACACCGAGCAGGGAAAATCCCATGAACAAACGGTCCAGGATCCCGTCTTTTTTTACTGCGGCAATAATTCCACAGACCATACCGATCACCCACGCAATGACGGCTGCCATAACCGCAAGCTTTACGGTATTTGGGAAAGCCGCGGCCAAAAGCTCCGTCACCGGTTTATTGAGCGTATAGCTCGTACCGAAATTTCCGGTGCAGATATCTTTTAAATAGGTAATAAACTGTACATAAAATGGTTTGTCCAGATTCATCTCTTTTGTCAGACGCGCAATCGTATCTGCATTTGCATGCTCACCCATCATCGTTGTGATCGCATCTCCCGGAATGATCCGAAGCAGGACAAAAATCATGAGTGAGACACAGAACAGCACGATAACCGTCTGCAGTACTCTTTTTCCGATACTCCTCAGCATATGGTATCCTTTCTGAATGTGGTCGTCCAGCCTCTCGTGTATCCTTGAGAAAAACAGCTGGATATTCCTTCCGTCTTTCCCAAAAACACACGTGCCAGAACGCAATTTATCCGGAGCCGGCACAGTTCTGTCCCGCCTCCGGAATCCATTGTCTGCCTTATCTGCCTTTTATTTCATGACAACGCCTGAAATAAAGAAATCTCCATAGCCTGCCCAGTGTGGTGTATAGCTCTCTACATCATCACTGATGGCAAATTCATGATCCAGTGCGAAAAGCGGAACCCAAGAGTAATCCTCGTGGATGATCTTCTCTTCCAGTGCCTGGTACTCTGCATAGCGTGCATCATCGTCGATAATGGACGGAGCTGCTGCCACGCGGTCGATGACGGAGGTATCCTGATAATTATCAGAACGCATTACCGTGTTCTCTACACTTCCGAAGAAGGTTAACATGATATTGGCCGGATCGTTGTAATCCATTGTCCAGGTACCGACGAAGGAATCCATCTCGCCTGCTTTTCTTGTTGCCAGCCAGCTGGACTGATCATAGGTCTTGATCTCCATGTTGATGCCGACTGCTGCGAGCTGCTGCTGGATGATCTGGCAAACCATCTGGTTGTTTGCACTTGCGGAAGAATCATAACCCATCTCAAAGGTAATTTCTCCATCCTTGTAGCCTGCATCCTCCAGAAGCTTCTTTGCGCCGTCCGGATCGTAAACGATCTCAGTTGCATTGTCATTGTGTCCAAGAACACCTTCCGGAACGATACTGTTCTCAAGATGTCCCTTTCCTCCGTATACGGAATCCAGGATTGCCTGACGGTCAACAGCCATCTGGATTGCATGGCGTACTACCGGATCAGAGAGATAATCGCTCTTTGCGTTCATATTCATGTAAGTCAGGGCAAGACGCTTTCCGGAAACGATATTGTCCGCATACTGTGTCTCATAAGTAGAAGACACGATCGATGCATCCTGGAAATCAAGGTCGATGATATCCAGCTCGCCGTTCTGATACATCAGGTTCTGCGTAGAAGCATCCGGGATGATGTGGATCACGCACGTATCTACCGACGGCTCCTCTCCCCAGTAGTTTTCATTTTTTGCAAGTGTAATGTGATCATTGTTTACCCATTCTGTTACGATATACGGGCCGGTTCCGACCGTCTCGTCTACATCAATACCGAAATTGGAAGCACCCTCCACGGTCGTCTTGTCGATAATGCCGACTACCGCAGATGTCAGCTCCGAAACAAAGCCTGCATTCGGCTTTGCCAGCGTCATACTGATCTGGTAATCACCATCCACCTTGATTCCTGAAACGGTGTCCGCTTTTCCATCCATATAATCCTGTGCCCCTTCAACCTCAAGCGGAATATCCGCATTGATGGACTCCGGAGAAAGCAGATGCATGAATGTATATTCTACATCTTCAGCGGTAAAATCCTGTCCATTGCTGAACTTTACGCCTTCTCTCAAGGTAAAGGTATAGGTCAGTCCGTCATCACTTACCGTGTAACCAGTGGCCAGCCCGTTTACGATCTCAGTACTTCCGTCATCATTTACCTTAATGTCAAACAAACGGTCAAATACATTCATCGGAACCATGTAGTCCTTGCTCGTTCCCATAACATCCATTGTGGAGATATCTGCGCTCAGTGCAATATCAAGTACCTTGCCGTCTGCTTCCTCTGCCATTGCCGCCATCGCCGGGCTGATACTGCCTGCTGCGAGCACCCCTGCCAGAAGCACATTCATCATTCTTTTTTTCATTTACCGCTCCTCCTCTTATTTTCTTCTTCTAAGAACTGAGGGCATAAAGAAGCGCAGCCATCCATTTTCGGAACGGCTGCGCGTAATATCTAAAATCTGCTCTTTTTCAGAAGAACTGCGCTCCGCACCGATTGTGCGACAGTCGGACAGATTTTCTCTGCCAGACCAGCGACCAAAGCCTTACAGAAGCCCCTTCGCTTCGGCGTCCACCCCTTTCTTTTATCTGCCGGTCTGTAACGGCTTAATCAGATAAAATACTCTTGGTCGAACGCGCCTCAGTTTCTTATTGGCGCTATTATACGCCCATTTTTTTTGTAAATCAAGCATTTCTTTTTAAAAATGCAGTGCTTCTGATCTTCTATTCCCTGGCACTTTCTTCCTGCAATCCAAGCCCGCGGCACACATTGAACACAAAGTCCTGTACATTCGTCACGATTCCATGTGCAGAAAGGCTTCCGCGGTCGCTCAGCTTATTGACTGTGAATTCTGAAATATCCACGCAGTAGAAGTATACTTCGCGTACCGTTCCATCCGGAAGCACACGGTAAGACGGCGTCATATTTCCGGTTGCGATCGTATGCAGCATCGTTGCAAGACAGATGACTGTGGTTGCCTTGCGCACACAGCTTCTCATCGCATCCTGCGCTTCGTATACATTTCCATACACCTCCGGCAGCGGGCCGTCGTCGCGGATCGAGCCTGCCAGCACCAGCGGCACGTTGTACTTCATACAGTTGTAAATAATTCCGTTGTCGATGTGCTCTTTCTCGATAAATTCACGGATCGAGCCGCAGGCGCGTACACGGTTGATCGTTGTCAGATGATTGTAATGGCCATTTTCCATTGTCTCCTGCGTATAAATATCCTGACCGAGCGCCGTATTCATATAGGCTCCCTCCAGATCATGCGTTGCAAGTGCATTTCCTGCCATCACGCCGTTTACATAACCATGCTCGATCAGCTTCGAAAAAGCAGCCCTCGCATCCGCATCAAAGCTGAAGGCCGGTCCCATGACCCAGAGAATATTTCCGCCATGCTCTTTTTCATAACGCAGCAGTTCATAGAGCTCGTCATAATCCTTCGAAAAGGACGTCTCTCTGGAGCGGTTCTGACGAAATGCAAAGACGTCTCCCTGCTTTTCTATCGCTCCGAACCCATTTGCATGTACAAAAATACCATCCTGGCACTTTTCGGTTCTTCCAACGACCACCAGATCACCTTTCTTTAAATGGCGTGGTTCAATCACCAGAATTTCTCCGTCCCGGTACACCGGAACACAGTCCATACGGCTATCCTTTGCGAGCAGCCACTGCCCATCTACCTTAAAATATTCCGGAAAAATGCTCATCGCATGAAACTGCTCCGGCGCTACCGTATCCGCCGGTGCCGGAACCAGCTTTACATTCGGAGCTTTCTGAAATATCTCTTTTGAAAAATCAGGTGCCGTATACTTTTTTAACTGAAAACTCATCGCTTTTTCTCCCTTCCAGCAGCAACATACCGGGCATCAGGCCTTTTTTCTCTATCGTGATCCGGCTCTGACACCTCACCCCTAAGCGCAGCTATCTTCCTTATCATACGCACATCTCACAAAAAAAACAACCCTTTTTGTAATCACAGTTGCACATATCCCTCTGAATTGCTATAATATCTTTCAGTTATGATTAACAACTTTTGAGGGGTTTTTAAATGAAAAAAGTAGCAATTGTTACAGACGGATGGGTCGGTGAAGTCACATATGCCTGGTTTAAAGGCAGCAGACAGTACCTGGATTCCTGCGACCTTGATGCCGACCTGTATTTCTTCCACAGCTTCGGCAATTTCAGTAAAGATGAAGAATATAATGCCGGTGAATATAATATCGTAAAACTCCCTGATTTTTCTTCCTTTGACGGCATCATTATCGATACCTCAAGTATCTCTTATCCTTCTGTCACAGAGGAGCTGGCCAGGCGTGTACGCAGCTGCGGCGTTCCTGCCGTATCGCTTCAGCTTCCGATTCCGGGTCTGCTTTTTTCCGGAATTGATAATTACGGTGCTATGGAGCGGATCGTGGAGCATCTCATCACCGTGCATGGCTGCCGCACCATCAACTACTGCGGCGGTCCCGTGACAAACGGAGAAAATCTGCTGCGGCTAAAGGCATACCGCGACTGCCTGCTGCGCCACGGTATTCCATATGAAGAAAAACGTGTCTATCATTATAATTATGAAATGGAATCCGGCATCCGCATCTTTGATCACTTCCGTGAAGCAGATCTGATCCCTGACGCATTCGTCTGCGCCAACGACAACATTGCCGTCGGCCTCGCCACACGCGCCAGAGAAACCGGTTTTCGGATTCCGGATGATTTTCTGATAACCGGCTTTGACAATCACGATAAAGCTTCTTATTTTGATCCGCGCATTACTACTGTTGGTTTTAAAAAAGAAGAGCTTATCGTAAATGCCATGCAGCTGCTCCACGAAAGCTGGACCGGGAAACTGACTGATAAAGCAAGGTATGCACAAATGCAGTGGGTCTTTCAGGACAGCTGCCGCTGTCAAAGCCAGAATCCGCCGGACCGTGGGCAGTATATCAATGATCAGATCGTCTCTGAGGTACATACGCTCCGCATGCGCAACTGGATGGCACAGCTGAAACGATGTCTGCTAAATTGTGACAGCTATTCGGAAATGGCCTCCTATCTGCTTCAGTGTATCCGCGAAAATGGCTGCGATGACGTTCTCCTGTTTCTGAATCCGGATTTTTATGCGACCGAAACTACGGAATATTCTCCGGAGCTCCCTGAGGATGAATTTCTCACGGATGGTTATCCGTCCGAAATGGCTCTTGTTCCACCAAGAAACGGCTGTTCACGTATCTTTCCCGGAAAAGGGGAGTTACTCCCACCTTTTGCATCTTCGAAGGGCGGTAATCTTTATCTGTTTTGTCCGCTTCATTTCCGTGAACGTGAAATTGGATATCTCGCTTTCAAAAACTGCGATTACATTCTGAAAAACCAGTTCCTTTTTGAGATGCTCGCCGCATTTCAGATCGCGCTGGAAACCCTGTACGGAAAACTGACCCTGCACAAAATGAATGCGGCGCTGTCGCAGCTTTACATCCGCGACTCGCTGACCGGGCTTTACAACCGCATGGCCTATGACAAGCTCGCAATCCCTCTCTTTGCCAGCTCCATCAGTTCCGGCAATTCCTGCGGTGTTCTTTTTGCAGATGTTGATCAGCTCAAATACATCAATGATACCTTTGGGCACGACATGGGAAATCTGGCCATCAGTACGGTTGCCTCTGCCCTGAAGCAGTGCTGTCCGTCCACTTCCGTCACGATGCGCTACGGAGGCGATGAATTTGTCTGTCTGATCCCGAACTGTAATGAAGAACAGCTGTCTCAGATCAGGCAGAATATTCTCACACTGCTCAGACAGCTTTCGAACCTGAGCACACAGCTTTTTTCAATTGAAGCCAGCATCGGATACGTTGTCACAGACGATTCGGCCTCTTCCTTAAACGATTATATCAACCGTGCAGACGAGGAGATGTATTTAATCAAGAAGGCACGGAAGGCGGAACGCACACGGCACACAGACTGATTGACTCAAGTCCCTGCCCACTGCTTATTGCTTCGCGCAACCTTGCAGAGGACTTACTTGACTCGGTTACACTGAATAGAACAAGAGCCGGCGAAACAGGCGATGATCTCCTGCTTCACTGGCTCTTTCTTATTTCCATCTCAGTTTCTGCTTACTTTCCGGATTTGGCTGCCGCTTCCTTCAGATACGCCGCACGGCCCTCTTCGTACAGATTGCTGCCCTCGCTGTCAATGATGACAACCAGCGGCATGTCCTCTACATAAAGTTTACGCAGCGCTTCCGCGCCGAGATCCTCGTATGCGATCAGCTCGCATTTCTTAATGCATTTTGCAAGCAGTGCACCTGCTCCGCCGATCGCTCCGAAATAGACGCCGGAATACTTCTTCATTGCTTCGACCACTTCCGGCAGACGCGCTCCTTTTCCGATCATGCCGCGTGCACCGACTGACATCATGGTCGGGGCATATGCGTCCATACGGCCGCTCGTCGTCGGTCCTGCCGATCCGATCACCTGTCCCGGCTTTGCCGGTGTCGGTCCCACGTAATAGATCGTCGCATCCGTCGGATCGAACGGAAGCTTCTCGCCTCGTGCAAGTGCTTCGCACATTCTTTTATGTCCGGCGTCACGTGATGTATAAATCGTACCGGTCAGCAGCACACGGTCGCCCGCATGCAGTGTCTTTGCCAGCTCCGCCGTCAGCGGCAGTGTGATTCTCTTTTCTTTCATCTCAGATCACCTCCGTTTTGTGACGCGTCACATGACAGTTGATATTGATCGCACACGGCATTCCTGCGATGTGGGTCGGCAATGTTTCGATGTTAAGACCGATTGCGGTCGTCTTCCCGCCAAAGCCCTGAGGCCCGATGCCCAGCTGATTGATCTTTTCCAGCATCTCCTTTTCCAGATCTGCATAATATGGATCCGGATTGGAAGAATCGAGCGGACGCATCAGCGCCTTTTTTGCAAGCAGCGCTGCCTTGTCAAACGTTCCGCCGATCCCGACACCGACCACCATCGGCGGACACGGATTCGGTCCCGCAGTCTCTACTGTCTCAATGATAAAGTCCTTGATGCCCTGCAGCCCGGCTGATGGCTTGAACATCCGGATCGCACTCATATTTTCGCTTCCGAAGCCCTTCGGTCCGACCGTTACCTTCACCTGCTCTCCCGGAACAATCTCCGTGTAAAGCATTGCCGGTGTGTTATCGCCGGTATTTCCGCGGCGGATCGGATCCTTTACAACTGACTTGCGCAGATATCCTTTGTCGTATCCTCTTCGTACACCCTCATTTACCGCATCCGTCAGATCTCCACCGGTAAAATGAACGTCCTGTCCGATTTCCAGAAAAACACAGGCCATTCCGGTATCCTGGCAGATCGGTACATTCTCGCTGTCTGCAATTTCAAAATTTTCAATGATATTGTCCAGCACACCCTTTGCGATCTCTCCGTCCTCACAGGCACGGCATGTTCTGATCGCCTCCTTTACATCCGATGGAAGATGCTCATTTGCCGCAATGCAGAGTCTCTCGACCACATCGGTGAGCATGCTCACTTCTATCTCTCGCATTTTTATCCTCCTGTTCCTACTCAGCAGACCATCCGCTTTAACCAGATATTTCTGCATTCTGATTTTCTGCTGACTGTTTTTCTCAATTGTAACAGGTTCTTTTCTTCCTTGCAATCGCTATAAGATGCAATTCCCGTTTACCGCTCATGTCTTGCGTAGTGCGGCAGCAGCAGCGGTGATACGTCTCCCGTATCCAGTCCTGCCTCTTCCAGTTCTTTTGCATACTGTGTTACATGGTCAAGGTTCATCGTGCCAAGCGTTACGTTCTTCGCCTTTGCAGCCGCTGCCTTTCCTGCGTCGCGGCCGAATACGATGATATCCAGAAGGGAGTTGCCCATCAGACGGTTTCTTCCATGGATGCCGCCGACTGCCTCACCTGCAACAAGCAGATTGTCGATCACCTTTGTGAAGCCGTCCCCGCCGATCTCCAGACCGCCGTTCTGATAGTGCAGCGTCGGGTAAATCAGGATCGGGAGCTTTCTCATATCGATGCCGTAGTTTAAGTACATGCGGAGCATTGCCGGAATGCGCTTTTCGATCGTGCCTTCTCCATGCAGCTGCTCAATCATAGGAGTATCCAGCCATACACCGGTACCAAGCGGCGTTGTCACTCCCTTGCCCCTTGCCGTGCACTCACGGATGATCGATGCTGCCGAAACGTCTCTTGTCTCAAGCGGATGCATAAAGGCTTCGCCGTCACAGTTGACCAGCATCGCTCCGATGGAACGTACCTTCTCCGTTACAAGTGCTCCAAAGATCTGTGCCGGGTACGCAACACCGGTCGGATGGTACTGAATCGTATCCTGATACAGAAGCGGTGCGCCGAGACGGTATCCAAGAATCAGGCCGTCTGCGGTTGCTCCGTAATGATTGGAGGTTGCAAAGCCCTGATAATGCATACGGCCTGCACCGCCTGTTGCGATGATGACGGTCTTTGCCCTTGCTACCAGATAATCTCCAGTCTCCATGTTCAGAAGAACGGCACCTGCCACCTGATTCTTCTCATCACGGATCAGCTCCACTGCGGAGGTAAACTCCACAACCGGGATACCGCGGTTGATAACTTCATCACGCAGGGTACGCATGATCTCAGCGCCGGAATAATCCTTGCACGCATGCATTCTCTTTCTGGAGGTTCCGCCTCCGTGCGTCGTGATCATTGTGCCGTCTGCGTCCTTGTCAAACATAACACCCAGCTCATTCAGCCACTTGATTGCATCCGGTGCCTCCATGACCAGCTTTTTCAGAAGCTCCGGCCTTGCCGCAAAATGCCCGCCGCCAAATGCATCAAGATAATGCTGTACCGGAGAATCATTTTCTTTATCCGCTGCCTGAATGCCGCCCTCTGCCATCATCGTATTGGCATCTCCGATTCGAAGCTTCGTCACGATCATAACATCCGCGCCTGCCTCATGTGCCTCAATTGCTGCGGAAGCACCTGCTCCGCCGCCGCCGATGACAAGCACATCCACATCATAATCGATCTTTGAAAGATCCACGTGGTTCTTCAGAAGACGGCTGTTGGAATGCAGCATATGTACCAGTTCTTTATTTGCCTTCTGCCCTTTATTCGGGCCTACCTTGATTTCCTCAAATGCTTCCGCACGGTAATCCGGATGAAACTCACGAAGCAGCTGATCCTTTTCCTCTGCGCTCATACGGCGCGGTTCCATGCCAAGCCGGGACGCTCTTGTCGCCTCCACCTTTTTTACCGATTCCATCATTTCCGGTGTAAACATGACTGTGTCCCTCCTTATTTCTCAATTTCCCGTGTATTATAAAGCTCTTCCATTTCCGTGATCGGTTTCTGCATGATCTGCTCAATCAGTGCGTCGTACCTGCCCTCATGAATCTCCTCCACACGCTTCGTCAGGTGCTTTGATTCCGGCTCAATGTACTTTCCGGTCAGCCTTCTTGCAAGCAGTCCGACCATCGGATGAGAAATGCCTGCCGGGCAGCGCACGCTGCAGCACCCGCAGCCTACACAGTCAAAGGACTCCTCTGCGCACTTCTCCAGCTCGCCGCGCTGTGCATATGCAATATACTGCATAACATTCAGATTCTGCGTACACGCCTTGGTACAGGCATTGCAGCCGATGCAGCTGTAGATTTCCGGATAAAGCTCCATCATCACCTGCTGATCCGGCTTCAGATCCTCGATCTCATACGTTCTTTTATCGGTCGGAAAGAACGGGATGCTTGCTACATACATGCCCTCCTCCACCTGTGTCTGACAGGCAAGGCACGTCTTCAGCTCATTTTTTCCCTTAATCCGGTAAATCGTCGCGCATGCACCGCAGAAGCCGTGGCGGCAGCCGCAGCCTCGCTTTAAGGTGTATCCGGCATATTCCATCGCCGTCATGATCGTCAGATCAGCCGGCACACTGTATTTTTTTCCGTAAAAATATACGTTTACCATATTTGTTGTCATTTTCGGTAACTCCTCCTGTATCCGCTTCGTTGCTGCATTCAGAGCCTTTCCAGACTGTTTCTGAAACGGGCTCTGACCCATCATCGTATACCCTGCATCAATATTCATTTGGAAGCTCATTGAGCTCATCGCAGCGAAATACCGGGCCATCCTTGCAGACATATTTTGAACCGACATTGCATCTGCCGCATTTTCCAATGCCGCACTTCATGCGCAGCTCCAGCGTGGTATAGACCTGGTTTGTCGAAAAGCCAAGCTCCTGCAGTCCCTGCAGAACAAATTTGATCATGATTGGCGGTCCGCAGATCAGCGCCGTCTTATCTGTCGCAAATCCAAGCTCCTTTAAGTAAGCCGGCACAAAGCCGACATGGCCGTCCCAGCCCTCCTGCTCACGGTCGATCGTCAGATAAACGTGAACATCCTTCGCCTTCATCCAGACCTCCTGGATTTCCTTTAACTGCACCAGATCATCTGCCGATCTGGATCCGTAAAGGATATCCACTGTACCATAATCCTCGCGGTTGTCCAGCACATAATTGATCACGGAACGAAGCGGTGCAAGACCGATTCCTCCGGCAATGAACAGCAGATCCTTTCCTTTCAGCTTATCCTCCACCGGAAAATGGTTGCCGTAAGGCCCACGGACTGTAACCTCGTCGCCCACCTCAAGGCTGTGCAGATAGCTCGTCAGGCTGCCGCATTTTTTGATGCTGAACTCCTGATACTCCTTATTTGTCGGCGAGGAGGTGATGGAAAACATTCCCTCGCTTACGCCCGGCTCACACAGCATCGCGCACTGGCCCGGCATATGCTCAAACAGCTTGCCGCCCTCCGGCGCATTGACACGGAATGTCTTTACATCCGGCGTCTCCTCCCGGATGTCTGTGATGATGCCGACCTTCGGGATCAGCGTATCCAGATTGTAGTTTTTATGACATGTACATTCACTCATTCGTTTTTCCTCCCTGCGCCGCAAATGCTTTGATCACCTTCACAATATTCAGGGACTGCGGACATTTTTCCACGCAGCGGCCACAGCCGGTGCAGGAAAACATGCCGTCGTTATTTGCCGGGAAATAAACCAGCTTGTGCATAAATCTCTGACGGAAACGCTGCATCTGGCTCGTTCGGTTGTTTCCGTGTGCCATCATCGTAAAGTCGGAATACATGCACGAATCCCAGCAGCGGTATCTCTGGATCCCGTGACCCGTATCGTAGTCTTTGATATCGTAGCACTGGCACGTCGGGCACACAAAGGTGCAGGTGCCGCACGCCAGACATGGGCGGTACAGCTTCTCCCACAGTGGAGAATTGAATTTTTCCTCGAGCACATCGCCGCCCCAGCCTTCCAGGGAAAGCTGCATATACGGAAGCGCTTCTGCGATCTTGTGGATTCTGTCCTTTTCTGCTTCCACTTTTTCTTCGCCGTCTGCCGCTTCTTCCAGCAGATCTTTTACCAGGTAAGTCAGTGCTTCACCTTTTTCGCTCTGTGCCTTCCAGTACAGGACTTCTCCGGCCGTCCAGACGGCTACGTCCGCCTTCGGCTCCGCACAGTCGATCCCAAACACCTTACAGAAGCAGGAATCCTCCGGCTCGTGACAGGCCATCGCCACGATCGTGCCGTGCTCGCGCCGTGCTGCATAAAAGGTATCCACCGGATCTGCCAGAAATACTTTGTCAAGTACTTCCACGCCGCGCAGATCACACGCTTTCATACCGAATACAACAAACGGCTGCTCCTTAAGCTCCTGCGGTGTGATCGAAATCTTCTTTCCGTCCCGGTAGCAGGTGTAAAGGTTCTCACTCTGTGGGAAGAACGCGTCCTTTGCAGATTTTACGGTCTTTAAGGTATCCAGATCCACCTTTGCATCCTCACTCCACGGCGCGTAATTTACCTGGCCGCAGGTTTCTACCGGCAGATACAGTTCCCGGGTCTGCGTAATTTTCCGGAACAGTTCCGGAAGCTTTTCTTTCGCAATCTGATACATGCCTTATCCCCTTTCTGCCACAATTCCGGGCTCTGCGTCCTCAAAGGTGTAGCTCGTCAGCGGACTGCGCTCCACGACTGCTTCGCCTGCCTGATACGTTCCATAAAGCTCATCAATATCCTTGATGAATTTCCGGTTGAAGAGGTGAAGCGGAATGCCCTGCGGACATACGCGGCTGCACTCTCCGCAGTCGGTACATCTGCCAGCCACGTGGAAAGCACGGATGATATGGAACATCTTCTCCTCAAAGGAATCCACATTTGCCTTCTGTGCACTGTCGAATTTGTTGCTGTCAAATACACACTTGCGGCAGCTGCAGGCCGGGCAGACATTTCTGCAGGCATTGCAGCGGATGCACTTGCTCAGTTCGCTCTGGAAATAAGCAAAACGCTCCTGCGGGCTCATCGCCTCAATCCGCTCTACCTCGGTGAAACGCTCCTGATCCTTCGTATCCTTCGACTCGCCGATCAGCTCGTCATAGATCTGATGCTCCTTGCCCTTGCAGACATGGCAGCGGCCCAGCATCGCATCTGCGTACGCGCAGGTCTTTTCTCCTGATGCAGTCTTGAACTTTAACGTATCGGCCGCATCCTCCAGTGAAGCACCCTCTATCTTTCTGATTCCGCGGATTCCCATGGATCGAATTTTTTCGATGTCAAGCTTGCCCTTGCAGCCGACTCCGATGATGTATGCTTTTTCGCGGTCCACACGGTGCTCGCTGAGCAGCTGGTTAAAGCTGTAGGTGTCACATGGTTTTAAACAGACCATCGTCTTTCCGTCCAGCTTTGACGCCTCGATCATCATCTTGCTTAAGTTCGCTCCGCAAAAGCCGTCATATACAAAATCTTTTAACTCTTCTTCGTTTTCAAAGAACGCCGGTTCCGGATTCCACGGCATGTCTCCGGCCTTCCAGCCAAGCACACGGACTACCGTTCCGTCTGCCAGCAGTTCTTTTGCCCGTCTGATCAGTTCCTGCATCTTATATCCCCCAATCTCACGTTTTTGCCGAGACTGTAAATCTTCTCGACAAATTCATTCATGGTAGCGGAAAACTTCACGCCCTCTGCAGCAGATACCCACTCGACACGGGTACGGCCGTTTTCCACTCCGAGGTAATCCAGCATGGAAAAGAGAAGGGTCATGCGTCTTCTCGCGTAAAAGTTTCCGCTGGTATAGTGGCAGTCTCCCGGATGGCATCCGCACAGGATCACACCATCCGCACCCTTTTCAAAGGCTCTTAAAATAAACATCGGATTCACACGGCAGGAGCACGGGACCCGGATGATCTTGACATCTGCCGGGTAAGACAGACGGCTGCTTCCCGCCAGATCCGCGCCTGCGTAGCTGCACCAGTTACAGCAGAACGCTACAATTTTCGGTCTGAATTCTTCGCTTCGCTCTATCGACATATCGCATCCACCTCCGCAAGAATCTGTCTGTTTGAAAAGCCCTGCAGGTCCATTGCGCCGGACGGACACGTTACGGTACATGCTCCACAGCCCTGGCACAGCGCCGTATTGACCTGTGCGACACGCCGAACTTCACGGATACCGTGATCGTTTACCTGCTTTTCTTCATAGGAAATCGCGCCGTACGGACACACATTTGCACACTGTGAGCAGCCGTTGCATAAAAGCTCGTCCGCCTGCGCCGTACACGGATTCGTCATCAGTTTGTCCTTTGCAAGCAGTCCGATGGCTTTTACTGCCGCCGCACCTGCCTGTGAAACGGTCTCCGGGATATCCTTCGGTCCCTGGCACACACCGGAGAGGAAGATACCTGCAGTCGGAGACTCTACCGGACGCAGCTTTGCATGTGCCTCGGTCAGGAAGTTGTTTGTATCAATGCTTGCAGTCAGCATGGTCGCGATCTTTCTTACGTCCGGATTCGGCTCAATCGCCGCTGCCAGAACAACCATATCTGCTTTCTTTAAGATCTGGCGGTTGTCGATCAGATCCACACCGCGCACGAGAAGCTTTCCGTCTGGCTGCGGAAGTACCTTTCCTACCTGACCCTTTATGTAATTGACTCCGTACTCCTCCACTGCCCTTCTGTAGAACTCATCGAAGTTCTTGCCAGGTGTACGGACATCGATATAAAATACTGTTACGTTTACATCCGGATATTTGTCGCGGATCAGCATTGCATGCTTTGCCGTGTACATACAGCAGATCTTCGAACAGTAGCTCTTTCCGCGATCATCCGCGCAGCGGCTTCCGACACACTGGATAAATACCATTTCCTTCGGTGCCTTTCCGTCAGAGAGACGCTCCAGATGTCCCTTTGTCGGGCCTGCGGCATTCATGATACGCTCCAGCTCAAGGGATGTGATGACATCCTTGCTCTGCGCATAGGCATACTCGTCATATTTATCAAGCTTGATCATATCGAAGCCCGTCGCTACCACAATCGCGCCGTACTTCTGTGTGATGATCTCATCCTTCTGATCGTAATCGATTGCCCCCGCCTGGCAGACCTTTGAGCAGACGCCGCACTTTCCGGTCTTAAATTTTGTACAGTGCTCGCGGTCAATCACCGGCACGTTCGGGATCGCCTGTGCAAACGGTGTGTAGATCGCGGTCCGGCTGCCAAGCCCGCGGTTGAACTCGCTCGGGATCTTCTTGTTCGGGCATTTCTCCTGGCAGACGCCGCAGCCCGTACACTTGCTCATATCGACACTTCTCGCTTTTTTACGGATATCAACCGTGAAATCACCTACAAAACCGCTTACCTTTTCTACTTCACTGTAGGTATAAAGCGTAATATTCGGATGCGTATTTGCCTCCACCATCTTCGGAGTCAGAATACACGCCGAGCAGTCGAGCGTCGGGAACGTCTTGTCCAGCTGTGACATTCTTCCTCCGATACTCGGGGTTTTTTCCACAATATCGACCGGATAGCCTGCCTCTGCGATATCGAGCGCCGTCTGGATTCCGGCAATGCCTCCTCCGATCACGAGCGCACGCTTCGTCACAAGGCTCTCGCCCGGCTGAAGCGGTGCATTTAAATTTACCTTTGCGACAGCGGCCCGCATCAGGATCACTGCCTTTTCCGTCGCCTCCTGCATATCCTTGTGGATCCAGGAGCAGTGCTCACGGATGTTTGCGATCTCCACCATGTACGGATTCAGACCGGCACGCTTTGCCGCGTTGCGGAAAGTCGTCTCATGCATACGCGGTGAGCAGGAACAGACAACTACTCCGGTCAGCTTCTTCTCCCGGATCGCGTCCTGGATTTTTGCCTGGCCTGCCTCGGAACACATATACTGGTAATCCTCGGCATGTACGACGCCCTGCTCCTTAAGGGCCATCTCCACTACTTTCTTTACGTCCACGGTTGCGGCGATATTACTTCCGCAATGACAGACGAATACTCCTATCCTTTGCATCCGCTTACCTCCTGTATCTTCTGAATGCACTTACCAGAAGCTGCTGCGGCAGTTCCGGATCCAGCAGCTGCGGAACTTCATCCGGGGAAAGATACTCCTGCCCTCTCTGTCGCAGAACCAGCTGTCTTGCCGCATCGATCAGCTTTCCAGGCTGCACGTTTCTCGGGCAGCGCTCCACGCAGGCAAAACAGGAAAGACATTTCCACAGTGATTTCGAATTTACGAGTGCCTCTATATTTTCGTTCTGCACATAGGAGACAAACTGATGCGGTTTGATATCCATCTCATTGTAGGACGGACAGGATGCAGAACATTTTCCGCATTTCATGCATTTCAGCGGGTTCACGCCGCTAATCTCACGGATCAGCTCCGCCTGATGTTTCGCTGTATTCACGCCATTTCCTCCTTTACGCCGAGCGCCTGAGCAAGCAACTCTGTGAAGTAAACCACCGGCAGGTCACCGGCCGTCTGTTTTCTGAGATTGTACATGCAAAGTGGGCAGGCCGTAATCAGCATTTCTGCTCCGAATCCCTTTGCGCTCTCCATGATATCGGTGCACATGTTTCCTGCAAGCTCTTTGTCCTTCAGGGAAACGTAGCCTCCGCAGCATTCGTTGCGGTACGGATAGATCACCGGCTCCGCTCCGATCGCACGGATGAAATCTTCCAGAATCTTCGGATTCTCCGGATCGTCAAATTCGAGGATCTTTCCCGGGCGGAGCAGCAGACATCCATAATAGGCACCGATCTTTTTGCCGGTAAGCGGATGGACCACCTTTTCCGCCACTTTGTCAAAACCTGCCACATCACGCAGTACTTCCAGATAGTGAAGTACCTTTGTCTCTCCTGCATACGGTTCCTCCAGCTGCAGGTAATTGTTTGCCCTGGTGCGGATATCCTCCACGTGCTTCATATCGTCATTGACACGCTTGATCACATGATGACAGGCCGAGCACAGCGTGACCAGATCCTGTCCTTTCTCTTTTGCGTCATTCAGTGCACGTACGGAGGAGAGCTTCGTCGCGATCTCGTCACTGCCGAGCGGATATACCCCTCCGCAGCACTGCCAGTTCTCGATCTCCTGAAGTTCAAATCCCAATGCACCGGCGCATGCCCTGGCGTACCGGTCCAGATCACTGGCCTTGTTCTTCAGGGTACATCCCGGATAATAGCTAAATTGCATCGTCCATTCTCCTTTGTGATTGTCTTTTTTTTAACAATTTAGGGTAAAAGAAAAAAACCATCGCTAATATCACCAGAAACATAAATTGATCAGTTTTCTCATTTTTTCCGTCTGCCTCCGCTGCATTTTCGGCTAAATGATCAAACGTTTTCAGTTTATCTTCTGATGAGAGTTAAAACTTCTCACTCCGCTTTGGAAGTATTAGCTCCGATTCTTCTTTTTACATTATCACATTGTTATATTATTAACAAGTATTTTTTTACGTACAATCTGCTTCCCGTTCAGCGCCAGGTAAAATTTTGCAAACAGGTGTCCCTTATGATTTTCATGAACACAGTTGCCACTTGTATTCCTTCTTTCAGTATGCTAGAATGAAAAAATAAATCAACATCAGTTTTTCGTGAGTGCCGGCAGTCGCCGGGTAAAAGAGAAACAGGTGCAACGCCTGTGCTGTCCCGCAGCTGTAAGCAGGAAACGCGTTTCAAAACAGTCACTGGAGTTTTTATCTTCTCCGGGAAGGCGAATCGCTGTATTGCCTGCAAGCCAGAAAACCTGCTCACGGATTATTATCATTCGTCACGAGAGATGACAGCGATAGTAAATAATTCAGAAAAAGACCCAGCACAGGCTGGTCTGTTTTGTTGCGCTGTAAGCTGTCAAACTGTTTCCGTTTTTATCAGATTTTATCACGGAAGCTTTTCTGACCGCTTTTTTTGTGCTTCATTTCCCGTGATTCCAGACGGGTGCGCACACTCCGCTTTGCTGCGCAGTTTCGTCTGACTCCCCAAAACGAAATCCGCAATTCGTTTTACTGCCGCCCACAAGCCATTTATGTACTCTCGCACCGAGCGTACATACCCGCATAAGGAGGAATTATGAGAGGACTTTATTCGTCAAAAACAAAAATCCGCCATGCGATCTTCACAGAAATCGCACGAATGGCCTATGAAGGGAACGATACATCTACGCTTGAAGAGCTGCCCTACCGCATCGTACCGGGCGAAGTTGCCCTGTACCGCGACGATATTTTTCTGGAACGCGCCGTAGTCGGCGAGCGTCTCCGCGTTGCCATGGGCATGTCACTGCGCAGCATCACCGAACACGCTCCGGTCTCAAAGGGCGTCGAAGCCAGCGTGATCGAGGAAAAATATTATGAGCCGCCCCTGATTAATGTCATCAAATTTGCCTGCAATGCCTGTGCGGAAAAACGTGTCTTTGTCACCGAAGGGTGTCAGGGCTGCCTTGAGCATCCGTGCCGTGAGGTCTGTCCGAAGGACGCCATCACCATGATCAACGGCAAATCAAAGATCGACGAAAGCAAATGTATCAAATGCGGCAAATGCATCGAAGCCTGCCCTTACAATGCGATCATCAAACAGGAGCGGCCGTGCTCACAGGCCTGCGGCATGGGCGCAATCCATTCTGACGAACATGGCCGCGCCGAGATCGATCAGGATAAATGTGTGTCCTGCGGCATGTGTCTCGTCAGCTGCCCATTCAGTGCAATCGTTGACAAGGGACAGATCTACCAGACCGTACTCGCACTGAAGAGCGAGACTCCCGTCTATGCCATCGTAGCACCTGCCATCGCAGGCCAGTTTGAGGGACTGAAAAATACACAGATCCGCAGCGCATTCCAGGCACTTGGTTTTACGGATATCCGCGAGGTAGCGGTCGGCGCAGACCTCTGCACGATCGAGGAAGCAAAAGACTTTCTGAAAGAAGTGCCGGAGAAGCTTCCGTTCATGGCTACTTCCTGCTGTCCGGCCTGGTCCATGATGGCGAAAAAGCTGTTCCCACAGCAGGCAGAATGCATCTCAATGGCGCTGACCCCGATGGTGCTCACCGCCCGCCTTATCAAGCAGAAAGAACCGGACTGCAAGATCGTATTTGTCGGCCCATGCGCGGCGAAAAAACTGGAGGCCAGCCGCCGCACGATCCGCAGCTATGTTGATTTTGTCCTGACGTTTGAGGAAGTTGCCGGCATGTTTGAAGCAAAAAATATTGACTTTGCTTCTCTCCCGGAGGGCGAACCGCTCGTCCGCGCCAGCGCAGACGGCCGTGGTTTCGCTGCCAGCGGCGGAGTAGCTGCCGCAGTCGTAAAGGCAGTCCACCGTCTCGATCCGTCCCGCGATGTCAAGGTAGTAAGTGCCGACGGCCTTGCCAACTGCAAAAAAATGCTCCAGATCGCAAAAGCCGGAAAATATAACGGCTATCTTCTGGAGGGAATGGCCTGTCCTGGCGGCTGTATTGCCGGTGCCGGCACGATCCAGCCAATCAAAAAAACGGCCGCTTCTCTCGAAAAAATGAAGAAAGAAGCGACCTTTGAAGAATGTATGGATACCAGATACGAAGCAAAGCTTTCTGATCTTGAAAATTTGTAAGCAGACAAATCCATCTGCAGTATTTCAGCCGATTCCGTATTCTTCCCTCACAAATTTCTCAAGCACCGGAATCGACCGCTCCACTTTTTCCGTGTCGATGCAGTATGCCATCCGGAAATATCCCGGGCAGCAAAAGCCGTCTGCCGGTACGAGGATCAGGTCATATTTTTTCGCCTTCATGCAGAATGCCTTTGCATCCTCCTCAAGTGCCTTCGGGAAAATATAGAACGTTCCCTGCGGTTTTACGACCTCAAAACCAAGACGCGTCAGCGCATCATACAGAAGATTGCGGTTCGTCTCATAGACGCTCATATCGCTGGTCTCATCGATCACCTCTGCCACTGCCTGCTGAACGGTTGACGACGGGCAGTTGTGGCCAATGCCGCGGCTGATCTGGCCGCACATCAAAGCGATCAGATCAGCGTCTGTGCAGGCCGGATTTGCCGCCACGTAGCCGATACGCTCACCCGGAAGGCTCAGGCTTTTCGAGAATGAATAACAGGACAGCGTATTGTCATAAAATTTGCTCAGGTACGGGCAGGTCTTGCCGTCAAACACGATCTCACGGTACGGCTCATCACTGATGATGAAAATGTCATGACCATACTCTTTCTGCTTTGCACGCAGGATATCTGCAAGACGCGTAAGCGTCTCCTCACTGTACACCGTCCCGGACGGATTGTTCGGAGAATTTACGAGAATGGCCGCCACATTCGGATTCAGCATCTTTTCAAATTCCTCAAAATTAATCTGAAATGCTTTCGTATCTGCCGGAACCACTTTCAATACTGCTCCGCTCGTATTGACATACGGAAAATACTCCGGAAACAGCGGTGCAAACGTGATGATCTCATCCCCGGGCTTTGTCACACAGCGGATCGCATGTGCCAGCGCACCTGCCGCACCGGACGCCATAAAAATATGCTTCGTCTCATAGTTCATGCCGAACCGTCTGTTCAGGCTGTCAGCCACGATCCCGCGCACCTTCGTATTTCCGAGCGACGGGCTGTAGCCGTGCAGCGCCATCGGATTTTCTTCCTGATGAAGCCGGATCACCGCATCGGTATAATCCTGTGTACAAGGTACGCTCGGATTGCCAAGGCTGTAATCAAATACATTTTCATATCCAATCTCCGCTCCGCGGGCCGTCGCGTACTCGCTCAGCTCACGGATCACCGATTTTCCCTGCAGCATTGCCTTATATGTCTCGTTAATCATGCCCTCATTCCTCCCTTATATTCTGATGTGCTCTGATGAGACGCAATATTTTTGAAATTTCCCTTCAATCAGTTTGCCATAATCTCCTCAAAACCCTGTTCTGCCCTTGCCACCGTGTCTGCGATAATCTTCTCTGCGATCGGTTTTAATTCCATCGCAAGCACTGCACCGATCACCGCATCCTGCTTCTCCTGCGGAACATGATAAAGCGTAAAGCAGCAGCCCAGAAAACGCTTCAGCTTCTGGTCGATCGTAAAATAAAGATCACAGTGCTTCGCCATAAACCCGCGCATCACGCCTGCCGAAGCGATATCCATCTCATAAAAATCTTTTTCCTGCGCACCCGGAACATAGTCTTTAAATAATGCCCCTACTTTTTTCGCCGTATTCTGATAAATATATTCTGACGTGGTCGGAAGGGAATATGCCATCACATACAGCTCCCGGAGCGGCTCGGAAAGCTCTGTGATATACATCTGAAGCGCCGTTTCCACCGCATACACCAGAAGCGGATCCGCGCTGCTCCCGATCAGCTTTTCTGCATTATCAAACTGGCTCTCAAACATTGACTCAGTCAATGTATAAAGGAGCGCTTCCTTATTTTCAAAGGCTGCGAAAAAAGACGATGGCGCCATCCCTGCCGCCTGTGCGATATTTGCTGTCGTTGTCTTTTCATATCCGCCCTCCAGAAACAGCTTCACTGCAGAGCGTAAAATTTTATTTCTTCTGATAATTCCTTTTCTCTGTATTCCTCTCGGCATCGTGTCATCCTTTCTTCTCTTATGCGATTAATCAAATGTGTCTGTGATTCAATATCAGTTTCTTTTTTGTAACCAAGCCCGATTTTGACTACAATCGATTATACCATAAAAAAATCGCGCCTGCAATCTGCGAAGCGCGATTTGTGTGTCCTGTATTGTGCTGTTACTGTAATTTCCTATTTTTCACCTGAATTTTCAGAAGAGTCAGCTTCACTTAAACCAGAAAAAGCTTCCGCTTCGTTTCTCTCGTCTGATACCGCTTTCTGCTGCGCCGCCTGCTTCTCCCGGAGCTCCCGGATCGCTTCCTGAACAGCCTTTGCTTCCTCTTCCTTCGCGATCTTTCCGGCAAGACGGAGTGTGCGGACAAGATTGCCGATCAAAATAAGAGCCAGCGGAATCAGGATAATCGGAATAAAGATCAGTGGATTTGCTGCCAGGCGGGAAAGCTTGCCAACCAGAACCGACGAGCCGACCACCTTTCCGACGAGGTAACGGGAATACGCCTCATACGTATCATCCACGTTGTTGGCATCGCCGCGCGTCGTGTACACCCACTGATCCCCTTCGCGCCGGACTGCCGTCACACGGTGTGTATTGACCGCACCGTCCAGTGCCGGATCAGAAGAGTAAAATGAGATCACGTCTCCGACTTTAATCTCTGATGGCTCCGTTTTTTTCACCACGATCATAGTATCGACCCCGTACGTCGGTTCCATGCTTCCCGTCGTGATCCGCAGAAACGAGTATCCCGCAATATTCGGCGTCTTCCCGGACGGCGTGAATACCACCATGCACAGCACCGCGATCGCCGCCGCAATAATCACCAGGGAAAGAAAATTGATGACCGCAAGAAAAGTCTTTTTTATCATTTGTCATCCTCTTTTTGATTTTTCCGCTCTTTTCGTTCGCGGAGCGCTGTCACCAGATATTTTGACAGACTGTTGGCCTGCGCCTTTGCGATGGCTTTCTCTTTTGCAGCCTCCGCCGCCTCATATTTCTTTGCAAAATCCTTTGCTTCTTTTTCCGCCTGCTCAGCCTCAAGCTGCGCGGCTGCCGCATTTTTTTCTGCGGCCTCCTTTGCGGCCTCGGCCTGCTTCTTTGCTTCCCTTGCAGCACTCGTTTCCGCCTGTGCAGCCTGTACTTCGCGGTCTGCACTCTGCCTGATCTGCGCTGCTTCTGCCTGCGCAGCCTGTACTTCGCGGTCTGCACTCTGCCTGATCTGCGCTGCTTCCGCCTGTGCAGCTTCCTTTGCAGCCGCCGCCTGTGATTCGGCTTCCTGACGACTGTGTGCGATCTGCTCCTGCATCTCCTGACGGATGCGTTCTGCCTCTGCTTCTGCCGCCTGCTGCGCTTCTGCAATCTGGCGCTGTGCCTCAGCCTGCAATGCAGCGATCCGGTTTTCAGCATCTTTTTCCGCTGCGGAAAGTGCATCAGTCTTTTCTTTTTCCAGCGCCGCTGCTTCCTGCGCCGCCCTCGCCTGTGCCGCTTCGATCTGCTCTTTTGCTTCGGCCTTCGCCCGCTGCATCTCCTGTGCGGCTTTTACCTGTGCCGCTTCGATCTGCTCTTTTGCTTCGGCCTTCACCCGCTGCACCTCCTGCGCGGCTTTTATCTGCGCGGCTTCGATCTGCTCTTTCGCTTCAGTCTGCGCCTGCTGCACCTCCTGCGCGGCTTTTATCTGCGCGGCTTCGATCTGCTCTTTTGCTTCAGTCTGCGCCTGCTGTACCTGCACTCCGGCCGCGTCTATCACTTCCTTCGCTTCGTCCCGTGCCGCGTCGATCTCCGTGCGGGCCTGTGCTCTTGCTACCGCTGCCGCTTCTTCTGCCGCCGTCCGCGCATGCTTCTGCGCATCAAGTTCTGCCTCTGCCGCTGCCTTTTCTCCTTCTGTCTGCATCTGCAAATCCTGCATTTCTTCCAGCTGCCGGTTCAGAAAATCAAGCTGGCTTTGCAGATCGGAAAGTGACTGCTCCAGCTCCTCACGACGGGCTGTCTCCTTTGCAAGCTTCTCCTCTGCGTCAAGCTGTGCCTGCGTTACCTCCTCGATAATGACCTTGCGCACCTCAACATCCGGAATATTATAATCATCGACAATCTCTTCCTTGATTTCCTTAATAAATTTTGGCTTTACCGGCTCCCGCTTTTCCAGCGCGATCTCACTCATCTTGCGCGGATCAGATTCCAACAGGCTCTTAAATACCGTATAATTGGTAATCAGGCCAATATACATCTGCAGCAGGTACTCTTCGTCAAATTCCAGCGCACTGTCCTGCTCCTCAATCGAATAGCCGACTTCATCGTAGTTCTCAATAAACTGCCACAGCTTATAGCACGTCCGGTAATCCGGATCCTTCATCATCAGGTTTGTCCGCTGGATTGGGCTGTACACGCGTGCACAGCCGTTCATAATATCACAAAAGGAACTCGACCGCAAAACCCGCGACATCCTGCGCACACGGTCGATTCTCTTGAATATGCTCATGTTATCGGTGTCATTTTCCACCAGGCTCTGGCGGTTTCTGATCTTCATTTCCACTTTATAGGAAATTTCCTCATACGCATCATCAATCGAGCTTTCCATACTCATGACATCACACGTCTCATCGCCGGTCGACCAGAAGATGACATCCGTCCGCTTGTCCACAAATGCAAACAACCGCTGGATCAGATGATAAACGAAACGGTTTTCATACAGATCATAGCTTTCCTCCGTCGTCACATTTAAAATTTTCGTCGGTTGGATCTCGCCTTTTGCGTTTGCCACAATAAACTGTGTGTTCTGGCTTAAGTGGCGCACACTGTCCGCTGTAATCTTTTTTGCGAGTGCGACCGGAACGACCTCCTCCGATGTCGTGATAAACCGGCGCGGCTTGTCCACGATATTGAAAATCGCAGTAAGTCCCTCCTCCACTACGGTCAGCCACTGCTCATCGACTACCTTGTGCAGAATCCGGTGCTTTTGCTGTAAAGTATTATTTCCTGCCTGAACGATCTCAAACAGATATTGAAAATACCGGTCATCCTCAAGTGCCTCACTGATGCCATCCGTATATTTCAGATAGAGATCATTGATCGTAATGTCTTCCATTGCTTTGTTTCTCCCCTTCTGCCGCTCTCACTTTTCAGAGCGTGTCTGAACAATCCTTCCCGTAATCCTAAGCAGGCTTATGAGATTGTGAGTCCCATTTTGCGATATACGAAAGTCCCCGCCTGCCGTATTTTACACCGCACCAGGTAAATTTCACCTATAGCAATCCTCGTAAATAATGCATTTAAGGCAGTTCAGCAGAGTGCGAAAGACAAGGAAGAGGACTTTCTTTTTTATCAGTACAGATTCTGGATTCTCCGCAGGTATGCCTTGCTGTCCGGCATCTCTGCTTTTCCAAACGTTTTCTCAATGTAATTGATCAGTCCCGTGATCTCATCGCGCACGAAGCTGACATTCATACTCTCAAATTTTTTGAGCACCTTACGCGCAATAATATAATCCATTCCGCCAAGCTCGGTGCCGCCGCACGCCACATAGACCGGAATGAAATCATACATCTGCTTCATGATACGATTTCCGAATGCCAGACGGAAACGTGTCTGCAGGTAGGCATCCATCTTCTGCAGCTTGTCCATCGCGTCGTCGCTGATCGGATGCTCCACTTTCGCTTTCTGGAACAGGTACTGCAGATGCTCTGCCGTCACATCACAGTGCGGCTCCGGCTCACATTCAAATTCATCCGCACGCTCATTCAGCTCGATCGGCATCGCACGGTCGTATACCTTATCGGTGATCGTAAATGTGGAATCATCATTGTTGGCGGTTCCGACAAACCAGGTCGAATCGGATACGTGGATCTTTCCTCCATCAAGCTTCTTCGGATCACCCGCCCAGGCGGTCGGCACAAGATCAAGCACCCATTCCTCTTTGCTTGGCATTTCAAGCACAGAAAGCATTTCTGCAAAATAATACTCGATACGTGCCAGGTTCATCTCGTCAAGTACGATCAGCGACGGATCCGGCCTGTAATTCGCCTCATACAGTGCACGCAGAAACTCAGTTTCATTGAAACGCTTTGAAAACTCGTTAAAATAACCGAGAATCTCGGTACGGTCACGGTACGAAGGCTGCACCGAAACGATCGTCGCCGGATTGTCCAGATAACGGCTGAAGGAATATGGAAGACTCGTTTTACCGGTACCGGAAATACCCTCCAGAATCAACAGCTTGCTCGCCGCCATACCTGCCACGAATCTGCGCACGATCTCAGGTGTATAATACAGTCCCATCTGACTTGCCGCAAAACGGCGGTAACGCTCCACAAAATCCTCCAGCGTGATCTCATTGTCATAGACCGGAAGCACAAAATGCTCATACTTCTCATCCACAAGCGCCAGCTTCGGAAAACGATGCTCTATATTGCGGTTTGCCTCGGAAATAACAGCCTGCACGACCGGCGCATTCGCCACATCGCCATTCGGTACCGGAATCGATACGCCGGATGCGCTCTGTCCGGTGACCGTTCCTGATCCGGCCGATCCCATGACCACGCCCGCCCGGCCGGAAGCTGTGCCCTGTGCAGTGCCTGAGTGCTCAGCGGCAGCCGCAGCCTGCGCAGCGCCGCCCGTCACCGCTTCCACGGTCGGGATCACATCATCTGTCAGCGCAGAAGCTCCCACATACGGAATCCGCTCCGTGCCGCCCATTGCATTGACCTTCAATGCCAGAATGCTGTTTTTTTCATCCATTAATGCCAGCACCTGCTTATTCAGCCGTCCGATTTCCCGGTACAGTGCCGCATTGTCCGTTTTATCCGCTCTCAGCTGATGGTTCAGGATAATCCTGCGCACTACGATCACAATGATCAGAACCGGAATCGCGATCAGGAGCAGCATCAGCAGCACCGAAAGGATCTTTCCGGGGATGCTCAAGGTCGGAAAATACGTAATAAAGATCAGAAAATACTGTGCCCAGCCGGTCACCAGCACCTTCAAAAATGCCGCCAGCCAGACCACAAGGTTATAGACAACCTGCGAGAGCAGCTCATACGCAAACTTCAGAAATTCACTCACGCCTTTTTATCCTCCCCGCTTCCGTCTGCCTGCACTGTTTCCGCAGCACCTGCTTTAGTAGCTTCCTTCGTTGTCTCCTGCTTTGCCTTTTCCAGTTCCGCCTGTGCCTGCGCTTTCATGGCTTCTGCCTCCTCACGGAGCCGTTTTGCCTCAGCAAGTGCTGCCTCGGCCTCGGCCCTGGCTTTGATCGCCTCTGCCTCCTCGCGGATCTTCTGCGCCTCTGCAAGCGCTGTCTGCGCTTCTTCCTTTGCGCACTGCGCCTCGGTCTTTGCAGATACAGCAGGGGCACTCGTCTGATTTGCGTTTACCGGTGCCGCTTCCGTGTTCTGCATCATATCTGTATTTACCGGTGCTGCATTCTGTTTTACATCTGCGGCTGATTCAGCGTTTGGTTTTACGCCTGCTCTTCCCTGCGGCATCGCTGCACCGTTCATCGCCTGCATTTTCGCTGCCTCTACCTCACGCGCTGTCTCCACCGCTACTGCCTTCTTCAGGCGAATACTGATCATGATGAGATGATATACCTGATAAATAAAGAAGAGAAGCATCGGAAGCACGATCACGATCAGGAAGCCGGTACTGCTGGAAAGGAAATCCATCACCCTGCCGACACCCTGCAGGTGTCCGATATACTTTCCTACGATATCGCCGTCTGAGATCACGTGAAGATCAGCCACGCCATTGTTGTTATCACCGACCGTCGTGTAGCTTCGCGCATCTCCAACCGTCTCGATGCTCTTGATTCTATGCGTATTCAACGCATACTCATTTTCGATAATCGTGTGGAAGCAGATGATATCCCCCTCTTCCAGCGCCGAAGTATCACATTTCTTAATAAAAATCAGATCACCGGCAGAAAACGTCGGTGCCATGGAATCTGATTTTACCACCAGCGGCGTGTAGCCAAGAATATTTGCGACATTTTGATTGTCTCTCGTTGCCATCGTCGTAAATGCATACAGCGCTGCTACAAGAATGACAATCCACAGCACAATGCTGAGCACGACAGTTCCAAGACGTTTCACTACTTTCATTTCTTTTTCTCCCTTGTTTGTTTGCTGTTTCTATGTTCCAGAAGCTCTTTTTGACTCCATATTTCCGTTTCCGATGCTGCACTCACGTCAAAGCGGGGCAGGCACACGCAGCCTTCTCACTGCTTATTGCCCCGCACAACCACGCAGGGGACTTGCCTGACTCAGTTCAATTCTACGTCTCCGCAGTTTCATGCCCTTCGCCGCTGTCACCGGTAAACCGCAGCCGGATCGCATACTGCGATGCCCGCAGCTCATCAGTACAGGTCGGTGCCGTGCCTTCCAGCCAGATGTGCATGACAACTGCCTTGTCCTTTCCCTGTTTTAAGGAAAACATTGCGTTATCGTCAGTCAGTGTCATGCGGTCTGCTCCCGGCAGTCCAAAGGTTTTCATACTCCCCTGTGTACTGCTCTCATTTCCCATGCCCGGATCATAGATCCAGGTCTGGTTATCCGCGGCAAACGAGATCCTCATCGCTTCCGGAAGTCCTGCCGTCTCCGACAGCACTGCCGTTCCGTCTGTACTGCTCTCACTGCTGTTTGCGCTGGTCAGATGCACCACCATGTCCTTTTCCGCCATAAAATGCAGCGTCACCTCAAGATACGCACCGCTTTTGCCATCCACAACGCTGCCGTTTTCATACGTAAATGTCACCGCATCATCGGTCGTCACCGGCTGAAGCGGTGTCTCCTCCATCGAAAATCCCTTTTCACTCTGAATCCTTTTTGCAATCGACTCAAACGAGAGCGTCTTTACGTACTGGTCGATCGTCTGATGCGGGTCAAGATCCATTCTCAGATCCACATCTGCCACGATTTCCAGGCTCATCGTCCTTACCCTCGCACGGTCCGCGATCGAAAACCATGCCACCGTTGCCGCTGTCACCGCCACAAGTGCAAGAAGTGCAAGCAGCAGCGACGTGTATACACGACTGCGCAGGGAGCGATCTAGGCTTTTTCCGGCGTCCATACTTTCATCCCTGTTCCCGGCAAAGCTTTTTTTACTGCTCTGCCCGCTTTTCCGAATATCATTCTTTCTCTGTGTCTGCTTCATCAGCCGCCCTCCCCCCGGTCGATCACGCCGTAAAAGGCGAGGTGAATGTCGGCCGCCTGATAGCTCACACTGTCCGAGCAGTCCGGATCACACCCTTCAAGATAAAAGTAAACATCTACTGTATAAATGCGGTTCAGTTCCATCTCAAGAAGCGGGCGTTGCGGCTCCGTGATCGATGCATGCTCAAACGACACTGTATAATCTGTGATCGCCCGCGATGGATCGCCTACGGCCCGCACGCCGGTTCCATCCCAGGCAAGCACCTGATTTTTTTCAAGCGTCTGTCCGCCGATCACCGTATTGTATACCTGCTGTCCACGCGGACTCTCGTTCTCTGTCAGCCGGAGAATCACCGCCGAGGAAGCGGCGCTGTCAAACGTCATCCCCAGCCTTGAGGCCGTCAGAAGGGTACCGGAAGCTTCTCCGAGCACTCCGTCACTTTGGTCCAGATACAGCTTCAGTCTCGCAGAGGACGGCCAGCCCGCCCCCTCGGCCCGCAGATAAAGCCTGCCGTGATACAGATATTCTTCCTTTTCCACCTTTTTAAAAGAGGAGGCCATTCCACCGTTCGTAGACGGCGCATACACAAAATTCACCAGATCCGCCGTAGAAACCGGCATCAGCCGATCCTGGCTCTGGCTGTTCACCTGACGGATCGTGGCAGTCTCTTCACTTCGGAAGCCGCCTCCACCGATGCTGCTAACCTGCAGTTCCAGCGTTTCCTCACCGGTCCTTGCTGACGCAGTGTTCGTCAAAACCTGCCTGTTTGAAGTAAACCAGGCGTATGTTGCCGCCGAAAGCGCCAGAAGAGCTGCGATCGTTGTCACACTCAGGAACCAGATCCTGAATACACGTTTCATCCACTCTCCCTCCCTATTCACTCTTCGCATCCACACCGGCAAATGCCAGCGCAATCTCCGAGCTTCTGCTTTGCACTGCGTTGGAGCACTGTTCATCGCAGCCCTCCAGATACAGATAATATTCAACAGCCGCCACCTCATCCGCCTGCAAAGAGACGAGTGAACGGGCTCCCGGCTTATATTCGTTCTCATTTGCTCCGGCCTGTGCCATAAATTGCGAAATATCAAGCGCCGGATCATCCACATACGACGGCTGGCCATTCCCGGAAATCGCCGAAACGACCGCCGAGGATCCTGCAATTGTCCGCACCGTCTGCGCATTTCCCGTCGCGCCAAGGCTGTTTAACTGAAACAGAAACGTCTGTGTTCCACTCTTTGACGTGATGCGAAGCCCCAGCCGCATGGCCGCCAGCGCCTGTCCGTCACTTCCAAGATTCAGATTTTCCCTGTCAAAATAAACATTGCACGGCGCATTCTGACATTTCAGATAGACTGTACCGTGTACCGCCGCCTGATCCACACGCGCATCCACGTTCTGATACAGGACGGTAATTCCCTCTTTATTCTGTGCCGCTGCCATAAAAAAGTGCTGCAGGTCAGATGTCGAGACCGGGCTGAGCGATTCCGGATTGCCGGTCAGCACAAGCTCACACGTTTTATCAAACGGTCCGCCGGATGCATTTGAGATCAGGAGCGCCGCATCGCCCTCGCTGATCGAGCCACCCATCGGCGTCACGTTCGTGGAAGTCCTGCCCGCAAATGTAAACCACGCGTACGTGCTCCCTGTCACAGCCACAAGAAGCAGCACGATCCAGAGTATCGACATCCAAAAAGAATGTTTTAATTTCTGAACTTCCGGATTCATGGGCAGAGGCCTCCTTTCTGTTTCGATTTCCTGTGCCGGCCGCCAGACTTTTCTGCCCGGCATTTTTCTTTCAGGAGCATCTGTTTTTTGCGGTTTAACCATCTTTTATTTATATTCTGCACTGCCTCACGTGTGGCAGCTCCATCTCATATATTTCCATTGTATTCCTACTGGCCCAGTCCCGCGAATGATACCGCCAGATTTCTCAGCGTCGTATTGCACAGATTCGCCGTGCAGTCCTCATCGCAGCCTTCCAGCCAGACGTAAATTTCTACCTGCACCGGTGTGCCTGCTTTTCCATCCGCGGTTCCCTCGACGGTGCACAGTCTGAGTGATTCGTGCTTCAGCGTCACCGTTCCCGTATCCACATCGTAAATACAGTACGCATCAGAATTGTACGGCTTAAACGGAACAGTCGTTCCGTCTTTTTGGGAGGAATCCAGCACATAGCCCTCGCGTCCTGTCGCCGTATTGTACTGTTTTTCCGGGTTCTTTTTGTCACTGATTGCAAAAATATACTCGCCTGTTATGCCCTGGTCCAGCCCTGCCTTATGTACCACCAGGCCAACACGGATTGCAGAGGAAATCGGACTTTTTTTATCGCTGTCCTCAAATCCGATGTTTGAAAGGTAAATATCTGTCGCAGATCCGTTTGTCCTCAGAAACAAACTTGTATGGTAATAATCCTGATCCGCTTCCCGGCTTCTTCCGAACAGTCCCGCCACCAGATCCGGCTGAGAACCCGTACCGTCGATAAACTTCGTCACCTTCTGAAATCCGCCGCTGATCCGGTTCGTCGACACCGGCGTCAGACCCTCAAAGCTGTCCAGAATCGCCGCCGAACCGTACGTTCCGTCATATGAATTGCTGATCTGCAGATTTGCGCCTGCTCCTGCTGCCATACGAACCTTCGTCGTATGACGGCCGGTATTATAAATATACCATGCATACGTCGCCGATACAACCGCAAGAAATGCGACAATCAGCGCCACTCCTGCTCCGGTAAGCCTGCGCCTCAGCTGTCTTGAATCATCTTTTCTGTCTGTCTGAGCTGTTAAATCCTCAGGTCTCACTTCCATTCCTTTTCCTTCTATAATAAATAGTATGATGTTACGATGTTAAGGCCAAAAGATGCCTTACGGATTGTTCCGTACTTCGTACTCCCACAATCCTGCCAATATTCGCATAGCACAAAGCCTGCGCTCAACTTTCGTGCATCTGCTGTCATGCTAAAAAACGCAAAAAAACCTGTTTTTTATGGTATCACACAGACATTTTTTTTTCAACCTTACACATCGGATTTCCGCAAAAATAAGGAAAGGCTTCATGCCTTTCCTCTGAGTTCTAGCTCAATTTAATTAGAAACTGATAGGAAATCCCCTGCTGAAGCTTCAGGATATCTTCCGCGCAGACTACCTCTCCGCCATCAGCAGCATAATAGATTTCTTCGATACTCTTATCGCTGTTCATTGCATAACGCCCGGTAACAGACGGCACAGACTGAACCATAATCCACTTTTTTTTGCCCTCAAGTATTACCGTCGTCATCTCTTCTGTCTTTATTTCAACCGGCTCTCTTTTTCCAAAATCAATATACTGTGTATCCTCAAATACATTTCCGGTCGAATTCTCCTTCAGTACCGCACGATACGTTCTGCGAACCATCTCATCTGTATCACTTGTATCCTCATACTCCACAGACAGCTCATATCGTTCATCCTCCTGATCCAGCAGCTTCTCTGAACCATCTGAATAAACAAGTGTCACGGAATAAACCGGAACATCCTTCAGATACTCTGAAAATACAACCGGAACCGTCTCCAGCTCCGGATCCAGTTCCAGTCGCACAGATGCGAGGAGCAATTCCTCCTGTTCGCTTTCGGTTTCGGTCTCGGTTTCCGTTTCTGTGGTTACTTCGGTTTCACTCTCAACTTCTGTGACCGGCTCACTCTCCGTTTCTGTTTCGGTTTCTGTGGTTGCTTCGGTTTCGGTCTCGCTCTCGTTCTCGTTCTCCGTCTCTGTGGTTACTTCGGTTGCGCTCTCACTTTCGGTCTCTGTGATTGCTTCGGTTTCGCTTTCAGTCTCCGTCTCTGTGATTCCTTCTGTTTCACTCTCAATTTCTGTGACCGGCTCAGTCTCCGTTTCCGCTTCTATGATCCCTTCTGTCTCAGTCTCTGGCTCTGGCTCAACGACTGCTCCCGGTACTTCCTCCCAGCCTACACCCGTTTCTGTTTCCTGCCGCTGTGCAGCCACAACCTTTGCCGTATAACCAAGCTTCTTATAATTTTCCTCATGAGAAATTACCAGCACATAGTCAGAAGAAGCCGTCGCTTTCAGGGAAAGAACTTTATTATCTTCACTAAGGTCCATTACGCCCTGCACAGGTTTGGAATCCACTGTCTGGTCCTTCTCTGAATCAAACTGATACAAAGCAAGATCCTCTGCCTTTACACCCTGATTAAATAAAATGGTATATTCCATTTCCTCTTCATTTTTGAAACGAAGAAGGTACAGACCATCGTGCGGATTCAGAAAAAGTGTATCTTCCCGTTCCAGGACCGGCACAAACTCTGACGCCGGCACAAATACGCTTTTCTGCGGAAGAACAACCTCCGTCTGTTCCTCCAGCATGATTTCTGCCTCTCCTTCAATTTCTATTCCGCCTGAAATATCCTGTGCGTCTGCAGCCTCTGTCTGATCTTCTGCCAATTCACCAGAATCCAGAATTCCCAGATCCTCCTGCTGGTCCGATGCCCCGGCTGCATTCTGACCTCCAAAAGCTCCCGGTGCGATATCACTGTTTTCTTCCTTTTCAACGATTGGCGTTTCCTCTGCCATTACAAGCCTGCCTGTCGCTGTATTTATTGTACTCATCACAAAACCGGCCGATAAAAGTATTGTCCCGATTCGAAGAACTGGCTTTCTTTTCACTCTGCTTCCTCTCTTAAAATGATAAAGCGGATCTTCACAATCCGCTTTCATGACCTGTATCCATACTATCGATGATGATAGCACCTTTTCACAATTTTTACAATAAAAAAGATAACTGCTTTTTGATTCAGGCAAAGACAGATCAGCCCGCCATGAGATATATCATGTCTGTTTCCTTGTTGTTCTGGACTGTTTTATCCCAGGAAATGTGCAAAATATAATAGTTTACATAAAACTCCTCATTCGCATTCTTCGTCTCCGGAAGCTTTTCCTGCACATCTGATTTCCAGTAAAGGGGTTCTGCTGCCTGCTGCACATTATTATACGTTTCATACGTAGTTTCGTGATAGGCATTCGTGGCGTGCTTCTGATCATCAGCCAGATTCAGATACCTTCCCGACAGCTGTACACCTTGTTGATATTGTTTGCCAAAATACGTGATATTACCGTTTTCGGTCGGTGGTGATGCTTTGTAGATGGAATACGTAAATCCAATATTTGTAGTGTGCGCAAGCTGCAGATAATAGCTTTTTCCCGCTTCTGCACTGTATACACAAAACACCACATCTTTTGATTTCTGATCCCCGGAGACATCGATCGTGCCAAGCTCCAGCTGTTCTATATCCTGCATATCTCCGGCTTTGATACTCAGTATCTCCGGTTTCTTTATCTCCGTGATGGTTTCCATACTTCTTTGCATGTACAGCCATGCAAGAACCGGAACTGCCAGAAGGACAAGTGCCGCCGATGTCACTGCCCATATAGCCCGTCTTTTTCGTCTTTCCTGCTTCCAGTCCTTCTTTTGTTTCCTATGCTCCTGCTGTTCTTCTGCCGACTGGCTCATCTTCTTGTTCCCTCCTTGTAAAGCCGACTCCGTCTGCTTTTATTTCATGCTCACTGTGCGTCCAGCTTCAGTTTTACAAAACGGACGTTGCTGCCCAGATACTCATCCGCCTGATTATAATAAACAGCAAGCGTTCCGTACATGACCGGATTGAAATTCGTTCGCATCTGGCTTAGTTTCTCTGCTCTAACCGTTTCTGCAAAATCTTTACTCTCTTTCCAGTAAAAATATCGATTACCCTCTGAATTGCACATAGTCGTAAATAATGTTTTCGGAAGCTCTGTAAGATGCTTTGAATTCTCTTCCCAGTCATCTGGAAATAAAACCGGTCGTTTTCCGATGCTGCTTTGATCCTTCACCAGATAAGAGCCAAGCATTTCCGGCCATACCCAGTAAATTGTAACCGGATAGGCCGTACCCTTGTTTGCGTTTTGAACAGACCAGGTCAGTTTTCCATTTTCAGCTCTGGATAATACACCTCCTTCGGAGTCCAAAGTCATCGACCAGGGACCGGCATCTTCAGAAATCCACCCCTTATAAGAACGTGCATCGGAATCATAGCCTGCAAACAGAAGGACATGACCCTCCAGTAACTGCTGCGCCTTCGTATCTGCCTTTTGCAAATTTGATGATGTCGCCGCTGTTTCCTCTCCCGTATAGCCGGTCAGCGTCAGATCCAATGTCACGCTCAGCGGTCCCTCCTTATGCGAAATGATATAAAATGTCATTTTTCCACTGGCGCCAGGCTCAATTCCACCTTTTGTATTATTGTTCATATTGCTGTCATCGGTAATTGCCCAGGTGATCGAGGTATGGCTGCCGTCCGTTGCCAGAAACTTCTGGCCTCCGATACTGATTTCGGTTCCTGGCTGTACATCCAGCAGCTTATCATACACGCCTGCGGAATCTTCACTATTTGGTTTGGCTGCGGCAGCAAGCTCAAACTCACTGCCGGCAGACTGAACCTTTGTTCCTGATATCGTCACCTTATTATTACTGACAAACCATGCAATGCAGGCAATAATAATCGCAACCAGCGCAGCAAACATAATGATCCCTGTCCTCAAAAAAACCTTCCATTCATTTTTGACCTCACTTATCTCATCCCTGGCCTGCTGCCGGTATTCCTCCGAGGTCAGTTCTTCCTTCTTTTTTTTCCCCTGCATCCTCTCACCTCGTTTCTGCTCTTCTGTCAACATTATTCCTTTCCGGCTGCCGCGCCCTGCATTGTATCCAGAATCTGCTGATAAATACGCGCATTCGTATAGATAATGTAATCCGACGCTTTTGTACCATCAATTTCTTTTCCATTCTGATCAAGCAGCACCGCTGTCAGGCGCACCTTATAGTTGGCATACGTATATCCTTTTACTTCAAAGGCATCACCGGTAAGCGGGGTAAAATCAATATAAGCAAATTCCTGCTTGTCCTCATTTAAGACAAATGACTTCGTCCACTGGCGTGATGTTTTTAGTGAAGAGGAAGGCTCCCCGACAGCTTCCATACGCATGGACAAAAGATACTCTCCAATCTCTAACGGAGTCTCCGCATAAGCTCCTTCCGAATTCTTTTGGAACAGTTCCAGCGTATACCGAATCTTTGCCGCCTTCTCAAGAACCGCGGAATCCACACTGGAATAATCATACTTTGCCCTCGTTTCAATCGTATCAGAAGAATTTACCGCATCACTTGGATTAATTCCAAGCTGGCGCGTGGCATCACTGATCCCGGCGATTGCAGAATACTCCAGACTGGCTCTGGATGGATTCGTAGTGTAATAGCGATTCTTATCCTCGTTTGTAATTTTATTCGTGGTAATCGGCAGCTGGCTTGCCGTATTTGCAATGGCAGATGCTGCAAAAACCGACATACCACTACTGTCACTGCTGTCCGATGTATTTCTCTCAGGGAAATGATCTGCAGTCACATAAGTAAGCGTAATTTCTGCTGTAACAGTTACTGCTGTCTCATCGCTCTCCGCCGTCTCCAGCGCTTTTTTCAGGTCAATGCCTCCATATTGCAGCGTTAATGTATCAAGTCCCGCTACGTTCTGAATAGAACCTCCTTCTGTATGCTGAACGCCATTACCAGACAACATATATTGATATGTCACATCTTCCGTACCAATCACATCATATTCACCAACGTTTAGTTCCTTCAGGTATTTTTTCAGACTGACATCAAATCTGTGATAAAATTCAGACGGACCAACTTTAGCAAATCGATCTTTTCCTGCTTCTGTCAGCTTCAATGTACTTTGCAATTTTATTTTTACACTGTCACCATTTTCCATGACCGTATCACTCATCTCGCTTCCATTATGAACACGGTTCGTGGAAATCGTAAATTCCTGCTCAACACCATTGTATACCACATAACCGGATCCAGACTGCGCTGCAGCTGATGTAATCTTAGCCGGAAGTGTTCCTTTTTTGCGGGAAATCGCTCCATAATTTAATCGGTTGTTGATAACGGAATACCCTTCTGTTTCCGGAACCTGAACAGTCAGATAATATCCCTCACTTCGAGCTTCTGATTTGGATGCTTCATCGATCGTTATACGATACTTTCTGACATCCTTATCATTCGCTTCTGCCATGCGATAATAGGTCGTTCCCACTCTGACGGTTGCTTTAGCCGGATCGTTTTCTGTTACGTAATACGTTGTTCCTTCTGTTTCCTCCGCGACCGGACCTGAAACCGTCATATCCAGTAAATCACAGATATACACTGGGCAAAATGCAGTCTTTTTATCCGCGGTACTCATCTGCGCAAAATCAAATTTATGCAGATCTTCTTTACCATTTGTCGTATACGTATAGTACTGCTTCGTCTGTCTGTCAACCAGTGTCAAACGTGTCCCTGATGGAAGCAAAGTCTTCCCATCTTCCGCCGTACTACCCGATGCCAGATCCAGAATCTTGTCATAATACCACAGTAAATTCTCTCCGTTGTCCAGCATAGACTGCCAGTCTGTATCTTTCTCATAGCTGTATTCTATGTAAGCAGTCAGTGGTTCATCGAAGCCAGCCGTTGCATAATGATTAGCAGCTTCATCATTCATTGGATAATCTGATACACAATAATCGGTTCCCGCAAGGAATCTTGTCTTGAAGCTGATATAGAGCACCTTTTTCACCAGCACCGGTATGTACAAATGAAACGGCTCTGCTTTCTCGTTGGTCGGATTCGCATAAGTGACATCCAGCAACGTAAACTGGCTGTTCTGATTGTCATATGCATTCGGAACGATGCTGATTTTCTTCGCATTGCTGATACTTAAGCTTGTGTCTTCTTCCGCAAAAGAATTCTTTGTGGTATCCCACTGATAAGTTGTTGCGGTAATGCTATTGCTTTGTTGTTTCGCATCTGTTCCGCTGCTGACATTCGTCATGGCAGCTATGTAATTCCAGATCATCGTATCCACATCCGCTGTGTTATTTACCACAAGTACCGGGAAATCAACGTTCTCACTCACGGTGGTAGTGGTGCTTTCTTCTTTCCTGTACGTCGTCACATAGGCATCATTGGTCGTATCTAAGAATTTCACAAATTCTGCCTTATTCGTCAGTAAATTCCAATAGACATCCGAAGCAGGTGTCTCTGCCTGTAAGCCGTTTAAAATTGCACTGGCTGTTGTACTGCCTTCTTGCATTCCAACACCATTACCGGTCATAACTGTGCCGTCCGCGAAAGGTACGTCGCTCTTCGGATTGACATCCAGCCATGGGCTGGCAGATGAAGATGGTTTGTCAGTGGATTTGACCGGATTATAAGTCTGATCTATGGGTGCATCTGCATAAATGATGGTGGCAGAGCCATTTTTTGTACCGATATCCTTCTGTGGGGAAACATTCCCCTGAAGGGCAACCGCTACCAGATTGACTGTACCATTTACTCCGACTTTACCAATCCAAAAACCTGAAGTATTTATCTGTTGGATATTTGCAGTCGATAACTCATCTACCTTCGCTTTGTTATTATAACCAAATTTACAATTCTTTGCTAACAGATTATATCCACTGACTTTGTTACTGTACTTATTCTTATCACTGTTTTCCGTATTACCAACTAACAATGCTGCGTATCCTTTATCATTATAAGTTACTCCAATCACATTAAAAAACTCTATATTGGATGCCTTGATACTGCCATCCATAGCTCCGACAAGACCACCTGTATACCGGCCAAGAATGTTCACATTTTCCTCCTGACAATTTTGGAATGTGGCTGTTTTGTTCGGGTTGACATATCCAATAAATCCGCCGATCCAGTTCATAGCTGTCTTAATATTGATATTTTCTTCTCTACAATCACGAATTGTCACATCTACAGCTGAATAGCCTACGAAACCACCGGTAAATTGCTGACCATTGATGGCCGAATCCGACACAATCATTACTTCTGAAATCGTCAGCGGTCTTTCGTGAAATCCGATAATCCCTCCCGCGCAGGCGCTTGAAGTTTTCTGGCTGGAATTGATCTCTAACGTAATCTTCATAGAAGCAAGGGAACATTTCTTCACGTCGAGCGTACCACCTTTTCTGCCTGCTGCCAGCAAACCTCCCAAATCTCGCAGATTCTTGCCTGAAACACTCAAATTCTGTGCGTTTACATTCTCTACTTTTACAGAACTGTAATCATTCGCGCCCACAAGACCACCGGCAGCAGCTGTATAAAAGCTCTCTGCATGTGTAGTAACAGATAATTGATCTACATCTTTTACAGAACTATCTTCATTTCCGATAATTGACAAAGTACCATAACTAATATTCCATCCAACTAATCCACCTGTACTTCCATCATTATAAACCCATTTTGTTACCTTTTCGTTCTGGATCGTCCAGTTGGTAAAGGATACATTCCTTCCTGCTTTACTATATCCATCGATATAACCAATGGCTCCGCCCGTCATGGTGCCACCATACACGTTTATGTTTTCCAGATGAAAAGCATCAAAGGTTACCGTACCACTGGAATTGGCCGTTCTTGCAGCAAAACCTCCTACTCCTATGTGCACTTCTTCTGGAGTCGTTCTTTTTATCACATACGTTAACGTACCATTTGTATCAAATAATCCAAGCTTAATGTTTCCTGATATCTTAAGATGATTTACCTTACATCCATCTGTAAAGTGAAAATCCACAAACAGTCCGGCTCCCTGATTAAGCCAGGAACCATTACTGTACTCTGTATGATAATCATTCTGATTCATATTTAATGTAATCACCGTGTCTGCTGCCTGATCAGCATTTATGCTCTTAATCAACAGATTGCGGCGATATACTTCAGGAATACTACAGTCACTATTCCAAACAGGCTTATTATGTCCATAGCTGGAACCAATTCCCCTGAAACCATTTCCGTAGCTGCTCATATCAATGTTGCCTGCTGCAAATGTGAGCATAACCGGAATATTGGTAACAGCCGAAGTGCTTTTCCCGGCAAGACGGGCAGCCGTATTTCCTGTGGTATAATTCTTCACCAGATAAGACACGCGATTCTTTGCCGTATCACTGCCTGCAGTACTTGCCGCTCCGCCCCAGTATGCTTCATCCATGAGATCCTTATCATCAGCTAACGCTGTTCCGATTCCTTCGTAGGATGCAGTACGTGGTTTGCCAGATTGATAAGCATCCACTACTTTATCAACATCAGTATAGCTTCCAGTAGAATCCATTGCTCCCGCACCGCTGTTTACAATCGCAGATAACAACCACAATCCCTGAGCAGAAGTTACGGTAACATTCAGGCTTCCACTTGCATCTGTTACCTGAAGGTCACTTGTTCCTGCTGTCAAATTCGGAATGGTATAGTTTTTATCCGTGTTATTTACGGTACAGTCTTCCGCACAAGCATAGCCATCCAGTACGCGTCCAACATAAGGATTGCGGTAAAAATACTTGCCACCATCTGATGTCGTTTTTCCATCAACTGTGCCATCCGTTTTTACCATATTCACCGTTTTATTGCCAGCTGCCGCATCTGCGCACGCTGTTGTAAAGGTATTGGATGTTCCATCCATATTTCGGAACACCACACCGCCGCCGGTCTTTTCGTAATCCATGTCTTCTGTGACATGAGTTGCGCCGCCGACCAGACCTACATAGCCGCCTGCTGCGATCATCTGTGGATAAGTTCCGCTGAATGTCACGGAATTCGCAGCATAATTTACTGACACATGATCAATAATTGTATCTCCACCCATACAGTAACCAACCACGCCGCCAAAAAACGGGTTTTTGCTAATTCCAGGAAGACTGTCGTCTGCCTGCATGGTAATCGTTGCCTGTGAATAATCCACAATCAGATCTTTTATAACACTTCCCCGGCTATATGCAATCAGACCTCCAAAGCTGTCTTTATTCTCATTAGTTCCTGTTAAGGCAACTGTAGTGTTCTGAGAGACACCTACAATGACTCCGCTGAACGGCTTCTCTTTCGTACCAAGACCGCCAAAGTTTTCTGCCGAAATAGTAATATCTTTATCAATCTTGTAATATGCATTCAGCAGATAGCTCGCTGCTTTTTCTGTATCAGCTGTGCTTCCGTCCTCGTTCTTCCAGGCTCCGTTCTCCCAGGTGTAAGTAATATCTGTTCCTGTTGCTTCACTTGTCGCACCATTCAGGAGATGATATCCTTCTGCAGTCTGTGTCTGATTTTTCAATACTTTTGAATTGAAAATTACCTGGAATTTTGAAACGCTGCCCGGACTCTGAATATACGCTGCCAGTGAACTCAGCTGATGCGCGTCTTCAATAATATACGGATCGCCATACGTTCCACAGCCCTTCAGAAGACCGGTTGTTTTCTGGTTGATATCCAGCTCATACTTGCTTTCATTGATATTCTGCTGCGTATAGACGTAACGGATAAAATTTGAGCTGCCATATCTGGATTTCACATACTCTTCATTGGCAGTTTTTCCCTGTTCATCTGTGATATAGCTGTCACCATCATAATACTGATACTGCTTATCCGGATTGCGCCCGGTTGTTCCTGTATTCGTCAATTCTACACCGTAAGTGACCTTATCATCCGTACTGTTGAAATTATACGTACCGGTACCTTCTGAAGAATACATAAAAGATTCTAAAAGAGTGGCTCTGGTAAATATTGTATGGGTTGTATGATATTCCACCGGAACTTTTCCATTGTTCTGTACAGCTGTGGTCTTCGTTTCATCTTCTGCCAGACGTCCATCCAGTGCAATATTGGAAAATGACAGAGTCAGCTTCGTTGCTGTCTCACTGCCGACTTTACCGATCAGACTGCTCGCTGCGTAAGCAGTTGTCTTACCTGATCCGTCTCCTGTCGTATACCCATCTCCTGTAGAAAGCGCATTTACTGTTAATTTGACTGCCTGATTCATCTGATTGATCAGTAGCGGTGCATAAATCGTGCCATCTTTTGCGATCTCTGTCACACGAATTCCAGCCAGTGTTACATTATTCAGGCTGATTTCAACGATATTGTTGACCGGATCACCAGTTACGCTTCCATAAATCAATGCACCGGAACTGTATGTACCGTCATCTGCTGTCCTTTCCTTTCCTACCGTTCCCAAAAAAGAGGTATTTTTTACGGCTATATTGTGAGTGGTATGATAAAATAATCCGTGCTGCATCAAATAATGCTGACGGCCAGAATCTGACAGTGGTTTGTTCGAACTTTCTGTCTCTTTTGTATTCATCCCATCATAATCAAAGGTCACACTGGTCGTCTCTGCCTGATTACTTCCAAGATTCACTGCTCCCAGCGGTGTCACCGGATAGTAGGAATATCCCTTCAGGTCAATTGAGCCGGTGATTATGACATCTGTCCGCTCTCCCTGCCTGAAATAACCTCTGATATTTACTGCTGCATACTGGGCGACACTCCAGAGCACCATATCTTCCGGTGATTTAACGCTGTCCACATTCAAATCCGGATTGTTCTTCCTATAGCTGTCCAGATTATAGTAATATCTTGTATTTCCATTTTTATAATTACTTAACTGACCGGTATAGGTATTTCCTGTATTTCCTGTACCTTCTGTATCAATACGCTCTGCTGTTCCCTTCCCGTCACGCACCGCCAGAGAAACTACTGCATTGCTGTGGCCTGCATCATCCTTTTTTGTCGTACCGACCAGTTCATCGAAATATTCTGAGTTTCCGATACTAAGCGTTACCGCACCACTGTTGATCTTATAAGCAGCATCGGAAGCAGTTCCCCATGTACCACCCCATGTACCTGCTTCGAGATACAGTGCAGATTCTACCACTTCCTCTCCACTTTGTGTCACTTTGATCAGACCGGTTCCTACCAGCAGACCGCTCGGCGCATCTTTCGTTGAGTTTCCGGTAAAGTTATTTGCTTTATTGTCTGTGCCATTTGAAAATACGATACTGTTTGCAGCGGTTGCATTCCAGTATCCGGTTGCCTGGTATACCAGACCACCAAACTGGGCATTTGCATTCAATGCAGCTCCGGATATCGTAACTCCGCTCTCGCTGGCTGTATTGTCCGCAGATGCAGCAAACTCTACATTCGTATTCTTCCACTGATAACCAAGAAGTCCGCCACTGGTGGAAGAAGCTTCTGCAGTGATAACTTCTCCATTTACTTTCAAATTTGAAATATCAATTGTACTGACTGCGGACGTATACGAATTTCCACTGCCACTTTGCGTCTCTCCCCGGCTGACTGCGATCAGACCGCCAACACAGGCATTTGATGCAGCTTTGGATGTAATTGAGCCACTTAATGTACAATTCTCCACTGTAACATTACAACCTCCCATCACTTCCGCTGCCAGACCGCCGATTCTCTGATTATCCGTATTTCGTTCATCAATAAGCGTGGACTCACTTCCCCAGGTACAATTCTTAAATGTCAATGCCTTACTTTCACATCTTCCCAGGAAGCCAGCCTGCCAGACATGAAGCTTTTTTGCAACAGCTTTTTCTGCAACAGCTTCTTCTGCAACAGATACTTTGGTATTAACAGTCACATTTTCAAAAGCTGTAGTCCCGCCTGCCAGACCGATTGCCACTGAGACGAATGCCGGATATCTGATATCACCTGAATTTTCTTCCTCATTTACATTCTGAGGAACTCTGCAGGCAACAGTGCCCGCAATTGTGAGATTCTGAATTGTCACATCACCGGCGAACGGAATCAGCGCCAGACTATAATGTGCATCTCTCTGATCACTCCTCTTTGCGTAAAGCTGCCCTGCTGCATTTCCTTCTGTATCTGAAACATTTGCACCATACGTTGTCCCAATGTCCAAAGTAATCGTATAATTGTTTCCGTCCAGTATTCCGGTAAATTTCTGCGCAGTAGCTCCTTTCTCAATGTTATCTTTACCAATCCCCAGAATACCGGTGCCGGTAAGATCAATATTCTCGGTAAGTGCCACTGCCTGCGATGCTGTCTCATCTACTGTGTGAGCAAAACTCAGTGCCGCAGAGCTTCCGCTTTCTTTATATGCCTTTGAGAGATCAAAGGCCAGCGCATATGCTGCAAATGCATTGGCACTGTTAATTTCTGATTTGGTTCCATTATTCACCTGAACCGTATGTGCAGCTTGATCAAATGTAACTACACCACCATCTCCTTCAGTCAGTTTATCGCCATCACCAAGACGCACTACTGCCCCCCAGTTTCCGATATCGGAACCGCCTCGATCCGTACCGGAATAACGGGTAAGGCTCCATCCGCTTCCGTCTGCCTTCAGACCATTGCCATCACCAAGTGCGTACACCAGTCCATCACCGTTGTTTCCGACAATCTGTCCCACGTGATGATATGCTGTTGTAATCTTCTGACCACTCAGATCTGTAGATCCGTGCAGACGCAGTACGCCCTTTACCAGATGACCCACCAGGCCGCCCCGGCCATCCACATTGTCGGCATCGAATGAAAGGTCATTACTGCTTTTCAATGTTACATTACCCACATTGAACAGCCCATCGCTCATTTTTCCGACCAGGCCACCAAAGCTGGCTTTCGAATCCTTCTTCATATCTGCCGTAGTTGCTGATACGTTTTCTATCTCAACGTAACTTCTGCCGGATATAGAACCAATGATTCCACCATAAGAAGTATTTACATTCGCACCACCTGAAGTATTTGCATCGAGTGCTTTATCAGACTCACTTTTGATCGTCAGCGTATTATCCATCTGATCTGACTGATACGTTCCGACTATTCCGCCAAAGTTCGTAACTGTCCCTGATACTTCCGCCGTCATGGTATTTGCTGTATTTGCTGTATTTGCTGTATTTGCTGTATTTGCTGTATTTGCTGCATTTGCAGAAATAGAAATCGCAGTCTTCCCTGTACTGGTATTTTTCAGCAGACCGAACAGACCTCCGACATCCTCCCCGCCGGAAATCACAAGCTTCTTAAATTGATAATCAGAAAGATCACAACCAACTGTAGACCCTTTTGTAACAAGCCGGTAGCCGATCAGGCCGCCAGCCGCCTTGTCACTTCCGGCCTTTACTGTAAGCGTATCGGCAAAACTAAAGGCTGTTGCCGATTCTTTTCGCTGAATGCTTCCATCTGTTACACTGCCAACAAGACCTCCGACATTTCCGGAATCGGAAGTGACTTGATCTACGGAGCTTCCTGCAATTTTCAATCCTGCATCCATTTCCATATGACCGACAAATCCACCTGCATCCATGCCTGTTCCCGTCGCTTCGACTTTGATGTTTCCTGCACCGGAAGCTTTCTGAAATTCTGCTGTCAGTGAAGCGTTCGCTGCCATGGTATTACAAAAAAGACCCGTATGGCTCGATGTACGTATTGTCAGCTCTTTTTTAAACTGATTTTCAAAGGTCAGAGCGGCACTGGTTCCTTCTTCCATTGTACCGATCAATCCGCCGATCGCTGGATTTGATACCTTGTCTGAATTCAGATCTCTCAGTACGATTTCACCGGTTAAACATTCACCCGCTCCGCCATTTATTAATTTTCCTGCCAGCAAAGGCTCCTGCATGGAAGCTCCATTTTCTGAAATACAAAATGGGAGTTTGCCCAGTTTTGCTTTTGTCGAAAGCGCGTTAAACAGTGAACGGGAAGTTGCTATAGAGTACTGCTTGGCAGCGGTCCCCTCATCAAGCTCAAACGATCCTTCATAAGGATTAGTTTCATCACCCAGGCCAAGGAAAGAATAGCTGGTGTCATTTAAGGGCAATGGCTGGGTAAGATCCCAGCCTGTTGTTGTAATTAATCGAATAGTATACGTAGAATACTCCGCCGGGTAAACATTAGATAACAAAATTAATCCGTATCCATCTGTAACGTCTACAGTATGGGTGTCCTGATTAAATTTCAATTTTTCGGATAATTTAGCTGCTTGTTCCAGTCTCAGACTCGGACTATCTGCATCAGACTCCAGCCCCTCTGCCAAAAGCTCCAGTGATAATTGAACCTGCTCCGATTCTTCCGTAGCTGCTTCTGTCTGAACCTCCTGCTCCTTTGAGTCCTCTTCTGAAGCTGATCCTGGCCGGGTCTCCTGCTGTACTTCTTCCGCAATCGCTTTTGACTGGCTGTCTGACTGCATCACCGAAGTCTCAGAATCGCCATCCGCAAAATTGTTCTCTGCTTCTACTGAACTCTCATATCCTTCTGCGCGTTCTGCCAGTGCCGGTAACGTCGTACTCATCACCATACCTGCTGCCAGTCCGACTGCTATGATACGTCTTATCCAACTATTTCTTCTCGTCATTATTTTCCTTCAACCTTTTCTTTAAAAGTAACCGCCACCAACTGTTCCAGTTCTGCCCAGCTTTTTCCACTTAATTCTGATACCTTTTCAGGATTTCTGTAAAACTGAAACTGAACGGCCGTCGTCGCGCCATCCACCTCAAAGCTGTACGTTCCGCTCTCCTGCGTGCCATTCGTAGCCCATTTACTCAGCTGCAGACTCTCCGTCCATGTCATAGTCACTGTCCCTGCTCCATTTCCGGATATTTCATAATTAAAAGCATCATATGCATCCGGCTCCTTATCCTTTGAATCAAGAAATTGTCCGGTCCAGCTTTTGACCGCTTCATAATCCGCAAAAGAAAAGACAGCCGCAAGCTTCTGACGGTTTACGCTCTCCTTACTCTCATTTAATGGCTCGGCAACTACCTGAATCTTCACCTTATCCTTTAAGTCGGCCGGTATCACAAATTGATACCCGATTTTCTTTGCACTTCCGGTCTCTAATTTCTGATTCTCCAGGGTACACGTTCCATTTCCATCAAATAAAGTGCCATTCATCTTAATTTTTGTAATATTATCCGGGAGCTTTCCACCATCCATTGCATACAGCTGTGCGGTTACGTTATAGGTAATATCATTAAGATTATACCGTTTACTGTCCCCCCAGATATAGTTGCAAACCTGAACGACAAAGGTACACGCTCCGTCCTTCTCCGCAAGCGAAATACGCTTAACCGGATAATTCTCGTCATCCAGATTCATCTGTGAAAGATAGTTTGAGCTGAACATCGTATCGCTTTGCATTCCGGTCGATACCACTCGTTTCACACTGTTAAAGCTTGTATACGCTGCAAAGCTTCCATATATAGCAAGGGTCAACACGCCAATGGCAAAAAGAATCCCGGCCAGCCTGACCTGCCTGGTCCATTTTTCTGTTTTCTTCTTCATCTTATTTCCTTCCTGCGTTTTCGTTCTCTTTTGTAAGAATATCGGTATCTCACCTTATAGTCAAGACTTTTCCTCCAAAAAAGAAGAGCCTTGACCAGGCAAGGCTCTTATGAAACGTTCAGTTTTCTCCTCTTCGGTATATTTTCACCAGCAGCGGTGCTTCCACCACCATCATTCCGATCCAGCCTGCCAGATAGGAATACGGCAGCGCCTCAATTCCAAATCCAAATACAAATACCAGCGGAAGCGCTGCCAGTACCCGCACGCCCATGTTGACAAAGCTGCTGATCAGGGTAACCTTCATATCTCCGATGCCGCGGAAAAAGCCCTGAAAACCGTTGGTCAGCGCAGGAATCACGTACATCACGGAAATCAGGCGAAGATATGTCACGCCATGCCTGATTACCTCCTCATCCCTGACAAACAGAAGCATCAGCGGCCTTGCCAAAAGATAGCAGACAAGAAAAATGAAGATTCCGTAAATGATTTCCAGAATCACGCCGCAGCGAAAGCCCTCCCGCATCCGCTTTTTCTCCCCTGCGCCCTTGTTCTGCGCCATCAGCGCCGTCATCGCATGCGCGATATTCTGCTCCGGCGTGTAGGCAAAATCATCAATCCGGTTGACCACGGCAAACGCAGCCGCCACCGGGACTCCCATCGTATTGACGATCGCCTGAATGCCGATCTTTCCAAGCTGTACCGTCGCCTGCTGCATCGCTGAAGCCCAGCCGTATGCGATCGTCCGTTTCAGAAGTCCTGCATCAAATACAAGCCATTTCTTTCCAAGCCGCAGGATCGGTACCTTTTTCTGAATATAGATGATGCAAAACAGACTGCACAGTGCCTCGCTGAGCACCGTCGAGACTGCACATCCGTTGCTTCCGGTCTTCAGTACGATAACAAAAAACAAATCTCCGAAAATATTGAGCACCGCACTGATAATCAGAAAATACAGCGGCGAACTGCTGTCCCCCAGCGCCCGCAGCGTGCTCGCAAAAAAGTTGTAGAGAAACGTAAATACCATTCCGACAAAAATAATCCGCAGATACGATTGCGTCATCCCGAAAATCGATGCATCCACCTGCAAAAGGCGCAGGATCGGTCCTGCAAATGCCACGCATCCTGCGGTCAGCAGCAGTGAAAACACCACACCGGACAGCAGCGTCGTACTGATCTGCCGCTCCAGCGTATCGTAATTCTTTGCCCCATATTGCATGCCCATCAAAATGCTTGCACCCATGCACAGTCCGTTCAGGAACAGGATCATCAGCGTTGTGATCGGATTACAGATCCCGACCGCCGCGAGCGCTCCCTTCCCCACAAAATGCCCGACAATGATGCTGTCCACTGCATTGTAGGTCAGCTGAAACAGATTGCCGAGGACGAGCGGAATCGTAAAATTCACCAAAAGCGGCATGATTTTCCCAGTTGTCAGATCTTTTGTCATAGCGTTTCCTTTCCCGTCACCGGCATGACTGCATTTTTCACCTTCGCCATACCTCAATCCATGTCCCCGTCAAATCTTATGCTTCTTATCGTCTTTTCCAACGTCTTCACATCAACCGGTTTTGAAATATGGGCATTCATACCGGCTGCGAGAGAACGCTGAATATCCTCCGAAAATGCATTGGCGGTCATAGCTATGATCGGAATACCGGCTTTCTTCTTATCTGCCAGTCTTCTGATTGCCTGAGTTGCCTTATATCCATCCATGTTCGGCATCTGGATGTCCATAAGGATCAGATCATAGGTTCCTGCCGGTTTCTGTTCCATTCTTGCCACACACTGAATTCCATCCTCCACACGATCGACCACAAGGCCCATATCCTCCAGGATAAACTCCGCGATTTCCGCATTCAGGTCATTATCCTCAGCCAGCAGAACATGTTTTCCACTGATCCTGTTTGTTTCCTCTGTATCCGGGGACGGATCCGTATCCTGCTCGTAGTAACCCTTATCAGCAATCCTGTATTCCATGATAACTGTAAATTTGCTTCCTTCTCCCAGCTTACTTTCTGCTTCAATACTTCCGCCCATCATATCAACATACTTCTTTATGATCGGCATTCCCAGGCCTGTTCCCGCAACCTTTCCCGATGTTGTATTGCGTTCCCGGCTAAAAGCCTCAAAAAGAGATGGCAGGAATTCTTCACTCATTCCGATACCTGTATCAATTACCTGAGTCTGTATCCGCACACAGTCTTCCCTGTCACAGTCAATCTCTGTGATCCTTATGGTAACCGTTCCCCCTGAAGCTGTATATTTTACCGCATTACTGATCAGATTGAGGAAGATTTCCCTGTTCTTTGTCTCATCGCAGATTATATGTTCATGCTGCACCTCATATTTCATCTCAAGGCGAATACCTTTTTTCTCTGCTTCCGCCTGAAAAATTTTGTAAACTCCATGATAAATATCTCTGATCTGCACATAATCTTCATCCAGTTCCACCTTACCACTTTCAATCCGGGCCATGTCCAGCACATTATTGATAATAGACAGCAACAGATTTCCGGACTGCTCCATCTTCTCCTGATAATCCAGAAGCTTCGGATCTGTCAGTTCTCTTTTCATCAGCTCACTGTATCCCAGCAGAGCATTCATCGGTGTCCGGATATCATGTGACATATTGAAAAGGAAATCTGATTTGGCAGCATTGGCCTTTTCTGCCTGAATCTGGGCTTTTCTTGCTTTTATCATCAGGTAACCTATAATCAGTATAATAATCAGGGCCACGCTTACAAAGCCAATGGAAACTACCCGCAGATTATCCTTTATGTATTCCGCCAAAGTCACCTTTCCCGGTGTGTTTTCATATACGCAAAACAGGCTTGAAAGTCTTGAATCAGGCAGAGTCTGAATGGTTTTATTCAGGATATTCATTAATGTTGTATTTTCTCTGGTGACTGCAAAGCAGGAATCGCCGGATTTTGTAAGAAAAACGTTCTGCATTTTGCTGTTTGCCAGCGTCTTTAATGACTGTCCTGCCTTCACAACAAAGCAGTCTGCCTCACCACTGTGAACTGCTTTCTCAACCTCAGCAGATGAGTCATATTCCTTTATTTTCCAGGAAGGATAATTAAAAGAAATATACCACTTTCCCAACAGGTTATTTCTGCTCACTGCCACTGTGTTTTCCCCGTTTTCATCAAACTTCGCAACGCCGGTGAGCACTGCAACATTGACTTCAAAAACAGTATTTGACAATATAATATCGTTCTGCTCAGCTTCATATGGGTTCTGATTCATATGAAAAATCATATCGATCCTGTTATCCTTTAATGCCTGCAGCTCTTCCTCCTGCGAATCAAAGCCTGTCGTCTGAAATTCTATACTTTTTTCTCCCATACAATTGGAAGCCAGACTGATATAATCGTTAAGAATTCCTACCGGTTCCTCTGACTCTGCATCCACCAGACTGATACCAACATCATTTTTCAGGTATCCAATCCTGACTGCTCCATGCTGTTCCAGCCAGTTCTGTTCCTCATCCGTAAGAGTTTCAATGGGATTTGCTGAAAGATACCTTTTATAAAGATCTTCTTTATAAAAAGGATTCTCTTTTTCTATCTTCCGCATTGCCTGATCCAGCTCCTCTTTCAGATCCGGGCATTTTTTGCTGACCGCAAAATAATTATAGGAACCGCCGATCAGAAGTGCAGGAGAAATGTTGTCTCTTTCCCACTGTGGAGACTCATTTAAAACAAATCCGTCAATTTCCTGATTGTGTAATTTCTGACGGGCATCATCTGTGCTGGTAATATCAACCTGCTGCGTGTCTACTCCATGGCTTTTCTCCCACTCACAGAACCGTCTGGCAGAAAGTGTATCCGGCAGCACCCCGATTCTCTTCCCATTCAATGTAGTCAGATCTGAAGCTGAAATATCCGTATCAGAAGGATTTACATAAAGGTAATACTTATCCTCGCCCATAGGCAGTTCTGAAAAGAGCATGGAAGTGGAACGTTCCTCTGTATAGGAGATGCCTCCCATCAGATCGATCTCTCCACTCTTCAACATATTCATCAGTTCTGCCCAGCTTCCCTCCACATATTCATACTTCCATCCTGTATGTGCAGCTACTGCCTGCTGATATTCGTAACTGTAGCCTCTCTTCTTACCGTCTGGTCCTGTGGTATTATAAGTTCCTTCATACCAGCCTACTCTGACTGTTCGGTTTTTTGCTTCCTCTGCCGATACAGAAAGGGGAAGCACAGTAATATATAAAACAAGGCATAATAAAATGCAGATATATCTTTTGAAAACCCTTGATCTTAAAAATTTGTAAATTACTTTTTCATCTTCGGTCACAGGCATTTTACCCCCTTATACTCCCAGGTTACGGTATCAAGCAGCAAAAATTCCTGTGTTCCGATCGGTCTGCCGTCCCGGTAAGTGGAAAATACATCCGTACTGATCAGATTCTTTTCTCTTGTTATTTTATCCATCGGTGTGTGTCCTACCACCTGGAGCAGTTTCCGCGGCTTATACAGACGTATGCCGGGACGCTGCGGACGCAGCCAGACAGGTGACATGTCATTCCACATCTCTAAGCGTCCCAATTTGTTGATTTCTTCCACAACGGCATCTACATCGTGGTATTTTGATTTTGGAACATATTCCTCAACAAAATAGTTCAGCACTCCGCCATGGGAAAACAGCACATTGTCAATTTTTTGAACAAATTGGATCGGATGATCTTCCGGAACCGTCCTGCGAAGTTCCAGAAGCTTTCTCTGTACCGTTGCGGATGCCATGGAACTGTATCCGCTCTCAAGGCAGTGCCAGAAGTAGCTGAGGTCATGATTTCCGTAACACCAGGCGGTATCCGGAAATCTTGTAGCAAATCTTATCGCTTCGTCGTATGTCTCTTCATAAAGTGCAATGTCATATTCTCTGTCCCAGTCATCCGGAATATCCATCAGACATACTGCACAATCTGCAGCCCCTGTATTCATAAAAGCTGCTGCCTGCCGAAACATCTGCGGTTTCAGATGTACATCAGGAATTACCAAAACTTTCATCTATCTCTCGCTCTCTTTCTCATCTGCAATATTTTTTAACTTTCCAACTGCTTCTTTTATAATCGCTTTATCTCAATATCTTCTCCATCTGCTCTATGATCTCCTGTACTTCATAATTGATCAGGCAGTTCATAAGATCAAAGGATATTTCTTTTCCTTCTCCGCCGTACTGTTTTTCGAAAGCTGCCGCCTTTTCTTCATCGTGATCTTTGTATCTGGCTTTTCCGATCCGATAGGCGTCGGAATTTGCATGATCCGGATAATCTTTTGCTTTTCGGATAAAAAAGCTCTCTCTTTTCTGCAAAAGATCGCGTTTCAGTCTGCTTACATTTTTCAGAAATGGGGCCGTCACTTCCGGATAATGTTCTTTGATATAGACGAGATTCCGATGCAGGCAGGTCGCACTTTTTTCCATCAGTCTGCGTTCTTTTTCATTTGGAAAATCTTTGTATTCGTCCGGCTGGACAGGCTTTCCTTCGATGGATCTTTGCAATTCACCGAACCAGTAGTTGTGCCTTGACAGGTTATCCGGAAACATAAAACAGGTGGAAAATTCGTGGTCGATCATCGGTGCCAGCCTCAGAATCTGCCCGGATGCGTCACATACAAACGCAATATTTTCATAATGGTAATTCTGATCGCCTTTCAGAACCGAGATCAGAATCTGCATTGCCAGATCTTCTGCGATTCCCCGGTGTGTCTGAAAGTAATCTGCCTCCAGGATTTCGGTGTAATCATAAAACATCTGACAATAATTTAAGTAATCGTCAATCTGAACTTTTTCATCCGGATACGTTCGAAAGAACTCCAGTAAGTTCAGAAGATGTTCTCCTTCTTCATAGATCATCGGCGATACGGTTCCGTAATCATAATATTTCTCACATTCTGCCTCATATCCTCTGCAGAAGGCAAGCTGATACAAAGGTGCCGGGACAAAATAAGTATCAATCACCCAGGACCAGAATACTTCTGCACAGGCAAACAATGGGGTAGAGAATGGCTTTGATTTTGTGAGTGGTTTAAACACCATCCGGTCTTCAAACACCGGGAAATGTTTTTCTCCGCTGACCACACCGACGGCTTCTGCTTTCAGATTGCCCGTTCTTTCTGCATAATTATAAACCTTCGGAATCCAGGTTAATTTTGTGGGATTCTCACGGAAATTTTCTTTTTTATTCTCCTGCCGTCTCATGCTGACTTTCCTCCATCTGCTCCATGACTGCATCATAAATTTCTTTGGCAACTGCCAGCTTATAGGCCCGTCTTGTCGGCTGCGGCTTAAGTTCCACATAATAGGATCTGACTTTGCCGTCCATTTCAACTGCAAAATAAACCTGTCCAGGAATAGATGCTTCCGGATTTGCCGGATCGACATTTCCCATGGTTCCGGTCACTCCGATGCCGATATCTGCACGGTAGGCTTTTGTGCAGGCTTTTGCCATCGCTTCCGCCGTCTGTGTGGAATAGACCGTGTATTTGTCAATAACTTCTGCCGGAACGCCCTGCATAATTTTCGCTTCGTTGCAGTAAGTAACAAACGCACCTTTTAGAACCGCCGATGAGCCTTCTGTATCTGTGATCAGAGAAGCGATCTGCCCGGATGTTGCCGATTCCATCGTGGTGATCGTCAGCTTTTTTTCGATCAGCAGTTTTGTAAGCCTGCGGTAATCTGCTCTTATTTCTTTTTCATCATATTTTTTTGTCATGTTTATTTCCTTCCTGCTGAATTCCATATTTTGTGAACTACTCGGTAACTGAGTTACCAGAGCATCTGAAATCTGGCGGGATACCGCCTTTTTTCAGGGTGCGTCC
>ERZ827108.338-NODE-338-length-80267-cov-12.506707_pt1 | contig 80267 bp, 90 predicted proteins | sample MGYA00519921_ERZ827108 | MGnify/ENA primary metagenome ERZ827108 (study PRJEB31778, sample SAMEA3449258) | human gut metagenome | biome: human gut; feature: human-associated habitat; material: faeces | place: United Kingdom | collected 2010/2012 ... | reverse complement strand
TCACGCCTTTCTGCTATTTCTTGCTAAGCTCTACCCCAACTATTGACACAGAGCCAAGAAAAAAGCTGTATCCATTTTTTGGATACAGCTTTTTTATTCAGGTTAAAGCTATCAGACCAGTTCGATAACTGCGACTTCTGCAGCATCGCCGCGGCGGGTGCCGATGCGGGTGATGCGGGTGTAGCCGCCGTTGCGGTCAGCATACTTCGGGGCGATCTCGTCAAAGACCTTCTTTGCCACGTCTTCACGGGTGATGAAGGACAGCGCCTGACGGTATGCGTTCAGATCCTTTGCTTTGCCAAGGCTTATCATCTTCTCGGCGAGGGGAGCTATCTCCTTTGCGCGGGTAACGGTGGTCTCCATACGGCCGAGGTCAAGGAAATCGGTGACCTGCTGACGGAGCATCGCCATACGCTGAGAGGTAGTCTTGCCGAGCTTTCTGGTTCCGGGCATAATTGCATTTCCTCCTTCTTGAGAGCTTACTGGTTGTCGTCACTGGCCAGAGACAAGCCCATCATGGTCAGCTTATGCTCGACCTCTTCAAGGGACTTGCGACCCAGATTACGGACTTTTATCATCTCGTCCTGAGTCTTGTTTACCAGATCCTCAACAGTATTGATGTTAGCACGCTTGAGACAGTTGAAGCTTCTCACCGACAGATCCAGCTCTTCGATGGTCATCTTGAGCATGGTGTCCGGCTCCTTCTCGACCTTCTCGACAACGGTGGAGTTGCTGCCGATGGTGTCGGAAAGATTGGTGAAGAGCGTGAAATGGTCGCAAAGAATCTTTGCGCCAAGAGACAGGGCATCCCTTGCAGTCATGGTCTTGTCCGTCCAGACCTCGATGGTCAGCTTGTCAAAGTCCGTCTGGTTGCCCACACGGGTGTTCTCGACAGAATAGTTGACCTTGAGGACCGGAGTATAGATGGAGTCCACGGGGATGGTGCCGATGGGCATCTGAGGATTCTTGTTCTGCGCGGCGGAGACATAGCCTCTGCCGTGGTCAAGAACGAGCTCCATATTCAGAGCGCCGTCGGGACCGAGCGTGGCGATATGCTGCTCGGGATTGAGGATCTCCACCTCGGCGTCAGTCTTGATGTCGCCGGCGGTGACTTCGCACTCGCCTGCGGCCTCGATATAGACGGTCTTTGCTCCCTCGCTGTGAAGGCGGGCAATGATGCTCTTGACGTTGAGGACGATCTCCGTCACGTCTTCCTTCACGCCGGGGATGGTGGAGAACTCATGCTGCACACCGGCGATCTTTATGCTGGTGCATGCGGTGCCGGGGAGAGATGAGAGAAGTACCCTGCGAAGAGAGTTACCAAGAGTTGTGCCGTAGCCGCGCTCCAGAGGCTCTATGATGTACTTGCCGTAAGAGCTGTCCGCCGGAGTCTCGATGCATTCGATGCGCGGCTTCTTAATTTCGATCATATAGTTATATAACCCTCCTTTTAAGTTGTGCGCTCAGCCGAGCGCCTGTGGAAATCAGCTTACCAATTTGAGGGTGTCTTTATTACTTGGAGTACAACTCGACGATAAGATGCTCTTCGATAGGCATATCAATGTCATCGCGTGCGGGAACTGCAACGATCTTTGCCGTCATATTGTTCTTGTCATACTCGATCCACTTCGGCGCGGGACGGAAGGCGTTGTCCTCAATGTTCTCCTTGACCTTCTGCATGCTCTTGCCCTTCTCGGTGAGGGAGATGACCATGCCGGGCTTGACCTGGAAGCTGGGGATGTTGACCTTGCGTCCGTTGACGGTGACGTGACCGTGGTTGACCAGCTGACGAGCCTCGCGGCGGGTCATGGCGAAGCCAAGTCTGAACACGACGTTGTCAAGACGCTGCTCAAGGATAGCCAGGAGGTTTTCACCGGTGATGCCGGGCATCTTCTCGGCTCTCTCATAGTACAGACGGAACTGCTTTTCGAGGACGCCGTAGATGAACTTGACCTTCTGCTTCTCATTGAGCTGCATGCCGTACTCGCTCTGCTTTTTGCGAACCTGAGCCTTGGGGTTGCGGATGGTGTCGACCTTGCTCTTGCCGGTGTAACCCAGAGAGGCAGGGGTGACGCCCAGCGCCTTTGCGCGCTTAACTATGGGCTGTGTATTCTTTGCCATTATCTGTACCCTCCTTCAATTAGACGCGGCGACGTTTCGGAGGACGGCAGCCATTGTGAGGAATGGGGGTAACGTCCTTGATCATCGTCACTTCGAGACCTGCGGTCTGAAGGGCGCGGATAGCGGCCTCACGGCCCGAACCGGGACCCTTAACGAACACTTCGACGGACTTGAGGCCGTGCTCCATAGCTGCCTTTGCGGCAGTCTCAGCTGCGGTCTGAGCGGCGAAGGGGGTAGACTTCTTGCTTCCGCGGAAGCCAAGGCCGCCTGCGGATGCCCAGGATATCGCGTTGCCCTGAGTGTCGGTAATGGTGACCATAGTGTTGTTGAAAGAAGAGCTGATATGAACCTGGCCCTTTTCAATGTTCTTGCGTTCTCTCCTGCGAGTTCTGACTTTCTTCTTAGCGCTTGCCTGAGTTGCCATAATTCATATCCCTCCTTACTTCTTCTTATTTGCGATGGTGCGTTTCGGACCCTTGCGGGTACGAGCGTTGGTCTTGCTTCTCTGTCCGCGAACGGGCAGGCCGCGGCGATGGCGCATACCACGGTAGCAGCCGATCTCGGTCAGGCGCTTGATGTCAAGCGCAGTCTGACGGCGGAGGTCGCCTTCCACGATGTAGTGGTGGTCGATCGCTTCACGCAGCTTTGCTTCTTCCTCATCGGTGAGGTCCTTAACTCTGGTGTCGGGGTTGATTCCGGTCATGTCCAGAATCTTCTTTGCGCTGGTTCTGCCGATACCGTAGACATAAGTGAGACCGATTTCTATTCTCTTGTCCTTGGGCAGGTCAACGCCGGCTATACGTGCCATATTATACGATCATCCTTTCGATAATTGTTTCCGCATTGTCGATGCGGGGACTTGTTCCCGCCGGAGGGAGTCCCCGGATCCATGCGGGATTTTTATAAGGACAGACTGGGCAGACTTACACGCTGCGCGTGCAGTATCGTACCCAACTTGTCGCCTGAGTTTGATGCGGGGCGCGCGCCCCTCTCTGCGAATCAGCCCTGACGCTGCTTGTGCTTGGGGTTCTCGCAGATAACCATGACTTTGCCCTTGCGCTTGATTATCTTGCACTTTTCGCACATGGGCTTCACGGAAGGTCTTACTTTCATTTGTTTTACCTCCTACTTGCTTCTCCACACGATGCGGCCGCGGGTGACGTCATAGGGAGACATCTGAACCGTGACCTTGTCGCCGGGAAGGATCCTGATAAAGTTCATCCGGAGCTTTCCGGAAATATGCGCCAGAATGATGTGCCCCTTGCCGATATCCACCTGGAACATGGTGTTGGGCAGGGATTCCACCACTGTGCCCTCAAGTTCGATTACATCGTCTTTTGCCAAAGTAAATTCCTCCAAAGTCGGTGTGGCTTAAAGCCAAAGATCATCTGCCATCGTAAGGATCTCGGCCTCGCCGTCGGTGATATGGATGGTGTTTTCATAGTGGGCGGCGAGAGTGCCGTCAACGGAAACGACCGTCCAGTCGTTGGCGAGCGTCCTGACGTCGGGCTTGCCGATGATGACCATCGGTTCGACCGCGATCGTCATGCCCCTTACAAGGCGCGGATTTGCTCTGTGCGACATCCTGTCGGCTCTGTAGTTCGGGACCTCCGGAGCCTCATGCATCTGACGGCCTACGCCGTGACCCACGTACTCGCGGACGACGCTGTAGCCGTGGCTCTCAACGTAATCCTGAACAGCTCCGCCGATATCGGATATCCTGTAGCCCTCCTTCGCGAACTTGATGCCCTCGAAGAAGCTTTGTCTTGTAACCTCGATGAGTTTTCTGGCCTCGTCGCTGATCTCTCCGCAGGCATAGGTGCCCGCGCAGTCGCCTACAAAGCCCTTGAAGGTCGCGCCCACATCGACGGACACGATGTCGCCGTCATGGATGACCCTCTTGCCGGGGATGCCGTGTATGACCTCCTCGTTCACCGAGACGCAGGCGCTGGCAGGGAATCCGCCGTAGCCCAGAAACGTGGGCTTTGCGCCCGACTTGAGGATGAACTCATGCACATACTTGTTTATCTGCCTGGTAGTCACACCGGACTTGATCGCCTGACGCGCGATGCTGCGCGCGCCCGCGGTGATCTTGCCGGCCTGACGCATCAGTTCAATCTCTGATTTGGATTTAATATAAATCGTATCTGACATATAATTAAATCCCCAGAGCTTTCTTGATCTCAGCGGTCGTCTCGCTGATCGTGGGCTGATTTTCGACCGTCTTGAGCTTGCCGCGCTCGGCGTAGAATGCTTTGAGCGGCTCGGTCTCCCGGTGGTAGGTATCGAGGCGGGCCTTCACGGTCTCGGGAGCATCGTCCTTGCGGATGGTGAGCTCGCCGCCGCAGGCGTCGCACACGCCCTCTACCTTCGGGGGATTGTTCACAATGTGGAAGGTCTGGCTGCAGTTCTTGCAGGTCCTCCGGCCGGACATACGGCGGATGATCGTATCGTCACCTATCTCGATGGACAGGGCACAGTCGATATCGATGCCCATCTCCTCCATAGTCTGCGCCTGCGGTATAGTGCGCGGGACGCCGTCGAGGATGTAGCCGTTTTTGCAGTCCGGTTCGGCGAGCCGCTCGCGGATGATGCCGATTATGACATCATCCGGAACGAGCTTACCGGAGTCCACATAGCTCTTGGCCTTCAGTCCTACCTCCGTACCGGCTTTCATAGCGGCGCGGAGGATGTTTCCAGTGGAGATCGTCGGTATACCCAGCTCGCGGCTGAGTATTTCTGCCTGAGTACCTTTACCTGCGCCGGGGGCGCCTAAAAGTATAAGTCTCATAAAGCAAGGCCCCCAATTAATCAAGGAAACCCTTATAGTTGCGCATGAGCATCTGTGCTTCGAGAGCGCGGACAGTCTCAAGCGCGACACCGACGACTATTATGATCGAGGTACCGCCGAGGGACACACCCGTGAGGGATGCGGACTGGCTGAAGTGAGCAACGAGAATGGGGACAACGGCGATGATGCCGAGATAGAGAGCGCCGAAGAGGGTGATCTTGTTGAGCACCTTCTGGATGAACTCGCTGGTCGGCTTGCCCGGACGGAAGCCGGGGATGTAGCCGCCGTTCTTCTTCAGGTTGTTGGCCACCTCGATGGGATTGAACTGGATGGTGGAATAGAAGTAGGCGAAGAAGATTATCAGCAGGAAATAGATAATTGCATAGGGGATGGAGTTGGTACCGAACCAGGTGTTGACCCAGCCGTCAGTCTTGCCGGTGAAGGCCGCGATGGTCGCGGGGATGCTGGCGATGGACTGAGCGAAGATGATGGGCATAACGCCGGACATGTTCACCTTCATGGGCAGGTGTGTGCTCTGGCCGCCGTACATTTTACGGCCGACAACTCTCTTTGCGTACTGCACGGGGACCCTGCGCTCGGCATCGTTGACGTAAACGATCAGGACGATGATAGCGAGAGCGCCGAGGAACACGAGCAGTGCGACCCACCACTCCAGGGAACCGGTGGAGATATTACGAATGCTCGTAATAACGCTGGTCGGGAGTCTGGAAATGATGCTCGCGAAGAGGATCATCGAGATACCGTTGCCGATACCGTATTCGGTGATCTGCTCACCCAGCCACATGATAAGAGCAGAGCCGGAGGTGAAGGTCAGGATGATGACGATCGCCGCCCAGATGTTGTTCTGTGCGTAGCTGACAAGGAAGTTGTTGTTCTTGATGAGCATGTAGTAACCGAAGCCCTGGAGAAGGCCGATACCGACAGTTGCGTAACGGGTGATGGAGGCGATCTTCTTTCTGCCTTCCTCGCCCTCGTCCTTGCTCAGTCTCTCCAGTGCGGGGATAGCGATGCACAGCAGCTGGATGATGATGGAAGCATTGATGTAGGGCTGGATGGACAGGGCGAATATAGTCGCCGTGGAGAAGGCTCCGCCGGACATGACGTCCAGCAGACCCAGAACGGTGTTCTGGACGGTGTCAAAGTAGTTCTGAAGGAGACCTACATTGACATAAGGAACAGGGATGGCGTTGCCAAGACGATAAAGCAGAACTATAAGGAGAGTGAACAGGATCTTTTTGCGGATCTCTTCGACCTTCCAAGCATTGCGTAATGTCTGAAGCACTTAGACCACCTCTGCCTTTCCGCCGGCCGCCTCGATCTTCTGTTTTGCGGTTTCGGAGAAAGCAGCAGCTTTAACAGTCAGCTTCTTGGTAACTTCGCCGTTGCCAAGGAACTTGATGCCGTACTTGCACTTGGAGATGATGCCGGCGTCAAGAATGGCCTGAACATCAACAACTGCGCCATCCTCGAACTTGTCGAGAACGGAAACGTTCAGCGCATCCAGAGGCTGGGCAAAGATGTTGTTGAAGCCTCTCTTGGGGATGCGGCGAGCCAGAGGCATCTGGCCGCCTTCGAAGCCGATGCGGACACCGCCGCCGCTGCGGGCCTTCTGACCCTTGTGGCCGCGGCCTGCGGTCTTGCCGTTGCCGGTAGCGTGGCCTCTGCCCTTGCGCTTGTCGACATGGGTGGAACCAGCTGCGGGAGAAAGTTCATGAATATACATTCTCTGGCCCTCCTTATTCTTCGGTGACCTTGACGAGATAGCCTATCTGGGCGATCTTGCCGCGGGTCTGGGGGTTGTCGGGCTGTACGGTCTCGTTGCCGATCTTGTGCAGGCCGAGGGAGTAAGCGGTAGCGATGTGCTTATCGTGTCTGCCGCTGAGGCTCTTAACGAGCTTGATTCTAAGATTTGCCATGATTCGCCCTCCTTAACCCTGGATCTCTTCAGGAGTCTTGCCTCTGACGGCAGCGACCTGAGCCGCGTTGCGCAGGGACTTGAGGCCTTCCATGGTAGCTGCGACCACGTTTGCGGGGTTGTTGGTGCGCAGGCACTTGGTACGGATGTTCTTAATGCCGGCTGCCTCGACGACAGCACGGACAGCGCCGCCGGCGATAACGCCGGTGCCTTCTGGTGCGGGCTTGAGAAGCACGCGGCCGGCGCCGAACTCACCGATGACCTCGTGAGGAATGGTGGTGCCCTGAAGGGTAACGGTGCAGATGTTCTTCTTTGCATCCTCAAGGCCCTTGCGGATAGCCTCGGAGACTTCGTTTGCCTTGCCCATGCCGAAGCCGACGCGGCCCTTGCCGTCACCGACTACGCAGAGAGCTGCGAACTTTGCCACGCGGCCGCCCTTAACGGTCTTGCTGACGCGGTTGAGGGAAACTACCTTCTCGATGAACTCGGAGGGAGCCTCGTCTTTACGACGGTCTCTTCTGTCATTATTGTATGCCATTAGTTTCTCCCCTCCCTTAGAACTTCAGGCCGCCCTCACGGGCGCCTTCTGCCAGTGCCTGGACACGGCCGTGATAAATGTAGCCGCCGCGGTCAAACACTACTTCTTCGATGCCCTTCTTAAGGGCACGCTCTGCAACGATCGCGCCGATCTTCTTTGCGGCCTCGATGTTGCTGCCGTTGCCTTCAAAGCTCTTCTCGACGGTGGAGGCGGACACGAGGGTGCTGCCTGCGACGTCGTCGATGATCTGAGCATAGATGTGGTTCTCGCTGCGGAATACGCTCAGGCGGGGTCTCTCAGCGGTGCCGGAGATCTTGCCGCGTACTCTGTTGTGGCGCTTGATGCGCTGTCCTTTTGTATCGGGTCTCTTAATCATTCAGGCACACCTCCGTTTACTTAGCACCGGTCTTGCCTTCTTTGCGGCGGATGACTTCGTAGTCGTACTTGATACCCTTGCCCTTGTAGGGTTCGGGAGGTCTCTTACCACGAACTTCTGCTGCAAACTGGCCGACCTTCTGCTTGTCGATACCCTTGATGACAACATGGTTTGCATCGGGAACGTCGATCTGGATGTCCTCGGTCTCGGGGACAGTGACCTGATGGGAGTAGCCGATGTTGAGAACCAGGTTCTTGCCTTCCTTGGCTGCACGGTAGCCGACGCCGTTGATCTCGAGCTTTTTCTCAAAGCCGTGAGTAACGCCGATGACCATGTTGTTGACCAGAGATCTGGTCAGGCCGTGGAGAGAACGGTTCTCCTTGGTGTCGTCAGGACGGGTGACATGGAGGACGCCTGCGTCGATCTCAACCTTCATCTGTGCGGGCATGGTGTAAGCGAGCTCACCCTTGGGGCCCTTGACAGTGATGTGGTTGTTCTCGTCGACCTTGACTTCGACTCCTGCGGGAATGGTTATTGCTTCTCTACCTATTCTAGACATTGCGTTACCTCCTTACCATACGAACGCAAGGACTTCGCCGCCGACATTTGCCTTGCGGGCTTCCTTGTCGGTCATGACGCCCTTAGAAGTGGAGATGATCGCGATGCCCAGACCCTTGAGGACGCGGGGAAGCTCGTCGGCACCGGCGTAAACGCGCAGGCCGGGCTTGCTGACGCGGCGGAGACCCTGGATGGCCTTTTCCTTGCCGGGCAGGTACTTGAGGGTGATGCGGATGATGCCCTGGGTGCCGTCATCAATGACCTGGAAGTTCTTGATGTAGCCTTCGTTGAGAAGGATCTCAGCAATGGACTTCTTCATCTTGGAGGCGGGGACATCGACGGTTTCATGCTTAGCGCTGCCGGCGTTGCGGATGCGGGTAAGCATATCTGCAATGGGGTCTGTGATCTGCATGGATTTTATCCTCCTAATTTAGAGTTACTGCCAATGGCAGTTCAGGCGGCGAGGTTCCATGCCAATGCTTGATTGGCCATGGCCTTTCGTCATCCTCAGACTAGGTTCGCTCCATTCCGCTTCGTCGGTTTCCGTAAGAGCCGCCAAAGCTCCATATCCGCGATCCCAGTCTTCGTCCACAAATCAAACCCACTTCGTTGGGCTTTGATTTGTAAAGAGAGACGCGGGGCGCTGGGCTTGCTCTTTGGTTCACTCTGAAGCTCGATTTTGCATTCCCTGTCTGTTTTATCCATAAGGCGGGAGGGATCGGCTCCCGCCGTGTGGAACATTTTGATGCGCTGTTTTTCGCAGCGCGCTGATTTTGCGTCAGGTCAAGCGGCGAGGCGAAGCTGTACTAAAGTACTGCAAGCCGACGTCAACGACACATGACGCGAAATCAGGAAGAAGCGCTTCTGCGCTGATTTTGTGTCAGGTTAGGCGGCGAGGCGAAGCTGTACTAAAGTACTGCGAGCCGACGCCAACGACACATGACGCAAAATCAGAAGGAAGCCTTGCGCACACCGGGGATCTGGCCCTTATAAGCCAGCTCGCGGAAGCAGATACGGCAGATGCCGTAGTTGCGCAGGTAGGCATGGGGACGACCGCAGATCTTGCAGCGGTTGTACTTGCGGGTGGAGAACTTAGCAGGAGCCTGCTGCTTAAGGATCATTGATTTCTTAGCCATTCTTTACTCCTCCTCAGCTCACAAAGGGTGCGCCCATAAGCCTGAGCAGCTCGCGAGCTTCTTCATCGGTCTGTGCGGTGGTGGTGATAGCAATGTTCATGCCACGCAGCTTTTCAATCTTATCGTACTCGATCTCGGGGAAGATGATCTGCTCTTTAAGGCCGAGGCTGTAGTTGCCGCGTCCGTCGAAAGCGTCGGCGGAGATGCCGCGGAAGTCGCGGACACGGGGCAGAGCCACGTTAAAGAGACGATCGAGGAACTCCCACATACGATCCTGACGCAGAGTGACCTTGACGCCGACCTTCATGCCTTCACGAAGCTTGAAGTTTGCAACGGACTTTCTCGCCGCGGTAGCAACAGCGTGCTGACCGGTGATGGCGGAGATCTCCTTGATGACGCCTTCGAGTGCCTTTGCGTTATCCTTGCAGTCGCCGCATCCGACAGAGACAACGATCTTGTCGATCTTGGGGATCTGCATGGTGGACTTGTACTGGAACTTCTCCATCAGAGCAGGAGCAACTTCCTCAAGATACTTTTTCTTCATTCTTGTCATAGTAAGCTAACTCCTTTCTCAGATTTCTGCGCCGCACTTCTTGCAGACGCGGGTCTTCTTGCCGTCGGTGATCTTGTGGGCAACGCGGGTGGCCTTGCCGCACTTGGGGCAGACGAGCTGAACCTTGCAGGCATAGATGGGGGTCTCGACCTTGATGATGCCGCCATCCTGACCCTGCTTCTGGGGCTTCTGGTGCTTGGTGGCAACGTTGACGCCCTCGACGACTACCTTGAGTCCCTTGGGATCAGCGACGAGGACCTTGCCCTCTTTGCCCTTGTCCTTACCGGACAGAACGATGACTTTATCGTCTTTCTTAATGTTCATTCTCTGTGCCCTCCATTAAATCACTTCGGGAGCCAGGGACAGGATCTTCATATACTCTCTGTCACGAAGCTCACGGGCGACGGGTCCAAAGATACGAGTGCCGCGGGGGTTCTTATCGCCGGTGTTGATAAGAACGGCTGCGTTCTCGTCGAAACGGACGTAGGTGCCGTCTGCGCGGCGAACGGGCTTGACGGTGCGAACGACGACTGCCTTGACGACATCGCCCTTCTTGACCTGGCCGCCGGGAGCCGCTTTGCGGACGGAGCAAACTATAACGTCACCGATGCTTGCATACTTGCGCTTGGAACCGCCAAGCACGCGGATGCACTTAAGTTCCTTGGCGCCGGTATTGTCGGCGACCTTCAGATAAGTTTCCTGCTGTATCATTCTGGCGCCTCCTTACTTAGCCTTCTCAACGATCTCGACCACGCGCCATCTCTTGTCCTTGGACAGGGGGCGGGTCTCCATCACGCGGACGATATCGCCGACACCGCACTCGTTGTTCTCGTCGTGCGCCTTAAGACGATAGGTACGTCCAATGATCTTCTTATAGGTCTTGTGGGCAACGCGATCCTCAACGATGACGACCACGGTCTTGTCCATCTTGTCGGATACGACCTTACCAACGCGGGTCTTACGGGAAGTAGTTCTTTCTTCGTTCATCATACCTTACCTCCTCAATTCTGCTTCTCGCGCAGGACGGTCTTGACGCGAGCGATGTCACGGCGGGTAGCGGAGATCTTGGTGGGGTTATCAAGATGATTGGTAGCGTGCTGCATACGAAGCATGAACAGATCCTTCTTGAGGTCGGCGAGCTTGGTCTGAAGCTCTTCGACGGACATGGAGCGTATTTCGTTTGCCTTCATCTTATTCACCACCGTTCTCAGACTCGTTGCCCTTCTTGACTATCTTGGTCTTGATGGGCAGTTTGTGGCTGGCAAGGCGGAGAGCCTCACGGGCGGTCTCTTCGGGAACGCCTGCGATCTCAAACATCACTCTGCCGGGCTTGACGACTGCGACCCAGTACTCGGGGGAGCCTTTACCGGAACCCATACGGGTCTCGGCGGGCTTTGCGGTAACGGGCTTGTCGGGGAAGATCTTGATCCAGACCTGACCGCCGCGCTTGGTGTAACGGGTCATGGCGATACGGGCTGCTTCGATCTGATTGGACTTGATCCAGCCGGGCTCCTGAGCCACAAGGCCGAACTCACCGTAGGAGACGACGTTGCCGCGGGTGGCTTTGCCCTTCATGCGGCCGCGCTGAACTCTGCGGTACTTAACTCTCTTAGGCATTAACATTAGTTGTTGCCTCCTTCCTGTGCGGGAGCTTCCGGACGGGGTCCGCGGTTGTAGCCGCCCTGACCTGCCGGTCTGCTGCCGTAGGGACGGCGCTCGCCGGACTGACCCTGACGATTGTCGCGGCCGTCACGGTTGTAGCCGCCGGGACGACGGTTGCCGCCGGGGCGACGGTCGTCTCTGCGACGGCGCTCGCCTGCGGGCTTGGAAAGATCCATCGTGCGCGGAGTGGTGCGAAGGGTCTGGGAAAGGACTTCGCCTTTGTAGATCCAGACCTTGACGCCGATACGGCCGTAGGTGGTGTTAGCCTCGGCGAAGCCGTAGTCGATGTCAGCGCGGATGGTCTGCAGAGGAATGGTACCCTCGTGGTAGCACTCGCTGCGTGCGATCTCAGCGCCGCCGAGACGGCCGCCGCACTTGACCTTGATGCCGCGCGCGCCCATTCTCATGGCGCGGCCCATAGCGTTCTTCATAGCGCGGCGGAAGCCGATGCGCTTTTCGAGCTGCTGGGCGATGTTCTCAGCGACGAGCTGAGCATTGGTATCGGGGGTGCGAACCTCAACGATGGAGAGAGCAACGGGCTTGCCGATGAGCTTCTCTACTTCAAGGCGCAGGCGCTCTATCTCCGCGCCGCCCTTGCCGATGACGACACCGGGTCTGGAGCAGTGGATATAGATGCGAACCTTAGTGCTGTCGCGCTCTATCTCGATGGTGGGGACACCGGCGGAATAGAGGGCCTTTTTGAGGTACTGGCGGATCTTATAGTCCTCGACGATCAGATCGCCGACTTTATCTTCTCTTGCATACCATCTGGAATCCCAGTCTTTAATAACGCCTACACGCAGGCCATGGGGATTAACTTTCTGTCCCATAATTCTGCCTCCTTCCCTTAGTCTCTCTCAGCCACAGCGATCATAATGTGGCTGGTGCGCTTGTTGATGCGGTACATACGGCCCTGAGCTCTGGGCATGCCTCTCTTGAGGATGGGGCCTGCGCCTGCGTAGGTCTCGCAGACATAGAGCTTCTCAGGATCCATTTCGAAATTGTTTTCGGCGTTGGCCATGGCGCTCTTGAGCACCTTGATCATCAGCTCGCAGCCGGCCTTGGGAGTGTTCTCCATCAGGGCCATGGCGTACTTGGCGTCCTTGCCGCGGATCATGTTGCAGATGATCTCAACCTTGCGGGGAGAAATACGGGCGTATTTGTGCTCCGCACGGGCAATTTTCTTTTCGTCCATTTTTTCTCCTCCTTACTTACCGGTCTTGCTGCCTGCGTGGCCGCGGAAGGTACGGGTGGGAGCAAACTCGCCGAGCTTGTGGCCGACCATATCTTCAGTGACGTACACGGGAACATGACGGCGGCCGTCATGAACAGCGATGGTGTGTCCGACGAAGGACGGGAAGATGGTGGAAGAACGGGACCAGGTCTTGATGACCTGCTTGGTGCCGGCCTTGTTCATCTCATCGACTCTCTTCAGCAGCTCGGGAGCGGCGAAGGGGCCTTTCTTAATGCTTCTGCTCATTTACGTTCCCTCCTTACTTTGCGTTGCGGCGCTTGACTATGAACTTATCGGTGCGGTTCTTAGTCTTGCGGGTCTTGTAACCGAGTGCGGGCTTGCCCCAAGGAGTTACAGGGCCGGGACGGCCGACAGGAGACTTGCCTTCGCCGCCGCCGTGGGGGTGGTCGCAGGGGTTCATGACGGAGCCGCGGACGGTGGGACGGATGCCCATGTGGCGTTTGCGGCCGGCCTTGCCGATGTGGATATTGGCATGGTCGATATTGCCGACCTGGCCGATGGTGGCGAAGCAGTCAAGGCGGACCTTGCGGAACTCGCCGGAGGGGAGACGCACGGTTGCCATACCGTTTTCCTTAGCCATCAGCTGGGCTGCGACGCCTGCGCTGCGGACGAGCTGAGCGCCCTTGCCGGGGTAGAGCTCGATGTTGTGGATAACGGTACCGACAGGGATATTTGCCAGAGGCAGAGCGTTGCCGGGCTTGATATCGGCAGCGGCGGAGGAGACGATAGCGTCGCCTGCGTTGAGGCCGACCGGAGCGAGGATGTAGCGGCGCTCGCCGTCCTCATACTCGCACAGTGCGATGAACGCGCTGCGGTTGGGGTCGTACTCAAGGCGGAGGACCTTAGCGGTCATCTCGGTCTTGTCGCGCTTGAAGTCGATAACGCGGTACTTCTGACGGTTGCCGCCGCCCTGATGGCGGACGGTGATGCGGCCGTAGCTGTTGCGGCCGGAGTTCTTCTTGAGGACCTCGGTCAGGCTTCTCTCGGGCTTGACGTGCTTTGCAACTCCGTCGAAGCCGGAAACGGTCATCTGACGTCTGGCAGGAGTAGTAGGTCTGTAAGTTTTAATAGACATTCTTCAATCCTCCTTATGCCATGCCTTCAAAAAGCTCGATGTTCTTGGAATCGGCGCTGAGCTTAACAACGGCCTTTTTCCAGGAAGCGGTCTTGCCCATGGGGTAAGCGCCGGTGCGCTTAGCCTTGCTCTTGACGTTGAGCGTGGTGACCTTGATAACGGTGACACCGAAGATCTCCTCGATGGCTTTCTTTATCTCGATCTTGTTTGCGTCCTTGGCGACTTCGAAAGCGTACTTCTTAATGTCGAGGTCTTCCATGGACTGCTCGGTGATGATGGGACGGATAACGACATCGTATGCGGTCTTCATCAGGCGAACACCTCCTCGATCTTTGCAAGTGCAGCCTTGTCGACTATCATCTTGCCGCTGGTGAGAATCATGTAGGGGCTGAGGATGGTGGCGGTGGTGGTGGTCACGCCTTCGATATTGCGGGCGGACTTGACAACGTTCTCGTCAACATTCTCGGTGACGACGAGGGCCTTGCCTTCGACGCCGAGCTTGGTCAGGAAGCCCTTGAAAGCCTTGGTCTTGATCTCATCCATCTTCAGACCGTCGATAACGACTATCTCGCTCTCGGCTGCCTTGGAGGACAGAGCGGACTTAAGAGCCAGTCTCTTGACCTTGCGGTTGAGGGTGTAGCTGTAATCTCTGGGCTTGGGGGCAAATGCTACGCCGCCGTGATACCACACGGGGGAGCCTGCATAGCCTGCGCGTGCGCGGCCGGTGCCCTTCTGGCGCCAGGGCTTTCTGGTGGTGTAGGAAACCTCACCCTTGGTGAGTGCGCTCTGAGTGCCCTGACGGCAGTTGGCAAGATGGTTCTTGACGCAGTCGTGCAGAACATTCTTGTTCGGCTCGATGCCGAAAATGGCCTCGGAGAGCTCGATCTCGCCGATCTTCTCGCCTGCCATGTTAAATACGTTTGCAATAGGCATTTATGCTGCTCTCCTTTCCTTACTTGCTGCGGGCGGAAGCCTTCTGCGGGTTGACACGTGCGGAAGCCTTCTGCGGGTTGAGGGAGATACCGGCGGCCTCGCCCTTCTTGACGGGAGCGACCTTGACGGTGTCCTTGATATAAACGATGCTGCCCTTGGGGCCGGGAACTGCGCCGCGGATGGCGATCATGTTCAGCTCAGCGTCGACCTTGACGATGTCGAGGTTCTGGACGGTGACCTGCTCAACGCCCATGTGGCCTGCCTGCTTCTTGCCCGGGAATATACGGGAAGGATCAGTGCTGGAGCCCATGGAACCGGCGTGACGGTGAACGGGGCCGCCGCCGTGGCTGGTGGGGGTACGGCCCTGGCCGAAGCGCTTGATAACGCCGGCGTAGCCCTTACCTTTGCTGATACCGGTAACGTCGACCTTGTCGCCTTCTGCGAAGACGTCGGCCTTGACAACGTCACCGACTTCGAGCTTGCTGCTGTCGGTAAGGCGGAACTCCTTGAGGTGCTTGACCATGCCAACGCCCGCCTTCTTCAGGTGGCCCTGCTCAGGCTGGCTCAGCTTCTTCTCGGCGACCTCTTCGTAACCGAGCTGAACAGCTTCGTAGCCTTCCTTTTCACTGGTCATCTTCTGCACGACCACGCAGGGGCCGGTTTCAATGACGGTCACGGGAATGACCTTACCAGTCTCGTCGAAGATCTGCGTCATGCCGACCTTCTTGCCGATGATGGCTTTCTTCATTAAATATTTCCTCCTAATGGTTATTGGTTGCCTCGCTTAGCCCGGCTTGGGTTTTGCCGTCCAGAGGCTGGCAACTTGACCCGTCCGCATACGCAAGCTGCGGACAATGGGTTTTGATGAGTGTGGGCCGGTGCCTTCCGCACCGGAGGGGTGTACCAGATCAGAGCTTGATCTCGATCTCGACGCCGGCGGGAACTTCGAGGCTCATCAGTGCCTCAACGGTCTTCTGGGTGGGGTTGAGGATGTCGATAAGGCGCTTGTGGGTGCGGCGCTCAAACTGCTCACGGCTGTCCTTGTACTTGTGAACGGCACGAAGGATGGTGACGATCTCGGTCTTGGTGGGCAGGGGGATGGGGCCGGAAACCTTTGCATCGGTGCGCTTTGCAGCTTCAACGATGGTCTCGGCAGCCTTGTCGATGAGCTGATGATCGTAAGCCTTGAGGCGGATACGGATCATGTTCTTGTTGGTGCTTGCCATGTTTTTTCTCCTTTTTCGTACGTTTTTTCGGCGGCATTGGCTCCGCCATTATGCGTACGGATGAAACCCGTTTTTCCTATACACACAACCGTGCGTATCAGACCGCGTCCGAAAAACAAACCGGCTCATTACTCAGCCGGTCCGCCATCCGTGCGCGCGATATACGCGTGTACCGGATAGGTTTCAGCCGCCCGATTTCGTGTTGAAAGATATCAACACCGGACATACTCCACGGAAGTTACCTCGCTTTCACGAGCAATCTCCCGCTTCATCGCATAATACGCCCGTGCTTTTCGCACTCGCGCCTAATTAATATACCAATATATGCCCCGTATGTCAAGCACTTTTTTCGGCGTTTTTGCAGAAATTTTTCGTGTATTTTTGTGAGCGATGTACAGGGGGTTCAGCCTTGCCGGGCGGGGCAATTTTCTCTATAATATTTCCGGAGAAGAGAGGTGCGGCATGAAGAAAATAAAGCAGGACGAAATAAATATCGGTGCAAACATCCGCGCGATACGCCTTTCCCGCGGCATTGGGCAGACGGAGCTTGTGCGCATGGTGCAGCTTCAGGGCGTGGACATGACGCGCGAGTGCCTTGTAAAAATCGAGCGCGGCATACAGCACATACAAGCCGTGCAGCTGCGCGCTATACGCGACGCGCTGGACACGACTTACGACGAGCTGCTGAAATAACACGGCACATAAAGGGAAGAGCGGGCACGCGCCCGCTCTTTCTGTTTGTTTTTTAGTTTTTTGCAGTGTTTCACTGCTGGTCACTCCGCGGGCATACTTTCTGTATGAACAGAAAGTATGCAAAGAATCACAAAAGGGGCGGGGATTGCGTTTTCCCCGCCCTTTTGAAACCCCACCCTTGAACCGCCAAAGAGGAACCGTGCGCGGTTCCCCTTTGAATCCCTCCAAGAGAGGGCAAAGCTTCGGCTATCAAGCGTCGTTTTTGTGTCAAGTTTATTTTTGCAAAAAAGTCTGTCGGCAATGTTGAACACTGCACCAACCCCAAGGGGTTTCCAATATTATAATATATCCCTCAGGCCTCCGGGCCAAAGGTGACATGCAGCTTCTTCTCCGGGTACAGGTTCAGGAACTCTTCAAAGCAGAGATCGTTTTCCATGATGTACTCCGCCGCCTCGACTCCGACATAGCGGAAATGTCCGGGGTAGCAAGCTTTCACATAGTAGTCCTCCTTGCCCTCGGGGTAGCGCACGATAAAGCCGTACTCCGCGCAGTGCTCCGCCATCCACTTGTAGACCTCGGTGTCCTTGACCGTCTCATCATGCATATTATAGTAGTTCGCCGCAAAGTCTGGCTCGTCGGTTATGTCTATTGCAAGGCCGGTCGAATGCTCGCTGCACCCGGCAGGAAATACATAATCGACCTGAGAGGCCTCATATGAACCGCCGTAATCTTTCATGGCATCCTCGAACCAGAAGCTCGTATACTCGAAGTTCCTGTATCCGACGCCTATCCAGACCTTGTAGCCCTCGGCGCGCGCGGCGTCAAGAAAAGCCTGCGCAGCGGAGGTCACGCGGCTGTCAAGCATCTGACTTTCTATGTTCCGCACATTCGGATGATACCTGCTGACGCCGCAGACAACGCCCGCATACAAATACTCCCAGCTGTCGATGTCGATATCCGGCGGCGGGGGCAGCTCCTTCTTCTCTTCCTCAGCCTGAGCCGTCGGCTCCGGGGAGGGCGTCGTTTCCACCGCCGCGGCGGGACTGACTGCAGGCTCCGCGGCGCTCTGTCCGCAGCCCGCGGCAAATGCCGACGCGAGCATCAGCACCGCCAGTACGAAACATATTTTCCTGACCTTCATCATATATCTCCCATGTCATAATGATCCGGGGATGTGAAAAAACTGCGAGCCGCAGGCTCAGTCCGTATAGAGCGCTATGAACTCTTCAAAGCAGAGACCGTTCTGCTCGATATACTGCGCGGCCTCAACGCCGACATAGCGGAAATGGAACGGCTCATACATGACGCCGGTCACATCCTCCTTGCCGGAGGGGAAACGGTGGATGAAGCCGTACTCCGCGCAGTGCTCAAGCAGCCACTTGTAGGTATCGGTGTTCTCGATCTCGGAGTTTTTGATCTCACGATAAACGTCGGTTATATCGCAGGCAAGCCCGGACTGGTGCTCGCTGCACCCGGCGGGCATGGTGATATAATGACCGTTTGAATCCTTGCCGTCGCTCACGCCGTTATTGTTGCACACGCGCGTAAAGTTCTGCGCCTGCTCGGAATAGCTGCGGTAGCCCGAGGAGAGGAACACAGGCAGTCCCGCTTCCTTGCAGCCGAGCGCCATATCGAGCAGCGGCTGCGCGATGCGCTCATCCACCGGGCAGCGGTTAGCGTTATAGCTGGTCTGGATATCCGTCTCGCTGGCAGTCTGGTTGAGGTAAGCAAGCTGCTCCGGCTCATACTGGTCTATCGAATTATCACCGTTTACAAGCATGAACTCCCAGCTGTTAACGTCGATATCCGGCGGGGCGGGAAGCCCCAGCGCCGCGGCTTTCGCCTCAGGCGAGTTCGGATCTGCGGTGGGCTCCGGCGTTGCTTCGGGCGTCGGCTCCGCATCTTCCGGTGCGGCGGTGTCATCGATAGCGCCGTCCGAGGAGTAGCCCTCAGGCTTGAGCCCGCCGGCTTCGCCGTAATATTCCACATCGGCGCTGTGATAATGTATTCCCTCCTGCCGGTAGGTATAGAACACGAACCCGGCAAGGAATATTATTGCGATCGCGATTCTTGCTGCACGGTTTTTCATAGAGTTCCTCCATGTGCATGCTTATACTTGGGTTCACATACACAGCTTATAATACCATTTCAGTCCGTGCGGGTCAACATATTTTAGTTCATAGGTACAATTTTGCCGCCGTCCCGGCCGGGACGGCGGCAAGTGTTTCGTTCTTTAATTTTTATCCGAGGCCGCGCCGGGGATATCGCCGACGCCGTTGAGGACGAGGCGCGGCCGGTACGGGAACTTCTTTATATCTTCGCGCGCGGTCACACCCGAGAGCACGAGCACCGTATCAAGGCCGGTCTCAATACCGGCGACCATATCGGTATCCATCCTGTCGCCGATCATAACGGCCTCTTCGGAGTGTACGCCGAGGATACGCAGGCCGGTGCGCATCATGAGGGGGTTCGGCTTGCCGATGAAATACGCGCTGACACCTGTGGCCATCTCGATCGGGGCGATCATCGCGCGGCAGGCGGGGATGATGCCCTCCTCCGAGGGGCCGGTGAGGTCGCTGTTCGTGCCGATGAGCTTTGCGCCCTTGTTCACGAGCTGTACAGCCTTGAGTATATTCTCATAGTTATAGGTGTTGCCCTCGCCTATGACGACATAGTCGGGGTCGATATCGTTCATGGTGATGCCCTCATCGTGCAGGGCAAACATTATGCCGGGGCCGCCGATGACATAAGCGCTGCATCCGGGAGCCTGACGGCGGATAAAGCGCGCGGTCGCCTGAGCACTGGTGTAGAAATGCTTCTCGTCAACATCCAGCCCCATGCGCCCGAGCTTCTGCTGAAGCTCTTTCGGCGTGCGCTCGGATGAATTGGTGAGGAAAAGGAAGTGCTTATCCTCCTTATAAAGCCAGTCGACAAATTCCTTGACGCCCGGCAGAAGACGGTTGCCGTGATAGATCACGCCGTCCATATCGCATATAAAGCCCTTTTTGTTTCTCAGTTCTTCCATAACTGATTCTCCTTCATTCTTATTATATCACGCCCCTATAATAGCATTCCCATGCGGAATACGAAAGTCAAATATTTGTAAAATTTTAATTGCCACAGAGCCAGAGGCTCTTTGGCAAAAAGATTGCGCTGTATATCAATTACTTCGGGAACGTCACCTTTATAGTCGTGCCCTCGCCGGGAGTGCTCTTGAGGTCTATGCTGCCGTGGTGGTACTGCACGGCATGCTTCACTATCGAAAGCCCCAGACCCGTGCCGCCGGATTCCTTGGAGCGGCTCTTGTCCGCACGGTAGAAGCGCTCGAACACGCGCGCCTGATCCTCGGGCGCGATGCCGATGCCCGTATCGGCGACGATGACGGCGGCTTCGCTTTCACTCTGCGTGACGCGCACCTCGACGCTCCCGCCGGGACGGTTATACTTTATGGCATTGTCGCAGAGGTTATATATTATCTCATACACCAGACGGCGAACGCCGGATATCTCCGCGCCCTCGCCGGTGAGGCTGAGCTTCACGCCCTTTTCCTCCGCCGCCGTGCGCAGGTTCTCTTCGGCTTCGGCAGCTTCGTCGTAAAGATCGACGCTCTCGCGCGGCATCTCCGCGCCCTCGTCGAGCTGGGAGAGCCTGATGATATCGCTTATCAGAGCCATGAGGCGGCTCGCCTCGCTGTGGATGTGCCCGACAAAGCGCGGCATGTCCTCCGGTTTCACAAGGCCGTTTTCGATAAGCTCCGCGCTGCCGATAATGCCCTGCAGCGGAGTCTTGAGCTCATGCGAAACGTTCGCCGTGAACTCGCGGCGCATACGCTCGGTCTGCTCCTGCTCGGTCATGTCAAAGGCGAGGATGACCGTGCCGATGCTTCTGCCGCCGGACTCGATGCGCGTGAGGTCGAAGCGGTAATTCCTGCCCGCGCGCTCGGAACGTATCTCCGCGTGGCCGTCGCGCATGGCCGCCTGCACCGCGCCGCTCATGGCGCTGCTGCGGTCTATCGTCAAAAAGTCCTGCCCCGCGCTGCCGTCGTCCGCGCCGAAAATTTCCTTCGCCGCGGCGTTTATGCTCAGGACATAACCGCGCTCGTCAAGCAGCACGAGCCCTTCGCGCATGCTGCCGGTGATCTGCGTGAACTCGTCCGTCCTCCGCCGCAGCTCCTTGAGCTGCCGGTCTATCTCCGTATGCTGCCGGTTTATCCGTCCAAGCAGCGGAGAAAGCTCCTCATAAGCGTCGTTATCCAGCGGATGCTCAAGGTCAAGCTCATTGAGCGGATCGACTATACGCGCCGCCACGCGCTTTGCGAGCAGCAGCGCGATTATTATCGCCGCGGCCAGCACAACGAGCATCGGCTGCAGCATGCCCAGCGCGAGCACGACCGCCGTATGGCGGCTTGCCGAAATGCGCAGCACCGTGCCGTCAGACAGGCGCTTGGCGTAATATGTAGTCTTTTCCAGCAGCGTCGAGGAATAGCGCGTGCTCTCCCCCACGCCGGTTCTGAGCGCGCTGTCGACCTCCTCGCGTCCGAGGTGGTTCTGCATTGATGCTGCATCCGCCTGCGAATCGTATATGACCGTGCCGTCGGAATCTATCCACGTGAGGCGGTAGTTTGCCGACTTTGCCCGCTCGAGGTATTCCGTGCCGTCGGTCTCCACCGCGGCGGCCGCGAGTCCCAGCTCATCATGCAGAAGCTCCTTCTGCACGCCGCCGAAGTATTCGCTCAGCACACCCAGCGTGACTATGAAGCTTGCCAGCAGGACCACCGCGGCGACAAGCGTTATAGACCTGAAAATTCTTTTCGTCATTTCTCTGCCTCCAGACGGTAGCCGACATTGCGCACCGTCTCGATAAGGTTCCCGCAGCTGCCCAGTTTCTGCCGCAGGGTGCGGATGTGCATATCCACCGTACGTGTTTCTCCGACAAAGTCCATGCCCCAGACGGCGTTGAAGAGCTGGTCCCTCGTGAAGGCCGTGCCGGGATTCGCGAGGAACAGCTTCAAAAGCTCAAACTCCTTATAGGTCAGTGCGACGCGCGCGCCGCCGACCATGACCGTGCGCTCCTCGGGGTTAAGTTCAAGCGCGCCCGCGCGCAGCACCTGCGCCGGGGTTTTCGGCGCGCAGCGGCGCAGCACCGCTTTCACGCAGGACACAAGCTCCATCACCCCGAAGGGCTTCACGAGATAATAATCCGCGCCGAGGTCGAGCCCCTGTATCTTGTCATACTCCGCGCCCTTTGCCGTGGCCATAACGACGGGGATCTCGCGCAGCTCCGCCCGTGCCTTCATACGGCGCAGAAGCTCGATGCCGTCTATCCCCGGCAGCATCACGTCGAGCACGACAAGCTCGGGTCTCTCCTTCTGCACGGCTTCCCAGAACTGTGCGCCGTCGGCAAAGCCCTCGGCCTCAAAGCCCGTGGACTGCAAAGCGTACACCTCGATATCCCGGATACTCGCATCGTCCTCAACGCACCAGATCATAAGCTTTACTCTCCCCTGTGCACTCCCGTCACGGAAAAGATCACCCACTCGGCAATGTTCACCGCGTGGTCGCCTATCCGTTCGAAGTATTTTGCGATCATCAGCAGGTCGAGCGCGTACTCCCCGTCGTCGGGGTCCTTGGCTATCTTGGCGATAAGCTTGCTCTTTACCTGCAGGAAGTATTCATCGACGATATCGTCCTCGTCGACGACCTTCTCCGCAAGTATTGTATCATGTTTTACGTAAGCGTCAATGCTTTCCGTGACCATGTGTATTGCGGCCTTGGCCATTTCGGTGAGGGTGACATAGTCCTCGGGGTTGTGCCCGTCGATAAAGCCGATGATATCGGCGATCTCCTCGGCCTGATCTCCGATACGCTCAAGGTCGGTTATCATCTTGAGCGCGGCGGATATCTGCCGCAGGTCGCGCGCGACCGGCTGCTGCTGCAGAAGCAGTCTCAGGCACAGCGCCTCTATTTCCCGCTCCTTGCGGTCAATGTCCGCCGAGAGCGGCGCGACCTTTGCCGCAAGCTTCATGTCAGCCTCGGTCAGCGCCTTTGAAGCGAGGGCGATGACCTCCTCGCACTGCGCGCCCATCTCTATCATCTCACGGTTGAGCTGGGCAAGCTGTTCATCAAAACGGCTCCTCATTATCCGAACCTCCCCGTTATATAATCTTCGGTCCTCTTGTCCTCCGGCTGGGAGAATATGTGCTCCGTGCCGCCGTATTCTATCAGCTCTCCTAAGAGGAAGAAAGCCGTGCTGTCAGAGATACGCACCGCCTGCTGCATATTGTGCGTGACGATGACGATGGTGTATTTTTCCTTGAGCTGCGCTGCAAGCTCCTCGATCTTTGAGGTGGAGATCGGGTCGAGGGCGCTCGTCGGCTCGTCCATCAGCAGCACCTCCGGCTCGACCGCGAGCGCGCGGGCGATGCAGAGTCTCTGCTGCTGGCCGCCCGAGAGACCGAGCGCGTTCTTCTTGAGCCTGTCCTTGACCTCGTCCCAGATCGCCGCGCCGCGCAGGGAGCGCTCGACTATCTCGTCCAGCCGCGCGCGGTTCTTTATGCCGTGCGTGCGCGGGCCGTAGGCAATGTTGTCATAGATGCTCATGGGGAAAGGATTCGGCTTCTGGAACACCATGCCGACCTGACGGCGCAGCTCGTTGACATCCGCCGAGGGGTCGTAGATATCCTCGCCCTTATACTTCACGCTGCCGGTGATTTTCACACCGGGGATGAGGTCGTTCATGCGGTTGAGCGTTTTGAGAAACGTGGACTTGCCGCAGCCGGATGGGCCTATGAGCGCGGTTATGCTCTTTTCGGGAATATCGATGCTGACATCGTGCAGCGCCTGATGCGTGCCGTACCATAGGCAGAGATCGTCGGCCTTTATTATACTGTTCTTATCCTGCGTCATAAGCTCTTCTTCCTTTTGAAATATCTTTCGACCAGCGCCGCGGCGAAGTTTATCAGCAGCGTCAGTATCATGAGTATAGCGGCGATGGCGAAGGCGACCTCAAATTCGCCCTGCTCCTTCGCGTAGACATACAGCGCGACCGTGAGCGTCGCGCCCGCACCGGCAAGACCGTCGAACAGGCCGTTGAGCGCGTGGGCAAAGCCCGCCGTGAACAGCAGCGCCGCGGACTCTCCAAGGATGCGGCCGACCGAGAGGATGCAGCCGGTTATAACGCCGTCGATACAGCCGGGGAACACGACCGTGCGTATCACGCGCCACTTGCCCGCGCCGAGGCCGAACGCGCCCTCGCGGTAGCTCTGCGGGACGGTTTTCAAACTCTCCTGCGTCGTGCGCATTATCGTCGGCAGGTTCATTATGACAAGCGTCAGCGCACCGGCCATCAGGGAGGTCTGCATCCCGAGGAACTGGCAGAAGAACAGCATGCCCACAAGGCCGTAGATTATCGACGGTATGCCCGATAGCGTCTCCGCCGCGTATTCGATAGCCGCGACGAGCTTCTTGTTCGAGGCGTACTCGGTCAGATATATCGCCGCGCCGACGCCCAGCGGCAGAACGTACACGAGCGAAGCGAGGACGATATAGAGCGTATTGAGGATATCCGGCAGGATGCCGATGGAGTTTGTAAGATAGCTCGGCTTTGTAGAGAGCAGCTTCCATGTCACGTTCGGCAGCCCCTTATAGAGGACGTAGCCGATCATGAACAGCACCAGCGCCGCCGTGAGGAGCGCGGCAAGCGTCATAAGTGCGCGCATCGTGACGATATATGCCCGGCGCTTACCGGAGAATTTATGCTTGAGCATCCTCAGTTCCCCTCCTTATCGCGCTTGAGGAAGAAGTTGAGCGCGGCGTTTATCAGCATGATGAACAGGAACAGCACCAGCGCTATCGAGAACAGCGCCTGACGCTGGAGGCCGCTTGAATAGCTCATCTCGCTTGCGACCGCCGTCGTGAGAAAGCGCACGCTCTGGAACAGCTCCGGCATGTTCGGTACGTTTCCGGACACCATCATCACCGCCATCGCCTCGCCTATCGCGCGGCCGACGCCGAGGACGACCGCCGCGGCAATGCCGCTCTTTGCCGCCGGGACGGAGACGCGGAACCATGTCTCCTCGGGCGTCGCGCCGAGGGCGAGGGATGCGTCCTCATACTCGCCCGGCACGGCCTCAAGCGCCGTGACAGAGACCTTGATTATCGACGGCAGGATCATTATTGCGAGGACTATAATCGCCGCGAGCAGGCTTGCCCCGTCGGGGACGTTAAATATCTTCCTTATCCCCGGCACGAGCACCAGCATGCCCACAAGGCCGTAGACGACCGAGGGGATGCCCGCAAGCAGGCTGACCGCCGAGCCCATGACCGCCTTTATCTTCGGCGGCGCGGCCTTCGCGAGGTACACCGCCGTCATAAAGCCGACTGGCACGCCGAGCAGTATCGCTCCCGCCGTGCCGTAAACGCTTGTGAGGATGAACGGGAGTATGCCGTAGCTCGGCTCCGCCGCGGTCGAGGCCCACTTCGTCCCGAACAGGAACGGCACAAGCCCTATCTCGCGTATCGCCGGTATACCGGAAATGACCAGATACACCGTGATGAGCAGCACGCACCCGACCGTTATCAGGCCGAGCAGGAGGAACACCCCGTGTATTATATTTTCAAAAGCTCTGTTGCTCTTCATTAAATCTTCTCCGATCTGCTCCCTTGGTTTATCAAAACGTACCGATACTTCAATATGCTTTGATAAACCAAGGCAGTGTTTGACCGCCTTGGTTTTTTCGGGATAATTACTTCGCTACTGCGACTGCACCGGCTGCCGCGATGAGGTCTGCTGCATCAGCGGAGGTGGCGTAATCGAAGAAGGCCTGCGCAGCAGTGCTGAGCTCTACGCCGTCCTTGGTGACGAGGACGAAGGGGCGCTGGATAACGTAGCTGCCGTCCTTGACGGTGTCCTCGGTCGGGGCGATGCCGCCGACGGTCAGAGCCTTGACGTTGTCCTTAAGAGCTGCGAGGGAAGCGTAGCCGATGGCGTCGGGGTTCGTGGAGACGGTGGTGATAACGTCACCGGTGGAGGTCAGCTCCTGACGGTACTTGCAGGAATCCTTGGTGTCGGTGATGGACTCGAAGCCGTCGCGGGTGCCGCTGCCGGCCTCACGGCCGATGAGGACGATCTCGGCGTCATTGCCGCCGACTTCCTTCCAGTTGGTGATCTCGCCGGTGTAGATCTTCGCAATGGTCTCAACGTCGAGGTCGGAGACGGGGTTTGCGGGGTTCACGATAACGGCGATGCCGTCGAGGGCAAGGACGGTCTCCTTGAGGCCGGAGGCTTTCTCATCGTCCTTCAGGGCACGGGAGGACAGGCCAATGTCGCAGCGGCCTTCGCCGACGGCAGTGATGCCGGAGCCGGAGCCGGTCGGGTTATAGGTAAAGGTCACGCCCTTGTTCTGCTCCATGAAGGCTTCGCCCAGTGCGCCGATGACTTTCTCCATGGAGGTGGAGCCGTCGGTCGCGACGGTGCCGCTCAGCTCTGCGGGAGCTTCAGTCGCGGGGGCTGCGCTGTCAGCAGTGGGAGCGGCCGTGGCTGCCGGGGCGGCAGAGCTGCCGCAGCCTGCCAGGAGCGCCAGTGCAAGGACTGCAATAAGTGCTATACTGATGATCTTTTTCATTTTTCGTTTCTCCTTTTGTTCTTCCAATATGAGAACACTCATTTCTTCTTTGTAGTCTTTCATGCTACGGCTATAATAATAGCGTCACCACGTAAAATGAAAAATCGCGCTCATGTAAAATACATGTAAAGCGCGATAAGTCCAAGGTTGAAAGCCTACTAAAAACATGGTAATATAGGTGTATAAAACGATCGAGGTGTTTTGATTTGAAGATTTCCACAAAGGGGCGCTATGCGCTGCGTATGCTTCTCGACCTCGCGGAGCATCAGAACTGCGGGTACATCGCGCTCAAGGACATTGCCGAGCGTCAGGGCATATCCAAGAAATATCTGGAGCAGATCATACCGATGTATAACCGCTCCGGTATCCTTAAAACCGAACACGGCTCGCAGGGTGGCTACCAACTCGCCAAGTCTCCGGAGACGCTGACGGTCGGGGAGATACTGCGCTTCACGGAGGGCGACCTCGCCCCCGTCGCCTGCGCCGGTGAGGAGACGCCGGTTTGTACGCGCAGCGCGGACTGTGCCGTGCTCCCGGTCTGGCAGGGGCTGTACAAGGTGATAAACGAGTATCTTGACGGCATCACGCTTCAGGACATTATGGATCAGCACCGCGCTAACCCGGCGGACGACTATATGATATAAGGAGCATGGCCATGGAGCATCGACTGCGCCCCCGGCGAGGTCCTGACGCCGCACGCGCTGCGGCTTCCGCCTCAAGGGATCAATTAAGAAAACGCATATCCTGCACTTCGTCATATACATCCCCGCCTGCGCCGTGCTCGCGTGGATATGCACACTGCTATGAAGATGAAGAACTCGAAGACGCTTGATAACACCGCCGGGGTCTTATGCGCGCTCGGCGGCGAGACGCTTTTTGGTCTGAGCATCATCTTCACAAAGCGGGCAACAGAATACGCTGACGCCTTCTCCCTCTTGGGCTGGCGCTTCCTTATCGCCTTCGTCGTGATGAGTCTGTGTCTGCTCCTCGGTCTTATCAAGATCGACCTGCGCGGCAAGCCCCTCAAGCCGCTGCTGCTCGTGGCGCTGTGGAGCCCGTGTATCTATTACGTCGCCGAAACTGTCGGTGTCATGTATACGACGGCGGCGGAGAGCGCGGTCTTTTTCGCCTGTATCCCCGTCGTATCGCTTGTCGCGTCAACGCTGCTGCTGAAGGAAAAGCCGTCCAAAACGCAGGCCGCGGGTATACTCATCACCTTTGTCGGCATACTTGTGACCGTGTTCGCCGTCAGCGCGGCGTCGAGCCTGTCTGTACTGGGCTATGCTTTCCTGCTGATAGCCGTAGTGTCCTATTCGCTGTACACCGTCTTTGTCAGCAAGGCGCATGGCTACACCGGCGCGGAGGTCACGTATATGATGCTGCTTGCCGGGGCGCTGCTCTTCGTCATCCTCGCCATTGTGCGCGCCGCGCTCCGCGGGAGCGTGGCGGAGCTGATTGCGCTCCCGTTCAATGCGCCCGGCTTTCTGGCCGCGGTACTGTATCAGGGTATCGGCTGCTCCGTGCTGGCGTTTTTCCTGTCAAATGTCGCCATTTCAAAAATAGGCGTCAACCGCACGGCTTCGTTCATCGGGTTCTCGACGGTGGTTTCGATCCTTGCCGGGGCGCTTTTGCTGCATGAGAGCTTTACCGCGCTTCAAACCGTCGGCGTGGCCGTGATCCTCGCCGGGGTGTATATAGCAAACATAAAAACATGACCGTACCGCGCAGTACAAGGGGGCTATGATGGAAAAGGAAATATTGAAAGAGCCCGTTTTCGCAAAGGAGATCGTCGAGATCATAAAACGCTCTCCCTCGATAGCCGATATGCGGGAGCGGCTTCAGGACTACCATAACAACGATATCGCGCAGAGCCTCGAGCTGCTGAACAGAGCAGAACGGAATCTTCTGTACAGCGCGCTCGACGCGAAATGGCTCGCCGATATAATCTCCTATATCGACGACCCGGCTGAATACATCGAAGAGATTGGCATAGACAAGCTTGCCGAGATCATCAACGAGATGGATGCGGACGACGCCGTTGACCTCTGGGCGGACATAGACGAGAGCGTCAGGGTGAAGCTCCGCCCGATGATTGACGATGAGACCAAGACCGACATCCGCCTCATCAATTCCTATGCCGAGGACGAGATAGGCAGCCTCATCACGACAAACTACATCTGCATCGGCAAAGACCTTACGATACGACAGGCGATGCACGAGCTGGTGCAGCAGGCCGGGGAAAACGACAACATCTCGACTATATACGTAGTCGACGAGAAAGAATGCTTCTGCGGCGCGATCGATCTCAAGGACCTCATCGTGGCGCGTGAGAACGTCGAGCTTGACACGCTGATAAGCTACGCTTACCCTTACCTGCTGGATCACGAGAAAATCTCGGAGAGCATCGAGAAGATAAAGGACTATGCCGAGGACTCCCTGCCTGTCCTCAACAAGAGCAGAAAGATCATCGGTATCATCACCGCGCAGGATATTATCGAAGCCGTCGATAACGAGCTGGGCGAGGACTACGCAAAGCTCGCAGGTCTCTCCGCAGAAGAGGACCTCAACGAAACAACGAAAGAGAGCATGAAAAAGCGTCTGCCGTGGCTGATAATCCTGCTGTTTCTCGGCATCGGAGTCTCCGCCGTCGTCGGCGCATTTGAGGACGTTGTGGCCGTCCTGCCCGTGGTGATATGCTTCCAGTCCCTGATCCTCGACATGGCCGGCAACGTCGGCACGCAGTCCCTCGCAGTCACGATACGGGTACTGATGGACGAGAACCTGAATCGCAGGGACAAGCTGCACCTGATAGCGAAAGAGATAAAGGTCGGCTTCTGCAACGGCGCGCTGCTCGGGATACTGGCGCTCGTCTGCCTCGGGATATACATAGCGCTGTTCAAGGGCTATTCCCTCGGCGCCGCGTTCCTGATATCCGGCTGCGTCGGCTTCGCGCTTCTGGCCGCGATCATCATTTCAAGCCTTGTCGGAACGCTGGTCCCGATGTTCTTCCACAAGATAAAGATCGACCCGGCCGTGGCCTCCGGTCCGCTCATCACCACGGTGAACGACCTTGTCGCCGTTGTGACCTATTACGGCTTCGCTTGGCTGTTCCTGATCCAGATCTTCAAAATAGTATAAAAGCAAAACGGACTGCCTCAAATTGAGACAGTCCGTTTTGATATTCTGTTGTTCTTACTCCGAGAACATCGGGGTGGAGAGGTATCTCTCGCCGGTGTCCGGGAGCAGGGCAACGATGATCTTGCCCTTGTTCTCAGGGCGCTTTGCAAGCTGCGCCGCGGCAAAGACCGCCGCGCCCGAGGATATGCCGACAAGCAGCCCCTCACGTCTGGCGAGCGCGCGGCCGGCGGCAAAGGCGTCCTCGTTCTCGACCGGGATGATCTCGTCATATATCCCGGTGTTCAGCGTATCGGGGACGAAGCCCGCGCCGATGCCCTGTATCTTGTGCGGCCCCGGCGTGCCCTTCGAGAGCACCGGGGAGCCCGCAGGCTCGACCGCGACGACCTTGACGTTCGGATTCCTGCTCTTGAGGTACTCGCCCACGCCGGAGAGCGTGCCGCCCGTACCGACGCCCGCAACAAAGATATCGACCTTACCGTCGGTGTCCTCCCATATCTCAGGCCCCGTCGTCTTGAAGTGCGCGGCGGGATTGGCCTTGTTGGTGAACTGGCTGGGAATGAAGCTGTTCGGCGTCTCGGCGGCAAGCTCCTGTGCCTTCGCTATCGTGCCCTTCATGCCCTTTGACCCGTCGGTCAGAACTATCTCCGCGCCATAGGCCTTGAGCAGCTTGCGCCGCTCTATGCTCATCGTCTCCGGCATGGTGAGTATAACTTTATAGCCCCTTGAGGCGGCGACGGCGGCAAGCCCGATGCCGGTGTTGCCGCTCGTCGGCTCGATTATGACGGAGTCCGGCTTGAGCGCACCCTTGGCTTCGGCGTCATCGATCATCGCGAGGGCGATCCTGTCCTTGACACTCCCGGCGGGGTTAAAGTACTCAAGCTTGCCGTAAATGTCCGCGCCGAGATCATTGTCCTTTATGTAGTTCGTAATCTTCAGAAGCGGAGTGCCGCCTATCAGATCGGTGATTCTTTCATAGGTTTTCATTGTTAAAAGCTCCTTTTAAAATATACATTTATTGTTTGTGTTGAAATATGTGCCCTTATTGGTCAAAGATACCCCATCAACATCGAAACAATATAAATATATATTCCATAAAAAGCGCTCCTATCATTTGTCAATAACTTATCGGCTTTGTAGGCATTATATTAGCACTGCCTTACTCATCTGTCAAGCCCTATCGCAAAAAATCTCCGCCGCCTTGACAGCTTTGTAAAAGAGCTCTATACTGTCGCATATTAAATACATGGGTTTTGTATGATTTAGAGGTCACGCCAATGAAAAAAACACTGATCGCGATGAGCGGCGGGGTCGACTCCTCGCTCGCGGCAAAGCCCGACAGTCAGGATATCTGCTTTGTCCCGGACTGGGACTACGCCGGGGTCATCGAAAAGCACACCGGGCGCAGGCCGGTGTGCGGGAACTTTGTGGACAGCTCCGGCAATGTTTTAGGTCAGCACAAGGGCGTGATACACTACACCATCGGCCAGCGCAAGGGGCTCGGCATCTCCGCGGCCGCGCCGCTGTACGTCTGCGATATCTGCCCGAACACGAACGAGGTCGTGCTCGGCAGCAATGAAGAGCTGTTCCGCCGCGAGGCGGATGTCATAGACTTCAACTGGATAAGCGGCAGTGCGCCTGCGCATGAGCTGCGCTGCAAGGCGAAGATACGCTACCGCCACCCCGAGCAGTGGGCGACGGTGACGCCGGTCGGGAGCGACGCCGTCCGCATCGTCTTTGATGAGCCGCAGCGCGCGATAACCCCCGGTCAGGCCGCCGTGCTCTATGACGGGGACACCGTCCTCGGCGGCGGAGTGATACAGAAAAAGACAAACGGGAAAGACCTTTGACCGGTCTTTCCCGTTTGTTGTTACTCAAGTTTTATTCCTTGACGGTGCCGTCGGGGTTAAACAGCGGCAGCGGAGCGAGGCAGATGATGTCATGTCTCTTCTGCGCGTCGCCCTCGGCGAGGACTGCCATCCTGCCGGCGACGATGCCGCCTGCACGGGTGACGAGCTCCTCCATAGCGCGGAGGGATTCGCCGGTGGAAATAACGTCGTCAATGATGAGCATGCGCTTGCCCTTGATGAGCTCAGCGTCGGCGGTATCGATGACGAGCTTCTGCACGCTCATCGTGGTGATGGACTTGACGTCCACCTCGAACACACCGGACATATAGGCCTTGGGGCCTTTGCGGGCGAGGAAGTACTTATCCGCGCCGCTCTGGCGGGCCATTTCATACAGCAGAGGGATCGCCTTGGCTTCCGGTGCGATCAGATAATCGTACTCGGGAGCGCGCTTGAGCAGCTCGGCGGCGCAGTGAACGGTAAGCTCCACATCGCCGAACATGACGAATGCGCCGATGTACAGGTCGTCAGACACCTTGCACAAGGGCAGCTCGCGTTTCAAGCCGACAACGTCCATCTCGTAAGTCATTTTTTTTGATTCCTCCTGAGAGTTCTTTAAATGTGACGTGTTTATTTTACAGAAATCACGAAAAAAATCAAGAACTATATTCAAAAAAATCCGGAAAAATCAGTCATCATTGGGCAAAAATTTTACGCTGCCTAAGCCAATACCGAGTTTGAGCGCATTGTTTTTGTACATTGTACCTTTTTACGCATTTATATTTCACCGCAAATTGCAGTTGTATTTTATAGTAAAGTCTTTCCCCTCTGCGCATCTTTTCAGGCGCCGCATGAGCTGATATAATCCGATTAGAAATTTTTTCGGCAGCTGCAATCTTTTTCCGCGGAATACGACTTGGATAATGTAAGGGGGTTCATATATGACAGACACCTCGATCATAGAGCTGTATTTCAGACGCTCGGAGCGGGCAATTGACGAAAGTCAGGCGTCCTACGGCGGCTACTGCTACCGCGTTGCGGACGGCATTCTCCGCGATGCGCGCGACTCGGAAGAGAGCGTGAACGACACATGGCTTGCGGCGTGGAACGCCATCCCTCCGACGCGCCCGAACTGCCTCAAGGCCTATTTCGGTGCGCTGACACGCCGCATCTCCGTCGACCGGCTGCGCCGCCACTCCGCCGCAAAGCGCGGCGGGGGCGAGGCGCTCATCGCCCTCGAGGAGCTTGCCGAGTGCATTCCCTCGGGCTTCAGCGTGGAGCGGACGATCGAAAACAAACTGCTGATACAGGCTTTCAACGCCTTTTTAGCATCCCAGACGGAGGCAGAGCGGAACCTCTTTGTCGCGCGGTACTGGTACGGCCTGCCGGTGGAGGAGATCGCCGCGAAGCTCGGAATGAAGAAAAACACGGTGCTCTCCACGCTGCGGCGTATGCGGCTGCGGCTGCGCGACCGGCTCGAAAAGGAGGGCTTGCAGTGACAAAGGAGCAGTTCTTTGACGCTTTCGGGCAGATAGACGGCGCTTATGTCCTCGCCGCCGGGGACGCGATATATGGGAAAACCGAGACAGCGCGCGTCTCATATAAAAAGCATGTGCGCACGCTCATCATCGCGGCGGTCATTGCGGCGCTGCTGACGCTGACAGCGTATGCCGCGGGGCTATTCGGGCTCACGGGCAGGGTGATAAACGACCCCGGCGGCAGCGTGCTCTCCGGCGAGGCGGGAGAGTCAGTAGACAGGCTGCGCGCGGTACACCATCGGGACTATGTCTCCCTCGGCGGAGTGATAGGCTCGGCGGAGTATCAGGCGGCGGCTGAATGGCTGTCGTTCAAAGGTGGCTACGCCGACAAGAAAACTGCGGAGCAGACAGAGCAGGGGCAGCCCTACTACGAATGGCGTGACCTTGAGCGGAGCTATGCAGCGGATAACGAAACAAAAGAGATCTGCCGCCTGTATCAGGTCTGGGATGAAACAATGTGGGCAAAACTGCAGGAGATTGCCGCACGGTACGGACTGGCGCTGCACACGGAGCGCCGGGCAATAGCGAACGCCGGGGATCAGAGCCGTGAGCACGGCGCGTATGAGGACGGATCGTTTCACATTTCGGCAGCAGCTATTATCGGTCAGGAGCGGTATCTGTACGAAGTGTACTTGGAAAAGAGCGGCTGCCTGCCCTGCGACGATATGACGGCGGGCGGAGCCTGTGAATACGAGGAGTGGGAATACACTGCCGGCCGCGGCGATAAGGTCAGCATCGCCGTGCGCGATATGAGCACGAACGAGGCATGGGCACAGTATGAGCTGCTGGTGCTTTATTCCGGTGACGGCGCTGTGATGACGGTCAGGGCGAGCTATGGCTGTCAGCGCGTGAATGGCGATGAAAAGCTCTTTGCGGAGCGCTTGGCGGACAGCATAGATTTTTCCGCTGTTGCCGGGGCAGATGCACCGGAGGACGCTGTTTTGATTCTGAAAGGTGGTTGAGATGAAAAAATATATTTCACTGTTTCTCTGCTGCGCGGCGCTATGGCTGTACGCCTGCGGCAGTCCGGAACAGGCACCGGAAATACCCGCCGCAGGCAGTGACATTGAGGCCGTGCGAGCCGTAAATGTTGAGTTCACCACCGATGACGGCCTGATCAAAATCAGCATCCATGACGATAACGCGGACGCCATTCCCGCAGCGATGCCGGTCCTTCGGGTGCGCCCGAAGATCATCACGTCGGATATGGCGCGGCAGATGGCAAAGGGGCTTTTCGGTGAGGCGGAGCTGTACGAGTATTCCGAGGAGCTGAGCAAAGCCGAGATCGCGGATATGATCGCCGCATATGAATACGCCGTCACCGACGAGAGCATAAAGGCCGACCACGGGGCGGACGCGCCGCAGAGCTGGATAGAGAGCGTGCGCGATGCGCGGCTCGCGATATTGGAATATTACCGCAACGCCTATGCCAATGCACGGGAGGAGGTCACGCCGAGAGCCTGCGAATGGAAGTTCTATCCAATGGAGCACTACGCCGTGCACGGCTTTGACTACGCCGGGAGCGACCCATACTATACCGATGCTTTCCCCGCGGGCATGTCCGTCGACCTGCGCGCGGTGACGGAGCCCGGCGGCGTGCCGTACGAGTTCTGGCTCAACAACAATGAGCGGGAGGACTTCCGCAATCACAGTCTCTCGGTCTTTGCGCTCGTGCCTAATTTTGGGGGCACAGCCGAGGAGCGGCAAGTGCAGACACGGGAATGGTATATGAGCATGGGGCTATACTTCGACACTGCGGCTGATGAAGATGCGCTTGACGCGGCCTGCGCAAAGGCGGTTGCGCTGGCGAATGAGATGGGGCTCGGCGAATGGCGCTTCAACGCAGCGGCGGCAGACAGGACAGAGATCACCGGCGAGGGTTGGCAGATAGACGTGACGGGCAGGCCGGTCTATGAGGGCTATCCGGTCAATTGGCAGAGCGCCGCGGGGCAGGACTGCTGTCCCGAGAGCCTGACTATACGCATGACGAACAGCGGAGCGCTCATCGATCTGCAGTACACTTCGCCGATGGAGATCGTCGAGGTGACAGAACAGACTGCGGCACTGAAAACCAGGGAGGACATGGAGCCGCTCGCGATACAGGCGATGCGGGAGCTGAGCTGTGAGACGCTGATACCGGGTTATGCTTCCGAGAGAGAGTATTGGGATGCTATCGGCGCGGTCATCACCGAGGTGCGGCTCGACATTGACAGCGTCTGCGTGGGCTATATACGTGTGCCGTGCGGCGGTGGGGACTTTCTGCTTGTGCCGTCGCTCTCTTTCCCCGGCAGGCTGAGCGTGACGGGCAGCATCCCCGGCGTGCATGAAAGTCCGATGGAGCTGCTCGACCGGGACGGGGACGGCTATAACGTTTCTCTTGACTTTGACCTGCTGGACGGCGGGAGGATAGGATAAAGAGTCTTTTTGGTGTTCCACTCCGTATCATCACATTGACGGAAGTATTTGACAACGCATACCCGAGGGGATATACTGATTACATTATGCCGACGTATTGAAGCAGATACGCGGCACTATTGTAAGCAGGGGTGTTTTCTTGACTTTTTCAAGCCTCACTTTTACCACGCTTTTCTTCCCCGCGGTGCTGATACTCTACTTTATCTGTACCGATCTGCGGTGGAGAAACGGCGTTCTTCTTGTCGCGTCGCTTATCTTTTACAGCTGGGGCGAGCCTATATGGGTGCTCGCGATGATCGGCTCGACCGCGATAAACTACGTCGCCGCCATGCTCATCGACAGAGCCTCGTCCCCGGGGCTGAGGAAGACGGCGCTCGTCGTCGGCGCGGCGGCCTCGCTCGCGGTGCTGTTTTATTTTAAGTACGCCGCTTTTCTCGTCAATTCCGTCACTTCCCTCTTCGGCGTCTCATTCAGCATACCGGTGCTGGAGCTGCCGATAGGCATCTCCTTTTATACCTTTCAGGTGCTGACCTATACGGTGGATGTGTACCGGGACAAGAGCCCCGTGCAGCGCGACCCGTTCAAGCTGATGCTCTATGTAAGCTGCTTTCCGCAGCTTATCGCCGGGCCTATCGTGCAGTATTCCGACGTGGCGGTGATGCTCGACGAGCGCGAGAGCACGCTCGAGGGCTTCACCGAGGGCATGAAGCGCTTCGCCGTCGGCCTTTCAAAGAAAGTGCTGCTGGCAAACGTCTGCGGGCTCATCATCGAGGAGCTGCCCTCGGCCGCAGGAGCGAGTGGGATGTCCGTGCTCGGCGCGTGGTATATCTCCGTGCTCTATTCTCTCCAGCTCTATTTTGATTTCTCCGGCTACTCCGACATGGCGATCGGCATGGGCAGGATCTTTGGCTTTACCTATAAGGAAAACTTCAACTATCCGTACATATCGAAAAGCGCCTCCGAATTCTGGCGCAGGTGGCATATCTCGCTCGGCAGCTTTTTCCGCGACTATGTGTATATCCCGCTCGGCGGCAACCGGCGCGGCAGGGCGCGCACCGCGCTGAACCTCGCGATAGTCTGGGCGCTTACCGGGCTATGGCACGGGGCAAGCTGGAACTTCGTCATATGGGGGCTGTATTACGGGGTGCTCATCATCCTCGAAAAGCTCGTGCTCGCGGACTTCCGTGAGAAGCTCCCCGGCGCGGTGCAGCACCTCACGGCGCTGTTCCTCATCGTCGTCGGCTGGACTGTCTTCTACTATACGGACATGGGCTGCCTCGGAAAGCACCTCGGCGCGATGTTCGGCATAGGCGCCGCGGGGCTGAGCGACCCGGTCACGATGGCCGTCATACGCAAGTACACGGTGCTCCCGCTCATCGCCGCCATCGCGAGCCTGCCGATCCTGCCGCGGCTCAAGGCATGGCTTGGAAAGCATGCAAAGCTTGAGGGCGCGGCGGATATCGTCTCCCTCGTGTGCCTGACGGTGCTCATGCTGCTGTCGATGATATTCATCGTCGGGCAAAGCTACAATCCGTTCATTTACTTCCGTTTCTGAGAGCAGAGGGAATATGCGATGAAAAAAAGACTTGATTTCGTGGTTATATATTTCTGGCTTTTCCTGCTGCTGTGCGCGGGGCTCGGGACGCTGATATTCGCCGATCGGGAAGAGCGCGTCTCCGAGAGTGAAAAGCGCATGCTGGCGGCTTTCCCCGACACCTCCGCCGAGAGCATTTTCTCCGGCGAGTTCTCCTCGGGCTTTGAAAGCTTCCTGAGCGACGGGATATTTCTGCGCGACTCCGTCGCCGGGGCGAGCAAGGCCGCGCTCGGGCTTTTCAGCGCCGCAAGCTATGAGGACACAATGCTCCTCAGCAGCATCTCCATGGCCGACGAAATAAGCGGCGGCACGGCGGCGCAGGATACCGCCGCCCCGGCTGAGGGATCCCCCGCGCAGAAGAGCGGAGGCCAAAGCGCCGCGCAGGCTCCGGGCAGTGACGCATCCGGGGACTACGGCCTGTATATGCTGTGTCCGGACGGGAGCGAGGAGCTGCTTGCCGACGTCAGCGAGCTGCGCGTGGGCATGGTCGCGGACGTGCTCAATGAGTACAAAGGCGTTCTCCCGGAGGACGGGCAGGTGTTCTATTCCTGCATACCCGTGACGAGCTACAGGGACGTTGCGGTAAAAAGCGGTAAATACACCGGCTGGCACGAGAACTTTGAGGATGCGTTCAACAGCCTGCTCCTGCCGGGGGTACACATGGTCAGCGCGCCGAACGTGCTGAACGATCACCTGATGGACGAGCCGCTCTTCTTTCAGGCCGACCACCACTGGACGCCGCTTGCCGCCTACTATCTTATCGAACGGATGATGCAGACGCAGGGCGTACCTGTCGTGCCGTATGACGAGTACGACTATTTGGTGAGCGGCTTCTATAACATCCAGGGACTCGGCGACCCGATGGATCTGATGTACCCGCTGCTGCCTGCGCACGGGAACGTCATGCGCAGCGGAACAGAGGGCGAGGACGCGCCGATCATTGTCTATAACAATGAAAGCTACACGGCTTACCTCGCCGGCGGGAACCACGTGTGGACAAAATACACCACAGGCTTCGATACCGGCAGAAAGGCGCTCGTCATCGGCGACTCTTTCACCACGGCCTTCATACCGTATCTGATGCCGTATTATGACGAGGTGCACCGCGCGGACCCGAGATATTACAACAGCGCTCTCAACGGCGGCACCGTTTCGGAGCTGATCGCCCAATACGGGATAGACGACGTTTACATCATTCTCTCCTACGACAACGGGATCGATTCCGATATGTCCTCAAAAACCTTGGAGGACCTTCTTTATGGCTGATAAGAAACGAAAAAGCGAACCGGAATTTATCCGCGGCACGGTGCTCGCGTCGATACTCCTGCTGCTGATCTTCATTGCGGCGGGTGTGGTATTCTCCCGCAATCCGGACGCAGTGAGGGGCGCGGCGGTGCGGACGCTCTCTTCCCTCGGGAACTTCTCCGCCGCGGCGGAGCTTGCCAGGGACATGGACGGCGATGAAGCGCAGGCGCAGAGCCTGTACCATGTCGCCGAAAAGATGCTCTCCGGCGGCAGCTTTGAAGAGGCTGCGGAGCTGTTCAAGTCCCTCGGCGAATATTCTGACAGCGCCGCAAAGTACCTCGAAGCGGAATACGCATACGCCGACGCTCTCTACAATGACGGGCACTATGAGCGGGCCATGGAGGTCTTTTCCGCCGTGTCCGCCTACGGTGACGCCGCCGAAAGGCAGAAAGCCTGCGTATACGCGATGGCGGCGGAAGCATACGAAGGCGGCGAGTACCTGCGCGCAAGCACTTTGTTTGCCGGGCTCTCAAGCTACGAGGACGCGCAGGAGCGCGCCTTTGACGCGGCGCTCAGGATAACGGGCGACGCTGACGCCGCCGCGGTCATCGTCAGCAGCGGCGGGCTCTCCGCCGAAGCGGCGGAAAAGGCGGCGGATATTGCGATGCTGCGCAGCTCCCTGCCGCTCGGGCGGCTTGCCGTGGGCAGCTATCACACGGTGTATATCCGCGATGACGGCACTGCCGCCGCCTGCGGAGATAACTCCGACGGGCGCTGCGACGTGTCCGGCTGGACAGAGCTTGTGCAGGTATGCGCCGGTGCGAAGCACACCGCCGCGCTGCGCGCGGACGGAACCGTCGTCGCCGCGGGTGACGACAGCTATGGTCAGTGTGACGTCGGCGATTGGCGGAACGCCATCGCCATCGCCGCCGGGGAATATGACACCGTGGCGCTGCTTGCGGACGGCAGCATCGTCTCCTGCGGCTACCACAGCTATGATTCGCTCAAGGGTGCGGATCAGTATACGCGCATCTTTGCCGGAGCTTACGGCGCGGCAGCCGTGAACTCCCTCGGGCAGCTCGTGTCCTCGAATAAGTCGATAACAGCGGAGAACGCGCAGCTCCTGCTTGAGCTGCCCATCGGCACGGGCTGCCATGCATTGCTCTATGCCGACGGCAGACTTGTCTCCGGCGTATTGGGAGATGAGGTCTGGGAGGATATCGTGCAGGCGGATATCTCTCCGCGGGCACTGCTCGCTGTGGACGGGGACGGGAACATCCGCTCCCGCTTCTTCCGCGAGAGCGACAGCGTTGAGTTTCCCGTGAGCGGCAGAGCCGTGCTATGCGGAGCGGGCACGGAGCACTATGTGTTCGTGCTTGAGGACGGGAGCCTTGCGGCCTTCGGTGACAACAGCTACGGCCAATGCGATGTGCAGAAGCTCGCGGCGAAAGCTGCCAAAGATTAAAAAACTCCGGCGGACAGAACAGCTCTGTCCGCCGGAGTTCTAATAATATTCAGTTCAGCGCAGACCCTTGAAGAAGCTGCGCAGGAGCTCCGCGCTCTCATCGCCGAGGACACCGGCATAGACCTTCGGATGATGCCCGTAGTTTTCAAAGAACAGGTCGATGACGCTGCCGCAGGAGCCGGTGACGGCGTCGCGCGCGCCGAAGACGAGGCAGGGGATGCGGGAGTTGATTATCGCGCCGGTACACATCGGGCAGGGCTCGAGCGTCACATACATCGTGCATCCCTCGAGCCGCCAGCTGCCGAGCGCGGCCCCGGCCTCGCGGATGGCCTCGACCTCGGCGTGGGCGGTCGCATCGCCCAGCTCCTCGCGGCGGTTGCGTCCGCGGCCGATGACGCGGCCGGCAGCGTCCGCGATCACGCAGCCGACAGGCACCTCGCCGTGCTCCGCCGCCTCGCGCGCAAGCTCAAGGGCGAGGGACATATATTCTTCATTCGTCATGGCGAAGCCTCCGGAATAAAAACGGCGCACCGCACAGCGGTGCGCCTTAGCGTGATTTTTCAGCGCTTCCCCGTAACTCCGAGCAAAGCCCAGCCGCAGGCAGGTTTGCGAGGAAGAGGATGAAGGAACGAATATAGTGCAGTTTTCCTCGCAAGAGGGAAACGGAACGGTATTCGTTTCTTCAGACGAGAGCCGCAGTTATAATGCTCATCAGGTAGACCTCTTCGGCGTTGCAGCCGCGGCTGAGGTCGTTGATGGGAGCGTTCAGCCCCTGGAGGATCGGGCCGTAGGCCGCGAAGCCGCCGAGACGCTGGGCGATCTTATAGCCGATGTTGCCGGACTGGATCTCCGGGAAGATAAAGGTGTTGGCATAGCCCGCGACCTTGCTGCCGGGGAACTTGAGCTGGCCGACCGTGGGAGAGACGGCGGCGTCGAACTGCATCTCGCCGTCAACTGCAAGCTCGGGAGCCTTTTCCTTGACTATCGCGGTGGCATTGCGCACGAGGTCGACGGAAGCGCCCTTGCCGGAGCCCTTGGTGGAGTAGGACAGCATGGCGACCTTCGGGTCCATGCCGAAGACCTTTGCGGTCTTTGCAGTCTCGATGGCGACCTCGGCGAGCTGATCGGCAGCGGAGAGAACAACGTTGCCCTCCTTGTCGAGCTTGTCCTCATAGGAGATGTTTATGGCACAGTCGCCCATGCAGAGCATCTCATCGCCGCGGGTCAGGATGAAGCAGGAGCTGACAAGGTTCGCGCCCTTCTTGGTCTTGACGAGCTGGAGTGCGGGACGGACGGTATCGGCGGTGGAGTAGGTTGCTCCGCCGAGCAGAGCATCGGCCTTGCCCATCTTGACGAGCATGGTGCCGAAGTAGTTGCCCTTGGAGAGCGCGGCGCGCGCGTCCTCTGCGGTGACCTTGCCGCGGCGCAGCTCGACCATCTTCTCGACCATTGCGTCCATTTCGGGATAGGTCAGAGGATCGATTATCTCAAGACCCTCGATATCGAAGCCGCCCTTTGCAGCCGCTGCCTTGACCTCATCGACGTTGCCGACGAGAATAGGAGTCAGGAAGCCGTCCTTCTTGAGCCTTGCTGCGGACTCGAGAATGCGCGCATCGCTGCCCTCGGTATAGACGATCTTGCGGGGATTGGCTTTAAGTATCTCTATCAGATTTTCAAACATGGTTAATTCCTCCGGAATGTTTATTTTTGCACACGAACACTGTACCACTACTCGCCGCCGTTTTCAAGATTTTTGCCGCAATTTCTATTTACAAAGGTATTTTTTATCTGTATAATATACTGACTGTTATCAATTTTTAAGGTGAAACAATGCAGAGAAGCTTTCCTGAGACGCTCTCGGCGCTGCGCCGGGACAAGAACATAAGCCAGCGCAAGGCGGCGGCCGACCTGAACATCAGTCAGGCGCTGCTGAGCCATTACGAAAACGGCGCGCGCGAGCCGGGGCTCGGCTTCGTGTGCCGCGCATGCGACTATTACGGGGTCAGCGCCGACTATCTGCTGTGCAGGACGGACAGGCCGAACATCGCTTTCAGCACCGCTCAGGCGGCGCGGGCCTTTCTTGACCAGATGCAGAGCGTGATAGACCGCGCGAACCAGACCCTTGCAGAATTTTCCGAGGAGGAACAGCCTGAATGATAAAGCAGGAAAATATACGCAACTTTTCCATAATCGCACACATTGACCACGGCAAGTCCACGCTGTCTGACCGCCTCATCGAAAAATGCGGCGCGGTGGAGCAGCGCGAGATGGAGGATCAGATCCTTGACAACATGGACCTTGAGCGCGAGCGCGGCATAACCATCAAGGCGCGCGCCGTCGGCCTCAACTACAAGGCCGCCGACGGGGAGAACTACACCCTCAACCTCATCGACACTCCGGGTCATGTCGACTTCAACTACGAGGTCAGCCGCTCGCTCGCCGCATGCGAGGGCGCGGTGCTCGTCGTGGACGCGTCGCAGGGCGTTGAAGCGCAGACTCTCTCGAACACCTACCTCGCACTCGACAACAACCTTGAAATACTCCCGGTCATCAACAAGATAGACCTGCCCGCCGCCGACCCGCACAGGGTCAAGGAGGAGATAGAGGAGATCATCGGCATCCCCGCGATGGACGCGCCGGAGATAAGTGCAAAGGCGAACATCAACATTGACGCCGTGCTTGAGGACGTTGTGAACGGCGTCCCCGCGCCAAAGGGCGACCCCAACGCTCCCCTCAAGGCGCTGATATTCGACAGCCAGTATGATAACTACCGCGGCGTCATCGTCTTTATCCGCGTGTTCGACGGGACGGTACACAAGGATTCAGAGATACTCCTGATGTCCACCGGCGCGAAGTACAAGGTGCTCGAAGTCGGCCACCTGCGCCCGATAGGGCTCGACCCCTGCGCGGAGCTTGCAGCGGGCGACGTCGGCTATTTCACGGCGAGCATAAAGAACGTCTCCGACACGCACGTGGGCGACACCGTCACCGACGCCGGGAAACCGACCGCCGAGGCGCTGCCCGGCTACCGCCCCGCAAGGCCGATGGTCTTCTGCGGCATATACACTGAGGACGGCTCCAAGTACCCCGACCTGCGCGACGCGCTCGAAAAGCTCAAGCTCAACGACGCTTCCCTCTCCTATGAACCGGAAAGCTCCGTCGCCCTCGGCTTCGGCTTCCGCTGCGGCTTCCTCGGGATGCTGCACATGGAGATAATCCAGGAGAGGTTAGAGCGCGAGTTCGACCTTGACCTTGTGACGACTCTGCCTTCCGTTATATATAAGGTCGTAAAGACCGACGGCAGCACCGTCATGGTCGACAATCCCCACAACTACCCCGACGTGCCGTCGATCGCCGAGGCATACGAGCCGTATGTCAAGGTGTCGATCATCACGCCGAATGAGTTCGTCGGCAACATCATGCCGCTGTGTCAGGACAGGCGCGGCGAGTATAAGAACATGCAGTACCTCGACACCCGCCTTGTCGAGCTGCATTACGAAATGCCGCTCAACGAGATAATATACGACTTTTTTGACACGCTCAAGGCGCGCACCAAGGGCTATGCCTCGCTCGACTATGAGCTGAGCGAATATAAGCCGAGCGACCTTGTCAAGGTCGACATGCTCTTAAACGGCGATCAGGTCGACGCGCTCAGCTTCATCGCCCACCGGGAGAAGGCCTATGGCCGCGCCCGCAAGCTCTGCGAAAAGCTCAAGGACAACATCCCGCGCCAGCTCTTCGAGGTGCCGATACAGGCGGCCATCGGCGGCAAGATCATCGCGCGAGAGACGGTCAAGGCCATGCGCAAGGACGTGCTTGCCAAGTGCTACGGCGGCGACATCACGAGAAAGAAGAAGCTGCTCGAAAAGCAGAAAGAGGGCAAGAAGAAGATGCGCCAGCTCGGCACGGTGCAGATACCGACCGAGGCTTTCCTCGCGGTGCTGAAGCTCGACGAGTAAGTAAAGATATAAAAATAAGACTGTGTACATTGCTTTCAAGCGATCGTACACAGTCTTTTTATAATAGCCGCCGCGCAGCCTACAAGCACATCCGGTGCGCGGGCGGGTTATTATCCCATTCTGTCCGTCCCGAAGAAGAACAGCGCGACTGTCCCCGGGCCGACGTGGGAGCCGGTCACCGGCTCATAGCATACGCTCAGGCACTTGCCGGTAAGCCCCTTGTCGCGCAGGCGCTGCACGAGGTATGCCTTGCCCTCCTCGTTGTCGGCATGGGCGATGCCGATAGTCTCGGTCTTGCTCAGGGCAAGCTCCGCATAGCGCTCGGCAAGCGCGTCGAGCGTGCGCTTCATACCGCGCACCTTGGCCTTTACGACTATCTTGCCCTCATAGTCCCCGATGAGGATCGGGTGTATGCTCAGTACGTTTCCGATTATCGCTGCCGCGCCGCTGACCCTGCCGGTCTTTTTCAGATACTTGAGGTCGTCCACGGTGAAGCTCTGGCACATACTCGGCACCTGCGCGCGGATGTCCTCTTCTATCGTGTCGAGCGCAGCGCCGTCGCGCAGCTGCTCCGCCGCCTTGATGACGAACAGCCCCTCGCCGAGGGACGCGGCGAGCGTGTCGATGACGACGATCTTTCTGTCCGGGTACTCCTCGTCAAGCTCCTGCTTTGCCATGAGCGCGGCGTTTGCCGTGCCGCTTATGCCGCCGGACATACCGATATACAGCACATCCTTGCCCGCGTCGAGCGCGGCCTTGAAGCGCTCGATGAACATCCCTGCGTTCACCATCGAGGTCTTTACCTCGCTGCCGGCACGCATCGCGGCATAGAAGGCCTTGCCGTCAAATTCTCTCTCGGGTATGTATTCGACTCCGTCTATCGTGTATGAAAAGGGGACTACCTCAATGCCGTACTCGTCGATTATCTCAACGGGGAGGTTAGCGGAGGTGTCTGTAAAAAGCTGCGTCATTTCGGGTTCTCCTTAAAAGTTATGGGTACTGCACACTGTCATTAGCATAACGCAGTTCATACCGAAACCGCAAGCTATTGTCTCTATTCCGCGCTCTACGAAACATAGAATAAGAGTAGAACCCCTTGATTTCAGGGCTCTACTCCGAGTATAGCCGTATCTTCTTCACTTGCCTGCCGCGGCTTTCAGCCTCTCCAGCCATGCATACGGTACGTCGAGCTCTCCCTTGCCGACGCCGAGGCTTATCGTGGGCTTGTTTGCACCGTGGAAGTCGCTGCCGCCGGTCTTGAGCAGGCCGTACTCCTCCGCAAGCCCTTCGAGACAGGCCGTCTGCTGCGCGTCGTAGCCGGAATAGCGGCACTCCATCCCGCGCAGGCCGTGCGCCATGCAGTGCTCTATAAGCTCGCGCAGCTCCGCGTCGTTCTTCTTGTACTGGAACGGGTGTGCCAGCACCGCGACTCCGCCCGAGCGGCATATCGTCTCCACCGCCATTTCTATCGGGATGATCGTGCGCGGCAGATAGTACTTCTGTCCCTTCTCAACATAGCGCTGGAACGCATCGTTCACGCTCTCGGCAAGCCCAAGCTCATAGAGCATCCGCGCAAAGTGCGGCCGACCTATGGATTCGCCGAAGCGCGCCCTCATCTCGTCATAGTCAAAGGGCAGGCCGTCCGCAGCCATGAGCTCCGCCATCTTGCGGTTCCTGTCGTTGCGGTCGTTTATCACCCAGTCCAGCACCGGGCGCAGCTCGGGCGACTGCGGGTCTATGAAATAGCCCAGGATGTGTACGGCCACTCCGTACTTTGTGCTTATCTCTATCCCCGGCACGACCTCTATCCCGAACTTTTCCCCCGCCTCGGCGGCTTCAAAATATCCGGACTCCGTATCATGATCCGTTATCGCGATGGCTTTTAAGCCGATTTTCTGCGCAAGCGCAGCTACCTCCGCCGGGGTGCATGTCCCGTCGGACGCCGTGGTGTGTACGTGCAGGTCTATCTCTCTCATGCGCGCACCTTCTCCATGAGGCGGTTCGCCTTCTCGTATATCTCTTCGGGCGCTTCGCCGATGAAGAACTCGCCGTTTTCGTAGAGAATGCGCCCGTTCACCATCGTCAGGCGCACGTTCTCTTTGGAACCGGAGTAGACGATATTCCGCGCGATGTTATTGAGCGGCTGCATGTTCGGCCTGTGCAGGTCTATGACGACGAGGTCCGCAAGCTTCCCCGGCGCGATATCGTCCGCGTCATGAAGTCCCATCGCGCCCGCCCCGCCGGCGCAGGCCATTTCAAGCACGCGGTCGGCGCTCCCGGCTGCGGCGTCCTTATTCGCGATTTTTTGCAGTACGCTCGCAAGGTACATTTCGCGGAACATGTCCAGCGCATTGTTGCTCGCCGCGCCATCCGTGCCTATGGCCATCGGTATCCCCGCCGCGGCGAGCCTGTCCAGCGGCGCGATTCCGGAGGCGAGCTTCGCGTTCGAGCCGGGGTTCGTCACCGCCCAGAGCTTCTTGCGCGCGAAAAGCTCAATGTCCTCGTCGCTCATCCACACGCAGTGAAAGCCGCCGCCGCCGTATGCGAACATGCCTATGCTGTCCAGAAGCTGCGGCGGGGTCATGCCCCAGCGCTCTACGCAGCCCTTGACCTCGCTCTCCGTCTCGCAAAGGTGCATGAAGCAGGGCTCCTTGTACTTTTCCGCAAGAGAGGCCATGTACTTCATGCGCTCCATGCCGGTGGTGTACTCGGCGTGGATGCCGAGCCGGTAGGAAACAAGCTCGTCATAATCGTTAAAGCGCAGGTACTCGCGCTCGATGTTCTTCTCGTCGGCGTCAAAGTTATTGAGCGCCGAGCATATCACCGTGCGGTAGCCGCAGTCGACATTCGCCTTGGCGTAGGCTTCATTGCGCATGTACATGTCAAAGCTCGATGTGATCCCGGAGGAGAGATATTCCATTATCCCGAGCTTTGTAAAGGTGTATATCATCTCGTCATCGAGCTTTGCCTCGTTCGGGAACACCTGCTGATAAAGCCAGTCACTAAGCGGCATGTCGTCTGCAAACGAGCGCAGGAAGGTCATCGCCGTGTGGGTGTGCGCATCCTTGAAGCCCGGCATCAGCAGGTCGCCGCGCAGATCGATCTCACGCTCAAAGCGCGGCGCGTCCTTGCGTTCCGCCCCGACGTAGGCGATGCGCCCGCCGTCCGTCCATACCTCGTCCCGGCTTATTTTTATCCCGCCGGTAAAGCTCAGCACCCGGCCGTTATAGAATCTTATCATCTGTTTTTTGCCTCCAGCCGCGCGCACATCGCGTCATGCGCGGCCTTTTCAAAAGTATCGTCAAGCGGCTGAAGCTCCGCCGCGCCGTATTTCCTCTCAAGTGCCGTTTTCAGCAGCAGGTCGCAGAACTCCGGGTTCTTCGGGAGCATCGGCCCATGGCTGTAAGTGCCGAAAACGTTCTTGAAATGCGCACCCTCGGTGCCGTCCTCGCCGTTGTTGCCGAAGCCGGAAATTATCTTACCCAGCGGCTCGATACCTGAGCCGAGCCATGTCTTTCCGCTGTGGTTCTCGAAGCCGACAACGACGCTGCCGCCGGCGTTTTCGGTGCATTTGAACTCATAGTTGCCGATCATGCGCTTCTTGCTGCCGACCGTGTACAGCTCCAGCGCACCGATAAAATCACAGCGCTTGCCGTCATAGGTCTCGTAATATTCGCCGAGCATCTGGTACCCGCCGCAGATCGTGAGGAAGGTGACACCGTCGTCAATGGCGGCCTTTATCTCCTTGCCGCATCCCCGGTGCAGATCCTCAAGCAGCACCTGCTGCTCAAAATCCTGCCCGCCGCCGATGAAAACAAGGTCGATCCCGGCAAGGCTCTGAGTTGAACCTATGGGCATTTTCGTGACCGCCGCGTCTATTCCGCGCCATTGCAAACGGCGCTTCATGCAGATTATATTTCCCCCGTCGCCGTAAAGGTTCAGAACGTCAGGATACAAATGACAGATCTTCAGTTCCATGCTTCCGCCTCCTCAGACCCAGAATTCGTCACCGCCGCAGCGGCGGATGACAGCCTCGCGCAGCTCGAGCATCGCGGTATAGGTCGGCATGATGAACACCGGCTTATCCTGCTGGGATATCCACTGCACAAGGCGCTCGTAATCGCGCTCGGTCGAGATGTGGTCACCGGCCACACCGGCGTATTTGATGCGTACGGCCATGTCCTCCGCGCGGTCCCCGGAGACGATGACGCGATCTATATAGCCCGACATCGCGGCAAGCCCCTCAAAGTCCGCGTCCCATATCCATGAGACATCCGTGCCGTCAGCTCCGCGGTCGTTGAGGCAGACGATGAGGATAAATTTTTCCTTGATATTCTCCAGAAACTCGATAACCTGGTTGCAGCCCGCGGGGTTTTTGACAAGCATCATCTTCGTCCCGGCCTTGCCAAGGTCGAACTGCTCCATGCGCCCGAAGCCGCATTTGAAGTCCGCGATTGCGGATATCGCCGCCTCGGTGCCGAGTCCCATCTCCGTCACGGCGGCGACAGCGCCGATGGCGTTATAAATATTATACATGGCCGGGAGGTTCACTTCGGCCAAGTATTGGCTCCCGTTTACCATCAAGACCACGCTGCTGCCGTTCGCGCGCTGCTCGACGACGTTCGTGACGGCATATTCGGCCTTCGGACGGTGGTAGCCGCAATGGGTGCAGCGGAAATTGCCGAGGTGGCCGTAGCTTATAAAATCATATTCGTATTCACTCTTGCAGTAGATGCAGTGCGACGCATCGGAAAGCTCCGTCTTGGGTCTGGAGGGCGCAGCACCCTTATCGATGCCGAAGAACACGGCGCGGTTCGGAAGGTCGTTTGCCAAGGACGCGGTGAGGGAGCAGTCGGCATTTAAACAAAGCGTCGCTCCCGGAGCGCCTTTTATACCCTCGCGGATATTTTCAAGGGTATGCGTCACTTCACCGTAACGGTCGAGCTGATCGCGGAAAAGATTGGTGACGACGATGACCTGCGGCTTGAGCTGAGAGAAGACCTTGCGCGCCGCGGCCTCGTCGCACTCAATGACGGCGTATTCCTTACGGCACTTGCCGGACAGGGAGCTGTTGATGACAAACTCGGTGGTTATGCCGGAAATGAGGTTAGCCCCCGAACGGTTGGCAAAATAACTTTTGCCCTGCTCGAGAAAGGCCTGCTCGATCATGCGGGAGCTGGTGGTCTTACCGTTTGTGCCGGTGACGGCGACGGTCCTGACGTCCTTCGCCAGAAGGCTCAGCAGCTCCGGATATATTTTGAGCGCAATGCGGCCGGGCATCGCCGTGCCGCCGCGGTGCAGGATACGCGAGACAAGACGCAGCGCCTTGCACACCAGCATTGCCAATACTGCTCTGAAATTCATAGGCGGACTCCTTGCTGTAAAAGATAACTTATATAGTATATCACAATTATATTCAGCCGGGCAAGATTTTTGCCCGGCTGAATGGTGGTTTATTGATATTCAGTTATAATGGATGACCGTCCAGCGCGAATATTACTGGTTCTTGCCCCGGGCATCTATGCGTATCATATGGTCAAACTTCCCGTCACGGAGACCATACATTTCGTCCACAAGGTTTGGCACAACACAGGCGTGATTCGGAATAATCGCAATTTTCTCACCGATCTCGAAGTTGATAGGCTCATCGCTCTTCAGGAAACCGTGTTCTTCATTCAGCTTGTATATTATGATTTCAGGATGGCCTATTATATAACCATAGCCCGTTCCAAAGCATGCAAGATCACTGGTGAGAGCCTTCACTCCGGCATCTATTATGGCGTGGCAGCTATCCGGTCTTGCCACGACCGTTGATACCACACGCAGGGCGCAGTCCTCGGGAGTTACCATGTCCGAATAAAGCTGCGCGCCATCATTGAAGATGTAGTTGCCGGCACGGGTTTCTGTCACACCGTTCAGATGCTCCGGGTGCTTTGCAGAAAAAGACGAGCCGGTACTGATCACAGACATTTCAAAGCCGTTCGCTTCCAGCAGTTTCGCGGTTCCTACTGCATCGTCACGCTCCTCTTCGGTCATGCGTATGACGCCATCAACGGTCCGCTGCCCGTATATGTCACCGCCATAATACATCACACCGATTATATGTATTCCCGGAAGGTCTCTTATTTTGCGGGCGAAGTCAAGCGCAGGTTGACCAGGTTCCAGCCCGCCGCGGCGGCAGCCGCCGTCTACCTCGATCAGAACGGGTACCGGATTACCGGTGCGGACTCCAAGTTTAGAGAGTTCTTCAGCACCTTTGACACTGTTTACAATAGTTTTTATATCCGCAATTTTACGCAGCTGCCTGAGATGTTCGAGCTTATCCTCTCCGATCAGCGGATATGCGACAAGAATATCTGTTATGCCGCCTTTTGCCATAACCTCGGCTTCACCAAGCTTCGCGCAGGTAACGCCCTTTGCACCCAACTCGAGCTGAAGCTTTGCTAACTCTATGCTTTTATGCGGCTTTATATGCGGACGGTGCGCAATGCCGTATGCGCCATTTGCCGCGACCATGCGTTTAATATTGCGCTCCACTGTGTTCAGCTCCGCAACTACGGCAGGAGTAGGAAATTCATCATACATATAATCGACCTCCTTGATTTAGGGTATCAGAAAACTGAATCACGTCAGCTCAATAAGAGCTTCTATTTCTATCGCGATGTTTCCGGGGAGAGCATTGACCGCAATCGCAGATCTTGCGGCGCACCCGCCCTCTTCACCCCAAATGCTGGCAAGCAGCTCGGACGCAGGATTGACGACCTGCGGTTGCTGGTAAAAATCCGACGCACTCGATACAAAAGCAAGCAGCTTGACAAATTTCTTCACCCGGTTAAGATCACCAAGGTCTCTGTCAAGCACAGCCAGCACATTCAGGATAGCGTTGCGTGCAGCTGCTTGACCCTGCTCAAGTGTGAGTTCCTGGCCAAGCTTGCCGATATACGTATTCTTGCTGCCGTTCTGCGGCCCGCAGCCGGAGATATAAGCCAGATTACCCGCAAATTCTTTTACCGGAGCATACACACCGCCCCTTCCCGGAGCCTCAGGCAAAACTATGCCAAGTTCGTTCATTCTTTCATATACATCCATGTAGTCGTACCTTCCTTTCAATCATGGCAAACAGCAAGTCTTTATAACAAACTGTTTGTTTGTAAAGAAAGAATATCTGATTTTTCCCTAATTGTCAATAGCACCGCAAATTTTCTTTCAGCTCAAAAATATGAATTCCAAAATGCGGCAATAGAAAAGCAAATATTTCTGAAACTCAGACTAACATTTCAGCGGGAGAAATCATAAGAAATTTGTGATTTCTCCCGCTGTTTCTGTTTTTTTTAGAGGACATATTCGCGGATCTGTATGGCAGACCTGTATGTATTATTCTTTTTTGTCTTTCTGCTCTTCTGCGCTTTCCGCACGTGCCATTTCGAGATAGCTGTAGAGCGTGAATTTTGAAATGCCAAGATACTCACATATCCTCTCACCGGCTTTCGTTATCAGGAACGCTCCCTTCTTGTCAAAAAAGTCGATTGCCTTTATCTTATCCGCTTTTGTCATCATACTGCTCGGCTTTCCAATCATCACCTGGCACATAGAAATCAGGTGATCGAGTATTTCACCGACGTTGCTCGCAAAGACCTCCTGCTCGACATCATTCTTGGAAACCGAATACATGGTGATATCGCGCAGAATATTATCTGCCATTATCAGATCCGTAATGTCATAGTTTATGCAGATCGCTCCGATAACCTGGCCTTCACCATTCCGGATATAGGTTGTTGAGGAGCGGAGTATCTTACCGTCCCTCGTCTGGGTAATATAATTATATATATCCCCTTCCTTTTTATTGCCAGACAGGACTTGAAGCCCGAGATTGCTGCCGCAATCTCCGACCTTGCGGTTGGTAATATGCCCATTTTCAATCGCGACAATAGTGTGATCGTAGCTTTGCGTCAGGTCATGCAGAATAACCTCGCATCTGCTCCCGAACTGCTCCGCTATCATTTTTATCAGCCGAGTATAGTTTGACCATTCTTCTTGTAACTTTTCCATTTTCTTCCCTCGCCATATTTAATCTGAAACTTTTTTAGTCGTTATAAAAACAAGTTTACCCCGATTTCCTTTTGCTGTCAAGAAGCGTCGCAGAAACTAAAACAGTTTTTTATATTGACAAATAGTTTGTTTTGAAATATAGTTAAGCCAGCTTTTGAATGCGCGTTTTCATATCAGGTACAATTAATAACCAAGGAGATGTTAACCATGGAAAAGAGACATCAAGCCGCACAAGATCTCTTATCTAAGCTTATTGCTTTCGATACTTCTAACCTGCCCGGTAACGAACGTCCCTGCGCTGAGTTTTTGGCAGAGTATTTGTCCTCGAAGGGCTTCGTTACCGAAGTGCAGGCTTTACCGGAGGACAGTTCTCGCGCCAACATTATAGCCAGCATCGGAAACCCAGCCGGAAAAAAGCTGATATACAACGGTCATATAGACGTTGTTCCCGTATCAGAGGGGTGGACAAGTGATCCTTTCCACGCAGAGGTTCGTGACGGGAAGCTTTATGGCCGCGGCACATGTGACATGAAGGGCGGTGTTGCGGCAATGACTGAGGCTGCGATCGCTTTGGTCGAGGACGGCTTTGACTTTTCCGGCAGTCAACTCATGCTTGTGTTCGTCTGCGATGAGGAGCTTCATGACCGTGGGATAAAGCATTACATCCAGTCCGACAAATTTGTCCGTGCCGCCTATGCCGTTATAAGTGAGCCAAGCTCTCTTAAATGCTGCATTGCGCACCGCGGTGTTGTCCGTTATCGTTTATCGATCCTTGGAAAAAGCTGTCACGCAGGAGTTCCCTCCAATGGCGTAAACGCTATTGTCAACGCGGGTCATGCTATCCTTGCGCTTGAAGCCCTAGCTGTACGTATCGCGCAGCGCACGCACCCTATCCTCCCAGCTCCCACTCTGACCCCGACTGTCATCAGCGGTGGAACCAAGGACAACATCGTACCGAATCAGGTCGATATCCAAATAGACAGACGCACCCTGCCCGACGAAAGTATTGAGAGCTGCATGGCTGAAATAATTTCCGAAATGGAGTATTTGAAAGAGGGCAACGCCGATTTTGATTACCGGATCGAGCCGTATGTGAGTGTTAACGCAGGATATCTTTCGCCTGAGCATCCGCTGGTTGGAGCATGCGCGGATACATACATGAGCCTTTTTGGTCAAGAGATGACCGTGTGTGATTTCAATGCCTGCAATGATCAGAGCTATTTTGTAAATGCCGGGGTGCCTACACTTATTTTCGGGCCGGGCAATTTAGAGCAGGCTCACACTGTCGACGAATACGTACCGCTGGACGACATATACCGCTGCACTGATTTCTTTTACGAGCTGGCAAAAAAGCTGTTGGGCTAAACTGTGCACTCTTGTTAAAATCAAAAGCTGTCAAAACGTTAAAAAGGCTACCGCAAAAATTGTACAAATTAGCGAAAAAGACTATGCTACTAACTTTTTGATTGACAATCAAAAAGTTAGTAGTAAAATAATAGCTGTCAGCAGCTGCGCAATACGATCGTTTCCACGCATTTGACCCCCTCATTACGCTCTACGGATAAAAGGAGAAGATTTACAATGTCTGGAGAAAAAGCAATTAAAAAGAAAGAGCCATATGGCTGGCTGAACAGATTGGAAGCCATCGGCAATAAACTTCCCGACCCAGCAATGCTGTTCATCTTTATGGGAGTACTGATCCTTATTCTATCAGCAATAGGCGCATCTCTTGGCTGGAAGGTTATCAATCCCTCCACCGGTGACGAGGTTGCCGTTGTGAACCTGCTCAACGCAGACGGCATACGCCGTATTGTTACGAGCATGCTCAGCAATCTTTCAAGTTTCGGCCCGCTCCCCTCTGTTCTGGTCATTATGATGGGCATGGGCGTTGCCGAGGGAACCGGACTCCTCAAGGCGCTGCTGAACAAATGCACCAAAAAGATCCCTGAAAGCATGGTCACTAGTGTCCTCATCTTTATTGCCATCAGCTCCAATGTCGCCTCTGACTCCGGCTTCATTGTCCTACCGCCGCTTGCAGCATTGATTTTCCTTTCGATGGGGCGACACCCCTACATCGGAATTGCCGCAACCTACGGCGCTGTTGCCGCCGGATTCAACGCATGTATATTCCTTTGCACCGGCGACGTTCTTGTTGCCGGAATGACTGAAACTGCTGCACGCATCCTTGATGCAAACTTCACCGTCAATCCTGCGGTCAACTATTATTTCATGGCATTCTCCTGCATACCGCTCACACTCGTTGGAACATGGGTCACAAAGAAGTTTGTGGAGCCTCGTTACTCCAGTCTGGAGGGTATTGAGAATGCAGAAGCTTCACTCGAAGAGCTCAGCCCTGCCGAGCATAGGGGACTTCGCAAAGCAGGCATTTCTGCGCTTATAGTTCTTGCCATATATGCTGTTGGTCTTATCAGCGGAGTTCTTCGCGATGCCGAAACAGGCTCGATCATTCCTTCACCCTTTATTACCGGTATGGTATTCTTCATGACCGTACTCTTCCTCGTGCCCGGTATTGTCTATGGCAAGGAGATCGGAATGATAAAAAAGGACAGCGATGCCGTCAAGCTCGCAGCCTCCGGTGTATCCTCTGTATCAGGCTTCGTTGTTCTCGCGTTCGTTGCAGCCCAGTTCATCTCCTGGTTCAGTTGGAGCAACCTCGGAATATGCCTTGCAATCAGCGGTGCAGATTGGCTTCAGAGCATTGGCCTTGTCGGTATTCCGCTTGCAATCGGTGTTGTTATCCTTTGCTGCATTATCAACCTGTTTATCGGCAGCCAGACCGCAAAATGGGCGCTTATCTCCTCAATTTTCGTCCCCATGCTTATGCTCATGGGCTTTGACCCTGCATTCACTCAGGTTCTATACCGTATCGGAGACTCTGTCACTAATCCTATAAGTCCTCTGTTCACCTACTTTCCTCTCATGGTTGGATATCTTCAGAAGTATGACAAGAAAGCCGGTATGGGTACTGCCTTCACGCTCATGCTCCCGTACACGATTGCTTTCCTCATTGTTTGGCTCGTCATGCTTGTTATCTGGGTGCTTCTTGGTATCCCCCTCGGCCCTGGCGGCGGTATCTGGCTTAGCTGAACAGCCGCTTAAATAGTGCAAATCAAAAAATCTCTCACCTATGGTGAGAGATTTTTTGATTTTAACAGTTGCTATCTACCGCTTTATACACCGTCACGGCTCTATCGGCGGAGAGAAAATAGAGCACGCACTCCTTGACGGGTTTGCCGCTGATGCGGTGCAGCGCTTCGGCGTAGGCCATGAGCTGGCCGCGGCAGAGTTCACTGCGGGCGGCGATGTCTTCCTCGGTTTTGACGTAATCCGTCTTATAGTCGATGATGACAAGCTCGCCGTTCTCTTCGATGCAGCAGTCGACAACGCCCTGAAGCAGCAGCTCCTCACCCTTTGCCGCGTCCCCGTAAAGCTTATCCGCATCCATGAGCAGGGAGAAGCGAAACTCACGCATCGGCTTTTCGGCGGCGAGCATGCGCGTACCCAAGGGGGAAGCAAACAGGCGCTCTACCGCGCGGGCATTGACGGCCTCGGCCTCGCGCGCGGAGATGAAGCGCGCGGCGCGGAGACGGTCGATCTCCGACCTTATGCCATCAAGACTACGCCCTTTTGAGAAGTCCATATATTGCAGCACAAGGTGCGTCGCGACGCCGCGCTCCGCGGCGGTGAGCTTACGCTCCTCATCCCCAAGCTCCGGCATACGGAAGCTGTAATTGGCCTCCTGCACGAGCCGCTCCCCGTCCGGGTCAGGCTCAGCGTGGCCTTTGAGCTCGGTAGCCGTGACCTTTGAGGGCAGGTCGACGGCCTCGGCATAGGGATAGCGGAAGGCAAGGCGGCGCTTTAGCTCCGAGAGCATGGCCGCGTCGGCTTCCAGCGCTTCTTCATCGGGTAACTCCGTGCTCTCCGCGGTGTCACTCGTGCTGCAATAGCTGAGAGTCAGGTTCTCGCCGCCGTCGGCAAGGGCGGCACAGATGAGCCAGCTCACCGGTGCCTGCGCCTGACTGAGCACCTCGGGAGCCATCGGCCTTGTGACGGCGGTGCGGAGCTTTTCGACAGTGCCTTCCGGATCCTTTAGGGCGGCAGTCATGAACAGGCGCTCCTTCGGCCGGGTGAGGGCGACATAGAGCAGGCGCATTTCCTCCGAGAGCATTTCCCGCTCAAGGCGGAGCCTGATGGCATTGCGCGCAAGGGTGGGATACTCTATGCGCCGCTTGAGGTCGATGAGCTTCGGCCCCAAGCCGAGCTCCGGGTGGACAAGGACGCTCTCGCGGCTGTCCTGCCGGTTGAAGCGGCGGGCAGTATCGCAGAGGAACACGACGGGGAACTCAAGCCCCTTGGACTTATGCACGGACATGATCTGCACGGCAGAGCTGAAGCTGCCGCCGGTGGAGGGCTCCTGCCCCTTTTCGGCAAGGCGGCGCAGCCAGAGCACATAGCGGTGTACCCCGCGGTAGCCTGTGGCTTCAAAGCTCTCGGACAGGCCGACGAGCGCCATGAGGTTTGCGCGGCGCTGAGCCCCGTCGCCCATGGCGGTGCAGAGGGCGAGCATATCAAGCTCCTCAATGACGCGCCATGTGAGCTCGGCGGCGCTGAGGTCGGCGGCGGCTCCGCGCAGCGCGTCAAGGCGCCGGACAAAATCGCGGCACTTTTCGTTATTCTCCGCGGCGGTAAGCAGGGCGGTGTAGAGATCCGCCTTTTTATCGGCGCTGCGGATATCGGACAGCTCATCCGGGCTGAAGCTCAATGACGGCGAGCGCAGCACAGCGATGAGCGGGATGTCCTTATGCGGGTTATCGATGACGGCGAGCATAGAGATGAGCGTGGAGACCTCGACACTCTCAAAGAAACCGCCGCCCTGAACGGAGGACACGGGGATGCCGTGCTCGCCGAGGACGCGCCGGTACACGCCGCCGACGGTATTGGCGGAGCGGAGGAGAATGGCGATGTCACCATACTCAAGGGGGCGCTCCCCTCCGTTTGACGTGACGGTCGTCCCGGCGGCGATAAGAGAATTTATCTTCCGGGCGACAAGCTCGGCCTCAAGAGCGGTCTTATCCGGGCTGTTCTCGTCCTCGCTCTCGGGCATGGCGAGGAGCATAAGCTCCGGCTTCGGGACAGACGATGGGTACTTTGCCCCGCAGCGGAGAGCCGCCGCGTCGTCATAGTCCATGTCGCCCAAGGCGCGGGACATGCACAGGGAGAACACGCTGTTCGCCCCATTGAGAATTTCACGCCGGGAGCGGAAGTTCTCGCGCAGCAGGATGCGGCGCGGCGCGGAGGCTTTCGCGGACTCATAGTCGGAATAGCTTAAGTATTTCTCGGTAAAGATGGCGGGATCGGCAAGGCGGAAGCGGTAAATGGACTGCTTGACATCCCCGACCATGAAGAGGTTCTTACCGGCTCTCGACACGGCGGCGAAGATCGCGTCCTGCACACGGCTGACGTCCTGATATTCATCGACCATGATCTCGGTAAAGCGGCGGGAAACGCGCGCTGCCGTCTCGGTCGGGCTGCCGTCGGGGTTCGTGAGCAGCTGCGCGGTGAGGTGCTCAAGGTCAGAATAATCGACCAAGCCCCGGCTGCGTTTATCCCTGGTATACTCGCGGTCAAAGTCAAGGGTGACCTCGAGCAGCGCCTCCATCGCGGGGGCGGTAAGCTCCATCTCGCGCAGGAGAGAGGCGGAATCGGAATATAGCGTATCCTTTATGCCGTCCATCGCCTTTTTGCAGGCGGTGCGCCGCGCCTTGAGCATATCGGAAAGCGCGGGGTCGGGCGACTTCATAAGACGCTTGAGCGTCGGAAACTCTATGGGCAGACACGCGCGCGCCCTGTCCCAGCCGAGGTCAAGGCAGCGGGAGAGCTCACGTATGCCGGCGGCAGTAATGGAAAAGCTCTCGGTATACGCGGCGGCGACCTTCTCCTCGGCGGTCATGGCTTCAAGGAGCCTGTCCATCTCGCGGCTCCAATAATCGGTAGTGCGCTTTGCCCATGAGAGCAGCTCCTGCCCCCACGGCGTTTCGGCGACATCCTGCGCCGGGGTCTTGAGCTGCGCGACCTGACGGCGCGCCCAGTCCTCCGGGCGGGCGTGGCACTGCATGCGGCTGTGGAGCTTGAGGACAAGGTCGGAAAGGCGGCGGTCGTCCCGTCCTGCGCCGACGGTATCGGCGAGCAGGCGGAAGCCGGGGAGCTGATCCATTGCGTCATAGCGCGTGTCGAGAGTGCGCTCGAGCGCGGCGGCGCGCATGGCTTCGGCGCGCTCCTCATCGGCGATCTTGAAATCCGGAGTCAGGCCAAGGGCGTGGCAGTTCTCACGCAGGACGTTCGCGCAGAAGCTGTGGATGGTGCCGATCTGCGCGCGGCGGCACAGCGCGCTCTGGCGGCGCAGACGGCGGCTGCCGGGGTCTGCGGCAAGGCGCGCGGCAAGCTCCTCCATGATCCTGCCGCGAAGCTCCGCCGCGGCGGCGCGGGTGAAGGTGATGATAAGGAAGCTGTCAAGATCGACAGGGTGGGCATCGTCACAGATATAGCCCATGAGGCGTTCGGTGAGCACGCGGGTCTTGCCGCTGCCCGCACCCGCGGACACGAGCACGGCTCCGCCGCGCGCATCTATCGCGGCCTGCTGAGAGGCTGTGGGTCTGAAATCAGCCATTGGCGTCGCCCTCCTCCATAAGCGCCCAGACCTTCTCCGCGGAGAGCTTCGGGGTATAGCGGCAGCTCTCGCCGTTTTCACCGTCGGAGAAATGGCAGGCGTCAAAATAATCGCAGTTCAGGCAGGCATTCTCCTGCTGGCCGCGGTAGAACGGGTCGGCGGCGATGCTGCCCTGACGCAGCTGCTTTGCCATGCCCGCAAGGGTCTTTTTTATATGCCGGTCGAGAAGCCCCAAGCGCTCGGCACTGGCGAGGGAATCCGCCGCAGGCTTGCCGCCGCGGAACTTTATGGGGATATAGCGCTTATCGTCGCCGCGCTCCCAAGCCTCAATGAGCGCTGCGTCCTCGCGCACAAGGCCGCTGCGCCGCTGCTCCTTTGCGCGCTCGGCTGAAACGGACTCCTCGTCCGCGTCGCGCGGCATGGAGAGGATGCGGCTGCGCGCGGGGACGTACATGACGCCCGCGGGGAGGACTTCACAGTCATAGCGCCCGCCGCCGTTTGCTTCGAGCGCGAAGAGATACAGCAGCATCTGAAGCCCCATGCCGTACCAGACATCGGACATGGAGAACTCCTTGCGCCCGGTCTTGTAGTCGACGACGCGGAGATAGAGCTTGCCGTCGTGGTACCAGCCGTCGACACGGTCGGCGATGCCGGAGAGGACAAGGCTGTCCTCCCCGCCGCCGAGCTCGACCGGCGGCATTTCGCGCGCGTCGGAAAAATCAAGCTCAAAGTCCAGCGGCTCGAAATCCGACCGCCGCAGCTCCGCCGCCATATCCTCGACGACGCGCCACACATCACCGCACAGGCGGTTGAAAAGATAGACGAAGCGGCGGCTCTTCTCGTTAAAATCGTTGAGCTCCTCGGAGACGTACTGCGCGGTGAAGCGCTCGCACAGCTCACGCAGGGTCTTGTCGTCCACCGCGGCAAAACCGCCGCGGCGCTTGACCTCGCGCGCGGTCTTCTCAAGGACATAGTGCATGAATGTGCCGATCTCCGGGGGGCGGAAGGCGGCGGGCTCATAGGGCTTTGCGCGCAGGCCGTACTGGCAGAAATACGCAAAGCGGCAGGAGGCGAATTTATCTATGCGCGAGGCGCTGAGGCGCAGGCGCTGTCCGTAGAGCTTCTCGACCGCCGCCGAGGAGAGCCGCCCGCGGCTCATGTTCGCCGCGGCTTCAAGAGAAGAATAGCGCGCGGGGTCTTTTTCTGCGAAATATTCCGCAGCGGCGCGGGCACGGCCGTCCCCGCCGTGCATGGACTGCGCGGCAAGGCCGAGCGCCGGGGAGGGTGCGGACATGCGCGCGTCGCTTAAGGAAGCGTTTGTGACGTTCAGGCCGAAGAGAGCCTTTGCGCGGTTGAAGACAAAGGCGGGGCGAAGCTCCGCGCCCTGAGTATCGGCGACCGGGCAGAGCATGGTAAGGCTCTCGGAGGGCATGGTGAGGCAGGTATAGATAAGCGAGAACTCGCGCCACAGCTCGCTCTCACCGCCCGCGCCGAGCTCAAGCTGCATTTCCAGCAGGCGCTCCCGCTCCTCAGGGGAGAACACGCCGGCCTCGTCATCCGTGCGCGGCAGGCGCTGGTCGGACGCGCCGAGGACGATAAGGTGCTTTATGCTGCGGCGGCGGTTGCGGTCAAAGTCGCCGGCGGAGACGCGGTCGAGCGACACGGGAATGGTGCCGATATCATATTTTGAAAGCATGAGGGTAAACAGGCGCGAGAACTCCCCGCTGTCCATGGCGGTATCGCCGAGGACGGCGGCGCACTGCTCGAGCGCGGAGACGACGATGTCCCAGAGCTGGCGGTATTCGGCGGCGGTCTTTTCATCGCCGAGCTGCGCAAGCTCCCCGGCGCGGCGCGAGAGCTGCTCGGGAAGCGCCAGCGCTTCAAAGAGCCCGGCGAGCGCCTCGGCCTGCTGCGCGGCGGTCTGCGCCTTGGCGGTGGCTTCCTCAAAGGCGAGGAGGGGCGCGGCAAGCGTACGGCGCAGGGCGTTCACGCGGCGGAGCGTTTCTTCCGTCTCATCGGTATACTCGCAGCCGTAGCCGTCCGGGTGCTGACGCCAGTCGGCGCTTCTGTGCCATGTGCCGCCCTGGAGCTGCCATTTGAAGATATAGTTTTCAAGCACGTCGCACTCGGCGGGGGCGAGCCCGGCAAGGCCGGTGCGCATATAGCTGATGACATCGTCGACCGCCCAGCCGCCGCGTACAATCTCATAGGCGAGGGCGATGAGCGCGGGCAGGGGCTTTGACATGAGGTCATCACGGCGGGCGGTGAAGAGCGGGACACCGTAATGCCGGAAGGCGCTCTCAAGACTGCCGCGGTAATCCTCAAAGCCGCGGGCGACGACGGCGATATCACGCCAGCGGCAGCCGCCGTCGCGCGCAAATTCAAGGCAGAGCGCCGCGGCCTGCTCGCACTCCGCGGCCATGCTCTCCGTCCGGTAAAGGCGGATGGCGTCACGCGCAGGAGTATATTTATCGTTTGAATAGCTGAACATATTATCGGCAAAGACCGTGAGCTCGGGTGCCTTTGCGCTCTGCTCGGAGAGCGTGACGATCTCCGTTTCCGAGCCGAGCTCGCGGGCATAGGCGAGAAGCTCCCTGCCGGCGCGGCGGGAGAGCTCGAATATCTCATTATCGCCGTCGAGCGCGTCGACCGTCAGGCACACGGTGAGCTGCGCGCCGCGGCGGAGCATGGCATGAAGTATCTCCCGCTCCTGCCGGGTGAAGTCGATAAAGCCGTCGACGTATATCTTTACGTCTACGTCAATGTCGGTGTTCTCGTCTATCTGCCCAGCGAGGATACTGAGCCTGTCGGCAGGGTCGGCGTGGCCGTTCGCGACGGCGGCGTCATAGGCTTCGAGGATGAGGGCGAGGTCGGAGAGCTTATCGCCGAGGCTGTCCGGGCAGGAGGCCGCGGCGGTCATGAGCGTGTCATAGCCGATGCAGGCGCTCTTGAGCTCGTCCACGGCGGAGAGCAGCAGCGCCTGAAGCTCCGCGCGGCGCTGGGCGGCGGAATAGATGCGCAGGCGCGAACCGACACTTTGCAGCGCGAGCGCCATGCACAGGAGCCGCCCGCCCTTATCGAGCCACGGCTCGGCTCCGCCGCCGTGCTTTGCGGCAGTCTCGCGCGCAAGGCCGGTGAAGCTCAGAACTTCCGCGTAGAGCGAGAGACGATCCCCGCAGACGCGGCAGAGCTCGCGCTCGGCCTCGTGGCTGTACTGCTCGGGGACGATCATCAGGGCGCGGCCATGCGGAGAAGCCATATCGCGCTTTATTTCGTTTATGATGGCCGCCGTCTTGCCGGCGCCGGCCTTGCCGGTCATCAGTCTGAGCAAATGTCCGTCCTCCTGTTCACGGTTTTTCTAATGGATAAGCAGATGTATGAAAATTATTCTTGTGACATTTTATCAAAATCCGCCGCGGCTTACAAGCCGGATGCTAAAAATAGGCTAAAATTTGAGTTCTTTATTGATAAGTGCGGTAATTTGTGCTATCGTACATAATCATATATAAAGAAAGGAGCGTTTTTCTTGAAGCTTTCATCAAAAATGGAGCGCTGCGGCCTTTCCCCCATGCGTAAATTCGCAGGATATGCGACAAAGGCCGAAGAACGCGGTATTAAAATTTATCATCTGAACATCGGCCAGCCCGATGTTAAAACGCCTGACGTATTTTTCAAAGCGCTCCGAGATTTCACCGAACCCGTACTCGCCTACGCGCCGTCCGTCGGCATGCCCAAGTTCCTCGACGCGGTGCAGCATTACTACTCCCGCATAGGCGTAGAGCTTGAGCACAGCCAGATCCTGCCCACCGCCGGCGGCAGCGAGGCACTGCAGCTGACGATGGCCTGCCTGCTCGACGACGGCGACGAGATCATCATCCCGGAACCTTTCTATCCGAACTACCATACCTCCGTCACCCTCGCGGGCGCGACCATCCGCCCCGTGCCGACCGATCCCGAGGAGGGCTATTTCTACGCCGACCGTGAGAGGATCGAGGCGCGCATAAACGAGCACACCCGCGCCATAATGATAACGAACCCCGGCAACCCGACCGGCAACGTGCTCACTCCGGAGCAGCTGCACCTGATGCTCGACATTGCGAAGGAGCATGACCTCTTCATCGTCTGCGACGAGGTGTACAGAGAGTTCACCTACGGCGGCGAGCACCTCACGAGCGCATTGCAGTACAAGGGCTACGAGGACAACGTCATTGTTATCGACTCGATATCCAAGCGCTTCTCCGCATGCGGCGCGCGCGTCGGTATGGTCATCTCGAAGAACAAGGACTTCATGGCTCAGGCGCTCAAATGGTGCCAGTGCCGCCTGTGCTCGGCAACAGTCGAGCAGGTCGCCGCGGCTGAACTCTACACGCTCGACCCCAGCTACTTCGACGCTGTGCGCGATGAGTACCGCCACCGCCGCGACACGCTTGTCTCCAAGCTGCACGAGATCCCCGGCGTCGTCTGCGAGACGCCGAGAGGCGCGTTCTACGCGATGGTGTCCCTGCCGATAGACGACGCGGATAAGTTCCAGCTGTTCCTGCTCAATGAGTTCGACGACAACAAGGAGACCGTGCTCATGGCCTGCGGCGAGCCGTTCTACGCCACTCCCGGCAAGGGTCTCAACGAGGTGCGCATGGCCTACACCATAAACGCCGAGGACATCTCCCGCGCGATCGATATACTCGCTGTCGCAATAAAGGCGTACAACGAAAAGTACGGGAAGTAAACGAATAATTATAACAAACATCGCCGCTCCGAATCGGGGCGGCGATGTGGTTTTTTTGCAATGTGCGGTGTGCGGTGCCCTCTCCCATAGGGAGAGGCAAGGGGTACCCGTACGGTACACAAAATCGATCTGTTTTTATCTTATCACGCGAAATTTAATGATACAAGAACAGGCATTGCAGATCATCACGCTGTGCCTGTTAACTATCTAATGCGGAGGTGTGTACGGTCAAAGACGGAGCAGATTGTCTGTGTTTTTTCTCATCTCGCTTATGTTCAGCTTCCCGCTGGGCGCAACGGGAAGCGCGTCACTATAAAGCCGGAGCAGAAGCGGCTGATGATCCGCGTCCAGTTTCTTGGCGCAATGCTCCTTTATCATACGAAGAACCTGTTCCTGATTGGTACCGTCAACAAGGACGGTATGGCAAATGTGCGTCACAACGCCGTCAAGCTCATGGGCAAGTGCCTTGCACTGCCGAACCTGCGGGATATCCAGAACTGCCCGCTCAATGTCAAACAGGTAAACCGTCCTGCCGCTCGAATTGATATAGGAATCGCTGATCCGTCCGCTGACGTATACATTCCCGTCCTCTGCAACATAGCCCATGTCTCCGGTGCATGCCCAGACGTTCCCGTGCGCATCGGTATGGAAATACTTGGCGGTCTCGGATGGCTTTTTATAGTAGCCCAGCATACGGCAGGGCGTCAGAACGCGGAGCTCGCCACGCTCGCCATAGCGCTTTTCCGCTCCGGTCTCAATGTCAAACGCGGCCACCGTCACATGGGGCATGGGAATACCGGCAGAGCCCACGGTATTGATACGCTCGCAGGAACAGGTGACTGTTCCGCCGCACTCGCACATGCCGTAGCCTTTATGCAGGCCGCGCAGGTTCCCGTTATCGGCAAGCCATTTGTTATACTTTTCCTCCGCGACAGGGGCAACATATTCGCCGCCCGCGCACAGATACATAAAATGCTTATACGCTCCCGCGCGCGGTTGCTTATTCATCAGGTAGTCCAGCAGCCCCATCGCCGTTACAAGGAAGTTTGGCTTATACCTCAAAATGTGACGGCGGAACAGCTCAAAATCGTACACCGGTTCGAGCATGACAACGATCCCAAACGCAAGCGGAGTCAGCATCGTCACGCTTATCCCTGTGGAGAACCAGATGGGGATCTGCGCAAAATAAATATCCTGCCGCTTAAAGCCGAAGCCGCCATTTTCGTATTCGCATATCGTGGCGTTAATACCGTCGTTGGTGAGCTGGATGCCCTTTGACGCACCGGTCGTACCGGAAGAAAAGACCATGATGGCAGGCTTCTGCTTTTCATAGGGTGCGATTTCATATGCAGTTCCCTGTCCCTGACGGATGAACGTGTTCCAGCTTATCGTTCCGGGAATCGGCTTCGCTTTCTTTGCCAGACGCGCAAATGCTCCAAGCGAATTGACTGCCGGGCATGTGACCACGTGTCTGACAGTGGTCTTGAGGATCACATTATGCACGACGGGATAGAGCTCATTGACCACAAGCAGCACATCCGCCTCCATCTCGTTGACGCGCTCCGTCAGCCGTGCTTCGCTGAAAGTGGGGTTGAGCATCCCCGCGTTCGCACCAAGCTTATTGAGGGCAAGGATCGTATAGATCGCTTCCGGGACGGCGGGCATACAGACCGCGGCATTGTCGCCGTTCTTCACGCCTAAATGCGCCAATGCCCGGGCAGTCCTGTCAACTTCAGAAAATAGCTTTCCATAGGATATCTTCTTTCCGAAGTAGAGCAGCGCCGTGTCGTCAGGATGAGCTTTGTTGCTCTCATAGATGTTTTCCCACACGGTACACGCCGGCAGTGGGGCGCGGCAGGCGGCCTCAGAATAATACTGCTGCCATGGTTTGTCGATGGACGGGTATCCCGTCAGTTCTCTCTCGTTCATTCTCTCTGACTCCAATACTATTTAATAAAGCACCGGCTCGGGTAAGCTCCATCGCCGGTGCTGTTTTCGTGGATTAACCCTTTTGGGATAATTATAACTCAAAAGAGTTAATCATTTCAAGTTCTTTTGTTTATGCTCTTTCTGAAAAGGAGGGCATAAGCGGTATGAATATCGGAGAGGCCGTCAGGGAACGGATCATCGAACTATGCAGAGAACGAGACATTTCCATCAACAAGCTGTGCAGCATGAGCGGCGTCACACAATCGACCGTCAACAACATTGTCAGCGGGCGCAACAACAGCGCAACGATCTCGACAATTAAAAAGCTGTGCGACGGACTCGGGATCACGATACAGGATTTCTTCAACGCGAGTCTGTTCATGGATCTGGATCAGGAAGTGGAATAGATATAAAGGAAAAAGTGACTGCATGATATGCAGCCACTTTTTTAAGGCTCGGGGAGTTTATCTCCCCGGGTGCGGTGCCTTATCTGACACCGGCGGCGGAGAAAACGCTCTGTGCCGCCGCAAAGGCGGCGTCGCTCCAGGGGTATGCGCAGTCGGTGCTGCCGGACTCATCGAGCAGCTCCTGCGCGTTATCCTGCGATAAGGACTCGCAGCTGGAAGCGACAAGATCCATGCACTCACTGAACAAGGAGAGCTCATCCTCCGTCGCAGCGCTCTTCCATGCCTCGACCGCGGCGGCGATACCGTCGGCGTCAAGCGGGGTCTCCGCCGCCCAGTCGAGCAGCATTGCCGCGCACTTTATGCCTCGGAGAGAGCAGCCGGACGAGCCGGGCTGAACATCGTTCACCGCATAGTCGAGCACGACGCCGAGAGCGTCAGCGGACTCCGTGGACGCAGCAGTATCGGCTGTGCTCGCCGGGGTTTCAACTGCCGGGGCGGCAGTCTCGGCCGCGGGAGTCGGGTCAACATATATGACCTCGCCCGTGCCCTCTCCGCCGCAGGCGCACAGCGCGAGCGCCATTGCAAGAACCAGAATAAAAGCAAATGTCTTTTTCATTTTATTGCCTCCTTGGGGATATGTGCCGCGGCCTCGCCGCGGCTGGTTCAGTGATACCACCGGTACAAGGAAAAATCAATATAATTTTTATTAAGAAAGCTTCTTCCGTCTGTAAACAAATTCCTTGTCGGATATCACAAATTTCTCCCGCCGTCTTTGGACAGGTTCTACATTTTGGGAGATTCTGAAAATATGCTTGCAATTTCCGCGCGCAGCCCTTATAATGACCGTCGAAAAGATTTTTAAGTTCGGTACAGAGAGACCGGCAAAATCGCTTATAGCTTACGGGTGCAGTGCGCCTGTGCTTTTGTGTGTCTTGCCGGATACCGGCAGGGCATTTATTTTTTGGCGAAAGGGGATACATCCATGAGGCAGAAGGCTCAGATAATGGACGAGGCCGCGCTCGGCAGAGCGCTGATGCGCATATCCCATGAGATCACCGAGAAGAACCGAGGGGTAGATAACGTCGTCCTCGTCGGGATACGCCGCCGGGGCGAACCGATCGCCTGCCGCATACGCGACAACATCAAGAAGATCGAGGGCGTTGAGCCGCCCTGCGGGAGCATCGACATAGGCTTCTACCGGGACGATCTCTCGACGCTTGCCGAGAGCCCGGTCATCCGCAAGGCGGAGCTGCCTTTCGACGTGAACGACAGGGACGTTGTTCTCTGCGACGATGTACTTTACACCGGGCGCACGGCCAGAGCCGCCATTGAAGCGGTGTTCAGCTGCGGCCGCCCGCGCACGATACAGTTCGCGGTGCTGGTCGACAGAGGCCACAGAGAGCTGCCCATCCGCGCCGACTACGTCGGCAAGAACATCCCCACCTCGCACAGCGAGCTTATCGAGGTGCGCCTGCCGGAGTTCGACGGCGAGACGGGCGTGTACCTCATGGCGATAGGCGACAACTAATTCAATAAGGTAACACGCGGCTATGCCGCTGGTTATAAATTCAATTAAAAAATCTACAGAGAGAGGTAAATTGAATGAAAGACAAGAAAACCATTGACGGTCCCATTTTTGATGCGCGCGAGCTTGGCACTCCGCGCATGCTCATCCTCGGCCTCCAGCACATGTTCGCCATGTTCGGCGCGACCGTGCTCGTCCCCGCACTGACCGGACTTGACGTCGCCACCACACTGCTGTTTGCCGGTCTCGGCACACTGCTGTTCCACCTTATCACCAAGGGCGAAGTTCCCGCGTTCCTCGGCTCCTCCTTCGCTTACCTCGCCGGTTACTGGGCAATCGCTCCCAACGGCGAAGCCGAGCTGCTGCCCTACGCCTGCTTCGGCGTCGCGGTCTCCGGCCTTATGTATGTTATCCTTGCGGCGATAATCAAGAGCGTCGGCGTGAAGAAAGTCATGCGCTTCTTCCCCCCGATCGTCACCGGCCCCATCATCATCGCCATCGGCCTGATCCTCTCCTCCTCCGCTATCAACAACTGCGAAGCCAACTGGCTCGTCGCGGTCGTCGCGATAGTCGTGGTCATCGCCTGCAATATGTGGGGCAAGGGCATGATAAAGATCATCCCCATCCTCATAGGCGTCCTCACCTCCTACGTTGTCTCCATGATCGTCGACCCCGCTTCCCGCGCTGTCGTTGCGCAGAAGGTCAGTGAAGCGGCATGGATCGGCCTCCCCGTTCACAAGGAAGCCACCGTATTCGGCCTGCTCTCCGGCAACTTCGATTCCGGCATGCTCGTCACCGCCTGCGTCACCATCGTTCCCCTCGCCATCGCGACCATGATGGAGCACGTCGGCGATATCTGCGCCATCTCCTCCACCGTCGGCAAGAACTACATCGTCGAGCCCGGCCTGAACCGCACCCTCATGGGCGACGGCCTTGCAACCACCCTCGCCTCCTTCTTCGGCGCCCCCGCAAACACCACCTACGGCGAGAACACCGGCGTGCTCGCACTCTCCAAGGTCTATGACCCGCGCGTCATCCGCCTCGCGGCGCTCTTCGCGATAATCCTCAGCTTCTGCCCGAAGTTCGCGGCCCTCGTCACCGCAATGCCCACCGCCACCATCGGCGGCGTGTCCATGATCCTCTACGGTATGATCTCCGCCGTCGGCGTGCGCAACGTCGTTGAGAACCGCGTCGACTTCACCAACACCCGCAACGTCATCATCGCGGCGCTCATCCTCGTGCTCGCGCTCGGCATCTCCAACAGCACTGCCGGTGCCGTGCACATCGGCTCGGTCAGCCTCTCCGGTCTCGCCGTCGCGTCCCTCGTCGGCATCCTTGTCAACGCCATCCTCCCCGGCAAGGACTACGAGTTCGGCGTCGACATTCAGGGCGACACCTCCGTCAACTTCAAGGTCTGATAAGTATAAAAATAGTAGTGCGCGCTGCGAAATGCAGCGCGCACGTTATTTTTATATAATGACAGGCAGTGTGGTTCCGCACAGCGTTCTGCGATATCTTTACTCCCCTCCCGCAACTAAACGTAACAAAATTATGCAAAATCTGTTATCTGCGGTTGATTGAAAACCGCCGCGTTTGGTTGCATAATTCGTACAAATAAAACTTTTGGGAGGGAACAATATGAGCGTCGCAGAGGTGCATGACCTCAACAAAACATATCCCGCTTTCGCGCTGAAGAGGGCATCGTTCAGCATCGAAGAGGGCAGGATAACCGGCTTTATCGGCAGAAATGGCGCCGGGAAGACCACAACGATAAAATCCATGCTGAATCTTGTCCACCCGGACAGCGGCGAAATTTTCTATTTCGGCAAGCCCCTTGCGGAAAACGAAACCGAGATCAAAAAGCTCATCGGCTATTCCACCGGTGCCGTCAACTGGTACCCGCGCAAAAAACTCAAGGACGTCATCGCAGTCGTGAAGCGCTGCTATGACACGTGGGACGAGGACGCCTACCGCCGGTACCTCGCGCTCTTCGCGCTCGATGAAAACAAGACCGCGCTCGAAATGTCCGAGGGCATGCGTGTCAAGTATAATCTCCTTGTTGCGCTCTCGCACAACGCCAGAGTGCTGATCCTTGACGAGCCCACGAGCGGACTCGACCCGTTTTCGAGAGACGAACTGCTCGGACTGTTCGCGGAGCTCAAGAGCCACGGCGTCGCGGTGTTCTTCTCCACGCATATTATTTCCGATATCGAGAAGTGCGCGGACGATATCGTCTACATATCCAGGGGCGAGATAGTCGCGGCGCTTCCCAAGGCCGAATTCGTCAGCCGCTTCTCCAAGGACAGCGAGACTATCGAGGAGACCATACTGCGCATGGAAAGGAGCGGGAACAATGCGTGAAATTATGATAAAGGAGCTTCGGCTCAGCGCCTCCGCGCTCTCTTACTTGTTCATTGCTTTCGGGCTGATGTTCTTCGTGCCGGGCTATCCCATCCTGTGCGGCGTGTTCTTCGTCACGCTCGGCATATTCCAGAGCTTTCAGAGCGCACGCGAGGCGAACGACATTCTCTTTTCCGCGCTGCTGCCTTTCGCCAAGCGCGACGTCGTAAAGGGCAAGTACCTCTTCGTGTGCTTTATCGAGCTGTGCTCGTTGCTTGTCATGGGCATTGCTGTTATAATAAGGATGACGCTTCTCTCCGGTTCCGCGGTGTACCGTGCGAACGCCCTGATGAACGCAAACCCCTTTGCCCTCGGTATGGCATTTCTCATCTTCGCGCTCTTCAACGCGATCTTTGTCGGCGGCTTCTTCAGGACTGCGTACAAGTTCAGCCGCCCCTTCGTCGCATATATCGTCGTGTCGTTTATATGCGTCGGTCTCGGCGAGGCGCTGCATCATTTCCCCGGCCTCGAAGCGCTGAACGCCTTTGGGACGGACTTCCTGCCGCTTCAGCTTGCGCTGCCCGCTCTCGGCATCCTCGCCTACGCGCTCATCACGTGGCTCTCGTTCAAGGGCGCCTGCCGGAGCTTTGAAAAAATCGATCTGTAAAGGACGGTAACACATGCTCAAGGAAAACCTTGTGATCCTCCGCAATATCCATGGCTATTCTCAGGAGGAGATCGCGGAAAAGATAAACATCTCCCGCCAGGCATACGCCAAGTGGGAGACCGGCGCGACCGTGCCAGATATTGAAAAGTGCAGCCTGCTTGCCGCCGTCTACGGCGTGACGATCGACAGCCTCATCAAGACCGAGACCGCCGACGGCATCGGCACGATCCCGCCCGCGCCAAAAGGCAAGAACATCTGGGGCTCCGTCACGGTGAGCGATCGCGGGCAGATCGTCATCCCCAAGGACGCGCGCGACAAGTTCGGACTCACAGGCGGCACGCGCCTTATCGTCCTCAGCGACGAGGAGGGCATTGCGCTCGTCCCGGCGGAGCGCTTCGAGCGCAGCATGAAAATGGCTATGGAATTTGCCTCGATGCAGAATAAGGCAGACTAAGATACCGCAAAGGCTCTCCTTGCATATAGGGAGAGCCTTTTTGACGATCTATATCTTAAGCCTTGAACAAAAAAATCGCTGCGAGCTATCGTTCGCAGCGATGTGGCAGCGGGAGAAGGATTTGAACCCTCGCATACGGAGTCAGAGTCCGCTGTGCTACCACTACACAATCCCGCTAAAAGCAAGGATTATTATACCTTTTTTTACAGATTTGTCAAGAGCAAATTTCAGGATCCCGCACATTTTTTGACATCGCGGTATCGATGCTCCCGCCGAACACAACAAAACGGTCATACAGGAACTCCGTTGCAAAGTTCAGCAGCATGGAAACAACAAGCACAACATACTCGTTCCAGCCTATACCGGTGAGCCAGTCCCCTCCCCAGGTGGACAGCGGCGTGAACACAAGATAATAGGCCGCGACCTTAAGCATCGCGATTGGGACATTATTAGCCGAGCGGAACGTCACCTTGCGGTTGAGCGTGAAATTCCAGAGGACCGACAATATAAGCGCCGTCAGATAGCACACCCAGTAGCTCCAGTGGAAGACTTCGTTCATCAGGGTAAAGCTCAGCAGCTGGATGATCCCTGCGCTGATTGAAAACAACGTGAACTTGACCGCGCGCATAAGCTCTTTCTTATCCATAAATACCTCCGTGCGGAAACTGCAATGCTTCAAAATTTTGAACTAATCGTAGTATACTCCGCGGAAGTCGTTTGGTCAAGAGGAAATTATTTATTTTATGTTATGTCTTGCGCTATGGTGTCACGTCATATAGAATATAAATATATAATACCGTTCAATAAACTATAGGAGGATATATCAATGGTATGCAAAAACTGCGGGAATTTTGTTGCCGATGGGCATAGCTTCTGTTCTAACTGCGGAGCCAAAATACAGATCGCTCCGGCGTCAGGCAGCAATCGGAAGAAATAAGGCTCAGCAGCTGTCTGGATAATCGTGGCTGCCGCCGCGGCGGGGCTGGTGGCCGGGCGGTTCATCTGGAAAACAACACCGAGCGAAAGCCCGTCGCAGACGGCCGTCTCCTCGTCCGCATCACAGTGCGAGCAGTATATTGACAACGCAAAAAACTATATGGCCTCCGGAGATTACCACAGCGCGGTAGGCGAGCTCATTGACTGCGAGAACGCAACAAATGATGACAGCATCATCTCAGAGTGCGAAGACATGCTTGTGCAAATCATATCGACTCTCAAGTCCGGCGAGCCCGCGACCGGCACAGAGCTGGAACGCACCTTCCAATATCAGGGCGGCGGCGAATACCACGTCACCGCTGAGAGCGGCCCCGTGGAAGTAACCGTGACCGATCTTGACAACTCCAAGCAGTACGTCCGCTTCTATGTTCGCGAGGGTGAAACGGGGATCATATATCTCCCCGCCGGACGCTACTCCGTGTCTTACAATGTCGGCTATATATGGTTCAACGACCGCATAGGCTTCGGCGACTACTGCACAAATTACACCATTGACGGCGAACTGACCTATGAGGTGAAGAGCGATAACGCCTGGATAACAAACAACGTGTGGGAAAGCACGCTGTAAACACAGCCACGCTGACGGAATCGTCAGCGTGGCTGAAGAACGAATTTTCTCAGATAGGGCTCTTGGAAAGCTTGGTGTATTCCATGGCCGCGTTGGACTGTGCGAGGGGCTGCTTGCAGCCTGCCAGACGCAGATCCATCTCCTGACGGATGATGGCGGCGGTGCGGCCCGGATGCGTATAGATATAGAAGAAGCCCTTTTCAAGACCCTCCATGATGGTGGCAACTGCCTGATCAACGGAGACAACACCCATTGCGAAAGACAGCGCTTTATCCTCATCTGTCTGCGGATCGGCAAGGCGCTTGACCAATGCGGCCGCAGCTGCCGATAACGGTCTTGAGGAGATTATCCCAATCAGCCTCGACCGTCACGTCCTGCTGCACGTACATCACGTCGACGCTCATTTCCTTGAGTGCGGCTCGAGGTGCAGAACAGCCTTCAGGACTATATGCTGCAGAAGAATCAGGAGAGCTGGGACCTGCTGATCGACAAATACCTTTCCGAGACACACCAGAGCTACGACGCGGATACGCTTAGATTCCTGACGCAGTTTGTATCTCAGGTGATTATCGACTGGGCAAAAAAGGGCATGAAAACGCCCGTAGAGCTCGTGTGCAAAATGAACGAGGTTGCAACTATGGGCATCTACGGGATAATAAACACCGAGAATATGGCAGATGATTTCAGAAGAGAAATAAATCTGTGATAAGAGCGGCAGCGATTTTTCCTTTTCGCTGCCGCCGTTTTATTTTTTATTCGTGCGCGGCCTTGTAGTCCTCGCCCCAGACGCGCATCGCTTCCAGTATCGGGCGGAGACTGTAACCGAGCTCCGTCAGTGTATATTCCACGCGCGGCGGGACTTCGGGATAGACGGTGCGGGTGAGCAGGCCGTCAGCCTCCATTGAGCGCAGACTATCGGTCAGCACTTTCTGGCTGATGCCCTCCAGATCCTTTTTCAGCTCGTTGAAGCGCCACGGGCGCGAGAGCAGGTTGCGCATGATGAGCAGCTTCCACTTGCTGCCGATCAGAGCCACGGTGGTCGCCACCGGGCAGGCGGGCATTTCTTCCTTTGTAAGCATATATGCAGCACTCCTTTTTGAATGTTACACTCATATTATAATGCAGCATGCTCAATGTTGCAAGAATCCTCCAAACGCGCTTCAAGAGTTACCAAAAGGTGACTATGTAATAGATTTGTGCGTACTTGCGCCGGGCTGAAGATACTGTTTCTGGAGCTCGGGGTCGGGTACAACACCCCGGTCATTATAAAATACCCGTTCTGGCAGATGACGTCAAAGAACCCCAAGGCAGTCTACGCCTGCATAAACCTCGGTGAGGCGGACGCGCCCGATAACATCGCCGCGCGCAGCATATGCATCGATGGCGATATCGGCGCGGTGCTGGAGGGGCTGCGGTAAAAGACGCGGTTGACTATCGCGGCGGAATATGGTACTATGCCTCTGTTTATCAGAGGACTTGCGGTCACGGTGACCGTTTAAGTGGGATAAGACCAATCGGGTCTTGTCCCACTTTTTTCATGGGGCAAGGCTTTGCCCCATTTTCTTTTTTCGGAGGTCATCTGCATGAATGCACGATTGAAAGCTTTGATAGGCTACATTTTCCCCGTGCTGGGCGGGCTGTTCGTAACGTATCTATATAACGTAGTCGACGGCATATTTGTCGGGCAGGGCATCGGCTCCGCGGCGCTCGACGCAGTCAATATCGCGGTGCCGTTTATCACGACGGCGGTCGCGGTCGCGGCAATGTTCCCGATGGGCGGCGCTGCCATCGTCGCCATACGCATGGGGCGCGGCATTGTGCTCGAGGCGCTGATGATCTTCTGTCTCCCGCTCATATTCGGCGCAGAGGCCATATGGCTCGCGCCGCTCGTGACCGAGGTCGTAACGCTCATCGCCACTGTAGCGCCGGGCAGGATGAAGCGGCTGAGCAGAAATTAACGAACATCCACGGCAGGTTGTTCTTACTGCCGTGGATGTTTGTTATATTATATGTTTTACTCGTTCGGGTTTGCGCGGACTATCTTGCCGAGGTTCCACACAAGCGCGGCTTCGTGTGCTGCCTGCTCGCGCTCCTCGGGGGTCTTGTAGCTGAAGGCCGCGGTCTGGGAGCCGCAGTCGACGCACATGGCGTACCAGCACCAGCCCTGCTCTTCCTCGAGCAATCCCGCGCCGCCGCAGAACGGGCAGTCGTGCAGCTCGATCTTATCAAAAATATCAGACATATTTATCACTCCACAGAAATCATGTAGTAATACACGGGCTGGCCGCCGTTGACGACGCTGACCTCAGCGTCCGGGAAGCAGCCGATTATCGTCTCCGCGGCCTCGTTCGCCTTGTCCTCGGCAACATCGCTGCCATAATAGACGGTAATGAACTCGGGGCTCAGCTCATCGAACGCCCAGCTCAGCTCCTTGAAGAGGGTCTTTTCGCTGCTGTAGCTGCCGAGCAGAGCGCCGTCGAGCAGGGCAAGATATTCGCCCGCGTGGATCTCATGGCCGTCAAAGTCCGAGTCGCGCGCGGCATAGGTGACCATAGCGGTGTGGACATTGCCGGCGGCCTCGTTCATCGCGGCGATAAGGTTCTCCTCGGTCTCCTCGGGGTTGAAGTTCAGCATAGCGGAAATGCCCTGCGGCACTGTCCTCGTCGGGATGATGATAACTTTCTTATCGCTCAGGCGGACGCACTGCTCCGCCGCCATGATGATGTTCTTATTGTTCGGCAGCACGAAAACGGTGTTTGCCGGGGTGCGGTTTATCTCTTTGAGGATATCGTCGGTCGAAGGGTTCATGGTCTGGCCGCCGGTGACGATACCGTCCGCGCCGAGCTCCCTGAACAGACCCTCAAGACCTTTGCCCGCGCACACGGTGACAACGCCGTAGTCCTTCACGCTCTTGCAGTACTGCTCCTCGCCCTCCTCAAGCTCGCGCTCGATGGCATCGAGGTCGTCCGTGGTCTGGACGTGCTTACCGGCAAGGATATCGTCATGCTGGGTGCGCATGTTCTCGATCTTCGCAAGCTCCAGCGTGCCGAAATTCTGCGCCTCGTTGAGGGCGTTGCCGGGGATGTTGGTGTGGACATGGACCTTGAAGGCCTCATCGTCCTCGCCGATAACAAGGCTGTCACCGATGCTGGTGAGATACTTGCGCAGCGGCTCAAGGTCAACATCGGGATCATGCTTGCGCACGATGAAGACCGTATCGAACGCGAAGGTGATATCCTCCGTGTCGAACACATCGAAAGCACTGCTCTCCTTCTCGGTCTCGACGATCTCGTCCACGTTCTCGGGAGCGGTGATCTCACCGCGGTAGGAGGCGAGCATCGCGCCGAGGATGTACATATAGCCCTGACCGCCGGCGTCAATGACTCCGGCTTTCTTGAGCACAGGGTTCTGGTTCACGGTCTCGGCCAGAGCGTCGCTGCCTGCCTTGATGGCGCAGTCAAGGCAGCTTTCAAGGCTTGCGCCCGCGTTCGCCGCTTCGACGGCGGCTGCCGCCGCCATGCGCGAGACGGTAAGGATGGTGCCCTCGGCGGGCTTCATAACGGCCTTATAGGCTGCGTCGACTCCGTCCTGCATCGCACCGGCGAACTCCTGTGCGCCGGCGGTATCGAGCCCTTTGAGGCGCTTGGAGATGCCCCTGAAGAGCAGGGAGAGGATAACGCCGGAGTTGCCGCGCGCGCCGCGGAGCAGCGCGGAAGCCACGCAGTCCGCCGCCGCGGCTATCGTATCGAATTCTTTCTTCTTAAGCTCCGTCGCGGCCTTATCCATAGTCAGCGCCATATTGGTGCCGGTATCCCCGTCGGGCACGGGGAAAACGTTGAGGTCGTTTATCGCCTGAACATTGGCATGGAGCGCTGCGTTGGCGCAGAGTATCATCTCTTTGAAGGCAGCGGCGTCTATATAATTTCTCAATTGAATGTACCTCCGCATGGCATGGGCCCTCCCATGCCGGAATTTTTATCCGATGATCGTGTCAATATAAACGTCAACGCTCTTGACCGGGACTCCGGCGGCCTTCGTGAGCTTATAGCTGACTGTATTCATAATGCTGCGTGAAACTGCCGCGATATTGACGCCGTGGTCGACGCCAATATGCAGCTCGAGAGATACGCTGCCGTCGCCGTTATAGTGCACCTCAACGCCCTTGGACATCGATTCCCTGCGCAGAAGCTGGAGCGGACCGCCGTCCTTGCTGCGCCCTGCCATACCCTTGACGCCGAAGCAGCTGGTAGCCGCGTCGCCCGCAAGGTAGGTCAGAACCTCATCGGTAATGCTGATGTTTCCCTTGCTGCTGCTGATATTGACCATTAAGTAACAGCTCCCTTCCTTCGGTTTCCCGGCAGGCGGACGCGCTGCGCCCCAATGCGCGGCAGCTCCGCCTGAACCAGAGATTTATTATAATACAGGCACCGGAAAAGTACAAGAAATATTTGAAGTATTCGCCGCTTTTGTGCAGTATTCTACAGTAATATCAGTCTTTTTGCTCACTCAACGGTGACGGACTTGGCCAGATTGCGTGGTTTGTCTATGTCACAGCCCTTGTGCAGCGCCACATAATACGCGAAAAGCTGGAGCGGTATGACGCCGAGGGAGGGCTGGAGGATGACATGAGTATCCGGCACGGAGAGCACGTTCTCCGCCGTCTTGCGCATATCGGCGGCTTTGCTCTCCGCCGTCAGGGCCACGATATCCGCCCCGCGCGCCTTGACCTCGATGATGTTCGAGAGCGTCTTTTCAAACAGCGGCTTATAGGTACCGAGCGCAACGACGAGGGTACCATCCTCGATAAGGGATATGGTGCCGTGCTTGAGTTCGCCCGATGCGTAGGCCTCGGAGTGGATATAGGAGATCTCCTTGAGCTTGAGGCTGCCCTCAAGGCCGAGGGCGTAATCAAGGTTGCGCCCGATGAAGAAGATGGAATTATGATTGAAGTAGCGGGAGGCGAGGTACTTTATCTCGTCGATATCCTCGAGCACGGCCTCCATCTTGACAGGCAGGGCAAGAAGCTCCTCGACGATCTCCTCATACTCCGCGTCGCCGATGCTGCCGCAGACCTTGGCAAAATAAACGCCGAGCATATCCAGCAGCACAAGCTGCGTGCTGTAAGCCTTGGTGGTAGCGACGGCGATCTCGGGGCCTGCCCAGGTGTAGAGGACATCGTCCGACTCGCGGGCGATGGAGCTGCCGACGACGTTCACGATGGAGAGGATCTTCGCGCCGAGGCGGCGCGCCTCGCGGAGCGCGGCCATGGTATCGAGCGTCTCGCCCGACTGGCTGATGACGATGACAAGGCTGTTCGGCCCGACGAGGGGATCGGCATAGCGAAACTCCGAGGCGAGCTGCACATCCACGGGCTTTCTCAGAAGCCGCTCAAGATTATACTTGCCGACCATGCCGACATGGTAGGACGAGCCGCAGGCTACGATGAATATCCTGTCAAGGCTGCGGATGAAGTCCTCATCAAGGCTCAGCTCATCGAAAACGATCTGGCCTTCCTTTATTCTCGGGGAGATGGTCTTGCGCACGGCCTCGGGCTGCTCCATGATCTCCTTGAACATGAAGTGCGGATAGCCGCCCTTTTCGGCAGCGCTGACGTCCCAGTCGACATAGCTGTGCTCTTTCTCGACGGGCTGGCCGTATTCATCAAAGACCTGGATGCCGTCGGCGGAGACGAGGGCGACCTCGCCGTCGTTCATATATGCCACATCGCGCGTATGCTTGATGAGCGCAGTAACGTCAGAGGCGATGAAATTGCAGCCGTCACCGTAGCCGAGGAGCAGAGGCGCATCCTTGCGTGCGGCGACGAAGCTGTCGGGCGTGTCCTTGCACATGATACCCAGGGCGTATGCGCCCTCGATGCGGTCGAGCACGCGGTAGACAGAGGCCATAAAGTCCCCGCAGCTGTCATAGAAATACTCGAGCAGCTGCGCGACGACCTCGGTATCGGTCTCGGAGCTGAAGTGCATACCCTGAGAGATAAGAAATTCCTTTATCTCAACATAGTTCTCGATGATGCCGTTATGCACGACGGCGATGTTCCTGCCCTCACTCAGGTGCGGGTGGGAGTTTATGTCGTTCGGTTCGCCATGCGTCGCCCAGCGCGTATGGCCGATGCCGAGCGTGCCGGTGAGGCTGCGTCCGTTATCCGTCAGCGCCTTGAGGACGCTCAGACGCCCCTTGGATTTCTTTACCTGTAAGCCGCGCCTGCCGCCGAGAACGGCGAGACCGGCAGAGTCATACCCGCGGTATTCGAGCCTTTCAAGCCCGTCCAGCAGAATGGGAGCGGCCTGCTCTTTTCCAACGTAACCTACTATGCCGCACATGGTTTCACGTCCTTTCATTTCTTCACTATGCGATCTTCCGTTATTTCTTACTATAGTAATAGCACACGAGGATAAATTATATCACCGGTGCGGTTTTCCCGCAAGTGTCCGAAATTCTATATAGTGCACAGTTTCGGCCGCCGTAAATAGTCAGTTATTACAACTTTGCACGATTTACCCGTTTTGCCCTTGAAAAATTGTTAGGCTTGCATTAGAATAGCCGTCGGTGTCTTCTGCGCGTGCCGCGCGGGATGGCACTATATTTTGTGCCAGAAACCAAGTTTTTCGATTTTGTAATCAATATATAGTGATTTTGCTATTGACAAGCGCGGCATGTGGCCTTATTATATACAAGCACGATGACGGCGCGATGCTAACGCGAAGGAGGATGCGGCATGCTTATATCCGGTCTGCAGAAGCTGACTCTGCTGGATTATCCCGGCCTTGTCGCCTGCACGGTGTTCACCGGCGGATGCAACTTCCGCTGCCCGTTCTGCCACAACGCCCCTCTGGTGCTGCCGGAGGAACTGGCGCACGACACGGACGAGGAGCAGGTGCTGAGCTTTCTTAAAAAGCGCGTGGGCGTGCTCGACGGCGTCGCGATAACCGGGGGCGAGCCGCTGCTGCACAGCGACATCGGCGCGTTTCTCGAAAAGGTGCGCGCGCTCGGCTTCAGTATAAAGCTCGACACTAACGGTTCCTTTCCCGACAGGCTCATGGACATCGTCCGCGCGGGGCTTGTGGACAGGGTCGCGATGGATATAAAGAACTCGCCTGAGCTTTACGCGAAGACCGCGGGGGTCGACAGGCTCGACCTTGGCGCGATAGAGCGCTCGAAGAATTTTCTTCTGAGCGGCAGCGTGGACTATGAGTTCAGGACGACCGTTGTAAAAGGGCTGCACTCGCGCGAGAGCGTCAGGGATGCGGCAAAATGGATAAGCGGCGCAAAGGAGTATTACCTCCAGCAGTTCAAGGATTCCGGCCATGTGCTGGATATCCGCGGGCTCGGCGCCTATGACGAAGCAGAAATGCACTCGCTGGCCGACGCGGCGGCGGAATACGTTCCGTCGGTGCAGGTCAGGGGTGTCTGATATACCAAAGACAGGGGGATAAAGAATTGTATCAGGTAGTAAAACGCGACGGTAAAATAGTGGAGTTCGACATAAACAAGATTGCCGCCGCAATCAAGAAGGCGTTTGACGCCACCGGCACGGATTATAACGACAGCGTCATTGACTTTCTGGCGCTGAAGGTCTCGGCAGATTTCCTGCCGAAGATAAAGGACGGCAAGGTCGCCGTCGAGGATATTCAGGACAGCGTCGAGGCGGTGCTCTCCCGCGGCGGCTACGAGGCGGTCGCAAAGTCCTACATCCTCTACCGCAAGCAGCGCGAGAAGCTGCGCAACACCAAGTCCTCTTACCTCGATTATAAGGAGACTGTCGACAAGTACCTCAACATCGAGGACTGGCGCGTCAAAGAAAACTCCACCGTCACCTATTCCGTCGGCGGACTTATCCTCTCGAACTCCGGCGCCATCACCGCAAACTACTGGCTCAGCGAAGTATACGATCAGGAGATCGCCGACGCGCACCGCAACTGCGATATCCACCTGCACGACCTGAGCATGCTCACCGGCTACTGCGCCGGCTGGAGCCTGCGCCAGCTCATAAAGCAGGGTCTCGGAATTCCGGGCAAGATCAACTCCTCTCCCGCAAGCCACCTGTCCACCCTCTGCAACCAGATGGTGAACTTCCTCGGCATCATGCAGAACGAGTGGGCCGGTGCTCAGGCTTTCTCCTCGTTCGACACGTATCTGGCTCCGTTCGTGAGAGTCGATAACCTCACCTACAAGGAAGTCAAGCAGTGCATCCAGTCTTTCATCTTCGGCGTGAACACCCCGTCCC
>ERZ827108.328-NODE-328-length-81439-cov-7.535928_pt1 | contig 81439 bp, 55 predicted proteins | sample MGYA00519921_ERZ827108 | MGnify/ENA primary metagenome ERZ827108 (study PRJEB31778, sample SAMEA3449258) | human gut metagenome | biome: human gut; feature: human-associated habitat; material: faeces | place: United Kingdom | collected 2010/2012 ... | reverse complement strand
CAATACAGTTGAAGTTGCGCTGTATCCAAAGATAGAGCAGGATGCGGATGGAAATCCTCTGACAGGAGAAAAATCATATCTTCTCCATTTCGAAAGCTATCCGCAGGTTCTTGAAGGGGGCTTCTGGTCAGTGACTGCATACGGGGACGATGATTTCCTGATTGATAATCCGATGGATCGTTACTGTATCAATAACCGTTCCGGTTTGAAAATGAACGATGACGGTTCTGTAGATGTGATTCTGTCTGAGGATGCACCGGAGGATACGACAAACTGGCTGCCTGTAGGTGATGGCTTCCATCTGTTTATGCGCATTTATACGCCTGATATGGATGCACTGGAGACGTGGACGGCACCGACCATTACAGAGATTGATCCCTAAATATAATTATTTTCCGGGTGATCATAACAGAGGGAGGTATGACTGGAAAGCTACAATTCGTGCTGTTTTTAGACGTTTCGTGCCAAAGCGATTGAAAAAGAATGTGTTTTTTTTATAATGAAGCCAGAAAGAAGAAGTTACATGAAACAGGTACCTGAAAAATCTCTGGGACAAAAGGTTTTAAGGGTACATAAGAAGAAAAAGGAGGAGGAACGTGTACCGGATCAGTGTATTGGCGGAGAACAGGCAGAACGGATTAATCTATGCGGATCGGATCAGAAGATTTTGCATGGAAAATGGTATTTTTCCTGAAGTGAAAGTGTATGAAAATCAGGAACATTTTTTTGAACAGATCCAGATGCTGGAGCCAACCAGTGTGCTGCTTGCGCTGCATGGAGTAAACGGACTGAATGCAGCAGAACATCTTCGTTCACTATATCCACGGTGTGGGATGATCTGGTGCAGCGACCTTGATTTTTCTCTTCATGCGTTTCGTCTTCGTGCAGAATATTTTTTTATGGAACCTGTGGAAGATGAAAAATTTCGAGAGGGACTTTCGATCTGGCTGGAGCGCAGAAAAAAGTCCGGTTGTATCAGCTGGGGTAAAAACAGCAGACGGGAATAGCTGTCTTAATCTAAGAAAGGAAGAAAAATATGAAGAAGAGAAATGAAGTGATAGCAACAATACTTTTTTGTGCGATTATGACGGTAGGAAGCTTTTCAGTAAATGCGGAGCAGGAAAGTCAGAATGAAGCAGGCAGCAGTGTGTCAGTACTGCCGGTAAAGAAGCTTACAGAGAAATCTGTTGATGAAAATCCATTTATGGCGAAGGGTGATACGAATATACATCATGACTGTTATAATACGGACACGACAGATGCGGTACTGCCGCTTGGTATTTATCCGGAGATTAATGTTTCCTATGAAAAAGTAAATGCCAATGCATCTCCGGCCATCTTTTTTGATTCGTGCGGTCATGCGGTTGTACCGTTGCTTGGAGGACTTGCAATTCGGGATATCAACGCAGAGGAAACGCAGACAATCGGTTACTTTTCACCGACACAGCATGATGGAGGCGGCTATATGATTCAGAGTTCGTATTCATTTGTAGATGAGAGCGACCGCCTCGTGTGTCCGACAAGCAATAATCATATCCTGATTCTGAAAACAATGGATGAAGAAGGAAATGTATTGCCGGAATTTGAAAAAGTGCTTGATATTGATATCAAAGCGGCAGCAGAGGAAAAGCTTGGTAAAACACTTGATCAGAATCTTTTGTCGGTAGTGTTCGATTATGATGGAAATCTTTGGTTTGCGACGGGAGGCTTTCGAATCTATCCGGAGCGGAAGCAGCAGGGAGCGGTCGGTTATATTTCGCACACTGCAATTCAGGCAATTTTGAACGGCGAGGATACGGAGCTGTCAGATGCAGTATTTGTATATGAACTGGAGCCGGGCGAAGGGGCTGAAAATGGTATTGCGTCAGCGAAGGAAGGGGCAATTATTCTGACCAATCAGAATTGTTACCTGTTCCGGGCTGAGGATGCGGTGAAAAAGGTATGGGAAACACCGTATGAAAGTGCAGGGGCGAAAGACAGTAAGGAGGGTGATGAGACGACTGGCGGAGGACTTGCCTGGGGCGGTGGATGTTCCCCGTCTCTGACAAAGAATCTGGTAATGTTTACGGATAACCAGGAAACGGTAAATCTGATCGCATTGGATATAAAAACCGGTGAGAAGGTGGCAAGTCTTCCTGTGCTCGACGAACTTCCGGACGGAATGCAGGTATCGGTTGAGAATTCGGCAATTGTATATGATGATGGAGAGGGTACGGTCAGCACGATCGTCTGCAACTGGTTTGGAGCAGGAAGCGCGGATCTGGCAAAAGCGGACAACGATTCTTCAATTCAGAGCTATGCAAATATTTATGACATCGGCTGGCTGAGCCAGGGGAACAGTCGGATTATGCCGGGGGTTGAGCGCGTAGACACGATTAAAACAGAGAGTGGATACGAGATGAAGAGTATCTGGTGCAGAGAGGATCTGAGGGATACGTCGATCCTGAAGCTGTCTACGGCAACCGGTTATATTTATGGATACGTACAGGATCTCAATACCGGCATGTGGCAGTATATTATACTGGATTTCGAAACCGGTGAGACCGTATTTTCCATGGATGTGGCGAACAAATACGGCTATAACAATATGGCAATCGGCATGTATGCAGGAAACAGCGGCAATGCGCTTTATTGTCCGACGGGATATCTGGAAGTACTAAGACTTCAGGATCGATTTGTTTATTTGCCGGAAATGCCGTACCGAGAGGTGGATCTGGACCAGGCAGAGCGGACAGTACTTGAACAGGAAAGATTTGAGACAGACGGCGGAGTCGGAGCTGTGGCAGGATGGCTTGATACGGTTACAGTTGAAAATGTGCATCCGAATACAACGGTAGCACTGCGCATGAATGGACTCTCCGGGGATGCGGATACACTGAAGTTATATGCATACGGTGCAGATGGAGCATTGCAGGAGGTGCCGCTGGAACTCTGGCATATTCAGGAGGATGGCAATATACCGGAAACACTAAATGAAGAGACGCTGTATGAAGTACATGTGACCGTGGAAGACGGGGGCAGCTTTGATTTGTGTGATGAGGAAAAGAAAATCACGATTTCGGCAGTTACCGGAAGATAAAAGGTGATCTGCATCCTGCGTTCATGAGCAAGTAGCGAAGCGGATTGCGAAAAATACAATTACGAATATTACAGAACCCCTGGGATTATTTTGTGGTAATCCCAGGGGTTTTATCTGTTTAACCGAGTCGAGCAAGTCCCCTGCTTCAATTGCGAATATCCGCTTTGAGCGCTTCAGTTATGTGGAATACAGTCAGCTTTGCCATGTGTCTGCAAGCAAAAGCAAAGTGCAGATGCCGCTGTGCTTTACCCTCCGATATACTCCGTGATCACACCGGTCAGTGCCGGCAGGATCTGCTGCTTTCTGGAAAGCAGGTTTTCCTGGAAGGAATGGTCCTCGCCATCGGCATTTGGAAAGGCTTCTGCGGCCCACGGTGCACGGCTGCCGCCGGCATAGATGACGGAGCCGTTTTCCAGAATGCTCGTAAAGACAAGAACAGCAAGATCGATCCGCTTTTTCTGGGCGAAGCGGTCAAGTGCAGCCAGGATCTCTCTTGAGTCGGTGCGCGTTTCTTTTGCAGAGGGTACGATTACCTGGGAGATGGAGAGCTTGCAGGAGAAAAGATCGTAGATCTTAAGATCCTGATTGAGCATATCACTGAAGCTCATTTTTTCCTGGTTTGAGGTAATGCGGAACATTTCTTCGGCAAAGGTATCAATGTCGAGGTCTGCAATCGCTGCCAGAATGTTGGCTGTCTGGATATCGCGATCCGTGGTGGTCGGTGAATGGAAATCCATGGTGTCGGATAAGACGGCGCCAAGCAGAAGTCCGGCAAGCGCCGGAGGAATCGGGATCTGGTTTTCCCGAAAGATGGTGGCAACGATTGTGGCGGTGGAGCCGACAATCTCATTTCGGAAGGCCACCGGCTGTGAGGTTGAGAAATCGTTGATCCGATGGTGATCGATGACCTCAAGCACCGTTGATTTTTCAATTGCATTTACGGACTGTGAAAATTCGTTGTGGTCGACGAGGATCAGCCTTCGCTTCGGGGCGTTCATGATGTGGTATCTGGAAACATAGCCGAAAAGCTGCTCGTTCTGATCGACGACCGGGTAGGCCCGGTAACGGTTTCGCAGCATTTTTACGCCGACGTCCTCTGCCAGCTCATTGGTGTGGAAGAGGACGGGGCTTTTTTTCATGATTCGTTCGACAGACGGTGCGAAGTAAAGATAACGCGAGGTATTCATCGTGCCGTGTCCGGAGAGAAGAATTGGACAGTGGTGTTTTTTTGCCTCCTCCAGCACGCTGTCGTCGACCGTATCAGCCCATACAATGATCAGCATTCCGGCACCGAGCTGAATGCATTTTTTCTGTGCATTACTGTCTGCACCGACGATGACGATCCGCTTTTCCACCTCATAACGGTCAAGATGCTCCGGGAGGGTCATGGCAATGATGCTGACCTTGCCGTTTACGGATACAAGGGGATCATCATAGACAATGGTTCCGCTGATCGTTTTGCGGATGTTTTCAACCGGTGTATGTGCCAGAATATCGATGGATCTTGCGGTATCATCGAGGCCGACAACGGAAAAATCTGATTTGGTGACCATTCCAAGCAGGTGCTTTTCATTGTCCACCACTCCGCAGTAGGCCATGTTTTCCTGCTGCATGATCTGCATGGTTTCGTGGATCGTTGTATCCGGTGTGATGGAAACAGGCGGATCCATGACAATTTCAGAAAGCTTCATCCGCGCGTCCTGCAGAAGCTGCGGAGGCTGAAAACCGAAACGGTCAAGCAGGTAAGAGGTCTCTGCATTGAGCGCACCGAGGCGGCACGGCGTGGCCGGCTGCCCCATTGATTTTTTGAAGAATGCATAAGCGATTGCAGAAGCAATCGAGTCAGTGTCCGGGTGGCGATGCCCGGTGATATAGACGGGCTCTTTCTTTTTCATAACAGGTCCTTTCGTTGATGGATTCCCCTCTTTTATTTTATCGCATCAAGTGCCTGTGCGATATCTGCGATCAGGTCTTCCTTGTCTTCCAGGCCGAGACTGATACGGATCAGCTCTGCCGGAACACCGGCTTCGATCAGCTGCTCATCGGTCATCTGACGATGGGTGGAGGTAGCCGGATTTAAGCAGCATGTTCTTGCGTCGGCTACGTGAGTTTCAATTGCGCCGAGCTTTAAGTGCTGCATGAAGATGGAGGCAGCTTCACGTCCGCCCTTCAGGCCAAAGGATACGACGCCGCAGCCGCCGTTTGGCAGATATTTCTGTGCTCTTTCATAATATTTGCTGGACGGAAGTCCGGAATAATTGACGTAGGCTACCTTCGGATGCGATTCCAGAAATTCCGCAACTGCCTGTCCGTTTTCCACGTGCTTTGGCATGCGCACATGAAGAGATTCCAGGCCGAGATTCAGAATGAAGGCATTCTGCGGTGACTGCATACAGCCAAGGTCGCGCATCAGCTGAGAGGTGCATTTTGTGATGAAAGCCCCCTCTTTTCCGAATTTCTCTGCGTAGGTGATGCCGTGGTAGCTTTCATCCGGTGTGCACAGCCCCGGATATTTGTCGGCATGCGCCATCCAGTCGAAGCGTCCGCTGTCCACAATCGCCCCGCCGAGTGCGGCGCCGTGGCCGTCCATGTATTTTGTGGTCGAGTGGGTGATGATATCTGCACCCCATTCAAACGGGCGGCAGTTGACCGGTGTGGGGAAGGTATTATCGACCATAAGCGGAACGCCATGAGCGTGAGCCACCTTTGCGAACAGCTCGATATCGAGCACGGTGAGTGCCGGGTTGGCGATGGTCTCACCAAACATCAGCTTTGTGTTTGGACGGAAGGCTGCGTTTAATTCTTCTTCCGTGGCATCCGGGGAGACAAAAGTAGCGGTGATGCCCATTTTCGCCAGTGTGACAGCGATCAGATTGAAGGTGCCTCCATAGATTGAGGAAGAGGCTACGATGTGATCGCCGCATTCACAGATATTGAACATTGCGAGGAAGTTTGCGGCCTGGCCGGATGAGGTGAGCATAGCAGCAGCTCCGCCCTCCATCGCTGCGATTTTGGCTGCAACAAGGTCATTCGTCGGGTTCTGAAGCCTGGAGTAAAAATAACCGGAAGCTTCAAGGTCGAATAGTTTTCCCATGTCCTCGCTGGTGCTGTATTTGAATGTGGTGGACTGCACGATCGGGATCTGGCGCGGTTCGCCGTTGCCCGGAGTATAGCCGGCCTGTACACATTTTGTTCCCATTTTATAATTCTGATAATTTCCCATAATAATCTCCTTATTCATACAAGTGTGGAATAACTGCACGTCTGACTGCATTTTTGGCCCTGCCTGTAAAGCTTTGATACCAAACGTATCGTAACATTTTCAATGCGCTTTGTAAAGCAGAGGATCGATGATCTGGCTGCGGAAAAGAGGATGGATACAGGGGCTTGCAAAAGGGGAAAGCAGGGCATATAATCAGCACACAATGATAAAATCAGAGTAACTGTTCAGAGCCAACCTCCAAAATGCTACGCATTTCGTCGGTGTGGCGTATCCGCCAAATAAAATTTCAAAAACAGGCTTAAAAATGCAAACATTTTCTGCCTGTTTTATGAAATTTTGCTTGGCTCTGAACAGTTACAAATCAGAAAAAATGGAGAGAAAACGATTATGAAGCCAACGACTGTAGAGGGAAGAGAAAAAACAAAAAACGGAATTACAAGGCTGATCTTTTCGGCACTGTGTATTTTGCTGGAAGTCGTGTTCATTCTTTTGCTGTTTACGCGGCTGAACCGCTATGCAGAAGCGATCAATCTGTTTACGCGGGTGCTCGGCCTGAGCATTATTTTACATATGTATGCATCGCCGATGACAGCAACGATGAAGATGCCCTGGATCTTTCTGATCCTGGTATTTCCGGTGATGGGGCTTACTCTGTATCTTATGGTCGGGTTAAACGGCGGCACCGGGAAAATGCGGAAACGCTATGAGGAGATCGATGCTCAGCTGCTGCCATTGCTTCCGGAAAATGAAAAAGAGAGGGAAGCACTGGAGGAGAAAATCCCGCGTGCTGCAAATATTTCAGCCTATATTAAGAAAAATGCATGGTATCCGGTGTACCAGAATACGGACGTGACGTATTACGATGAGGCGGAGAAGGGGCTGGAAGCACAGCTGGAGGATCTTTCAAAGGCGCAGCACTTTATTTTTATGGAATACCATGCGATCGAGGATGCCGAAGCGTGGCAGCGGATCCAGCGTGTGCTGGAGGAGCGGGCGAGGGCCGGCGTCGAGGTGCGCGTATTTTACGATGATATGGGTTCGATCTGGTTTATCAATACGGATTTCATCAAAAGGATGGAAGCGCTTGGCATCCGCTGCCGCGTTTTCAATCCGCTTGCACCGGGCCTGAATTTCTTTTTGAACAATCGGGATCACCGCAAAATCACGGTGATTGACGGAAGGGTTGGGTTTACCGGCGGTTACAATCTCGCAAACGAATACTTTAATCTGACCCATCCGTATGGGCAGTGGAAAGATACCGGCATCCGGCTGGAAGGCGATGCAGTCCGTTCGCTTACGGTGACATTTCTGGAAATGTGGAATGCAGTCAGCGATAAAGACCAGAACGATGCGGATTTCACAAAGTTTCTGCCTGATTATCCGTACGCAGCGAAGCAGACGGGATTTATCCAGCCGTATGCGGACAGTCCGATCGATCATGAGCATGTCGGGGAAGAGGTGTATATCAGTATGGTGAATAAAGCGGAGAAATACTGCTGGTTTATGACGCCGTATCTGATCATTACGGATGAGATGGCACATGCACTTTCACTGGCGGCAAAGCGCGGCGTGGACGTTCGGATCATCACGCCTGGCATTCCGGATAAAAAGATGGTCTACAGTGTGACGCGTTCCTTCTATCACGGGCTGGTGCGCAACGGTGTGAAAATCTATGAGTGGACGCCCGGCTTCTGTCATGCGAAGATGAGTGTTGCAGATGACTGTATGGCGACCTGCGGCACGATCAATCTCGATTACCGCAGCCTCTATCACCACTTCGAAAACGGATGTTTCATGGCGGACTGTGACGCAGTGCTCGAGATCCGCCGTGATCTGGAGCAGACGATCACACAGTGCCGTGACGTGACAGAAAAGTACAAAAGCGGCAGAAGCGCATACCTGCGATTTTCTCAGCTGCTTCTGCGGCTGTTTGCGGAGCTGCTGTAATACAAAACGGAAACATCCTCGACGGCTTGCATAAACCTTCGGAATCGGATAAAATAGAGGAATCAATAGTATGACCGGAGTCGAAAGAAGATGAGAAGAGAGAAAAGGAAAACAGAGAAAAAAGCAGAGTACGTTACCCGTGTCGGGATGACAGTATTAACGGCGATTTTGATTGCGCTGTTTCTCTGGATCATGGCACTTGTGGGTAAGATACAGGGTACGGCACGGGTGATAAATTATGCCGGACTGGTGCGCGGTGAGACACAGCGGATGATCAAGCTGGAGAATGCCGGATATCCGCAGGACAGAATGAGCGAGACGATCCATTCCTATATCAAAGGACTGCGCGAGGGCAGCGATGAGCTGAACTTTGTCCGGCTGGATGATGCAGAATTTCAGGATAAAATGAAAGAGCTGGATGATTATTTTCAGATCCTGAAGGAAGAGGTGTCACTGGTTCGTGAAAAGGGGTATCAGCAGACGAATATCATCGAAAAGAGCGAGAAATTTTTCAAGATCTGTGACAAAGCAGTAGGGAGAGCGGAAGTGTATTCCCAGAGGCTGGCATCCGCTTTGGATCGTCTGGAGAGGATCGTGATCGTGGATATCGCCGGTCTGCTGATCCTGATCGGCATGGAGCTGATCAAGGCGGTGCGTTATGCTGCGCAGAACCGGATTTTGCAGAGTAAGGTCTATCTGGATGAGGCAACTGGACTGCCGAACAAAAACAAGTGCGAGGAGCTTTTAAATGCAGAGGGCAGTGCCCTGGAAAATGGGATTTCGGCGTTGTGTGTTTTTGATCTGAACAATCTGCGCAGGATCAACAATAATCTCGGACACGATAAAGGGGATGAGTATATCCGGAGCTTTGCGGTGCAGCTGCGCGGTGCAGTACCGCCGGAGCAGTTCGTGGGCCGTGACGGAGGCGATGAGTTTCTTGTGATACTGCGCGGGCTGGATGGCAAAGGAGTGCGCATGTGCCTGCAGAATATCCGTGAGCAGACGGAGAAATATTCAAAGGAACACCCGGAGATGCCGATCAGCTATGCCGTCGGCTATGCGATGGCGCAGGATTTTGAGGAATGCACGATGCGCGAACTGTTCCGCTATGCAGATAAAAATATGTATGTGGATAAGAACCGTGCTAAAATAGAGGAGGCGGCGCAGTACCAGCAGCTGAAATTCCGGCTGCTCGATGAGATTAAAGCACAGAATCTGCAGTTTTCAGACTGCCTGTACTGTGATGCCTTGCTTGATCAGTACAGTGTGCTGCGGGCAACCGCAGATTTTTACCTTGCGGAGGAAGGAAGCTATTCCGGTGCGGTAGAGAAGATCGTGGAAGAGCTTTCCTGTCCGGAGACACGCAGAGAGCTGTGGCATGCGCTTCAGCTGCCGCACTTGCAGCAGGTCCTGACGAGAAATGCCCGGAAGCTTGAGTTGCCGTGTCAATACGAAGAAGACGGAAAAATGCAGAGAGGACGTGTGACACTGCTGTTTACAGACACTGCGAAGAATGGCAGACTACATCACTTTATTCTTGGGTTTGAGCGGTTCCACAATGAGGATCACACCGCGGAAACGGAAAAAACACAGCTGATGCGCTATTATGAACAGATGAAGCAGTCGATTCTGGAAAACGAGAGCTATGTGGATGCGCTTCTTGGGACGGCTGAGTCGGTGTACACGGTTGATCTGACCCATGACTGCCTGGAAAAGATTTTCTATCACACGCAGGAGCAGGAGCTGCCTGTGAATCTGAAGCTTCCGTGCTCCTACGATGCATGTTGCGAGGTACAGAAGCAGTATATTGCGGAAGAGACACTGGAAAATTACAGGATTGTGGATTCCTCGGAAAAACTGCTGGATCGGTTTGCAAACGGTGAAAAGCAGATCACGGTGGAATACAGGGTGAAAAAATCAGACGGCGTCATGGCCTGGATACAGAAGATGGTTCTGTTTTCCAGGGAGACAATGTATGACAGCAGAACAGGACAGGAAAGTGCAATCATCCATGCGATTATTCTGTTCAAAAATACCTCTTCCTTCCATGAAAAGGAGGAACAGGAAAAGGAACGGCTGGAAGCGGCATTTCAGGAAGCAGATCTGGCGAGCCGTACCAAAACGGAATTTCTGAATCGGATGAGCCATGATATCCGTACCCCGATCAATGGAATAATAGGAATGCTCGAGATCATAAAACGGAGCCGGACAGATGAGAGAAAGGTGGATGAGTGCCTGGATAAAATACGGATATCGATCAGCCATCTTCTGGCGCTTGTGAATGACGTGCTGGATATGAGCAAGATCAAGGATGAAAGTACGACGCTGGAACAAGAGAAGTTTGAACTGGAGCAGCTGATGGAAGAAACAGATGCCCTGGTAAGTGCGCAACTGCTGGATATGGAAATTACATATCACGCACATCGGGAAAGGGCTTGTCATACAATGCTGGTCGGAAGTCCGCTGCAGCTTCGGCAGGTTCTGGTGAATCTGCTGAGCAATGCGATCAAGTACAACAAAAAGGGCGGAAAAATCGATACGTATACGAAGGAGCTTTCTGTGGACGGCGATACGGTCTGGTATGAATTCCGGATTACGGATACCGGTGTCGGCATGAGTGAAAAATTTGTAAAAGAAGAGCTGTTCAAGCCATTTACGCAGGAAAAATTAGGTGCCAGAACACAGTATAAGGGTACCGGGCTTGGCATGTCGATCGTCAAAGGACTGGTAGAGAAAATGAATGGCACGATCGAAGTACAAAGTGTACCTGGACAGGGCAGTACCTTTACGGTTACGCTTCCATTCCGGATTGGAAAAGCTGAGCCATCCAAAGAGCAGGAGACAGAACAGAAGCAGGAGAAATTGCTGACGGGGAAACGGATCCTGCTTGTGGAGGATAATGAAATCAATATGGAGATCGCTCAGTTTTATCTGGAAGACGGAGGTGCTGCGGTGGATATCGCGTGGAACGGAGCACAGGCCGTGAACCGGTTTGCAGCTTCAAAGGAAGGCTATTATGACATGATCCTGATGGATGTAATGATGCCGGTGATGGACGGACTGGAGGCATGCCGCCGGATCCGCGCACTGGAACAGGAAAGGAGGGAGCATGTCTGCATTTATGCGATGACGGCACAGGCATCCTCTGAAAGTGAACAGCAGTGTCTGGAGGCAGGAATGGACGGCCATATCGCAAAACCGATCAAAGCGGAAGAGCTTGTGAAAACGATTCTTACTGTGACCGGGAAAGAGGTTTCAGACACACGCTGAAAAAGGTGTGCAGGCGGGTAACCAAAGTGAGCGAGTCAGCTTTACGGCTGGAAAGGAACTATATGAAAATATTAAATTTTGGATCGATGAATATCGATTATGTGTATCAGCTTCCGCATATCGTGGAGCCGGGTGAGACCATTACAGCAATGGGGTTAAGCGTAAACGATGGTGGCAAAGGACTGAACCAGTCGATTGCCATGAGCCGGGCAGGGCTTGAGGTCTACCATGCGGGCATGGTGGGAAGTGATGGAGCAGGCCTGGTGGAGACGTGCCGGAAGAATGGAGTTCACACAGAATATATCCAGACAGTCAAAACCAGGACGGGAAACGCGATCATCCAGGTCAATGATGCGGGACAGAATTGCATTGTGCTGTTTCCGGGGGCAAACCGTGCAAATACGAAGGAGCACGTGGATGAGGTACTGAGCCATTTTGGAAAGGGCGATGTGGTCGTACTGCAGAACGAAATCAATCTGATCGACTATATCGTAGACCGGGCGTATGAGAAAGAGATGGTCATTGCGATGAATCCGTCTCCGTTCGACCAGGCAGTGATGGACTGCGATCTGACGAAGATTACTTACTTTTTTGTAAATGAGATCGAGGGGGAAATGCTGACCGGAGAAAAGGATCCGCAGAAAATTATGGCCGGTGTGCTTGCGAAATATCCGATGAGCCGTCTGATCCTGACACTCGGAAGTGACGGGGCATGGTATGCAGACAAAGACGGACGCTGCTACCAGGAAATCTGCAAGGTAAAGGCAGTCGATACGACTGCAGCCGGAGATACGTTTTCCGGTTATTTTCTCGCATCGGTTCTTGGCGGAAAGACACCGGCACAGGCGCTGAAGACGGCGACCGTCGCATCCGGGATTGCTGTATCGAGAAAGGGAGCAGTGCCGTCGATCCCGACGGCAGAAGAAGTTGCACAGAAGTGCGGGGGGATGGAATAGCAGTCATAAGCGGAGCATGTTTGTGCTCCGCTTTATAATGCCAGAAAGATGGTTGCTGTTATCAAGGGAGATATGCGCAATCCGCTTCGCTGCTTGCCCATAACAGAGTAGCTGCTTTGCAGCTTGACTCAGTTAAAAAACAGCGGGCTGTCGGACGAACCGGCAACCCGCTGCAAAAAGAGGCAGGATGAATAATAAAAGGGCAATCCGCAGCTGCGCTGAGGGCAACAGAGCAGCTGCGGAAGAGAACCTGATCTGACGGATTCAGACTCAGGAAATTCTTTATCCCTGATAAGATGCGGAAAAACTCTTGTAGTATTCTTTGAAAAACTCTCTGATTGATTTGATAGCCTTCATGATGAAATCCTCCTTTAATCCGCTTATTCTGCTTATTCTATGGAAGTTCTGCGGCTCTGTTTACCGCTTTCTTTTGATGACACTACTATAACAGGTTGACGGAAGTTTGTGAAATACATATAATAAAGGTGTTACGATACCTGACAGGTATTGCAAAAAAGAAAGTCTGATATGCATTCCGTTTAATGTTAGAAAAAATTCAGGTCAAAAATGCCGGAAAGTAAACTATTGGGAGGCAGAAACAAGAATGAATGAGGAAACAATACGGACGGAATGACAGATATGATGCGGAAGTAAAAAGATCAGATATAAGAAAATTCGTAAGAAGGAGGCCCCACATGGAACTACGACACATCCGATATTTTCTCGCGGTTGCCGAGGAGATGAATTTTACACGTGCAGCGGAAAAGCTGTGTATTGCTCAGCCGCCGCTGAGCCGCCAGATTCAGGAGCTGGAGGCAGAGCTTGGAACAAAGCTGTTCGTGCGAAAGCCGCATGCATTGCAGCTGACAGAGGAAGGGATTTTGTTCCGGCAGTATGCGCAGCAGATCGTCGATCTTGTGAAGCGTTCGGCGGAGGATGTCAGCGAGATGGAGAAGGGGCTGCAGGGCATGATCTATCTCGCGTCAGTGGAAGGACAGGCGCCTGCACTCCTCTCGGAGTGGATTGCAGGGTTTCATGAAAAGTATCCGCATGTGACCTACAGCATGTGGAATGGAAATTCTGATGATGTGGTAAACCGTGTCATGAAAGGACTGTGCGATCTTGCGGTCATTCTGGAGCCGCACAATGCAGAAGGTGTGGAGTCTGTTCCGGTTTATCAGGAGCCGTGGGTGGCGATGATTCCGGAGGATCATCCGCTGGCGCTGGAGCAAAAAGAGACGATCCGCATGGAAGAACTGCTTCCGTATGAGCTGATTATTCCGTCGCGTGAGTCAAGGCTTCAGGAGATCAACAGCTGGTTTGGAGAGGGAGAAAAGCCTATTGTCCGCTGCCGTATTGCGCATATGCTGAATGCATATGAACTGACAAAGCGCGGAGTCGGAATCACGATCTATCCGGCGGCGGCCGCTGACCTTGCGGAGCATTCCGGTATCTGCATTCGGAAGATCACGGAGCCAAAGGTTATGGCCTCCTACGTACTGATACGAAACCGGTCGCGTGCGCTTTCAAGGGTCGCGCAGGAATTTTTTAATTATGTGGAGGAGCGGACGGCGGCAAACCTTGTTTAGAAATAAAGGACACGTGGGAGAAATAAACCATAGAATTTTGTGAGAAAAGGATTGCTATTTCAACGCTTTTTTGTAATAATGAAAGCTGCTCACTTTGGAAAAAGACAACGAAAGAGGAGGATAATATGCAGGATATTATTGACGGCTTTTTTCATAAAAAGCATTTCTGGTTTCGATTGTGCGCGGTGGTCGTGGCGGTGATCGTGATGGGTTTTTGTCTGTCGTGGCTTTTGCTGGTCGACCTCGGGACGGATCCATGTACCCTGATGAATGTGGCGATTGCAGATACGATCGGGATGTCTCTTGGCAACTGGCAGGCACTTTTGAATACGGTACTTCTGGTGATTGTGGTGATTTTCGGCGGACGCAATCTCGGTTTCGGTACACTGGCAAACATGTTTCTGGTGGGATATTCGATCGATTTCTTTTCGTGGGTCTGGGCAAAAATCCTTCCGGTGGATCTGTTTTCCAGCTGGGGTGTGCGCGTTGCAGTACTGATACCGGCGCTGGCGGTTTTTGTGCTGGCGGTTGCGGTCTATATGGATATGGATATGGGAACGGCACCGTATGATGCGATCCCGATTATCATTTCAAAGTATGTGAAGAGATTTTCATTCCGCACGATTCGCATGGTCTTTGATTTTACGGTAGTTGTGATCGGAATGTGTTTCGGCGGACGACTTGGCATTGTGACATTTCTGATGGCATTGACGCTTGGCCCGGTGATTGCATGGGTCGGTGATCTGATGAAGAAAAAATTTGAGTTTCTGCAGGACTGAATAGAGCATTAACAGTTGCTCCGGGATTCAATAAGGTTATTTGACTGTCTGGAAGAACAGATATTAAGTCTGGATACGATGCCGGAGCGTTATCGAAAATATGAAAAAGAACCGTGGAAAAGCCGCGGACTTCGTGTATTACCAGTATAAAGCAGTCTTTCGTTTATGATCGACTGCTTTTCTTATGCTCTGCTTCTGACGAACTGCATAAAAAACCCCCTTTAAAATAAAAACTACCACCCTTTCTGCATAAAAACATTATGCTATAATAGTGTTAGAAAAAAGAAAAACGCCTGAAACAAGAAAAAATGCAGTAGAAAAGTATACAAAATGACGGGACTGACGCACAAAAAGGCATAAATAGTAAAGTATCCGCGGGATCGGCACAGGAAAGATTTTACGGATACATCAGAAAAAAGGGAGGGTGGCGAAATGGGTGAAGTTATTGTCTCCATGAGCAGCATCAGCAAGACATTTCCGGGTGTCAAGGCACTCGATAATGTAAGCTTTGAGCTGTGCTCAGGAGAAGTCATGGCGCTGCTGGGAGAGAACGGTGCAGGTAAATCGACGCTTATGAAAATATTGAGCGGTGTCTACACCAGAGACGGCGGCGAGATGAAGATTTTTGGAAAAGAATACAGCGATCTGACGCCGAAACAGGCGCAGCAGATCGGTGTGGCGATCATTCATCAGGAGCTGAACATGTGCCGTCATCTCTCAGTCACAGAAAATATGTTCCTGGGACGTGAGAAGCAGGGCGGGCTGGCACTGGACAACCGAGCGATGGAGAAGGAAGCGAAGCGGATTCTCGATGATCTAAAGATCGATATCGATCCGAGGCAGACCGTCGGTGATCTTCCGGTGTCAAAGCAGCAGATGGTTGAGATCGCGAAAGCATTATCGACAAATGCAAAGATATTGATTATGGACGAACCGACATCATCGCTTACATCGAAGGAAATCGATGATTTGTTCCGCATTATCCGAAAGCTGAAGGCAGAGGGCTGTGGTATTGTCTACATATCACATCGCCTGGAGGAGCTGGCGCATATCGTGGACCGTGTGACGATCATGAGAGACGGCCAGTTTATCACAAAGGGCAATTTCAGGGACATGACCATGGATCAGATCATCACAAACATGGTTGGCCGCGAGATCAAGGAGCAGTTCCCGCGGGTAGAGTGCAAAAAAGGAAAGAAAATTTTTGAGGTCAAAAATTTAAATGCAGGACGTATGGTACGAGGCATCAATTTCTCGGCATACGAAGGAGAGATCGTAGGTTTTGCGGGCCTGATGGGTGCGGGACGTACCGAGACGACGCGGGCGATCTTCGGAGTAGATCCAAAGGAGAGCGGAGAGATCTGTGTGGATGGAAAAGAAGTACGCATCCGCTGTCCGGAGGATGCGATCAAAAATGGTGTTGTACTGGCACCGGAGGACCGCAAGAAAGACGGACTTTGCACGAAGCTGAGCATCCGCCACAACCTGGCACTTCCAAACCTCGATCTTCTGTGCAATAAGCTTGGCGTAGTCAGCAGCAAAAAAGAAGCTGAGCTGTGCAAAAAGGCAGTTTCGGATCTGAAGATCAAGACACCGAACGTGGAGATTGATTCCGGCAATCTTTCCGGAGGAAATCAGCAGAAGGTCGTAGTCGGAAAATGGCTGGCGCGAAATTCAAGAGTCGTGATTTTCGACGAACCGACAAGAGGGATCGACGTCGGAGCGAAGGTTGAGATCTATCATCTGATGAATGAACTGAAGCAGAAAGGAATCGCAGTCATCTTTGTTTCTTCGGAAATGCCGGAGGTCATGGGAATCGCGGATCGGATCATCGTCATGTGCGACGGCCGGATCACCGGTGAAATCCTGGCGAAGGAAGCAACGCAGGAGCAGATCCTGACGATGGCGACCTCTTTTGAAAACAAGAAAATTTCTGCGGCGGAAGGAGAAGGGAAATGAACAGTAAAAATCAAAGCCCCGTAAAGAAGCTTCTTGGTATCCGGGGAATGGGAGCGGCGCTCACCGCATTTGTGGGCCTGGTAGTTATCTACATTGCATTTGGTATCATCAACCCGGCAGTTTTCTCAGGACAGAATATTCAGAACCTGCTGCGTTCGATGTCAAAGTACCTGCTGATCGGTATCGCACAGAGTTACGTGCTGATCACCGGAAACATTGATCTTTCGATCGGAACCATGGTCGGTATGAGCGCCATGATCTCCGCGACACTGATGACAAGAGGCGTACATCCGATCATTGCGATCCTGGTCGCACTTGTAAGCTGTCTGGTTGTCGGAGTGGTAAACGGCTATCTCGTTGGAAAATTCCGCCTGCCGCCGTTCATCGCAACACTGGGCACGATGTTTGTGACAAGAGGTATCGCCTACATGGTGAACAACAACCGCAACACGGACGCGATTGCGACCGGCATCGGCAAAGAGCCGGCGGACCGTTTCCAGAACTTCTTCTACTATGGAAAGACGTTTGGTGTGTATAACACCTTCTGGATCGCACTTGTTGCATTTATCATTTTCTTCTTTATCCTGTCAAAGACACGCTCCGGGCGTCACATTTATGCGATCGGTTCCAACATCGATGCAGCGAAGCTCTCCGGTGTAAACGTAGTCCTGACGACGACCAAGACGTATCTGGTCAGCTCGATCTGCTCCTGCATCGTCGGACTGATCCTCTGCGCACAGGCAGGCATGGGCAACATGGAAGCAGGAAACATGTACGAGATGTACGGTGTGGCAGCCGGCGTTATCGGCGGCGTATCACCGCTTGGCGGTACCGGACTTCTGCTTGGAACGTTTGCAGGTGCAGCTGTATGGCAGACGCTTGAAAACGGTCTGAACATGATCGGCGCACAGGTCGGCATCCAGCGAGTCGTAATCGGTGTCATTGTAGTAGGTGCAGTGCTTCTCGATGTCGTAGTAAGAAGCGGCCAGTTCGGCAAGAAAAAGAAAGCATAAAAGAAAACATAAGAAAGACAGCGGCATAAATACAAAAGGGACAGGCTTCAAAAAAGAACCATACTGCGTCAGGCAGACGCAGATAGGGATAGAAATCACAAAACAAACACAAAACAAACAAAGAAATCAAATTTCAAGGAGGAAATTCAAAATGAAAAAGAAAATGTTTGCAGTACTCATGGCAGCAGCAATGGCAGGAACGATGGCAATGACCGTATCCGCAGCAGGCGAGAAGATCGCTCTGATCACAATGGATTCTATCGACCAGCACTGGATCAGCCTGAATGAGGGTGCACAGAAAGCAGCAGAAGAGCTGGATGCAGAGGTAACCTTCATGTCCCCGAATACTAAGGACGATGCACAGCAGATCGAGTGTGTAAACAACGCAGTCGCAGGCGGCTATCAGGCAATCCTTGTAGCAGCAAACGGTCCGGATGCAATTTCTTCCGCACTGAAGGAAGCATCCGATGCAGGCGTTAAGATCGTATACGTTGATTCTCCGGCAAACGTAGAGGCAGAGGCAACCTTCTCTACGGATAATAAGGCAGCAGGAACGACAGCAGGTGAAGAGATGATCAAGGCACTTGAGGAGAAGGGAATTACCTCCGGAAAGATCGGTATCATCAATGTAAATGCGGCAACCGATTCTACTGTAAATCGTGAGGAAGGCTTCCGCGCAGCATTTGACGGAACGGATTTCGAGATCATGGAAACACAGTACGGCGAAGGCGATGCAGCAAAATCACAGACAATCGCTGAGAACTACATCACACAGGGCGTGGTTGGTATCTTCGGATGCAACGAGGGTTCCACAACAGGAGCAGGAAATGCAATCAAGGCTTCCGGCAGCAGCGATATCGTAGGCGTAGGTTTTGATAAGTCTGATGCGATCCTGAACTTGATCAGCGACGGATATCTTCTGGCAACGATGGCTCAGAACCCGGACGTGATGGGTTATGAGGGCGTGAAGGCAGCAGTTGCAGCAATCGGCGGCGAGTCCCTTGGCGGAGAAGTAACTGACACAGGCGTTTCTGTTGTAACCGCAGATTCTCTGGCAGGCGCAGAGGCTGAGACTGAGGCAGTGACCGAGTAAGATAGGCGGGTTAAGAGATATTATGAGATTCTGGAGCGGACTGCAAACATCCGCATTACCAGATAGTGAGCCATAACATGAAGAAGAGGCGGGCGGATGTCCTGCCTCTTCTTTATAGTGTGCAATCTCATGATGCCAGAGTCAAAAGCCTGAAATCACGATATGTTTGCACAGGAGTGGTTTTATGGCTTAATGACCCGTAAGGCATCTTTTGACCTTAACATCAGCTCATAAGAGGGAAATTTGCAGCTTTCTTTATGGCGGATACTGTGAATTTGAGGTATGATAAAAATACAGTAACTGTTCAGAGCCAACCTCCAAAATGCTACGCATTTCGTCGGTGTGGCGTATCCGCCAAATAAAATTTCAAAAACAGGCTTAAAAATGCAAGCATTTTCCGCCTGTTTTATGAAATTTTGCTTGGCTCTGAACAGTTACAAAATACATTTATAAAGCCGGACATGTTCTGGTAATGCAAGAAACAGCTGCGCATATAAGAGCATACAAAAACAGAACGGAAAATGAGAAACCATGGGGGATGAAACGATGATAAAGGTAGTCATTGCAGACGATGAGGTGCGGATCTGTCAGCTGATTCTGGCACTCGTCGACTGGGAAGCGCTTGGGCTGAAGGTGGTCGGGACGGCGCACAACGGGCTGGAAGCAATCGCGATGGTACGAACGCTGCAGCCGAACATTCTGATTACGGATATCCGGATGCCGGGATGCAGTGGTCTTGAGCTGATTGATCAGGTAAAGAGGGATGATCAATCCCTGGAGATCGTGATCATCAGCGGTTATGCGCATTTTGAATATGCGCAGCAGGCGATCAAATATGGGGTCGGTGATTATCTGTTAAAGCCGATCAGCAAGACGGAGCTGACCGCGACTCTTCAAAAGCTTGCGGGGCGGATCTGTGCGCAGAGAAAAAATGCGGAGGATGAGGCACAGCAGAAAAAAAAGACGCAGAAGGATGTGGCTCTGCTGAGGGAAAACCTGATCAGCGACCTGCTGGACCAGAAAAACAGGAAGATAAGCATCGGGGAGCTGCAGGAGCAGTACGGTCTGCAGGCGCAGGACGGCGTATTTCAGGCCTTTCTTTTGAAAATGGACTGTGGAAGAGAAGAACTCAGCCCGACGGCATCGGTACTTCTGATGGAGAAGGCACAGGAGGGACTGCAGCAGGCGGTCGGAGGCAGATGCCTGGAGTTTGTATCGGCGGTGCAGGGCTTTGCCTGCGCCGGAATTTTAAATTATGCACCGCAGAAAAAAGAGGAGGTGCGCCGCGCACTGAAGAGCTGTATCAATCAGCTGGAGCTGCAGAAGAGCCTGTTCCGGCCGGTCAGCTTTTCTGTGGCGCTTGGAAGCGGCAAAAGTGCACCGGAGGAGCTGGATGTATCAATGAAGGAGGCGCTGACGCTGATTGAGGAGCGGATCGTATACGGCACCGGGCGGCTTTATGAACGGATGGGAGGAGCTTCTGCGTTGATGGGAAGTGGTGCACTGGAGCGCTATCTGCGTGACATGACGCATGCGGTGGAGATCTTTGATTCTGATCTGCTTGGCACGGTGACGGATACGCTGTCAAAAGAATGCCGCGAGACAAAGGATGTCCACGGGTATGAGATCCTTGAGGCGGTCAGCTCTGCTGCGGAGGTGTTTGCCGTGCGGACGCAGATGGCAGAGCGTGCGGAATTTCTGCAAGAGCTGCGCCGGCAGGTAAAACGGTGCAGCGAAGCCGCACAGGTATTTGACTGCCTGAAAGAATTCTGCTGCGGTTATCTTGCCAGACAGAGTGCACAGCAGGAGAGCGAGTCAGTACGGCCGATCCGCAAAGCAAAACAGTATATTCAGGAGCATTACAGCGAGCCGATCACCCAGGAAGAGGTCAGCGGCATGGTGGGCTTAAGTCCTGCTTATTTCAGCGTGCTCTTTAAAAAGACGGAGGGCGAAGGATTTGCCAGATATCTGATCAATGTGCGGATGGAGCAGGCCAAGATCCTGCTGCGTGAGACGAACAGTCCGGTGTCGGAAATCTGCCGCCTGGTGGGGTACAATGACGTAAAGCATTTTACACATACATTTGAGAAGGCGGCAGGTGTGAAGCCTGCTGTGTACCGGAAGCTGTACGGGTGAGACGATGAACTGGAGAGAAAAGTGGAAAAAGAAATGGAAATATATATCAAACCGCGTGCAGGTGCTCGGTGTTCTCTGCCTTGCGGCGCTTTCCATATCAGGGGCGGTGCAGCTTGCAGCCGCAAAGACAGGGGCAGATGTGCTTTTTACGACGGGATGTCTGACGTTGCTTGCCGGAGCGGCGCTTGCAGCAGCATTTTGGGGTTGGGTGGTCCGGCCGTACCGGGAGCATGAGAAGGTCGAAAAGCGTTTTCTGGCGGGCTATATGTTTTCAGAAGAAGATCTGGAGCGGGCGGTGCTGACACCGACGATGCGTGAAGAGATGGAAATGATGGAGAAGATCATCCGTTCACCGCAGCTGATGGATCTCAATAAAAGGCAGGCGCAGTATCTGGCACTGCAGAATCAGATCAATCCGCATTTCCTTTACAATACGCTGGAGAGCATCCGCGGAGAGGCGCTGATCGCCGGTCTTTCTGGTGTGGCGGATATGACGGAATCTCTGGCAAAATTTTTCCGTTATACGATCACAAAGGTGGAAAATCTCGTCTCGGTGGAGGAGGAGCTGGATAACTGTGAAACGTATTTCGGAATCCAGAAATATCGGTTTGGGGACCGGCTGCAGCTGCACATCGAGTACGACCCGGATGAGTGGGAGGAGATTATGAACTGCCGCATTCCGAAGCTGACGCTGCAGCCGATCCTGGAAAACAGCATTATCCACGGGACGGAGCTGAAGATCGGGGAAGGCAATCTGTGGATTCGTTTCCGTAGGACGGAGAACCGGCTGGTTATCACGATTTCGGATGATGGGGTCGGCATGGATGAAGAAACGCTGGAGCGGCTGAATGAAACGCTGAACCGCGGTGTTGATGCGATCACGCAGCAGCAGGAAGAAAAAAAGGGCGGGATCGCGCTGGCAAACGTCAACAACCGGATCCATCTGATTTTTGGGGATGAATACGGAATGCACGTGTATTCGATGGCAGAGTGTGGAACGGATGTGGAAATCTCCATTCCGGTGGTGACACGGCTGGAACAGAAGGAGGAGCATGTATGAACCGGGAGATATTTCGGATGGAGCGCGTCACGTATCAGGAAAACGGCGTCACGTTTCTGAAGGATTTCAATATCCGGATTGATGAAGGAGAGATCCTTGGCCTGATTCCGGTCAATGGCTACGGGCTGAATGCATTTTTAAAACTCCTTGAAGTAAATGTTCCGCTGGAGGACGGCTACGTCTACAGCCGCGGCGAGATCATCAATTCCTGGAAGGATTCCAAGCGGACACATAACCGGATCAGTGTGATCGGGGCAGAAAACCGCCTGGTGGAGACCTTAAGTGTCACAGACAACATTTTCGTCCTCCGAAAAGGATTTCGTCAGGAAGTGATCCGTACCGGACTTCTGCGCAGGCAGCTTCTGCCATTTCTGGCGGATATCGGAATGGATATTCCGACCGATGTGCCGGTGGAGCGGCTGACAGTCTTTCAGCGTCTCGTCCTGGAACTGCTGCGTGCTGTCGTGTTTGGACAGAAATTCATCGTACTGAATGAGATTGGCGAACTGATCAGCTATGAGGAGCTGGACAAGCTGCATAAGATTCTGCGGCACTACGCGGCGCAGGGGTTTTCGTTTCTCTATATCTGTCTCCATTACGAGGAGGCGAGCCGCATCTGTGAGCGCTGCGCGATGATGTCGCACGGGCGGATCCTGAAGTTGCTGCCGTGCAATGACGAGGAAAGTGCGGAGCGGCTCTACACGGCAGAGTACAAAAAGATGGTCCGTGTCCATATGGAAAACAGGCAGGAGCAGCTGCAAAAGCAGCGGCAGGCGTTTGCGGCTGAGCATCTGCAGGGGGAATATCTGAGGGATCTCTCATTTGCAGTTGGTGCCGGGGAGTGCCTTGCCGTGCAGATCCTCGACAACAATGTTTTTGCGGAACTGCGCAGTTTTCTTTTGCAGGACCAGATGCCGGAGGGCGGCGAACTGTGGGTGGGAAAGCGCAGACAGCGGAATTTTTCGGATCGCAGGATCGCAGTGATCCGGGAACTGGCAACGCGGACGATGGTCTTTTCGGAGTTGTCTTATATGGAAAATCTGTGCATTTCTCTTTCTATGCGCGTTCCGGCGCTCTGGCTGAAAAAAAGCATCCGCCGGAGTATCCGGCGGGAGTACGGGCCGATCCTTGGCGAAGAAGTATTTGACCTTCCGGTTTCGTCGCTGACGGAACGCCAGAAATATCAGATGATCTACACGCGCATACAGTTGGCGCACCCGGATGTGGTTTTCTGCATCCAGCCATTCAAAGGAGCAGATCTCCCGCACCGCATGCATATCTGGCAGCTTTTAGAGCAGCTGATGGATCACGGGATCGCGGTTGTGCTCGTCTCTTTGAACCTCTCTGACTCGCTCTCAATGGCAGATCGCCTGCTGGTGATCGGCAAAGAGGGTATCCAGGAAGTGCTGCGGAAGGATTTCCCGACACTGGCGGAGGAGGTGCCGTGGATGAATCTGGTGTGAGAATGCCTGCTTTACTTTGTCAGACAGGTGTGATAGGATGGAACTAAGCGGAGCAAGTTCTCTGCCGGGCTGCGCGGAGCAATAAGCAGTGGCAGGGGATCTGCCGGAAAAAGAACCGTGCTGCGCGCTGACAGGAAAAAGGTGAACCTTTCAGGCGGCAGCAGACGGAAAGAAAAGGGAGGGTTACAAATGAAAACAAAACGACACGCAAAACACAGCTTTTGCCGCAGCATTTCAGGGCTTCTTCTGGCACTTCTGATGATAGTGACGGCTGCAATTCCGGTCCCGTCACAGGCCGCAGCAGAAGAAAACGGTGCCGCTGCAGCTGCGGTAGTTCCGGGGAAGACAAGGATCACATCCGCGCGGGCGGCTTCTGCCACAGCGGTCTTTCTGGACTGGCAGAAAGCGAAAAATGCGACAAGCTACTATGTATATTACAAGCTTTCCGGGGCAAAATCCTGGACAAAGATCGCATGTGTGAGAGATCTGGGATATGCACATATCAGTAAGAACTTAAAAGAAGGAAAGCGTTATCTGTACACGGTGCGCGCGTATAATGCGAAGAGCAAACGGCTTGGCGGCTATAGCAATGTAGTGGCGGTTGTGCCGAAAAATGTACAGCCGACTTCGGTGAAGTTCAATAAAGCAACGATGGTACTTTCAAATAAAGCGGATCGGACTCCATCCAACAAAAATCTTCTGCGTGTAACGATCCTGCCGAAAAATGCGACGACAAATCTTGTGAAGATAACAGTGTCAAATCCAGGAATCGTATCACTTCAGTATACCGAACCGGGAATGTTCGTGCTTGCACGTAAGAAAGGAACCACAACGATCACTGCGACATGTCCAAACGGGAAAAAAGCTGTCTGCAGGGTTACCGTCAGATAAAAACAGAAAGAAAGAACAATAAAAAATACGCGAGGGACAATGCACAGCCCTCCGCGTATTTTTTTGTACATTTATCCTTATAAACGTTTATTTCCGAATGACAAATTTGTGAACGTGTGATAAAGTAGAGGGGGATTTACAACACGACTACACAGCAGAGCATATTTGAACGCAGGTCGCGAAGCGGATTGCGAATATCCGCTTTACAAAAGCTTCAGCTATTTTTTTTGATATGTTCTGGCAGACAGGAGGAGAAGACATGACAAGAGTAGGAGTGATCGGTGTCGGCGGAATGGGCTTTACTCATGTGAAGGCACTGAAAAGTCTGGCAGAGGAGATGGATCTTCAGGTAGTGGCCATCGCAGATCTGCAGGAAAAATATCAGAAGAGAGCAAAAGAGGAGTGGCCGGAGGCTGCGATTTATGCGGAGGGCGCTGAGCTTCTGGAAAAGGAGCAGCTTGACGCGGTACATATCTGTGTGCCGAGCTATAAGCATGCAGAGTTGGCAATTCAGGCGATGAATAAAGGAATTGACGTGCTGGTGGAGAAGCCGGCGTGTTTAAAGGAAGAGGACTGTGAGCGGATGCTTGCGGCGAAGGAAGCAAATCACGTATCAGTTATGGTCGGACAGGTTGTACGCTTCTTCCCGGAGTATCGTTATTTAAGAGAAGCATACAAAAATCAGACATTCGGAAAGCTGAAATCCCTGTCCATGCAGCGCCTTAGCGGCAATGTGACCTGGGGCTATGAGGACTGGTTCCATGATGAGGAAAAGAGCGGATCGGTAGTACTGGATCTGCATATCCATGACCTTGATTTCCTGAGATATACGTTTGGAGATCCGAAGGAAATGTCCTGCACGGCAACGGCGTATGCAAGCGGTATGGTGAACCAGATCATTACAAATTATACATTTGACGGCGTGGATGCACCGGTCAGCGCAGAGGGACTGTGGGCGGAATCGGCCGCACTTCCGTTCTGCCCGCGTTTTTACGCGCAGTTTGAGCAGGCCGATGTTGTCTTTGACGGCCGTGAGAAACCGGATACCTTAAAGGTATACCATGCAGACGGCACGGTGGAGAAGCCGGACGTAAAAGAGGCTTTCAGCCTTGAGGGCGGTATGCAGGGGCTGAACATCTCGACATTCGGTCCGTATTACACTGAGATCCAGTATTTCTATCAGTGCCGGAAGGAAGGGAAAAATCCGGATATTGCATCCCTTGAGGAGGGCCTTGCATCCGTAAAATACGCGCTGAAGGAATGGGAACTGGCAAAGAAATACGTGGAGGAGAAGCAGTCATGAGAGTAGGATGTACAATCGATTATTTTAAGGGAGCGGATCTGGTGGATTCGTTCCGTCAGTTAAAGGAAATGGGAATGAACAGCTGCCAGCTGGTCTGCTGGGACAGAAGCGTGCTTGATGCAGAGCATGCGGCAGAGGTAAAGAAAATCTGTGAGGATGAGGGCATTGAAATTTCTGCTGTATGGTGCGGCTGGGAAGGCCCGCGTTTCTGGAACTTTTACGAGGGACAGGATACGCTGGGACTCGTGCCGGAAGCATACCGCTTCAAGCGCATCGAGATGCTGGCACAGGGCTCTGATTTTGCAAAGAAGCTTGGGGTAACAGACCTTGTGACACATGCAGGCTACATGCCGGAGAATCCGCATGATCCGAAATATCCGGAGATCATCACAGCACTTAAATATCTTGTCAGAAAATGCAAGCAGAACGGCCAGTATTTCCTGTTTGAGACTGGCCAGGAGACTCCGGTCACACTGCTTCGTGTAATGCAGGACATCGGATTTGACAATGTGGGAATCAACCTTGACCCGGCCAACCTGATCATGTACGGCAAGGCAAATCCGGTCGATTCTCTTGATGTATTCGGAAAATACGTCCGCGGTGTGCACGGCAAGGACGGCCTGTATCCGACCGACGGAAGAGAGCTCGGAGACGAGGTGGCGCTTGGCGAGGGAAAGGTAAACTTCCCGGTATTTTTAAAGAAGCTGCATGAGCTTGGCTATGACGGAGATATCACAATCGAGCGTGAGATCACCGGTGAGCAGCAGAAGAAGGACATTCAGATGGCAAAGAAGATGCTCGATGAAATCATCAGCGGACTGGAATAAATACAGGAAGAAAAGGTGGTGACGGATTTTGAAGATAACGACACAGCAGCTGCAGCTGCTCTTTGATGAGAAAACACTGCATTTTTCAGTGGCGGCAAAGGATGTGCTCTGGAGCTGGCAGGAAGGCTACCATCCGTATCTTCTTCTGAAAAACGGAGAGGTGATCCGGTTTGACGAAGCGTCCGTAAAGGAACATAAAATGATCGAAAACGGCGTGGGCAGCGGTATCCTGAGCCACTATGAGGGATTTGAAAAGAGCGCGGATCTGGCATTTGAGACGTACGTATGGCTGGAGGAGACAACCGGAGATTTCTGGTTTGAGTGGATTCCACTTTCAGACGGCGAAGAGCAGATCGCAAAGGTATTCTGGCCGGGCGCAATGGAGTTTCGGCAGGCAAGTGATGACTGGTACACATTGATTCCGGAGGAGCAGGGGCTGCTGGTGCCAAATACGTGGCCGCAGGAATTAAAGGCACTCGTCTTTGACGGAATGTTCCTGACCGCAGGGGCTTACATGCCGTGGTTCGGACAGGTAAGAGACAAAAACGGATACATCGCGATCGCACAGACCCCGTGGAACGGCGGAATCTGGGTCGATCATCCGATGGAGGGCGGCTATACGCATACCGGAGCCTGGTGGGAGCCGAGCCTTGGAAAGATGGATTACCGCCGGGTGCTGCGCTTCAGCTTTTTTGAAAAGTGCGATTACAACGATCTGTGTAAGGAATATCGTGAATACGTAAAAGAGACGGGACATCTTGTGACGCTGCGGGAAAAAGAGATCCGCAATCCGGGAGTGAAGCATCTGATCGGAGCGGAATTTGTCCACTTCGGCATCAAATCGAGCACGAATCCGGCATCGGAATTCTATAATCACGAGCATCCGGAGAAAAACGGCCGTCTGACTTCGTTTGCGGACCGGGAGAAAATGATTCGCAGGCTTCATGAGCAGGGAGCAGGAAAGATGTATCTGCATCTGGATGGCTGGGCAGAGCCTGGCTATGACAATCGTCATCCGGATTATTTTCCGGCCTGTGAGGAGGCCGGCGGATGGGACGGTATGAGATCCCTGGCAGAGGCGATGCATGAGGTCGGCGGTTACTTTGGCATTCATGACCAGTACCGTGACTATTATCATGATGCACCCTCCTATGAGGAAGAATATGCAGTGCAGAGTGTGGACGGAAGCCATTATACCCATGCAAAATGGGCGGGCGGACCGCAGTCCTATCTGTGCGCATCGCAGGCACTTTATTATGTAAAGCGCAATTTTAACCGTCTGTTTGAAAACTACATTCCGCTTGACGGAGCGTATCTGGATGTGTTTACGTGCAACGAGGGGGATGAATGTGCGAATCCGCGCCATCGCATGAGCCGCAGAGAATGCTACGAATACCGGAAGCGCTGCTTCGATTATCTGACGGCAAACGGTATTCTGCCGAGCTCTGAGGAGGTTTCCGACTGGAGCATGGACAGCCTTGTATTCTGCCATTATGCGCCGTATGATTTTATGCTGCGCCAGCCGGGTGCTCCGAAAAAAGGAATTCCGGTGCCGCTGTTCAATCTGGTTTATCACGACTGCGTTGTGGAGCCGTGGATGATGGAGAAGCACGAAACGGAAGATTATATGCTTTATGCGCTGTTAAACGGCGGAGCACCGTATCTGGTACGTCTTGGTGCCTATGAGGGTACGGACGGAGCGTATGACGGGGCTTCCCTTGCGATGGAAGAGCATATGAAGCGCTGCCAGACAGTTGCATCTCTCCACGAAAAGGTGGCGTACTGCGAACTGAAAGCGCACCGTATCCTGGATGGAGATCCGAAAAAGCAGGAGAGCATTTTTGCGGATGGCACGCGTGTGCGTGTGAATTTCCATGACGGCACGTATGAGATTAGATGCGGGTACACGGAATAAAAACGAATGTCTTTGTGTTATTGACAAACACTGGTAATACGCCTATAATATCCAGCGTGTGATGTGATTTTTTGTGCAGTATGTGTGTGACTGCATTAAAAGATAAATGGCAGCCGGAGACGGCTGACCGAACAATAAGGAGGATCCACTTATGAAAAGAAAGTTATGTATGGCGCTGAGCGCACTGATGATGGTTTCCGGCATGGCAGGCTTCGGCATTGTTGCAGGAGCATCTGACGGAGATGTTACACTCCGCTATGGTATCTGGGATGACAACCAGAAGGCTGCACTGCGTGAGATCGCAGACAAGTTCGAGGAAGAGAATCCGGGTATCAAGGTTGAGATCGAGGTAACACCGTGGAAGGATTACTGGACCACGCTTGAGACCTCTGCTACCGGCGGAAGTGCACCGGATGTGTTCTGGATGAATGCACCGCACTTTGCTATGTATGCACAGGGCGGCATGCTTGCAAGCCTTGACGATGCAATCGGTGATTCTGAGGTTGCTTCCAAGGCAGATTTCCCGGAGAGCCTGGTAGATATGTATTCTGATAACGGTGTATGGTACGGCATGCCGAAGGGCTTCGATACCATCGCTGTATATTACAACAAAGAGCTGTTTGATAATGCAGGCGTTGCATATCCGACAACGGACTGGACATGGGATGATTATGTAGAGATCGCAAAGCAGCTGACAGACGCAGACAATGGCGTTTATGGTACGGCACTTCAGCTTGATGAGCAGGCTGGCTGGTACAATACCGTAGCAATGTTCGGCGGCGAGATCTTAAATGAGGATAAGACAGCATCCGGATTTGATGATCCGAATACCCAGAAGGGTATCCAGTGCTGGGTTGACCTGCTTGACGAGGGCGTTTCTCCGACCTACGCACAGCTCAATGATACCGGTCTGAGCGATATGTTCCGTTCCGGTAAGGTAGCAATGATGTTCGGCGGCTCCTATTCTCTGTCCGGATTCATGGCAGACGAAGAGTTCGCAGACAAATTTGACTGTGTAGAGCTTCCGAGCGTAGATGGCAAGAAGGCATGCGTAATCCATGGTCTTGGCAACGTGATTTATTCTCAGGGTGCAAATCAGGAAGCAGCTGCTAAATTCGTGGAATTCCTTGGCGGCAAGGAAGCAATGACAATGCAGGCAGAGTCAGGAATTGATATTTCTGCAAGAACGGACTGCCAGAGTATCTGGGTTGATTCCAACAAGAATTACAACCTGCAGGCATTCATGAATATGGTAGATTACTCCTATGCTTATCCGGCAACCATGAACACATCTGCATGGATGACTCCGATGTACGATGAGGTTTACGCTGCATTCAACAAGGATAAGACCGTTGAGGAAGCCTGCGCAGACGCAACTGCTGAGATGAACGAGGCACTTGCACAGCAGTAAAAAATAAGAAAACGGGACCGTTCAGGGTTCCTCAGACAGCGGGGCGCTGTGAAATCCGGCAGCGCCCCGCTCTTATAAGGCAGTACTGTTACAAAATGCGTTATTCCGAAGGTATCTCTGAATACTTCGCTCAGGAGCGTATTGGAAAATACCTGGGAGAGGGTGAAACAAGGGTGTTTCGGAATGACGCATTTTTGCATTTATCCGGACCGCAGTCTGAAGCGCATTTCTCGCCGGAGGCTCGGTTGTAAAATGTCTGGAGGTAGGCAAATGACAAAGAAAAAAAGGTTTCCAGCATAAGGAGAAGACAGTGGATGTGGGGATATCTGATGATCGCGCCGGTAGTCATCGGACTTGCTGTTTTTTACATTTATCCGTTCTTTGATACGCTGGTAAACAGTTTCAAGACGATCGGTGCGTTCAACGTATCGAAATGGTGCGGGCTTGCGAACTATAAGAAGCTGACGACCGATGAGTCTCTGTGGCATACGCTGTACAACACGTTCCGGTATGTAATCTTTACCGTCCCGGTGACGATTATTCTTTCCCTTCTGCTGGCGGTGCTCCTGAATACGAAAAACCTGAAGGGACGCGGCATTTACCGTGTCATCTATTTCCTGCCGTACGTTACGATGGCAACTGCGATCGCAGCAGTGTGGAAGTGGATGTATAACGGTGACTTCGGTCTGATCAACTACATCCTTGGCCTGTTCGGAATCAAGGGGCAGCAGTGGGTGACGAACCCGGCGATCGCTCCGTATTCGATCATCGTTGTCTCGATCTGGGGCAGCCTCGGTTACAACATGATCATCCTTCTGGCCGGTATCCAGGGCATTTCCCCGACGTACTATGAGGCAGCTGAGATCGACGGCGCAGGCGTTGTTGCAAAATTTTTCAACATCACGCTTCCACTGGTTACTCCGTCCCTGTTCTTCATTCTGATCACCGGACTGATCGGTGCATTCCAGATCTTCGATACAATCTTCATGATGATTGGAAAGAATACAGTTGTTTTGGAAAACACACAGAGTGTCGTTATGTACTTCTACCGCAACGCGTTTGAGCTGGGCAACAAGGGTTATGCCTGCGCGATCGCAATGCTGCTGTTCGTGATTATCATGTTTATCACGCTGCTGCAGATGATCGGACAGAAGAAATGGGTAAATTACGACTGATGCGCGTCATCACAGGAAGGAGTAGAAAATGAAAGAAAAAAATTCAAGACACCTGTTCGTACATCTGATACTGATTTTGGGGTCTTTTATCATGATTCTGCCGTTTGCCTGGATGGTGCTCACGGCATTTAAGACACAGAACGAGGCAATCCGTGTGCCGCCGATCATTTTCCCAAGTCACTGGGATCTGACGACATTTAAGAACGTATTTGACAAGCTTCCGTTTCTGTCTGCTTACAAAAATACGATTATTTCTGCGATCGTGACGGTAGCTGCGCAGCTGTTCATGTGCTCAATGGCGGGTTATGCATTCGGTTGTATCAAGTTCCCAGGAAGAAATGTGATCTTTGTGACCTGTCTTTCCGTGCTGATGATCCCGTCCACGCTGTTCATTCTTCCACAGTATCTGATGATCCAGAAAATGGGTCTTCTGAACACGATCCCGGCTCTGTTCCTGCCGAATCTGTTTTCTGCATACGGAACATTCCTGATGCGGCAGTTCTTCATGTCACTGCCGAAGGAGCTGGAGGATGCGGCAAAGCTTGACGGCTGCAATTACTTCCAGATCTTTTACAAGATCATGCTCCCGCTTGTAAAACCGGGTCTCATCACACTGGCGATCATCACGGTGCGTCTGGCATGGAACGACCTGATGTGGCCGCTCGTAGTCAACCCGTCGACCGACAAGACGACGCTGGCTGCAGCACTTGCAAACCTGCAGGGACAGTATTCCACCGATTATCCGACGATGATGGCCGGCTCTGTTATGGCAATCCTGCCGCTGGTTATCATGTTTGCGGTATTCCAGAAACAGTTCATTGAGGGTATTGCGTTTACGGGAACGAAGGCGTGAGAAAATATTGTTTTACTGTAGTAAGCCAAGTCCTTCGCCGTATGGCGGAGGACTTTTTGTATAGGAAAGGAGATTCCATATGAATTTAGAAGGTTTTAAGGAAAAAGTCGGTGCGCTCGGCGTACTCGGTGTAGTAGTGACACAGGACGGAGAGGAAAAGGCGAAATACTTCTGGGAGGAGGAATATCGCCGGAACATTTATTCGGCGTCGAAGAGCTTTACTTCCTGCGCAGTCGGATTTGCAGTGCAGGAGGGATTGATTTCACTGGACGAGAAGCTGGTCGATGCATTTGCGGATGATCTGCCGGAGGAGGTCAGCGAAAATCTGGCGAAAGCGACCGTAAAGGATCTGCTGACGATGTGTCTGGGACAGGAAAAAGGCGGTCTGATGGGCGGACAGCGCCCACAGTACAAAGAAGAGGACTGGGTAAAGATGTCTCTGGCGATCCCGTTCGTCTATGAGCCGGGCACGCACTTTGTATACAACAACGTCGGCCCGTATCTGGCAGGCATTCTTGTGCAGCGAAGAAGCGGATGCCGTGACCTTGTAGACTATCTGATGCCGCGTCTCTTCCGGCCGCTTGGCATTCGCCGCCCGACCTGGGAGTGTGATCCGATGGGACTGAGCTTTGGCGCAGGAGGGCTGTTCCTGACTCTGTCCGAACTGCATAAACTCGGTCTCCTGTATCTGCAGAAGGGCTGCTGGAACGGCAGACAGCTGCTTCCGGAAGAATGGATCATGGAGAGCACGAAGAAGCAGGTGGAAAACAACCTGGATTCTTACGGTTATGGTTACCTGTTCTGGGGCGGCCCGGAGGGCACGTTCCGCGCGGACGGCAAGTACTGCCAGCTCTCGATCATCTGCAGGGAGAAAAATGCAGTCATCAGCCTCGTGTCAGAGTGCCGTGATTCAGATGCGCTGACGAAGGCGATCTTTGAGGAGATTTATCCGCAACTGTAAAAGATAAGAAATTCTTAATAATGCGGATATTTTGCAGTATTACATAAAAATCATCCGTCTGTAAAGGTGAAACACGTTGACGCAGTCTCTCAAAACTTTTATAATGTTTCCATTGAATGTGCAGGAGGCTGCGGCTTATGGCAGATATGGAAGCTGTATTACAGAAAACGGTGGATTATTTTGGCGGTCACATTCCGGGTGTGGCCGCTTTTTTAGTGAAGATCATTGTCTGTATCGTGATCTATATAATAGGAAAGAATGTAATCGGATGGGTCGTAAAGACGGTGCGCTCGATGCTGCTGCGTACAAAGATGCAGACCGGTGCGGCGACGTTTATCGTTTCGATGGTTAAGATCTTTTTGTATCTGATCCTGATCTTCGGGCTTGCGATGCAGTTCGGCGTGAAGGAATCATCGGTTGCAGCACTCGTCGCTTCGGGCGGTGTGGCAATCGGCCTTGCTCTGCAGGGCGGACTTTCAAATCTGGCGGGCGGATTTCTGATCCTTTTGTTCCAGCCATTTGAGGTCGGCGATTACATCCTCGCGCAGGGAGAAGAGGGCACAGTGCAGAAGATCGAGATCCTCTACACGACGCTGCACACGATCGACAACCGCAAGGTCATCATTCCAAACGGGAACCTTGCAAACAATGTGATCGTCAATGCGACCGGCGCAGATCGCAGAAAACTGGACATCGCGGTAGGAATCTCCTACGAGGACGATATCAGCAAAGCGAAGCAGGTGCTTTTGCAGATCATTGAGCGCAGCGAATACGTGATCCGCGAGCAGGAGGCGCAGGTGTTTGTCTCGGAGCTTGGCGACAGCAGCGTCGTGATGGGACTGCGGTGCTGGGTGCGGACCGAGCAGTATCTTCCGGCGCTGTGGCAGATGAACGAGCAGATCAAAAATGAGTTTGACCGGGCGGGGCTTCATATCCCGTTTCCGCAGATGGATGTGCATGTGCGGGCGGAGAAGTAATCATTGGTTTCTGCGAAGATGGGAGAAAATTTGAAATAGAAAAATTGAAACAAGAATGACAGGAAACAAAGAAAAAGAAGTTCTGAGAATAAGTAAGAAAGGAATGGAACATGAAAAAATGGAAATGGCTCATGCTGCTCACCGTGTCCTCTATGCTGCTTGGCGGATGTGCGATGGGCGGTGCGAGCGGTACGAAAACGACTCAGGGCATTGCGGCGCTTGATGATGGCAATTATGCGCAGGCGCAGCAGCTTTTTGAAGAGGCGGTACAGGAAGACGAGGAGCAGATGCTTGCGTGGCGGGGACTTGGTCTGGCGGATATGGGCCTGGCACAGTATGAGGAGGCCGAGACAGCCTTTCAGAACGCGCTTGATGAGGCAGATGAAAAAATGCCGGAGAATACGCAGGATCTGAAGCTGTACCTGGCGGCGGTCGAGTACCGTCTTGCAGAATATGAAAAGACGATGGATACCTGCACGGAGATCCTGGACGCACAGGAAAAAGGCGTGGCCGATGCATATTATCTGCGCGGCGCAGCGCAGTTGCATGAGGGGAATCAGGAAGATGCCAAAGCAGACTTTGACAGCGCAGTGAATCTGATGCCGGATGATTATGATCTGTACCTGAACATTTATGAGACATACCGGGAGATGAATCTGTCGGCGGTCGGCGGGGAGTATCTGCAGAGTGCGCTTGCAATCGAAGGAACAGAGCAGGAGGATTACTATAACCGGGGGCGGATTTACTTTTACCTTGGGGATTACGATAAGGCGCAGAGTGAGCTGATCAAAGTGGTAGAGCAGAAATATGAACCTGCAATGACACTGATGGGCCGCGTTTATCTGGCGCAGGAGGATTACGACCACGCGGAGGCAGTCTACGAGACAATGCAGTCCGAGTTCGGCGAAAGTGCAGCGGGGTATAATGGAATGGCGCTCTGTGCGCTGGCACGCGGTGAGTACGACACGGCATTGGAGGAGATCGGAAAAGGCCTGGCGCTGGACGGCACGGACGACCGGCAGGAGCTGTATTTCAATGAGATCGTAGCGTACGAACGGAAGCTGGATTTTGAGACGGCGAAGGCGAAGGCGGAGGCTTATGTGGAGAAATATCCGTCGGATGAGGCCGGGCAGAAGGAGTGGACGTTTCTGAAGACACGGTGAGATGTGAGAAGTGTGGATATCTTTTAGATTACAGCAGAATTGCGTGGATAATAATGAAAAAACAGTTATAGGCAAACAGCAAAGTGGATTGTGACTTGCTGATTTGATGTAGTGGAGTATATTACTCGTAAAAGTTATGGAAAAGCAAGTGCAGAAAAAGGAGAACAGATTTGATCGAATTAAATGATATAGAGGAGCGTGTCATCCTCGTCGGCGTTCAGCAAGCGGACGGCGATGACACAGAAGAATCCGTAAAAGAACTGGGGGAACTGGCGCAGACGGCCGGGGCGCAGGTGGTCGGCTCAGTGATCCAGAACCGTGAAAAAATTCACCCGGGGACATACATCGGAAAAGGAAAACTGGACGAGGTGCGGATGATGCTGTGGGAAACGGATGCGACTGGTATTATCTGCGACGATGAACTGAGCCCGGCACAGCTGAACAACCTGCAGAGCGAGCTGGACTGCAAGGTCTGTGACCGGACGCTTCTGATCCTGGATATTTTTGCACGCCATGCGGTGACAAGTGAAGGAAAGCTGCAGGTCGAGCTTGCGCAGCTGCGGTATCGTGCAGCGCGGCTGACGGGGCTTGGAAATTCCCTGTCCAGACTTGGCGGCGGAATCGGAACGAGAGGTCCTGGAGAGAAAAAGCTGGAGATGGATCGCCGTCTGATCCGCACCCGCATCAGCCATCTGAAGCAGGAACTGGAGGAAGTGATCCGCCACAGAGAGCTGATCCGTGCAGGACGGAAAAAGTCAGAGCAGAAGATTGCGGCGCTCGTCGGCTATACCTCAGTTGGCAAATCCGCGATTTTTAAGCAGATGACCGGCGCGGATGTCCTGGAGGACGCAAAGCTGTTTGCCACGCTGGATACGACAACGCGCGGCATCCGTCTCTTCGGGAAGCAGGAGGTGCTGCTGACCGATACGGTTGGATTTATCCGCAAGCTGCCGCATCATCTGGTCGAGGCATTCAAGAGTACGCTGGAAGAGGTGTGCTGTGCAGATATCCTGATCCATGTGGTCGATGCATCGAGCCCGCAGATGGAAATCCAGATGGGGGTTGTCTACGAGACGCTGCATCAGCTGGGGGCAGATGAACGCCCGGTTATCACCGTTTTCAACAAGCAGGACCTGCTGGCAGAGCCGAAATCCTTCCATGACCATCATGCAGAGCTGTGCGTAGCTGCATCTGCGCGTACGGGTCAGGGCATGGAAGAGATTAAAGCAGGCATCGAGCAGATCCTTCGCAGCCAGAAAATCTATATCGAACGCCTTTACCCTTATGATCAGGCCGGCCTGATCCAGATCATCCGCCGAAAAGGAGAACTGCTTTCCGAAGAGTATCAGGCAGAAGGAATATTCGTGAAGGCATATGTAACAAAAGATATTTATATGAAGGTATGAATCCCATTTCCGCCCTTGTTTGCCGGAAATGCTTCTGCTATAATAGCGAAGTCAGGAGGGTAGCTATGAAAAAACATTTTCAGGATGTAGATATCAAAGAAATCCGAAAAGAATCGATCGACAAGGGAAAACGGGGCGTCAAGCAGGTGGTTTTTGGCCGGACCAGTATTATACTGCTCTGCTTTCTGCTGCAGCTTTTCGTTTTGATCCTTGGACTGCGTGCGCTTTCTGAATACATTTATGTGTTTGTCGGTGGATATATGGTGTTCGGGCTGATCATTCTTCTGCTTATCCTGAACCGGACAGAAAACCCCTCTTTTCAGCTTGCCTGGGCATCGCTGGTCCTTTTGTTCCCGGCGTTTGGCGGGCTTTTGTACCTATATATAGAGCTGCAGCCGGGCACGAAGCTTCTAAGCGGCAGACTCGATGAGATTGAGCAGGAGTGCGCGGGCATATTGAAGCCAGATCCCGGGATCCTGCGGGAGATCGGAGAGGTTGACCCGAGGACCGCGCAGCTGGCGAACTATATGCGGAAAAACGGGTTTCCCATTTATCACAACGAAGGTGTCCGCTATTTCCCAAGCGGCGAGACAAAATTTGAAGAGCTGATTTATCAGCTGAAACAGGCGCGGAAATTTATTTTCCTGGAATATTTTATTATATCAGAGGGCTATATGTGGGACAGTGTGCTGGACATCCTCAAACAGAAAGTGCAGGAGGGTGTGGAGGTGCGCGTGATGTACGACGGCACCGATGAAATGTTCAATCTGCCGCACGAATATCCCAATGAACTGAAGGGAATGGGAATCCGGTGTAAGGTATTTTCACCGGTTTATCCGATCTTTTCCACACATTACAACAACCGTGATCACCGCAAGATCGTGGTGATCGACGGACGGGTTGCTTTTACAGGCGGCGTGAACCTCGCAGATGAGTACATCAACCGCAGGGAGCGGTTCGGACACTGGAAAGATGCCGCAGTCATGGTACAGGGCGAGGCGGTAAAGAGCTTCACTGTGATGTTTTTGAAAATGTGGGCGGTGTCGGAAAAGCTGGAAAATATGGCCGTTTACTTAAGACCGGTACCGGCGGCACCGGAAGACACGGAGACACAGGCCACTTTGGCGACGGGAAAAGAAAATGCGCTGGCGTATCGGACAGCCGGATTTGACTGCTCGAACGGCTATGTGCTTCCGTATGCGGAATCACCGTTTGCACAGGATCGGACGGCACAGCGGGTATACCTTGAGATTCTCAACAGCGCGACGCGCTACGTGCACATCATGACACCGTATCTTGTGCCGGATCAGGAGCTGATCCAGGCTTTAAAATACGCGGCCAGGCGCGGTGTAGATGTCAAACTTGTCCTGCCGCACATCCCGGACAAAAAATATGCGTTTGCGCTGGCGCATTCTTATTATAAAAGGCTGATGAAAGCAGGCGTGAAGATCTATGAGTACACACCGGGCTTCGTCCATTCCAAAGTGTTTGTCAGTGATGATGTGCGCGCGGTAGTCGGTGCGATCAACCTCGATTTCCGCAGCCTGTACCTGCACTTTGAGTGTGCGCTGTATCTGCACGGAGTGGCCGAGATCAACGCGGTCGAGGATGATTTCCATGCGACGCTGCCAAAATGCCAGCTGATCACAGACTTCGATGTCCGCCACGACAAGATCACGAGGCGCATCGCAGGCCAGTTCATGCGATTAGTCGCGCCGCTCATGTGACAAACCAGTTCAGAACAGCAGCAAAATACGGATTATGTGCCGAGGCAAATTTATTTGCGCGAGGTACATAGTGTGTCTGCGGCCTGTTCTGAACGTACCAAAACACAGCAGCAAAAGGAGAAGCTTATGTGGAACACCCAAATCACCAAAACCCTCTCCCTCCGTAAGCGCCATCACCTCGGCGGCGGTCAGGAGCGGATCGATAAACAGCATGCAAAAGGAAAAATGACAGCGCTGGAACGGATCCACTATCTGCTGGATCCGGATTCTTTTCATGAGACGGACAGCTTTTTCCGTACGAGTGAGGACAGTGCATCGTTGATGAAGGAGACCTTTTTGGGGGATGGCGTGATCTGCGGATGGGGGACGATCCATGGCAGGCGCGTCTGCGTGGCGTCAGAAGATTTCACCGTCATCGGTGGCACTTTGGGTGAGATTCATGCAAAAAAGATCTGTGAGATCCAGGACCTGGCTTATGACATGCGTGTTCCGATCATCCTGCTCGGCGACAGCGGCGGAGCGAGAATAGAGGAGGGAATCCTCTCCTTAAGCGGTTATGGCGGCATGTTTCAGCGCCATGTGCGCGCTTCCGGCATGATCCCGCAGATCGCGGCGATCCTCGGACCATGTTCGGGCGGCGCGAGCTATTCCCCGGCGCTGTGCGATTTTGTCTTTATGGTAAAAGATTTAAGCAAGATGTGCCTGACCGGCCCGGCTGTGGTCGAATCAGTGCTTGGGATCAAAACGACACTGGATGAACTTGGCGGCACGCAGGTACACGGAGAAAAGAGCGGCGTAGCGCATGTGGTGTGCGAGGACGAAAAGGGCTGTCTTGACAGCATCAAAAAGCTGCTCACGTATCTGCCGGACAACTGCAGCAAAGAAGCAGTTCGGGAACTGCAGGCTGCACACAGCCCATCATCCGGGCTGGCACATCTTATGGAGCAGTTAAAGCCGCACACGCCGAAGCGTTTTGAGGATCTCGTACCGGATAATTCCAGGCACGCATACGATGTGCACGCAGTGATCCACAACATTTTGCTGAACGAAAGTTTCTATGAAATCCACCGCGATTTTGCACAAAATGCGGTCGTCGGTTTTGGCGTTTTTGACGGAAACGTAATCGGTATCGTGGCGAACAACCCGATCAGCCTCGGCGGTGCGATCGACTGCAATGCAGCGGACAAGATGGCGCGGTTTATCCGGTTCTGCGACTGCTTTGGCATACCGCTGCTGACGCTGGTCGATGTGCCGGCATTTTTCCCGGGACCGCAGCAGGAGCAAAACGGGATCATCCGCCACGGCGCGAAGATCCTGTATGCGTACTCCGAGGCAGTGGTACCGAAGGTGACGCTGATTATGCGAAAGGCGTATGGAGGAGCATTTATCGCGATGAACTGCAAAATGATGAGTGCCGACGCGGTTTATGCATGGCCGATCGCCGAGATTGCGGTCATGGGAGCCGACGGGGCAGTGCGGATCATCGACCGGCATCGGATCGAGGAGGCAGAGGATCCGCAGGCGGAATATGAAGCCTGCAAAAAAGCGTACGAAGAACAGTTTTCCAACCCGTTTCTGGCGGCGGAAAAGGGATATGTGGACGAGATCATTCTGCCGGAGGAGACGGTGCCGCGGCTGCGCGAGACGTTCCGTCTGCTGCGCACAAAGCAGGTCGACGAAGTGAGTGTGCGCAGGCATGGAAACATGCCGCTGTGATTTTAAACTCTGATATAGAAGCAGGAGAGAAATAAATATGATATTTTCAACTTACAAATTTCTATTTTTATTTTTGCCAGTGACCTTTTGCGGTTACTTTCTGCTGAACCGCTTCCGGTATTATTCAATTGCGAAGATATGGCTCGTCCTTGCGTCCTTTTACTTTTATGCGCAGGGCAGCCCTGATTTCTTCCCGTTTTTCCTCGGCAGCGTCGTCGGCAACTACGCGGTCGGCACCTGCCTGACAAAGATGGACGGAGAGCAGAGGGCGCAGAGAAAATTTCTGCTGCTGATCGGCATTCTGGCGAATGTCGGACTGCTCGGTTATTATAAGTACACCGATTTCTTCATTGAGAACTTCAATCTTTTGACCGGAAGCGATTATGCACTGAAGCACATCGTGCTGCCGATCGGTATTTCATTTTTCACCTTCCAGCTGATCGCATTCCTTGTGGATGCATACCGCGGCGAAACGAAAGAGTACGACATCATCAACTATCTGCTGTTTATCACGTTTTTCCCGCAGCTGATCGTCGGACCGATTATCCATCACGCGGAGATCGTGCCGCAGTTTGAGGATGAAAAAAATCTGAAGCTGAATCCGGAGCACGTGGCGGCAGGACTGTTTCTTTTCTCAATCGGATGTGCAAAAAAGATTTTGCTGGCAGATCCGCTGACGACAGATGCACAGGCATTTTTTGGAAACATTAATGACAACCTGCCGATGATCAGTTCGTGGTATCACTCGATTGAGTACACGGTTTCGTATTACTTTGACCTTTCCGGCTACGCGGACATGGCAATCGGACTTGGCATGATGTTCAACATTGCGATTCCGCACAACTTTGATTCCCCGTACAAGGCACGGAATTTCCAGGATTACTGGAGACGGTGGCACATGACGCTGTCCAGATTCCTGAGTAATTACATTTTCCGCTCTGTCTATAAGAAAAACTGCAAGTGGCGGAACTACTACATAGCGACAATGGTGACGTTTTTCGTGTCCGGATTCTGGCACGGAGCGGGCTGGACCTTTGTGGTCTGGGGTCTGGTAAATGGATTTTTCGTCTGCACCGCGAGCTGGATGAAGCGAAAAGAAAAGAAATTTCCGGCTCCGATCGCGTATCTTCTGACTGCAGCCGGCGTGGTCGGTGCACGTGTGCTGTTCGTCTCAAATACATTTACAGATGCCTGGAATGTCTACCGTGGCATGTTTAATTTCAATTCGCTCGGCAGCAGTGTGTATGAAATCCTGCGTCAGTGCTGGGGCTTTGTGAAGGCAAACGGCACGTGCAGCATTCTGCTTGCCATCGGATTGTTTATCTGCTGGTTCCTGCCGAGCTCAAAGCACATGCAGGAGACCTTCAAACCGGATGTAAAACGCTGCGTTTTTGCGGCAGTTCTGCTTGTGGCATGTATCATGCAGATGAACCAGGTCGTACAGTTCCTGTATTTCCAGTTCTAAGGAGGATGATCAAATGAAAAAAAGTAAACAATGGCTGCTGCTGTTTTTCGCGATCGTCTTTGTGGGAACGGCGGCATTTATGGCGGTGAATTATCAGATTGACGATACGGGTTATTTTGCGGTCGAGCACGGTGATGAGACCGTCGATGCGAACGGCTACACGCGTGCGGCGAAGTGCAAATACCTCAGGAAATACGCGGATGATTACAATGCGGTCGTGCTCGGCGGTTCGAAAGCGGGCGTGCTGAGTACGGAGCGCCTGTCGGAGTATACCGGCAAAAACTATTATAATTTTTATGTGGCATATGGCTGTTTTTCTGACTATCTGACGTACGCTTCCTGGCTGATCGATACGGTGGGGATCGATGAGATCACCCTGCATTTAAGCAGCATCGAGGTGCAGATGTTTGACCGTTCGCAGGTAAATGAGATTTATGAAGTCCCGGCATTTGTAAACGGCAATGCAGGGGACATCCTGCTGGAAAATCTGAACTATCTGTGCCGCAACATCGAGACGAGTGTCGAGTATGCGATGGAGGACAAAGCTACAAAGGAAAATGGCATGGACAGCCTGATTACCGGAGAACGGAATTACAGCTATCCGTACCAGCTGATCGAAAAAGATGAACAGAAGTATATCAAAAAATATGTGATGCCGCGCTATAAGCAGAACCTGGAGCTTCTTTTTGAAAAAGGAGTGGAAGAACCGGCGATGGAAGCAAATGTAGAGGCATTTCAGAAACTGAAGGCGCTGTGCGACGAAAAAGGCGTGACACTGAAAGTGGTGATTGGTCCGACCTTCCTTGCGGAAATATTTAAATTTGAAAGCGAGGATTACTACACCTATTTAAGACATCTGGTCGATGTCACCGATATCTGGGATTTCAGCGGTTTCACCCCGGAAAACCTGAACCCCTACAATTTCATCAACGAAGGCCATTACAAAAACGTTGTCGCGGATGCGATGGTCGATACCATGTACGGAAAAGGCAGCCGGGAAAATTTCGGAATCCTGCTGACAAAGGATAATATCGACGAATACATCCAGAATCGCCGGGAATCCTACCAAAAGCTGAAAAAAGAGTACGAGGAAACCGGCACCGTTCAGCTTCAGACAAAAGAAGATGAGAGCTATATCTCGTAATATTATATTGGTCTAAATAGAAAGATTGCAGCATAAAATAAGAATCACGGAGAGATGAAAGACATGCTGGCGCAATGCGGCCGGGCAGGGTTTCATTTTGCCGTGATTTTTTTCGCACTTTTCGAAACATTAAGTAAAAAAGCACAAAAAAAAACGAAAATTCCTATTTGAAATGGGAACTTTTGAAGGGGAGTGTAGTCATTTTGCCAGAATTCAGAGCGAAATGGAAGAACTTGTTGAAGCGAAAAGCTAAAAATGCTATAATTATGGAAAACGGAAAGCTTTATTTAAAGCGTACTCATAAATAAAAAGTACAGAGTTCAGCAAAGGTTCGAAGACGTCAGGATCTTTGCTGAACGCTGCACATATGAGAAGCGTTGGAAATAGCTTTCAGAGCAGAAAAGGAGGAAACAAGATGAAACGAACCAGAAAGCAGAGATTATTTTCAATCTTGCTGGTGATCTCTATGATCATGCAGCAGACCTTTGTTCTTCCGGCAGTCGCAGAGGATCACGTGGAAACGGAAACAGCTACGGCGGTCACACAGACTGCGGAAGCACCTGAGACAAAGGCAGCAAAGGCAGAGGTGCAGGAGCAAAAGGCACCCGAGACGCAAGCTCCGGTGGCAGAAGCACCGAAGCCGGAAGTACAGGAGACGAAAGAAACCCCGGCACCGGCAACGGAAGCACCGAAGCCGGAAGTGCAGGAGACGAAAGAAACTCCGGCACCGGCAACGGAAGCACCGAAGCCGGAAGTGCAGGAGACACAGGAGACTCCGGCTCCGGCAACAGAAGCGCCGGTGACAGAAGCCCCGCAGACGGAGGCTCCGGTGACGGAAGCCCCGCAGACAGAGGCTCCGGTCACAGAGGCCCCGCAGACGGAAGCACCGGTCACGGAAGCGCCTGAGACAGAGACACCGGTCACGGAAGCGCCTGAGACAGAAGCACCGGTGACGGAAGCGCCTGAGACAGAAGCGCCTGAGACAGAAGCTCCGGCTACCGAGGCTCCGGAAACAGAGACGGAGATCAAAGAGACCGAGACGGAGACGGAAAGTGAGACAGAGACCGAGGCTCCGAAAACAAATCGTTTTACTGCTTCTTTTGCAAATGGTAAAGCAGATGTAACCTTAAGTGAAGCAATTTCTGAAAAGGCGCAGTTTATAGTAAAACAGAAATCAGAAGACAGCGCTTATTTTGATGATGCTCTGAATGTTGTAGGACCATGGCTGGATAGCAGAGATCTTACAATTCTTGACGCAGCTGTTTATGATATGCACTTTGAAGAGGATGGAAAAGAGATCGCAGTAAATCAGAGTGCAAATGTAAGTATGCAGTTTGCCTCTCCGATTCTTACGATGGAACCGGAGACAGGTATTCAGACACAGGTATATGTTCTTCATATTGTAAATGGAAACGTAGAAGATGCAGGAAGTGTTACACGGAACGGTGCAGGCGCTGTGACCGCAGCGTCAATCCATACGAATGGATTTTCACCGTTTGTGTTTGTAAAAGTGGCGAGCGGAGAACCGGTTGTGATACCAGACGGACCGATCGATTTGAGCAATGCACTTTACAACGCAGCAATATCACAAGTCACGTATGATGGAAAAACAGAAGCATTTGACCCAAACAAACAGTATCCGCGTGATGCTAAATTTACATTTAAACTTGAGTATGCATTTGCTGAAAATAACAAGCCAACGGTATCAGGGGTACAGCAGGCAACCTATCAGCTGCCGGCTTGCCTTTCTGTTGTTGAGGCATCAGGTACGATCGACTGTCCTGGCTATGCAGGTAAGGCAGGAACGTATGAGATTAAAAATGGTGTTGTTACATTTACGTATGAACCAGAGTTTCTGAGAAAACACCCAAGCGATATCAGGGGAGACTTTTTCTTTACAGGAGCTGTTTCAAAGTCGGAGAGCGAAAACAAAGATCAGGTCACAATTGACTTTGGTGGAAGCGGTACGACAACGCCGATAACGGTAAAATTTGAGGAAGGAAAGGTTACAGGAGATAAGATTTACACACTGAATGCAGATGGAACGATTGATTTTACCATCCGGCTGAAAGTGACAGAAAAAGACGTCAAGAATCTTGTACTGACCGATACGCAGGGAAGCAATCTGGAGTTCGCAAATCCTCCTGAGTTTAGGCTGGATGGAAAATTATTAGATCCAAGCCAGTATACGGTAAGCGGAAACCAGATGACACTGAATCTCGGAGACCGCACACGGGGTGAGTATACACTTACTTATAAAGCGAGAGTGAAAGATTTTACCATTAAAGATGGTGATCCTAACAAAAACAAGGCAGACTGGACCTGGAACGGTGGAAGTGGTGGAAAAGATACAACCGTCCAGATTACCGAAAGTCTTGTTAATAAGAAAGGATCTGTTTCCAATGGAGAAATTACCTGGACAGTAATTTATGTTCCGGGAAATCTCAGCCCGGCAGCAGGAAAGACGTTTACAGATACACTTGGTGCGGATCAGGAATATACCGGAAATTATGAAGTATATTATGACTCAAACGGAAGCCAGTGGTGGGTTGGCGGACAGCAGATCGCATCCGGAGCGCTCAGTGATATTACAGCTGCGGATGGAAAGAGCTTTTCTTATACCTTCCCAAATGATCAGACTGCGAATCGCGGAGCATACAAGCTTGTTTATAAGACAAAGATTACAAAAGATATGTCTGATATCAAGGACACGGTGACGTTTACAAACAAGATTGGTGGCGACGGAAAAGAAGCCGATGGAAAGGTAGAAGTAAAACCGGGAGAGAAGCCGAAACAGGATATCGTGAAGAAATCGGTTGTCACAGACAGTGAAAACAGAAAAGCGACCTGGACAATCACGGTTACACCGCCAGAAGGAAAGACAGTAAAAAATCTTGTTATAAAAGATGAATTACAGGATTTCTATAATTGGAAAGGAAAGTATGAAGGCACTGTTACGATAAAAGAGGCTGGCAGTACGCTGACGGAAGGAACAGACTATACTGTTGCGAAAACAGCGGGAGGCAATGGTGTAAATCCGACCATGACTCTGGTATTTTCAAAAGAGATCAGCGGCGTTCTTGAAATTACTTACGCTTCGGATTATACGGATTCAGGTTCTTACAGTGGCTGGGTAGGAAATAAGATTCATTCTTCCTATACGATTGATTATGAGGACAACGAGGAAGATGACAGTGCTTCCGGAGAAATTAAAAATACAGACTTTGTGCTTGATAAGTCTGGTACACTTTCGGGCGGCATTGCAAAATGGGAAATCATTATAAATGATCTGCAAAATTGGAAGAGGACAGATCTTCCAGAGAGTACAAAGACCATCATAGATACACTGCCGGAAGGCATGGCCTATGTGGACGGATCAGCAAAATGCATGCTGTATAAAGAGAACGAGGAGAAGAATCCGAAAGAAACAACTATCACAGTATCCTTTGATTCGTCAACAAGAAAACTGACAATGACGGTTCCGGCACTGACCGGAAAAGTACGGGCAGTAATTACATATGATACAAGGATTACAGAGATTCCGTCAAAGTCTGGAAATGGCGTTACATTGGATGGCGACAGGATTTCTTTTACCAATAGCGTAACCGTTGGTAAAAAAACGGAGTCTGCAACCGTCACTATGACAAGCAAGGAACTGCATAAAGTCGGAAAGGCAGTTAGCGGACTGAAAAATGTAGTAGAATATGTAATTGATGTCAACCATGAAGCGATGGATCTTCTTCCAGACAGTGATGTATTAGTGCTTGAGGACGTTTTGGATGAAAATCTGACGCTGGATATAACGAGTATTACAGTCACAGACAGAGATACAGGAGAAGCGGTATCATTTAAACGCTCCTTCAGTACGCTGAATGACGGAAAAACAAAGATGGTGCTTACCATTCCTGATTCACGTGCACTCCAGATAGTTTACCGTGCTACGCTTGTTACTGCAGATAAGGAAGATGGTAAGACCTACCAGGTATCAAACTCAGCGACCTTAAAGGGAAGAATAGAAAAAAGTACAGAAACAAAAACAGAAGTAAAATATCAGAAGTCAGATGCAACTGTGTCAGGAGGATCGGATTCTGTCAGCATTCAAAAAGTAAATGAAGACGGAAAGTCATTGCAGGGTGCGACCTTTGTTGTCAGGGCAGTGAATCCAGAGACACTGGAAGATAATCCGGCTTATGAAACAATGACGGCAACCAGTGATTCAAACGGAATGGTTACTTTTAAAGAACTGCACTATAATACTCTTTACTATTATGAAGAAACCACGGCGCCAACGGGATACAGCCAGGATACGGAAAAACATTACTTTATCATTAAAAATATAAAGGATGATGCCAAAAAGAAAGAGTATGAAGAATTAAAAGGAAAAGCTGACGAAAAAAATATAACACTGAATGAATTTACCGGTGGCAATACGGTTATTTTCGAAAATAAAAAAGAAACCACGAGCCGTATGGTAAGAAAAGAGTGGATACAAGAAGACGATATCCCAGCAAATGCAAGTGTACAGGTTCAGCTGTTTGGTAAAGTGAAGGATGGAGCCGAAACACAATACGGTGATCCGGTGACTCTGAATGCAGAAAACCGCTGGCGTTACACATGGGAAGACCTCCCAGTCACGGATAGTAACGGCAATGAAATTACTTACAGTGTGAAGGAAGTTGGCGAATCGGACGGAAAGGTGACGGTCAGCGGAAACAAATTTGCAGTGGAAATAGAAGACCTTGGAAAAGAGGGCTTCATAATTGTAAATAAAAAACTGATCGATATCAGCGGAAGCAAGACCTGGGACGATAATAACAATCAGGATGGCAAGCGTCCAAGCGAGATTAAAATTCATCTGTTTGCAGATGGCACAGAGCTGGCTGATAAGGTTCAGACCGTAACAGCAGCGAACAACTGGAGTTGGAGCTTCACAGATCTGCCGAAGTACAAAGATGCAGGAACCGAGATTGAGTATACAATTACCGAGGATGCGGTAGAGAATTACACGACTGTTGTGGATGGTTACAACGTAACCAACATGCATATCCCTGCGACAATCGACATCAACGGAAGCAAGACCTGGAACGATGCGAAAACCAGGATGGCAAGCGTCCGGATGGCGTAACGCTGCACCTGTATAAGGAAGGGGAAGGCATTGAGAAGGCGGAAGTCACAGATGTAGAACCGACCTGGGTGAAGACTGGGGATGAGTGGGGCTACAGCTACAAGGGTCTCCCGAAGTATGAGGGAGGAAAGGAACTCACTTATACGATCACGGAGGATACAGTAGCAGGATATACAACAAGTGTAAGGGGCTACAACGTAACCAACACGCACACACCGGAGACAATTGACATCGAAGGAAGCAAGACCTGGAACGATAATAACAACCAGGATGGCAAGCGTCCGGGCAGCATCACGATCCGTCTGTATGCGGATGGCAGAGAGCTGACCGATAAGGTACAGACTGTCACGGCATCGAACGGCTGGAACTGGAAATGGGAAGATCTGCCGAAGTATGCGAACGGAACAGAAATCACGTACACGATTACCGAGGATGCGGTAGAGAATTACACTACCGTTGTGGATGGCTACAACGTAACGAACAGCTATACACCAGGCAAGGTGGACGTTCCGGTCACCAAGTCCTGGAATGATAAGAACAACGCAGACGGTCACCGTCCGTCCTCCATCAAAGTAAAACTGATGGCAGACGGAGTGGACACGGGTAAGCGCCTGACGCTGAACGCAGATAACCACTGGAGCGGCAGTTTTAGTGATCTGGATGAAAAGAAAAACGGACAGACGATCAGCTACACCGTAGAGGAGGAATCTGTTAACCTGTATACGGGAGTAGTCACCGGAAACATGAAGGAAGGCTTCATTATTACTAATACCCATATCCCGGAGACAACGGAAGCAACCGTAAAGAAGGTATGGGATGATAACAATAATCAGGATGGCAAACGTCCGAGAGAACTCAAAGTGAAGCTGTACCGTAAGACGTCTGCGGAAGCAGAACCGGAGTTTGTAAAAGAAGTCACTCTGAAAAAAAGCAACGGATGGAGTGTGATAGAGACCGGTCTTCAGAAATATAAGGGTGGCACTGAGTACATCTACTTCTGGGAGGAAGTAAGCGTAGCGGATTATGAGTCAAAGAGTGAGAAGGATCCGGCGGATGATACCGTTACGACCCTGACGAATACGCATACGCCGGAGGTAGTCCGGGTGGTCATTGAGAAGGTATGGGATGACGCGGACAATCAGGATGGTAAGCGCCCGGCCGAGATCATAGTTGACCTGAAAAAGAAGGTTGGAAACAGGTGGAATGCTCCGAACGAGCTCGTTCAGACCATAACGCTGAATGAGGGAAACGGCTGGAAGGTGGAGATTAATAATCTTCCGAAGTACACAGATGGCAAAACGAACATTTACAACTGGTCTGAGCACACAGACGGACTGCCGAAGGGATATTATTTCAGCGCTATAGTGACGAAAGGCGAGATTACGACCCTGACGAACAGCTACAGGCCGGAAGAAGTCAGCGTAGCCGTACAGAAGGTATGGGATGATGACAAAAACCGCGATAGCATCCGTCCGGATAGCATCACCGTAACACTGTATGCAGAAGCAGAGGGCGTTGCGAAGCATGAGATAAAGCAGGTAACCTTAAATGAGGCAAACAACTGGACGGCAGCGGTATCCGGCCTTGCAAAGTACGTGAGAGTCAAGCAGGGCGACGAAGAGTACAGCAAACTGTACACTTATACCTGGGAAGAGGAGAACGTACCGGCTGGCTACACGCTGACAACAGCGGTAGACGACAGCGCAGATACCGTCAAGACCATCTTTACGAACACACACGTTCCGGAAAAAGTGGAAGCAAGTGTTACGAAGGTATGGAACGATAACAACAACCAGGATGGCAAGCGCCCGACCGGCATTACCGTGAAGCTGTATGGCAAGGCAGGTGAGGCGGCAGCAGAAGAGATCCTGGAGATGACCTTAAATGAAGCAAACAACTGGAAGTATACGAAAACCGATCTTCTGAAGTTCAAAAATGGTGCAGCTTATACGTACTACTGGACAGAGGAGACGCAGTTGCCAGGATATACGGTGAAAGCAGCGCAGCAAAACGGCGAGAAATCCTTTGTCACGACGCTGACGAATACGCATGCACCGGAAAAGACCAGCGCTACAGTTGAGAAGAGATGGAGGGATAACGACAATCAGGATCAAAAGCGTCCGGAGAGCATCACCGTTATTCTGAAAAAGAGCGTCAATGGCCTCATAGGAACGGTTGACACTTACACACTGACAGCCGGTGCGGATGGCAGCTGGAAGAAGACCGTAGATAATCTTCCAAAGTATGAAAACGGTACAGAAATCCAGTATTTCTGGGAGGAAAGTCAGGAAGGCCTGAACGGCTATCAGCCGCTTCCGAGTGAGACAGCGAATAACATGACGCTTCTGATCAATGCGTACACACCGGAAGAAACAAGCGTATCCGTACAGAAGGTATGGAACGATGATGGAAACCGGGATGGCATCCGTCCGGAGAGCATCACCGTAACCCTGTATGCAGAGGCAGACGACGTTGCAAAGCATAAGGTAGACGAGGCAGTCTTAAATGAAACAAATCACTGGGCTGCAACGAAATCCGGTCTTGCAAAGAATGTAAATGGCAAACCGTACACTTATACCTGGGAGGAAGAGAATGTGCCGGATGGCTACACTCTGACGACAGGATATGACAGTGAAGACACAGATAAGACAATCCTGACGAACACGCATACACCGGAGACGGTAAATGCAACGGTTGTCAAGGTATGGGATGATGCAGACAATCAGGATGGCAAGCGTCCGCAGGATCTTACGGTTACTCTGATGAAGAATGAGACCGTTGTGGTGCAGACCGTGACCTTAGACGCTGTCCACAACTGGACCGCTAAGGTGGAAAATCTTGCGAAAAATGAGAACGGCACTCCGATCCGTTACAGCTGGGTTGAGGGAACCATGCCGGAGGGCTACAGCCTGGAGAGCACGGCTGTCACAGACGAGAAAAACAGCGATGATGTGGTAATCGGTACGATTACAACCCTGACTAATATCTACGCGCCGGGCAAGGTGAGCGCATCGGTGAAGAAGGTATGGGACGACGCGAATAATCAGGACGGCATCCGTCCGGAGACTCTGCGTGTGAACCTGCTGAAAAATGGTCAGGCCACCGATCAGTTTGTAATCTTAAGCGAAGAAAACAGATGGAGCGCAACGCTCGACAATCTGGATGAGTACACAGATGGAACCTTAAATGAGTACACCTGGTCTGAGGAGCTGCCGAATGGCTATACGGTTACAGTTTCAGACCCTGATGAAGTGGGTACTACGACACTGACAAATACGCACACACCGGCCACCATCGGGGCATCTGTTGAAAAAACCTGGGATGACAACAAGGATCAGGACGGTAAGCGTCCGGAGAAGCTGCTTGTTACATTGATGCGCAGAATCAGAGAGCAGGCGGTTCCGATCTCGTTGGATGATGCGGATGATGCGGATACCAATCCGGCAGAGGAAGTCAAGACCGTAGAACTGACCGCAGCACATAACTGGAAGGCGAGTGTATCGAATCTTCCGAAGTATAAGGATGGTCAGATGTATGAGTACTTCTGGATCGAGAAGGAAGACAACATTCCGAACGGTTATAAGCTGACCAACGAAGTAACTTATAATATCCTTTCACCTGGAGAAGGCGTCACTGGATTTATCACCAGGCTGACCAATTCGCACAAGCCGCAGAAGATCAATGCGATTGTGAAGAAGGTATGGGATGACAACAACAATCAGGACGGCAAGCGTGCACCTGAACTGACGGTAGAGCTGATGAGAAACGGTACGGAAGTGGCAGGAACGGTAACTCTGAATGAGGAGAACAACTGGACCGGCACCGTGGAGAATCTTGACAAGTACACCGGCGGCGTGAAGAACGGATACACCTGGGTGGAGAAAAATCTGCCGGAGGGCTACAGCCTGACTGATACGAAGAAAGAAGTAACAGAAGCAACCGAAGACACACTGGAAGCAGACATTACAACACTGACGAACAGCTACACACCTGGAAGGGTAGAGGCAAGTGTTCTGAAAGTATGGAATGACGGTGAGAATCAGGACGGCAAGCGTCCGGAGACGATCACGGCAATTCTTGTGAAGAACGGAGAGGAAACGGATCAGAAGGTAACGCTCAGTGCAGAAAACGACTGGAGTGCGAGCATTTCGAAGCTGGATGAGTACACGGATGGTGCTTTGAATGAGTACACCTGGAAAGAGGCAGAAGTGCCGGAGGGCTATGAGCTGACCTTAAATGAGACAGACGGAACCTTCACGACCCTGACGAATACGCATACGCCGGAGGTAGTCAATGCGACCATCAGGAAGACATGGAACGATGCCGAGAATCAGGACGGCGTCCGCCCGATCGAGATCAAAGTCGATCTGGAAAAGAATGGACAGTTCATGCGGACCGTATCATTGAATACGGCAAATGGATGGGAAACAACAGTTGAGGATCTTCCGAAGTATACCGCCGGTGTGGAGAATATTTACACCTGGGCTGAGCAGGAAGACGGACTGCCGGAGGGCTATGAGCTGACCGGTGATGTGACGGTGGGCGAGGTTACGACCCTGACGAACACACGCGTGCCGGATACGGTATCTGTAGGAGTTCGCAAGATCTGGAATGACGCAGAGAACCAGGATGGCATCCGTCCATCAGAGCTGAGAGTAGATCTTTTGAAGAACGGCGAACTGACCGGTCGGTACGTAATCCTGAATGAAGAAAACGGCTGGACGGCGATGATCACGGATCTGCCTAAGAATACCGCAGTTGCTGAACCAAATGTATACACCTGGTCTGAGGAGCTGCCTGATGGCTATACGGTTACAGTTTCAGATCCTGACGAAATGGGTATTACGACACTGACCAATACACACACACCGGCTGTCATTGAGGCATCTGTTGAAAAGACCTGGGATGACAACGAGGATCAGGACGGCAAGCGTCCGGAGAAGCTGCTTGTTACGTTGATGCGTAGAATCAGAGAGCAGGCGGTTCCGATCTCGTTGGAGGATGCGGATGATGCGGATACCAATCCGGCAGAGGAAGTCATGACTGTAGAACTGACCGCAGCAAATGGCTGGAAGGCGAGTGTATCGAATCAGCCGAAGTATAAGGATGGTCAGATGTATGAGTACTTCTGGACTGAGAAGGAAGGAAACATTCCGGACGGTTATAAGCTGACCAATGAAGTAACTTATGATATCCTTTCACCTGGAGAAGGCGTCACTGGATTTATCACTACGCTGACCAACTCGCACAAGCCGCAGAAGATTAACGTGGTTGTGAAGAAGGTATGGGATGACAACAACAATCAGGATGGTAAGCGTGCACCTGAGCTGACGGTAGACCTGATGAGAAACGGCACGGAAGTGGCAGGAACGGTCACTCTGAATGAGGAGAACAACTGGACCAGCACCGTGGAGAATCTTGACAAGTACACCGGCGGCGTAGAGAACGTATACACCTGGGCAGAGAAAAATCTGCCGGAGGGCTATAGCCTGACTGATACGAAGAAAGAAGTAACAGAAGCAACCGAAGACACACTGGAAGCAGCCATTACCACACTGACGAATACACACACACCGGGCAAGGTAAGTGCAGAAATTCTGAAGATCTGGGATGACGCAGAGAACCAGGATGGCAAGCGTCCGGAGACGATCACAGCAATTCTTGTGAAGAACGGAGAAGAGACGGATCAGAAGGTAACGCTCAGTGCAGACAATGAATGGAGCGCGATCATCAAGGATCTGGATGAGTACACAAATGGCACTTTGAATAAGTACACCTGGAAAGAGGCGGAAGTACCGGAAGGCTATGAGCTGACTTTAAATAAGACAGACGGAACCTTTACGACCCTGACGAACACGCACGTTCCGGAACTGGTGAACGTATCCGTTCGGAAAGAGTGGGACGATGCAGACAACCAGGATGGCATCCGTCCGGCAGAACTCAAAGTCGATCTGAAGAAGAACGGCGAAGTGATTGCAACGGTAACGCTGAATGAAGAAAACAGCTGGTCTGACGGAGTAAAAGATCTTCCGAAGTATACCGCTGGTGTGGAGAATATTTACACCTGGGCTGAGCAGGAGGACGGACTTCCGGAGGGCTATGAGCTGACCGATACGAAGACGGAAGAGCTTCTGGCACCGCCGATGGAAGGGGAAGAGGTTCTGCCGACTGAGACAGTAAGCATTATCACGACCCTGACGAATACACACACGCCTGAGACTGTAAATATCGAAGGCGCCAAGACCTGGGCCGATAGCGGCAACGAGAGCGCAAGACCGGAGAGCATCACGATCCGCATTTATGCAGACGGTGAGGAGCTGACTGATCTGGCGAAGACCGTAACCGCAGATGACGACTGGAAATGGAGCTTTACAGATCTTCCGAAGTACAAAGAAGGCGAAGTCGGACAGGAGATCACCTACACGATCACCGAGGATCCGGTAGACGGATACATCAGTGAAGTGGATGGCTATGACGTAACTAACACAAGAAGCGCAGCAGTATCGAAGGTGGACATCGGCACAGGCGAAGAGCTGACCGGAGCACATTTCCAGGTACTGGACGGCGCAGGCAACATCGTGGATGAGTGGGATTCCGAGAGCGGAACGAATCATGTGATTAAGGGTATTGAGACAGACGTGGAATACACGCTGCATGAGTCAAAAGCTCCGGAAGGCTACGAGGTAACAGCGGATGTCACATTTACCGTTGCAAAGGACGGCACAGTGACTGCGACTGCATCGGTAGTAAACGGTGTGATCATCGTAGAAGATAAGCTGAAACCGTCGGAGAACACAAGCACCACGATCGAGAAGAAAATAACTTACAACGGACTTGAGCTGTTCGCTGAGAACCTGAGCTTCTACGTACGTCTCTTCTATGACGAGGCATGCACGAAGCCGGCAACTGAGCTCAAAGAGATCAAGATCGTAAACGCAATGTCCGGAAAGGTAACATTTGACAATCTGGAGGCAGGCAGAACTTACTACGTAGGAGAATGTGATGCGGACGGAAATGTAATATATTCCGGCGTACTGGAAGACGGTACGGTATATACGCCTGTATTTACCGGAACGAACGGACAGGTGGTTACGGTGGAAGAAGGCGAGGACAAAGTCGTATACCTCGACAATCAGCTTCAGAGCTGGCCGCACAACTTCTACGCAAAAGGAACGCTGACGGTTACAAAGAAGCTGCTTGGTGCAGACGGAGAGGCAAAAGATTCCGATGAAGTCTTCTATGCAGGAATCTTTGATGATCCGGAGTACACAACGCTGTCTGAACGGGTAGAGTACAATCTGCTTGAACTGGATATGTCAGGCGGCTCCGAGACATCAATGTCGACAAATGTACAAATCGAATCACTGGATTCTGTGACAACGCTCTATGTGACTGAGGTCGACGAGGACGGCAACCCGGTAAAGGGTGCGCCTGGCTTTGCATATGAGGTATCTGCTGATAAGACAGAAGTAAATATTGATCCGAAGCATACAAAAGCCGAGGTCACAATTACAAACAAAGAGAAGTCTTATGAAGGCAAGCTGACTGTCACAAAGAAACTCAAGACGGAAGACGGCAATCCAAAAGATTCCGATGAAACTTTCTATGCAGGAATCTTTGATGATGCAGACTTTACACAGCTTTCTGACAAGGTAGAGGAGAATATCCTGACGCTTGCACTGAATGGAGCATCAGAGGTAACTGCCCAGACGAAAGTAAAAGTGGATTCTGCAGATTCTGTGACAACACTCTATGTAACAGAAGTAGATGCGGACGGCAATCCGGTGAAGAAAATGGCAGGATTCAAGTATGGAGTCAGCGTAGACAAAGAAGAAGTTGAGATAGCGGCAGGCAGGGATGCATCGGTCATCATTACGAATGTAGAGCTTCCGCACAATCCTTACCAGTATGGTGAGCTGACTGTCACGAAGAAACTTCTTGGAGCAGACGGCAAGCCGAAGAATTCCAATGGAGTCTTCTATGCAGGAATCTTTGACGATCCGGAATATACAACATTGTCAGACAAGGTAGAGTATAATGTTCTGGAGCTTGACCTGAATGGAAACGCAGAGGCATCCGCAATGACGAAAGTTGACATTGCCAAGAAGGATTCGACAGTCACACTGTACGTGACGGAGGTCGATGAAGAGGGCAATCCGATTGCCGGTGCAGCAGGCTTCAAGTATGAGGTTTCTGTTGATCAGACGAAGGTTGACCTGACGGCAGAACGTTCGAAAGCAGTTGTCGTGATCACCAATAAGGAGGTTCCGGAAACAGAATCCGAGACACAGCCGACCACGAAGCCGACGAAGGGCGTAAAGACCGGAGACGACACACCGATCGGAGGTTATGCAGGATTGATGGCAATCGCATTTGCGGCATTCGCATTGCTGGTTGTATCAGAACAGAAACGCAGAAAAAGCGGAAGAGAGTAAGTGCCAACCAAGATAGGTGAGAACTGAAATCGGATGCGGAAGAACTGAAAACAGCTAACTGAAAAAAGCCTTTGTCATTTGGAAAAAAGCCAAATGGCAGAGGCTTTTTCTCTGGATTTGGGAAGTAAACACAAAGCCCTCCGCTTTTCCCCAGAAAGCGGAGGGCTTTTCTTCTCAAAAATATTGAATCGGGTCAGACTGCGAAGCAGATCGCGAATATCCGCTTTGATTTTTACTGCAGCTGCGCCAGATTCTGCAGCGCCTGCTTTGGAAGGATAACTTCCATATGCTCTGTGAAGTGGGCTTCCATGCCAGGTGCAAATTTGTAGGAAAGCGCGTATTCAGAAAGCACGTTGCAGACCTTGTTGAACTGCTCAGCGGAGCTTTCTGCTTTTTTCAGGATCAGGTAATACTGCCCGTTTTCCGGATTTTTGTAAAGGGCATTCGGACCGTCATAAGCGGAGCCGAGCACGCCGGCAGCCGTGATGGCATCATCCAGAGAGTGGAACAGGTAAAAACGTGTGAGATTCCGAAGTTCCTCTTCTGTCTCCGCAGCGTTCTGTGGATCTTCCTGCTCCGAATCGGAAGCAGCAGTTTCGGAAGTCTTTTTTGCGGCGGCTTTTGCGGCGGCCTGTTTTTTCGCTTCTGTGATCTTGCGGATCAGTCCGAGCACGTCATCTGCCCCCTCAATTTTATCCCGAAGGGAAGAGAGTGAAAAGTCGTCGTCCGGTTCGTTGTCCTCCGGTGTAAATTTTGCAAACCGGGTATCAAGCTCATCCGGATCCTCGACTTTTGTGATGATCAGGACAATGGTGTCCATGGACACCGGGATCGCTTCTATCATGAGTGGGATATTGTCCGCCTCAAAGCCAAAATCACGTGCGGCAAGCTGCATCATATCCTGAAAAAGTGCCTTTGCTTTATCGGAGCCGTAAGCAAGTTCGCTCAGCTTGAGTTCGCGGCTTGCAAGATCTTCGCGTGTGAGCGTACAGCGGATCTGCCGGTCATTGATTTTTTCTATTTTCATTTTATCACATCCTCTTTTATAGTATACGTGCATTCGCAGGATCATGTAAAGAAAAAATAGTTTCCGGGAATTAAATCACTGGAAAGTCTGCAAAAATATGAAAAAATGCTTGCGAAATAGACACATATTATTTATAATAAGTATCAGAAAGGATATACACACCGTATAAATTAATTCAGAAAGGAGGCAGCTGTGTTTGTCGTCAATATGCTGTACTTTCCCGTATATATCCTTTCATGACTTCTTTTACGCATTATAAACAATTTCTATTTTTTACGCAAGTGAAATGTTACCGTTCACAGGCAAGTAAAATTTTACAAAGCGAACGGCAGCAGAAACAGGGGCAGTGCAAAGGAGACAGAAAATGTGGAAAATCATATCACAAAAGCACCTTTTTAGTTGACGGAGCATGCCGGAGGGCAGTAGACTGGAGCAGTGATACACAGTGGCAGACGGGGGTGCCGATACCTCCCTCACGTGGACTGAAAATAAGGCCAGAACGCTGTGGCCAGAAAGCAGAATACGAAGCCGATAAAAAAATAAAAAGAAAGGAAGCACAGCCAGAAACAACGGTTCCCCAGACACATGTGATTCTTATTTTTTTATAAAGATCCTTTGATTTTGCTGACGGGCTCTGGAAGAACTGTTATAATGACCGGGACAAAGGGGAGCAGTATCCAGAAAATTCCGGGAAAGGGGAGGTACAGCAAATGAATGTAAAGAAAAAATTCCAGATTTTAGCCGGTGTGATCGCACTGATCGGTATGCTGGCGATTCTGTTTGTATGTATCAGAAAATATATGCCGTCCTCGCAGCGTATGAGTTCCGAAGAGTATTTTGGACAGCTTGGCGAGACGGAGGCGGCCATTGTAGTGGAGGATCACATTGCGCAGGAGCACGCGCAGATTTATGATGGAAATGTTTACATCGATTACACGCTGGTTCAGAATGAGCTGAATTCAAGATTTTACTGGGATGCGTCAGTCGGACTCCTGCTTTTTACGACACCGACGCAGGTTTTTGAGATTGCGCCGAATACCTCCGCTTACGCGATAGACGGAGAGAGCTTTGACGCGGGATATGATATTCTGCATACGACATCTGCCGGGATGTATCTGTCGATGACGTTTCTGCAGCAGTATTCGGATCTGAACTGTCAGGTATATGAGACGCCGAAACGTGTGGTGATTACCTACGGAAGCGAAGAGGTGACGACCGCGCGGATCAAAAAAGATACGGTCGTACGTTATCAGGGAGGCATTAAGAGCCCGATCGTGACGGATGTGACGGAGGACAGTGAAGTGACTGTACTGGAGCAGATGGATTCCTGGTCAAAGGTTCTGACAGCAGACGGTTATATCGGTTATGTGAAAAATAAACAGCTGGCAGATGTGACACAGACGACACGGGAGACAGTGTACGCAGGACCGGAGTACACGGGCATCCATCTCGATGAAAAAGTCAATCTTGTATGGCATCAGATCGATTACCAGGAGATGAACAGTCAGTTTGCAGAGGATACGGCGGATGTTACAGGAGTCAATGTAATCTCGCCGACCTGGTATTTCCTGGCGGACAGCGAGGGAGAGATCACTTCATTTGCGGATGCGGATTATGTAAAGTCGGCGCATAAGAAAAATATGCAGGTCTGGGCGCTGATCAGCAATTTCAGTGCGGATGTCGATTCGACGACGCTGCTTGCATCGCGTGCGGCACGCCAGAAGGTACAGAACTATCTGATCGGGCAGGCGAAGGAGATCGGCTTTGACGGCATCAATATCGATTTTGAGGGGATTGCGCAGGAAGCCGGATGCGATTACGTGCAGTTTATCCGGGAACTGTCGATCCTGTGTCGGAAAAATGGAATTATCCTCTCTGTGGATGTGCCGGTTCCGATGGATTTCTCAAAGTATTACAACCGCGAAGAGCTTGGCAATGTCTGCGACTATGTGATTATGATGGGATATGATGAGCATTATGCCGGTTCTGATATCGTCGGAAGCGTGGCATCGATGGATTTCGAGGAGACCGGTATCCAGAATATGCTGACCGAGGTATCGAAAGACAAACTCATCAGTGCGATCCCGTTCTACACGAGACTGTGGTACACGGAGACGCTTGCGGACGGCACGACAAATGTGACGAGCGAGGCGTACAGCATGGACAATATCGAAGCGCTCCTTACCGAAAAAGGCGTGACCGCGGCTTACGACGAGTCAACCGGTCAGCAGTATGCGGAGTGGACCGACTCGGATGGAAAGTTCTGCCAGGTATGGCTTGAGGATGAGAATTCCATAGTAGCGCGTGCAGCTCTGATCAGCAAGTATGAGCTTTCCGGCATCGCTGAGTGGGTGCTGGGCCGTGAGCAGAGCTGGGTATGGGATGTCATCAGCCAAAATATATAATTAACATCAGCCACAGACAGGAGCTGCGAAGCAGTGCAGGCGTGTCTGTGGCCTGTTTTTTTGTATTCCTTGCGCTTGCTGTCAAAATGCATTATAATCGTAAAGAAAACATCAAGTGTTGTAAAAACGAGAAAATGAGGAAATGAAATATGGATACCATTATTCAGCGTCTGGCAATGGATGATCCTGCCGGAAATGAATTTTATATCAAACGGGATGACCTGCTTCCGTTTTCGATCGGCGGCAATAAGGTGCGTATTGCAGAAGCCTTTTATCAGGATATGAAAACAAAGGGCGGCGATACGATGATTATTTACGGAAGCCGTCACTCAAATCTGTGCCGTGTGCTTTCGGATCTCTGTTTCAGCCGCAGGGCGAAATGTATCATGATCTGTTCCCATGAAGACGGAGAAGACAGTGCCCCGACGAACAACACACATCTGATCGAATGGACGGGGACAAAAATCGTAAACTGTGCGAAAAACGAAATTGCACAGACGGTAGAGCGGGTGATGAATGAAATTCAGGAATCCGGAGGGGTTCCTTACTATATTTACGGTGACAGGTACGGGAAAGGAAATGAAGGAGCCGCGGCGCGGGCGTATGCAGAGGCTTACGGAGAGATTCTTCGTCAGGAACAGGAGTCCGGCCTCACATTTGACTATATTTTCTGCCCATGCGGGACGGGGGCGACGCAGACGGGGCTGACCTGCGGGCATCTTCTGGCAGGAGACGGGAAAAAGATCATAGGCGTGATGATCTCCTCGCGTGAGACAACACGTGCGTATCAGGTGATCGAGGAAGGAATACGTGCGTATTTTGCGGAGCATCCCGGGGTGCGGGAGCGGATGCCGGAGGATCTCTCCGCGGAAATCCATCTGCTTGACGCATACCGCCAGGATGGCTATGGAAAGTATGATGCACGCGTGGAAGCGTGTATCCGTGAGCAGTATCTGACCAACGGAATCCCGCTTGATCCGATCTATACAGCAAAAGCATTCTGGGGAATGACAGAATATGTGCGTGATGCCGCTGTCCGGGGCAGCAGAATCCTGTTCCTCCACACCGGCGGCACTCCTCTGTTCTTCGACTACGTGACTCACAGTTCAAAGCAGCCTGTGTTCTGAACGTCCGGGAAACGAAACAGCAGCAAAAGCCACAGGAAGCCAGGTGCAGATTTATAAATAAAGATAAGAAAAGATAAGAAAAGATAAGAAAAGAGAAAACCAATGCTGATATCAGTTGTAATCCCCTGCTATTATTCGGAAAAAACGATCCGCAAGGTCGTAGAGCTCGTAATGGCAGAATTTGAAAAAAACAAAGGCTACACGTGCGAGTTTGTCCTGGTCAATGACGGGTCGACGGACGGCACCTGGCCGGAAATCGAAAAACTCGGAAAAGAATACAGCAACGTGTGCGGTGTAAATCTGATGCGCAATTTTGGTCAGCACAATGCGCTGATGGCAGCGCTTCATTACGCAAAGGGAGACTGCGTGCTGGGAATGGATGATGACATGCAGACACATCCGTCACAGATTTTCAGGCTGATCCACAAGATGGAGGAGGGCTATGACCTCGTTTATGGTGTCTATCCGCAGAAAAAGAACTCCTGGAAGAAAAATCTGACCAGTAAATTAAATGAAGTGACCTCACGAATCATGCTGAACCGGCCGAAAGAGATTGTTTCCAGTAATTTCTGGATGATTACGAAGGCGGTGCAGGAGGAGGTTGTGAAATACGACAGCTTCAATCCCTACATAGACGGTATTTTTTACCGCGTAACGCACAACATCGGAAATGTGCCGGTAGAGCATTTCAAACGAGAGGTCGGTACTTCTGGTTATACGTTAAAGAAGCTGATCAATCTGTGGCTGCGTTACTGGAATTTTTCAGTAATCCCGCTTCGGATTTCCTTCGGCCTTGGAATTTTTTCCGGGCTTGCGGGCGCAGTGATGGCAATTCTGATTATCATCAACAAGATTCTGAATCCGGATATTCCGGTTGGCTGGTCTTCGACGCTGTGCGTGGTGGTTGTCTTTTTCGGACTTGTGCTGATGGTGCTTGGCGTGATCGGAGAATACCTTGGCAAGATCATTTTGATCCTGAATAATACGCCGCAGTTCATTGTGCGCGATACGGTAAATGCGGGAAATGCGCAGGAGCGGCTGAAAGCACTTGTGAGGGAGACCACAGAAGCACCGGAGCCAAAAGTGTGATGGAGTTCCACAGAAGCACCAGAACCAAAAGTGTGATGGAGTTCCACAGAAGCAACAGGGCAGAAAAAGTGACAGAAAAAGAGGAGAAGATGCCGTGCAGCGGAAGATCATGATTCTCGGAGCCAGTGTATATCAGGTTCCGCTTATTCTGACAGCCAGAAAAATGGGGCTGTATACCATTGTCGCAAGTATTCCGGGGGGTTATCCCGGATTTGCACTTGCAGATAAGGTTTATGAAATTAATACGGTGGATAAAGAGGGAATTCTGAAGGTCTGCCAGGAAGAGCAGATCGACGGGATCTGTACGACCGGAACGGATGTGGCAGTGGCAACGATCGGGTATGTGTGCCAGGAAATGGGACTGGCAGGTGTATCTGAGGAAGCGGCTGTACGTGCAACGGACAAGGCACAGATGAAGGAAGCGTTTGCGCGCGAAGGCGTGGCTGCGGCAAAGTTCCGGAAGGCATACAGCTATGAGGAAGTATGCCGGGCAGCAGAAGAAATCGGATTTCCGGTTGTAGTAAAGCGGGTAGACAGTTCCGGAAGCCGCGGTATCACGATTGTAAATGAGCCATCCGGGCTCAGGGAGGCTTATCACAATGCGCTCGACCGCTCCAGAAAAGAATATGTGCTTGTAGAGGAAAAGCTGGAGGGGACAGAGATCGGCGTGGACGGTATGGTACAGGGCGGCAAACTTGTATTTCTGGCGCCGCATGAAAAGTTTGTCTATCACACGGACAAGATCACGATCCCGGCCGGGCATGGCTTCCCGTACCTTGGAAGTGAACGGCTGCAAAAAGAGATTGAAAAACAGATGCGCCTTGCAGTAAAAGCGCTCGGCCTTGACAACTGCTCCGTGAATGCAGATGTATTCGTGGACAATGAGAAGGGGAAAGCGTGGATCATCGAGATGGGCGGACGGACAGGGGCAACCTGCATTCCGGAGCTGATCTCGATGTATTATGGCTTCGATTTTTACGAAAAAATCCTGCAGAATGCGCTGGGACAGCCGGTTGGTTTTACGCCGGAAAAGGAAGGCGTGCCGTGCATGGCGAAGCTGCTGATGAGCCCGGTGGACGGCATGATCACAGAGATCAATGAAAGAAAACTGGAAAGAATGCGGGAAAAGGGCATTGCGATTAAGCTGGATTTTCCGGTTGGCCATGCGGTGGAGGCAATGCAGAACGGCACGACGCGGATTGGACAGGTTGTGATGGAAGCGGACTGCGTAGAGCAGCTTGACCAGACAATCAGCCGGGTTTATCACTGCATCAAAGTGGACGGAACGTCCCTGGAGGAATTATGGAAAAGATAAAAGATTATGTCTTTTTGCACCTGGCAGTCATACTGTTTTCGTTTACAAGTGTCTTTTCGAAATCGGCATCGATTCAGCTGAAGAGCGGCGGGCTGAAAAACCCGCTGCTGTACGTATTTGCATTTCTGATGTTTTTTGACTGCTTTATCTACGCAATCTGCTGGCAGAAAATCATCAAAAAATTTGATCTGAATATTGGATATGCGAACCGCAGCGTCTACCTGCTCTGGAGTCAGGTGTGGGCGGTGTCAATTTTCGGAGAGAAGCTGTCGGTGCGCAATGTCATCGGTGTGCTGATCGTGCTGCTCGGTGTGATCGTCGTCTCCTTAAGTGCAGAGAAAAAGGAGACCGGCTCCGGGCAGAAGACAGATGTGGCTTCGACGGGTGAAAAACAGAACTGACAGGAGGGAAAGGAATGCTTCCATATTTATTACTGATGTTTCTGGGAACCTTTTTCTCAGCCATCTCACAGGTACTTCTCAAGCAGAGTGCAGGAAAAACGTATAAAAGTGTAATTTATGAATATCTGAACTGGCGTGTGATCGTCGCATATGGTATCTCATTCTCTACGCTGCTGCTTAATACCTACGCATTCACCGTGGTGGACATGAAATACGGCGCAGTGATCGATACCTTCAGCTATGTGTTTGTCATGGTGCTTTCATGGCTGATCCTGAAAGAACATTTCACGAAAGGGCAGCTGATCGGCAATCTGATTATCATTACCGGAATTTTTGTGTATACGCTGTAAAGCATGTGCATACAGTAGAGGTAAGAAACTCCCGGAGTGTATGCGATGGAAGAAAAAATAACAAAATATGTGACAGAAAAAAGAGCGGCCATATTCCTTGTGTTTCTGGCTGCTTTTTTTGCGGGCAATATCGCGGCAGCGTGCGTGATGAAGTACCAGGGGGCAGAGGAGAGACAGAGCGGGATAAGCGGCAGGACAGAAATGAAAGGCGGAAACAATGCGGATGCGTCTGAGAATGTGGGAAATAAAGAGGCAGAGGCAGCAGCGGTATCCGGCAGCACGGTGTTCCGGGACGCCGCAGAAGGAAACTGGGGTCTGAGTTTTCAGGAAGAGGGAAAACCTCCGGTTGCGAACGCAACATTTGAGGAGCTTGCAAAATACAATGCATACTATGCAGAAAACACGGAAGAAAAACGTATTTATCTGACATTTGACTGTGGATATGAGAACGGAAATACACCGGCAATCCTGGAAGCCCTGAAGAAGCATCAGACGCCGGCCACTTTTTTTGTGGTGGGAAATTTTGTGAAGGACAATCCGGAACTGGTACAGCAGATGCTCGCAGAGCATCACACGGTGGGCAACCATACGGAGCACCACCCGGATATGTCACAGATGGCAGATCTCGCTTCCTTTCAAAAGGAGATCGGCGGACTGGAATCGCTGTTTCGTGAGGCGACCGGACAGGAAATCTCGAAATATTATCGGCCGCCGCAGGGAAAATACAGCGAGGCGAACCTGAAGATGGCACAGGAGCTGGGCTACAAAACGTTTTTCTGGAGCCTGGCTTATGTAGACTGGTATGCAGATAACCAGCCCACGAAGGAAGAGGCGTTTGAGAAGCTGCTTGGCCGCATTCATCCGGGGGCACTTGTGCTGCTGCACAACACCTCCCCGACAAACGCAGCCATCCTCGACGAACTGCTCACAAAGTGGGAAGAGATGGGATATTCGTTCGGAACGCTGGAGGAGCTGGCAGTGTCATTTGTATGAAGAGGATAAAGAAGTTTACATTCCCCGTGTCTTGCGCGAGCATGCTTCCATACCTTCCAGGATTGCACTGCGCAGTCCGCACCGCTCCATGGCGGCCACTGCTTCGATCGTCGTTCCGGCCGGTGAGCATACCATATCCTTGAGCTCTCCTGGATGCCTGCCGGTCTCAAGCACCATTTTGGCACTGCCGAGCACGGACTGAGCAGCGAGCCGGTAAGCCTGAGCGCGTGGGATACCGTCACGGACCGCGCCGTCCGCCATTGCCTCGATGATCATAAAAATATAGGCCGGTGAGCTTCCGCTGACTGCTACGACGCCGTCGATCAGCCGTTCCGGCATGACCTCTGCAGTGCCGCAGGCCTCAAAAAGGCGGATGACCTGATTCAGCTCGTCCTGTGTGACAGTATCGGCGGGGCAGAGAGCGGTGACACCCTCGCCGACCATCGCCGGGGTATTTGGCATGGTGCGGATCAGCTTGACCGGTTTGCTGAACCAGTCGGTGATCGTCTGAATGGATTTGCCAGGGGCGATCGAGACGATCAGCTGCGTCGGAGTGATCACATCGCGGATTTCCCGGATTACAGTCTCGTAAAACTGCGGTTTGACGGCCAGAAAAACGATGTCTGCTTTAGCGGCCTCGCAGTTGGAGGGCGTTGTATTGATACCGAATTTCTTTGCGGCTTTTTCGCGCGTTTCTGCATGCGGAGCAGAAGCGGTCACTTCGTTTGGAGATGCGATCCCGTGCCGGAGAATCCCTCCGATGATCGCCTTTGCCATGTTTCCACATCCGATAAATCCAAGTTTCATAGAAATTGCCCCTTTCTGTCTGGTATTTCGTGATCTGCAGTGATGCCTGAACGCCGATCGCGCAGGCGGATTGCGAATGTCCGCGTTACCGCCGATCACGAATAGCCAGTTTGTTAGATTTGTTCTAACAGATTTTGGAGGGGAATGCAACTGTTACTTTTGGAACGCAGGCCGCGAAGCGGAATGCAGCTGTCTGTTTTACTGCAGGTAAGCATTCATACACTTTGGATGCGCGGAGCACAAAGCAGCGGGAGATTTTCAGAGTGAAGCGGGGTTATAGTTGCGCGGCAGGGAGAAATTCGTTATAATCAGGAGCAGTGAGCCAAATGGAAGCCGCCGATTTTTGCAGAAAAAAGGAGCAGGGAAAAAAGATGAAAAAAATGATGGAAAAAAATACAGTGGAAGAAAGAAAAGGAAATCTGACCGAAGAAGATCAGAAAAAAGAAATTTGCGACGCAGAAAAGCAGCAGGAAAAGCTTCGCTTTGAGTGCGATTATCTGGAGGGTGCGGTTCCGGAGATTATGCAGCGCCTGATGGAAACGAACCTGGTGCAGACACCGGGCTACAGTGAGGATGTTTACTGTGAGAGTGCCAGGGAAAAAATCCGTGCACTTTGCGGCCAAGAGGATGCGGCGGTGCATTTTCTGGTCGGCGGGACGCAGACGAATCTGACGGTGATCTGTGCGGCGCTGCGTCCGCATCAGGGCGTGGTAGCTGCTTCCACCGGACATATCAACGTGCATGAGACCGGTGCGATCGAGGCAGCCGGTCATAAAGTGCTGACGGTACCTGGAAAAGATGGCCGCTTAAATGCGGCGCAGGTCGAGGAACTCTGCCGTCTCCATTATGCGGATGCTTCTTTTGAGCACATGGTGCAGCCGGGCATGGTGTACATTTCTTATCCGACGGAGTACGGTACCTTGTATACAAAGGAAGAACTACGGGAAATCCACCGTGTGTGCAAAAAATATGACATGCCGCTCTTCATTGACGGTGCACGGCTCGGATACGGGCTGATGTCGCAGGAGTGTGACCTGACACTCTCCGAGCTTGCGGATTTGTGTGAGGTGTTTTACATCGGGGGAACAAAATGCGGTGCCCTGTTTGGGGAGGCAGTTGTGATTCTGGAGGAAAGGCTGAAAAAAGATTTCCGGTATCTGATCAAGCAGCGCGGCGGAATGCTTGCGAAGGGCAGACTGCTCGGCCTGCAGTTTGATACGCTTTTTACGGACGACCTGTATTTTTGCGTCTGCAAAAAAGCGGATCAGCTGGCACAGAAGCTGCGCAGCGCGTTTGAGGCCAAAGGATACCGGATGCTGGTAGATTCGCCGACGAACCAGCAGTTCCCGGTACTGCCGGATACGGAGATCGACCGGCTGTCCGGGCAGTTTTCATTTAGCTTCTGGGAAAAGGTGGACGAGACACACAGTGCGGTGCGCTTCTGCACGAGCTGGGCGACGACGGAGGAAGCGGTGGAACGGCTGATTGCCGTGCTTTGACCAAAACAGGCAGTGTGGCAGATGGTAAATATCCACTTTGACTGTCACCGCAGTGATAAAAGGAAAAAGAATATGACAGAGAACGAAAGAAAGCAAAAATCTCCGGACCTTTATGAGCAGCTCTCGGCCTATGGCGCTTCTGATTTTTACCCGTTTCACATGCCGGGGCATAAACGGAATTTCCATCTGCTCGGTGACCCGTATGCGATCGATATCACGGAGATCGACGGGTTTGACAACCTGCATCACGCGGAAACGGTACTTCTGGAGGCGCAAAGAAGAGCCGCACAGCTGTACGGTGCGGAGGAGACCTTTTATCTGGTAAACGGCAGCACGTGCGGAATTCTTTCCGCGGTTTCGGCGTGTACAAAACGCGGGGAGACGATTCTGATGGCACGAGGCTGCCATAAAGCGGCTTACCATGCGCTGCTCTTAAACGATCTGCATGCCAAATATCTCTATCCGCCGGCGGATATGACGAGAGGGATTCTCGGAGCGATCCAGCCGGGGCAGGTGCGCAGCGCACTGGAAGCGCATCCGGAGATCCACACCGTATTGATCACGTCACCGACGTACGACGGAGTCGTATCCGACGTGAAAGCGATCGCGGAGATCGTGCATGAAAAGGGCGGGATTTTGATCGTTGATGAGGCACACGGCGCACATTTTGGCATGCATCCGTATTTCCCGCAGCGTGCGCTGGCATGCGGCGCAGATCTCGTCATCAACAGCGTGCATAAGACACTTCCTGCGCTGACGCAGACGGCGCTGCTTCACGTGCAGGGGCCGCGCGTCTGCCGCACGCGTCTGCGGAGATATCTCAGTATTTATCAAAGCAGCAGCCCGAGCTACGTGTTTATGGCCGGGATCGACCGGTGCATCGGACTTCTGGAACAGCAGGGAACGGAGCTGTTTGAAGGATTTGTGCAGCGTCTGGAACGCCTGCGTACGTCACTTTTTGATCTGAAAAAGCTGCACCTTGTGGATGGAAACGAGGACGGTCTGCAGGCTTTTGATTACGATCGCTCCAAGATCGTGATTTCTACGGAAGAGAGTGGAATGACAGGAGCACAGCTGTCGGACCTGCTGCGTACCAGGTACCATCTGGAGATGGAGATGGATGCGCCGCAGTATGTGACGGCGATCACGACGATCGGGGACACCAAAGAAGGGCTGGCCCGGCTTGGCAGGGCGCTGCCTGAAATTGATGCAGAGCTGACGCAGAACTACAAAAACAGTAGGTTGGACCAGAAGAACCGATTTCTGAAAGAGGAAAGAATGTCGGAAAACACACCCCCGGATCTCGCAGTGCTCATGGCGGATGGCGGAGAAGAAGTACTGAGCATCGCGCAGGCGGAGGATGCCGGAAAGTGTGCGGTCCGTCTTGAGGAGAGCGGCGGCCTTGTTTCCGGAGAATTTGTTTACCTCTATCCGCCCGGCATTCCATTTCTTGCGCCGGGGGAACGCATTCCCAGACGGCTTCCGGAGCAGCTTGCAAGGTGCAGGGAACTTGGACTGCAGCTTCAGGGAATGGCTGATTATACCGGGGAGAAGATTCAGGTGATTGAATCGTAAGAACGAATATTTTGAAAAGGGAATTCACAAAATGGGAAAAATATTTTATATCATGGGGAAGAGTGCGACCGGAAAGGACACGATCTATGAGGAGCTTCTGGAGCACAGAGGACTTGGACTTCGGCCTTTGATCATGTACACGACCCGGCCGATCCGGGCAAACGAGATGGACGGTGTACAGTATCACTTCACAGATGTGGAGGGGCTTCGGCAGATGCAGTCGGAAGGGCGTGTGATTGAACTGCGCTCTTACAATACGGTGCATGGTATCTGGTACTATTTTACAGCAGACGGGGATGACATTGACTTTGAAAAGCAGAGCTGTCTTGCACTTGGAACACTGGAGTCGTATCAGAAAGTGCGCGCTTATTATGGCGGGGAACATGTGCTTCCGATCTACATAGAGGTGGCAGATGCGGAACGCCTGGAGCGCTCGATCAAACGGGAGAAAAAACAGGAACATCCGAATTTCAGCGAGGTCTGCCGGCGTTATCTTGCGGATGAGGAGGATTTCGCGGAGGAAAAAATTGTGCAGGCAGGCATTTCCCGCCGTTTCTCCAATGACGGCCCGCGGGAGGAGTGCATGGAGGCAGTTGCTGCGTATATCCGGGAACTGTTATAGTACGGTTTCTGCTTTGCAAATGCAGCTGTTTTACGGCTGTCCGGTAAAATTTTTCCTGGTTCTGAGCAGTAACAATTGCAAAGACTGCTCCGCAGAATTCCCGTGAACTCTCGCTTCCCATCACATTGTATCTGTGGTATACTGAGATGAGAGGTTGAACGCAGGTCGCGAAGCGACTGCGTTCATGAGCAAGTAGCGAAGCGGATTGCGAATGTCCGCTTTACTGCAGGTCGTGAAAGCGGACTGCAGCTATCCGTTTTACAGGAAATCCGAGTGGATCAGAACAGACGGAAACTGCTGAATTTTGCAGAGAAACTACGCAGTGAGGACGGAAACAAAGAAGTACAGGGGGAGAAAATATGCCGGGATTCAAAGACATTATTGGACACAAACGGGAAATTGAGCATCTGGAAAAGGCAATCAGCACAGGAAAGGTCAGCCATGCTTATATTTTCAGCGGCGAAAAAGGCACTGGAAAGCTGACACTTGCCAATGCGTTTGCAATGGCCCTGCAGTGCACGGGAGAGGGAGAGAAACCGTGTGGTACCTGCCATTCCTGCCATCAGGCAGCGAGCGGAAACCATCCGGATATCATTCATATCACTCACGAAAAGCCGAACAGTATCGGCGTGGACGACGTGCGCGATCAGCTGGTCGGTGATGTGCAGATCCGCCCTTACAATGGAAAGTACAAGATTTATATTATGCCGGATGCGGAAAAAATGACGGTACAGGCGCAGAATGCGATCTTAAAGACGATCGAAGAGCCGCCGGAATACGCGGTCATCATTCTGCTCACAGACAATGAACAGGGATTTCTGGACACGATCCGCTCCAGATGTGTGCTCATACAGTTAAAACCGGTGCCGGATGAGCAGGTGAAAAAATATCTGATGGAGCACGTGGAGATTCCGGATTACCAGGCGGATATCTGTGCGGCGTTTGCACAGGGCAACATCGGAAAGGCAGAGCGCCTGGCGACTTCCGAGGATTTTAATGCGATCAAGGCATCTGCGATGAAGCTGATCCGCAAAGCGGGCACAATGAGCATCAGCGACATTATTGAATACGTAAAAGAAGTACAGGATTACAAAATTTCGATCCAGGATTATCTGGATATTCTGGCGCTGTGGTATCGGGATATGGTATACTTCAAAGCGACAAAAGACGTAAACGGCATCATTTTTCAGGATGAGCTGCGCACGATCCGGGAGACGGTAAAGCTGTGTTCCTATGAGGGCGTGGAAGAAGTCATGCAGGCCATTGAGACGGCAAAGACCCGCCTGGCGGCAAATGTAAATTTCGATCTGACGATGGAGCTTCTGTTTCTTGTGATAAAAGAAAATATCCATGGCTGATCGGAAGAAGGAGAAAGAAATTCAATGATTAAAATTGTAGGAGTAAGATTCAGAAATGCGGGAAAAGTCTATTACTTTGACCCGAAGGGATATAAGATCGGTGCGGGCGACCACGTGATCGTGGAGACGGCGCGCGGCGTGGAGTACGGCACCGTGATCGGAGGAATCCGGGAAGTACCGGATGATAAGGTCATACAGCCATTAAAGGCGGTCATCCGTGTAGCAACGCAGGAGGACGATGCGCGTGCTCAGAAAAACCGTGCAAGAGAAAAAGAGGCGATGCGCATCTGCAGTGAAAAGATCCGCAGGCACGGGCTCGATATGAAACTGATCGACGCAGAATATACCTTTGACAACAACAAAGTGCTGTTCTATTTTACGGCGGACGGAAGGATCGATTTCCGTGAACTCGTAAAAGATCTGGCGGCAGTGTTTAAGATGCGGATTGAACTGCGGCAGATCGGTGTGCGCGATGAGACGAAGATTCTCGGCGGAATCGGCATCTGCGGCCGTGTGCTGTGCTGCAATTCCTTCCTCTCGGAGTTTGCACCTGTGTCCATCAAGATGGCGAAGGAGCAGAACCTTTCCTTAAATCCGACGAAGATTTCCGGTGTCTGCGGCCGTCTGATGTGCTGCCTCAAAAATGAAGAGGACACGTATGAGTACCTCAACAGCAAGCTGCCGAACATTGGGGATACCGTGACCGTGACCGCAGAGGGGGACCTGAAGGGTGAAGTCCAGTCAGTCAACGTCCTGCGCCAGAAGGTACGCGTGCTCGTCGATGTGGGCGATGAAAAAGAGCTGCGGGAGTACGAGGTAAACGAACTGAAATTCCGTCCGAGACGCCGCAGGGAAAAAGGCGGCAAAGGAGATCGCCCGGAAAAAGGCGCAGCTGAGCAGGAATTGAAGCAGCTGGAGGCGTTTGAAAAAAAAGAAGGGAAATCAAAACTGGATGACTGAGCATGCTTTACTGTTAAAAGAAGGCGAGCGGATCGATGAGCTTCACCGCAACGGTTATCGGATTATTCAGAACGAAAAGCTGTTCTGTTTCGGGATGGACGCGGTGCTGCTCTCCGGTTTTGCAAATGTAAAGGAAGATGAATGTGCCCTGGATCTTGGCACCGGGACCGGAATTATTCCGATCCTGCTGGCGGCGAAGACGAAGGGAAAGCATTTTACAGGACTGGAAATATCAGAAACGAGCGCTGACATGGCGCGCCGCAGTGCGGAATTAAATGATCTCTCACAGCGCCTGGATATCGTCCGCGGAGATATAAAGGAAGCCGGAGAGATATTTGCTCCGGCTTCTTTTGATGTCGTCACATCGAATCCGCCGTATATGATCGGGCAGCATGGGCTGGTAAACCCGGATATCGAAAAGGCGGCGGCACGCCATGAGATCCTCTGTACATTTGAAGATGTGGTACGCGCGGCGGCAAAACTTCTGCGGCCGGGCGGCCGTTTTTATCTTGTGCATCGGCCGTTCCGCCTGGCGGAGCTGATCACTGTGTTGTCCGCGTATCACCTGGAACCCAAGCGGATGCGGCTTGTATATCCGTACGTCGACCGTGAGCCGAACATGGTGCTGATCGAGGCAGTGCGCGGCGGCAGACCGCGTATGACGGTGGAAAAACCGCTGATCGTCTATGAGCGGCCGGGTGTGTACACAAATGAGATTACGGATATTTATGGGTACTAAATCTCATAAGGAGGGACCCACGACAGTGGGAGGATCCCTTATGGGCTTGCGTCCGGTAATAAAAAATTTACGGTACAGCGAAAAATCTCATAAGAAGGGACCCACCGCAGGTGGGAGAATCCCTTATGGGCTTGCGTCCGGTAATAAAAATTTTACGGAAAATGGTATAAAAGGAAACAAAAATATGAGTGAAAAACAGGGACAGTTATATCTGTGCGCGACACCGATCGGAAATCTGGAGGACATCACGATGCGTGTGCTGCGCGTTTTGAAGGAGGCAGACCTGATTGCGGCGGAGGATACGCGCAACAGCATCCGCCTGCTGAATCATTTTGACATTCACACGCCGATGACGAGCTATCACGAATACAATAAAATCGAAAAAGCGTATGAACTGATACGGAAAATGCAGGAAGGAAAAAATGTGGCGCTGATCACGGATGCAGGTACGCCTGGCATCTCGGATCCGGGTGAGGATCTTGTACGATTGTGCTATGAGGCCGGGATCACAGTGACATCGCTTCCGGGCGCCTGCGCCTGTGTGACAGCACTGACGCTTTCCGGCCTTCCTACGCGGCGTTTCTGTTTTGAAGCATTTCTTCCGCCGGATAAAAAAGAGCGGCGGGAGATCCTGGAAGAGCTTCAGACGGAGACACGCACGACGATCATTTACGAGGCGCCGCACCGGCTTGTGCGGACGCTGACAGAACTGCTGGAGACGCTTGGCGACAGACGCATCACAGTCTGCCGCGAACTGACGAAAAAGCATGAGGTTGCATTTCAGACGACACTTTCGGAAGCGGTAAAATGGTATACTGCAAACGATCCGAAGGGCGAATGCGTGATTGTGATGGAGGGAAAAAGCCGGGCCGAGCTGGCGGCAGTACAGCAGCGCGTCTGGGAAGAAATGAGTGTTTCAGAGCACGTGGAGCAGTATATGAACCAGGGAATGGACCGAAAGGATGCGATGAAGCAGGCTGCAAAGGATCGCGGCGTGTCGAAGCGGGAAATCTATGCGGCGCTGTTAGAGACACAGGAATGAGAGCCATCAGATGGTGAAGCAAGACATGCGGAAGTGAGCGATTTGCGCAGAAGAGATAAGCATGCTCAGAAACAGATCGCCACACCGACGAAATGCGTAGCATTTTGGAGGTTGGCTCTGAACAGTTACGATAATATAAGAATATAAGATGGAGTTGGACGGAGAAAAATCCGTCACATTGACGAGAGGAGATTGAAATGCCGGCAGTTTATGCACATGAATGCTTTGGACGCGCCGTCGCGGCGCAGCTTGACGGGGAAGTGGCAGAGGTAATCAGGAAATATGATGCATCGTTTCAGATCGGCCTGCAGGGACCGGATATTTTTTTCTTTTTCGGGGCGCACACGGACAACCCGGTTGTGCGGTTCGGAGAGCACCTGCACAATGTATCGGCCGCGCCGTTTTTTGCAAATGCACCTGGCGTGATCAGGCAGAAGGGGCGGATGAGCAGGGAATACGCGTATTTATGCGGTTTTGTGTGCCACTTTATTCTGGACAGTGAGTGCCATCCGTACGTGGAGGAGATGATTAAAGAAACCGGTGTGCAGCATCTGGAGATCGAGGAGGAATTTGAGAAACTTCTGCTGAAAGAAGACGGAAAAGATCCGATTGGCTTTCCGGTAGCGACGCTTGTACCGACCGATCTTGCGACTGCCAGGGCAATCCAGCCGTTTTATCCGGTCAAACCGCAGCGGTTTCAAAGCGGAGGGAGAAAGGAATATATTCCGCTTGGCATCATCCGGCAGTCACTTTTCAGCATGAAATGGATCAAACGTCTTTTGACAGCGCCGCAGCCGTGGAAACAGAATGCGATCAACCGGATTATGAAGCTGTCCGGGGACAATTACAAATACGCAAAGGGACTGATGAATCAGCGAGAGGACAATCCGGCGTGTAAGGTGACAAACGAAGGGCTGAAAGCACGGTTTGATGCGGCGGTTCCGCTTGCGGCAGAGATGATTCGAAGCCTCGATGAGTCGATTCGGACGGGCAGAGGACTGAATAAGAGGTTTGACCGGACATTTTCCTGAGAGCCAGACAGCGTGAGTGTCAGGATAACGGCAGGATGACCAATACGTCAGAAACTGTGGATGAAACAAGATGAGAAGACGAGAAGAGGATATGAGACAAAATCAGGTCGTGAGAGTAATTGCAAGTGATTTGGACGGCACACTCCTGACGCCGGATAAACAGGTGACCTCATTTACACGTGAGATTTTAGCAAAGGCAGTCAGCCGCGGCATCCGTTTTGTACCGTGTACGGGCCGTCCGTTTGATGCAGTGCCGCAGGCCGTGCGGGAGCTTCCGGGCGTGGAATACGTTATTGCCTCAAATGGTGCGGCGGTCTATTCTGTCTCCTTGGGCCGGAGGATCTATGAACGGCTGCTGAACGAGGAAACAGTTGAAAAAATCCTGCAGCTTCCGCTCCCGCAGGAGATCGCGACCGAAGTGCTGGTGAAAGGCATACCTTATACAGAGGAGCGCTATATTGAGGATCCGGCGCGGTTCGGGGCGACGGAATATGGAATTCAGTATATCAAAGAAACAAGGCGGGGTCTGGCAGATATCCGGAGTTTTTTGCGTGAGCACCGTGCTCAGACAGATGGCGTTAATTTTATCTGTGCAGACCCGGCGCTGCGTGAGCAGCTTGCCCGGAGGCTCTGTGAACAGTGCCCGGAGATTACACTTACGTCATCCGTGCCACATCTGATCGAGGTGAGCCACAGGCAAAGTGATAAAGGCCAGACGCTGCTGTGGCTGCTGAGGGCGCTGAAGCTCTCCACGGAAGAGGCGATGGCCTTCGGCGACGCGGAAAATGATATCCCGATGCTTCGCGCCGTGCGGTACGGGATTGCGATGGAAAATGCGGCAGAGCACTGCAAAGCGGCGGCGTTTGCGGTGGCCGGCAGCAACACAGAGGATGGGGTCGCACGGAAGATACAGGAAATGCTGGGGCTGTAAACAGGGACTTGCCTGTATCGCAGGGAATGATTATGAGGAAGTATGACAGAGAATTGTAACTGTCCGCTCTTACATTAAAGGTAACTGTTCAGAGCCAACCTCCAAAATGCTACGCATTTCGTCGGTGTGGCGTATCCGCCAAATAAAATTTCAAAAACAGGCTTAAAAATGCAAGCATTTTCCGCCTGTTTTATGAAATTTTGCCTGGCTCTGAACAGTTACCATTAAAGAAAATGCGGATCATGCAGTTATAGAAGAAAAAGGGGCAGATAAAAGCAGAAGGAATCTGTGTGCCTGAAAAAAGGAGGAAGTTACATGCGAGCAGAATTATCATGGCTGGAAAACCCGGAAGTATTTCGCGTGAACCGGCTGGACGCGCATTCCGATCATCATTTTTATGAGACGGAGCAGGATGCGCTGGAGGGAAGAGAGACCTTACGTCAGTCTTTGAACGGTACCTGGAAATTTGCCTGGAGCAAATGCCCGGGGCAGCGGCCGGCTGATTTTTATGAGGAGACAGCCAGCCTGGAGGGCTTTGGCACGATCGAAGTGCCGGGCCATATGGAGACGCAGGGCTATGACCGGATCCAGTATATCAATACGATGTATCCGTGGGACGGACATGCCTTTTTGAAACCGGGCCAGATTGACTGGAATCACGATCCGGTCGGAAGCTACGTGCGGGAATTTGATCTGGAGCAGGCTCTTGTCGGAAAGCGCGTTGCGATTTCATTTCAGGGTGCGGAGCAGGCAATTTACGTCTGGCTGAACGGCGTTTTTATCGGATACGCAGAGGATACGTTTACACCGTCGGACTTTGATCTGACTTCTGCAATCCGGGAAAAGAACAACCGGCTTTGCGTGGAGGTCTACAAGCGCAGCAGTGCGGCGTGGATCGAGGATCAGGACTTTTTCCGTTTCTCCGGATTATTCCGTGAGGTATTTCTGTATGCAAAACCGGAAGCGCATGTGGAAGATCTGTGGGCAAAGGCCGGATTAAAAGAAGACAATGAGACGGGCACACTGGATGTGGAGCTGCGCCTTTCTTCAGAAAAAGCACCGGAGGATCTGCGGATTTTCTGGAGTCTGCAGGAGACAGACCCGGCGCAGTGGAAGCGCGGGCTTGCACCGCAGGACCGTAATTATGCAGCCGGATTTGCCGGAAAAGAAATCTGCAGCGGGGCGCTGCACTATGCAGGCGGGACATCGGGTTGCTTTGCGGGAAGTGAAGAGAAGAAGCCGGCACTTGCAAACGGGGAGAGCGGAAGTGTACAGCTCTGGAAGATGGATGGAACGCAGATCGCACAGGTCAGAAAATGGCAGCCGGGTGCACCGCAGCTGTATCAGCTCTGGATCCGGGTGCAGAGTGCGGACGGCAGACTGCTTGAGACGATTCCGTACCGCATCGGTTTCCGCCGCTTTGAGATCAAAGACCGTGTGATGCTGTTAAATGGGGAGCGTCTCATCATCAACGGTGTCAACCGCCATGAGTGGAATGCACGCCGTGGCCGTGCCGTGACGCGGGAAAATATGGAAGAGGATATCGATATCTTCACACGCAACAACATCAATGCGGTCCGTACCTGCCATTATCCGGATCAGAGCCTGTGGTATCAGCTCTGCGATGAAAACGGCATCTGCATGATGGACGAGGCAAATCTGGAGAGTCACGGTTCGTGGGCGAAGCTTGCGGTCGTCGACCCGGAAGGAAACGTGCCGGGCAATCGTCCGGACTGGGAGGCCTGTGTGGTAGACCGCGCAGCATCGATGGTAGAGCGGGATAAAAACCATCCGGCGATTCTGTGGTGGTCCTGTGGAAATGAATCGTATGCAGGTACCGGAATTCTTGCGATGAGTCAGTATTATCACAAAAAAGATCCGTCAAGAGTCGTGCACTATGAGGGCGTTTCATGGAACCGTGAGTACGACCAGATCAGCGATGTGGAGAGCCGTATGTACGCGACACCGGATATGGTGCGTGAATATTTTGAGACGGACGGCAAAAAGCCATATCTGCTCTGTGAGTATATGCATGATATGGGAAATTCGATCGGTGGTATGGAGAGTTATATCCGGCTGCTGGATGAATTCCCGGGCTACCAGGGAGGCTTTATCTGGGACTATGCTGATCAGGCAATTTATCACAAAAATCACCGTGGCGAGGATGTGCTCGGCTACGGCGGAGATTTCCTGGACCGTGTGACGGATTATGCATTCAGCGGCAACGGCATCGTATTCGCAGACCGCACAGAAAAACCGGCCATGCAGGATGTACGCCACTGGTATTCACCGAAGGCACAGCGTGAAGCATTTGAGGCAGAGCAGCAGGAGAAACGCGAGGCGGCGCAGAAGCGTCTGGCAGAAGAGATGGCGGCGCTCGATGTGAAAAATGCATCCGCTGAAAAGGGTCTGAGTGCAGTGCACGGCGATGCGAATTATGGCGTGCGCGGCGATGGCTTTGAGATTATTTTCTCCGTGACAGAGGGCGGTCCGGTATCGATCGTTTACAACGGAACCGAATATCTGTACCGTGCGCCGAAGCCGGCGCTGTGGCGGGCATCCACGGAAAATGACAAGGGCAATTCCTTCAGGGCAAAGAGCTCCGTCTGGATGGCGGCAGATGTGTTCAGCCTCTGCACGGGCTGTGAGGTGACCGAGTATGCGAAGAGCTTTGCAAATATCGGAGATACGAAAAAGGAAGCGGCAGGAGCGGATGAGGGCTGTGCGGCGGAAAAATGTACAGCACGGAAGTATGATATTCAGGATGCGGCGCACCGGGCTCCGGCGGTAGCAGATCTGGAAAAGGTTTCCCTTGTGTATACGTATGAGTTCCCGTCTGCCCCGGGTGCAAAAACAGAGATCACATATACGGTAGACCGTGCGGGCAGGATCCATACGGAAGTCGTTTACCATGGTGCGAAGGGTCTGCCGGAGCTTCCGGAGTTCGGACTTCGCCTGCTGATGCCCGGAAAGGCAGAGTCATACACGTGGGAAGGACTTTCCGGCGAGACGTATCCGGACCGCAAAAAAGGCGGAACATTCGGCGTACATACCGGCACACCGGAAGCAGCACATTACCTCGTTCCGCAGGAATGCGGCAACCATGCAGATACCTGCCAGGCACAGATCGGTGACCTGCGCATCGTTATGGATGGCGGGCCGTTCCACCTTTCCGTGCTCCCATACACACCGGAGGAGCTGGAAAATGCAACGCACCGCGATGAACTGCCGGATACCGGCCACACCGTAGTGAGCATCCTCGGCCGTATGCGCGGTGTCGGCGGAATCGACAGCTGGGGCAGCGATGTGGAGCCGCCGTACCGGATCCCGGCAGATCAGGATATTAAATATGCGTTCTATCTTATGAAATAAACCGTTCAGAACAGCGGAAAAAAGGGGGTTTTTTACATGTTTTATACGATTCAGAATGATCATTTAAAGGTAACCGTCAATTCGCTCGGCGCAGAGCTTCACTCCATCCAGAGCGCGGATGGCACCGAGTATCTGTGGCAGGGCAACCCGGATGTCTGGAATGGGCAGGCTCCGAATATTTTCCCGTATGTGGCACGTCTGACCGAACAGAAATACACGTACGACGGAAATGAATATACAATGAAGATCCATGGATTTATCAATGCGGTCGAGCTGATACCGGAGAAGCAGACGAAAGAGAGCATCACGCTTCGTTACGACAGCAATGAAGAAACGCTGGCGCAGTATCCGTTTTCTTTTATCTACCGGATTACCTATGCGCTTAAGGGAAACGTAATGCATGTGACGAACGAGGTGGAAAATATCGGAAGCACCAGAATGCACTTTGGCATTGGCGGTCATCCGGGCTTCAACGTGCCGCTTGAGGACGGGCTTTCATTTGAGGATTACTGTCTGGAGTTTTCCCACAGTGCGCATCCGTACCGCGTCGGATTTACTGCGGACTGCTTCTTAAATGGAAGCGATGCGGAATATCCGCTTGTGGATGGCACAAAGATTCCGCTGCATCACGACCTGTTTGATGACGATGCGATCGTCCTGAAGCACACAGATCATACGGTGACCCTGCATTCAGAAAAGGGAAACCACGCTGTGCGTGTATCCTTCCCGGATTACAACGTGATCGGATTCTGGCATATGCCGAAGATCGAAGCGCCGTACGTCTGCATCGAGCCGTGGAGCTCCCTGCCGTCGAGAAAAGGAATCATTGAGGATTTCGGGCAGCAGGCAGATCTGATCGCGCTGGACGGCGGCAAAACGTATCGGAATGAGTGGGCGGTAGAGATTATCGGATAAGAGGAATTGACGAAAGATACCTTCTGAAGACGAAAAGATTTGTCAGTAATTTACTTGACAGCAAGTCACTTATCTGTTATATTACAAATAGAACAAAGAGCGGCAAAAGAAACTCCCCGGATGTATTTTCGGGGAGTTTTCTGAAGAAGATTCTTTTACTGACAGCAATGATGTTGTCTGGTTCAGATATGGAAGGTGACAAGTATGGCAGAAAAAAGAGATTATTATGAAGTGCTCGGGGTATCCCGCAGCGCAGATGACAATACAATAAAAAAAGCATACCGTAAACTCGCAAAGAAATACCATCCGGATACGAATGGCGGAGATCCGAAGGCAGAGCAGAAATTCAAGGAGGTCACGGAGGCGTACAATGTTCTCAGTGACAAAGAGAAGAGAAAACTGTATGATCAGTTCGGCCATGCGGCATTTGACGGAAGCGCACCGGGAGCAGGCGCACAGGGCGGCGCTTACGAAGGCCCGTTCCAGGGTGGTTTCGGCGGCTTTGGCGGTTTTGGAGGCGGCGCGAACGGCTCAAACGGAAGCTATCAGGAATACCATTTCAGCGGCGATGATATGGACGATATCCTGAAAAATATGTTCGGCGGCGGAGCAGGAAACTTCCGTCAGGGCAGGACCTCAGACGGCGGCACATATTACAGCTACAGCAGCAATGGAAATACCGGCGGCAGGTCGCAGGGCGGATTTAGCGGTGGATTTTCCGGCTTTGGTGGAAACAGCGGCAGTTACAGTGGCTTTGGCCGACGTGGGAACGGACGCGATGGCAGTGGATTTGGAAACGGCAGCGGTTTTGGCTACGGAAGCGGCTTTGGAAACGGAAGTGGTTTCGGAGATGGCTTTGATGCGGGCAATGGCTATCAGAGCAAAGGAGAAGACCTCCATGCAAACGTATCGATCACATTCGATGAGGCGGCCTTCGGCTGCGACAAGCGGATTACACTGACAGACGGCCGCGGCGAAAACAAGACGCTGCAGGTTCACATTCCGGCGGGCATTGATACCGGAAAGAGCGTCCGTCTGCGTGGCAAAGGACAGCCGGGGATCGGGGGCGGCCAGGCAGGCGACCTGCTTCTGGAAGTAACAGTCGGCAGCCGCCCGGGCTACGAGCGGAAAGGTTCCGACGTGTACACGACCGTGAATATTCCGTATACGACAGCGGTATTCGGCGGAGAAGCGACCGTCGAAACACTGTACGGAAACGTCGTCTGCAAGATCCGTGAGGGCACACAGTCAGGTACGAAGATCCGTCTGAAAGGAAAAGGCATCGTGTCGATGAAGGATCCGAAGGTACACGGTGACCAGTACGTTACTGTACAGATTCAGGTACCGACCGGTCTTAGTGAGGAGGCAAAGCAGAAGCTCCGCGAGTTCCAGCGCGCGGCCGGCATCCCGGACGGCGCCGCAAAAGGATATCGCGGCGGCCGGGGATATGCGGCATAAACAGAAAAAGACCGCTGCAGATAAGAGCGTTGACATAGGAGAACAAGCAGGAACCCAGTAAAATCAACGCTTTTAAGCGCAGCGGGCAAACAGGTTAGTTCAAAAATTGAATAACCAAGCGACAAAAGGGATGTTACCGTAAGGCAGCATCCTTTTTCGCATACGCCCACGCCGTAGATTTTGAGAAAAGTCTACGGCGTTTTTTTATGCCTAAATCTGAAAGGAGGCGTAGCCACAATGTATTTTACGGACGGCAGCAGCCGAGCATTTGAAATGCTCATGCAAGGCAACCTCGGCTTTGACCGACACGAAAACGGCGGCTGTGCCGACTGTGAGGATTGCAATACCTGTCACTTTTACCG